>ENA-UOUZ01000945-UOUZ01000945.1-mixed-culture-metagenome-genome-assembly--contig:-NODE-945-length-20219-cov-107.874727_pt1 | contig 20219 bp, 8 predicted proteins | sample MGYA00238154_ERZ761575 | MGnify/ENA primary metagenome ERZ761575 (study PRJEB28896, sample SAMN07631632) | mixed culture metagenome | isolation source: Freshwater growth medium | place: USA...
CCGAGTGTAATACCTAGTGCTTACCAACGTAGGGAGCACAGATTCCAGAATACAGCGAGCGCAGTTTCTATTTCCGCTCCTGTACTCACGTGAAGCCACCCTGTGATGCCCTATGATTGCCCTCTGATCACCCTGTGATGCCCTCTGATGGCCCTCTCATTGCCCTCTGATCACCCTGTGATCACCCTGTGATGCCCTCTCATGGCCCTTGGACATCTACACGTGCGCGCGAGCTCCTTCTCATGCATGAGCTGTGGCCATCAGTGGCCCTCAGCAGCCAAATCATCAGCAACCAGCATGGCTATCATTGGCCATGAAGCTGCCCACCTGAGCTAGGATGTACTGCGCCATCTCTGCCATGGAGTCTCCCAAGCCTTGACGGCCGGTCTTGCTCACACGTTGACGGTACGTGTACATGAAGCCGACAAAGAGCTTCACCATGTCGAGCGTGGGCGCTTGCTCGCCGAGGTCGTACAGCGCCAGGAAGAGCTTCCACCGCTTCGCCATCGAGTTTACCGCGTGCTCGTACTTCACCTTCTCGCCCGCCGGACCATCCGCATTCTTCATCAACGTGGCGAGCTCCTCCATCATGCTCAGCTCGAGCTCGTCCTCTTCCTCGTCGAGGCCGAGCTCGTTGAGGACCTTCAGCGTGTGAAGCTTCGGCGCGTTCGTCGACGCCTTCAGCGTCGCGCCGAGCTCACGCAACGCTCCGCCTCTGCCTTTGCCGACATCGGGCAACGGCGCGGGCCGACTGGCCACTTTTTCGGAAAATGTGGCCGGCCAACAAAATGGCCAACTTTTGCGTATTATCGCTACCCGCAACCAAAAATAGCCGACCAATCCGACCTAACGCTTTCAACAGCCTTGGCTGGTACCCCCGTCATCGCAGCGATGCTCTCAGGGCTCGTTCCGCGCGACCTGGTGCTCCGCTGCCACCTCTACCTATGGTATTATTTTTTACTTTTTACCCGTTCTACCTGTCCCGGCTCCGCGGTGTCTTTTTACCCGGAACCGTGAACTGAAACTGCAAACTCACCAAGGGGCTGGGAGCCCCTTGAACTCACACAGGCGTCTCCCTACTCGTCGCCGAAACCACTGGCGCGCTCGCTCCAGCCTCGTTCATGACCATCCTCCGCCTCCTCGCGCGCCAGACGCGCCTCCCCGGCGCCACTGACAACACGCGATTCGGCGAGGGCCGCGCGTCCCCCCGCAGCTTCCTCACGCACCACGTTGCCAACATCTCCACCGCCATGAAGCCGCCGACGCCCAAAGTCGCGTCTGTCGTGTTAACGTTCACACAGGCACACAGAGGGCGCCACAAGGAGATGATCACACTCTTCGCCGCCACGCCGCCTCACCCGCAGGAGCTCCTCGCAGCGCGCGAGATCCGTCGCTACATCTTCTGTAGTACCGGTGTCCTGAGCAACATTTCGTTGCGTGGTTGCGGCGATGCCATCCTAGACGAGGCGCGCGGAAACGTCGTGCTGCTCACTGCCGCCTGTGCGCGCAAAGCTCGCGGTCCGGAAGACGCGACGCTGCGCGCCGTCTCGAACTTGGAGGGCGAAGCGCTCCTCGTGCACCACTCCGTCGAGCGCAACCCCTTCGTCGTCGGGGGCGGCAGTGCGCTCGGCTTGCTCTACGGAGCGTACCACTTTGCCGAGATCGCCCTCGGCGTACACTTTGGCATCGGCGGCGACATCTGCGTGCAGAGGATCTGGGCAGGCTATCTCGCTGACGCTTCGCGCGCGCTCCGGGAGCGCGGCGGCGTGCGCGCGCCGCGCTTCGCGACGCGCGGTCTCAACCCTTTCCACGATTTTTTCGAGGGGCCTGATCTATGGGAAAAAGGGAACTACAAGATTTACGGCGCGCAGATGGCGAAGCTGCGGCTAAACGTGCTGGTCTTGCACAACTACAACGACTACCAAGAGGAAGGCGCCGTATATGGAGCTGGGTACGCCGAGCCGACGGTCTGGCTCGGCCCACCGTCAGACGTGGATGGCCTTGGGCACGTGCACTCGTCGTACGCCAACGGCACCATGCCAATCAGCTGGGCCTCCACATGCATCTCCAAGGACGGCGCTCCGCCGGTGCCGACCGGGTCGTTTGTGAGCGGCGCCGCGCTCCTTTTTGGCACCCCCTGCGTGCAGGAGCGCTGGCAGCCGTTGTCCGCAGCGGTCGATACCGTCGAGGCGCACGTTGCCGCCTTCAACGACGCCTCCAGTCTGTTTGGTGAAGTGTTCCCGCCGCTGCGAGCGCGCGGCGTGAAGAGTGCGATCGGCTCGGAGGTGCCGTCAGCACCGCCGAAGGTGTTCAATACGACGCTGGTCTACCTAAATGCCTTCCGCGCTCCATCCGACAGCCTGCTCACCTCGGGTTACTACGCTTGTGAGTACTCGACCAAGTGTGACTGGATGTGTGGGACGATCGCGCAAGGCAGGCGCCTGGCGTGTGCGCCCGAATTCGACTACCAGGAGCCGTACCTTCATCACAACGTCCAAGGATGGGTGCTCGCCAACCAAGCCGCGGGCACGCTGCCCCTGGCCACGTACTACAACGGCTCCAAAGCGTCGCCCGGGAACACGTTGCTCTGTGTGGAAGAGGAAGAGGGTTCGCGCTGCAATTACATGCCGTGCTGCAATTATGTGCGCGTGCGGGCCGAGGGGTACGTCTACCCACCTTCGGTGCGGCAGGACGCGCTCCCAGAGGGGATCAACCTCGGCACCGACCTGTACCCGCTGCGGCTTTGGAGGTGCAACGCCACCAGCCTCGATCACGGTCGTGCGCGCGGAGATCCGCAGCCCTGTGATCCAGCCTCGGGCGACATGATGGCCACCTCGTCGCCGCTGCTCGAGCAGGACGCGGCGGCGATGGGGTACGTGCCTTGCGCGCACATAGGCCAAGTCTTCCGCCACCGGCCGCGCGCGTGGCTGCAATCGACCTACGAGGGCGCGCTGTCCCGGGCGACACGTGCCTTCCAGCTCGACTATTTCTGGCTGTGGACGCAGGAGGTGTGGAATGCGCGAGACCCGTTTGGCAGCCATGGGAACGCTTCGTGGGCTGCGGTGGGCAGCGACGCGGTGCAGACCGCCGTGGACGACTTCCTCGCCCTCGACGGCGCGCGGCACGCCCTCGGCCTCTCCGATAGTCTTGGCCTCGTCACAGGAGGCTGGACCCTCGGCCCACGCCAGCAGCGCGCCTACTTTGACTCAGTGCTGCCCCAAGGCTGGGCGCTCGCATCGCTCGATGAGCTGCTCGGTACGGTAGACGTGGAGCCCGAGTACGCGAACGTGACGCGCCACCCGTCGATCGTCATGCCCTGGCTCGAGGACGATCCGCATTTGGGTGTCAGCCAGCTCTGGGTCAGCCGCACGCTTGCGCACCTCGAGCAGGGCGCCGTGTTGGGCGCGACGGGCGCCGTGCCGATCACGTGGCGCATGGAGGCGATTGCGCCCACGCTGTATGCGGCCTCGCGGGCGAGCTGGGAGGCGAATCTCACCGCGCGCCAGGTGTGGCAAGATTGGTCCACTGGCGAGTTTGGCCTCACCTCCAAGGCGCACGCAGACGCCTTTGCGACGGCGTGGCTGGACCTCGAGGGCATCGAGGGCACTCTGACCTTCGCCGGCTGCCCGGGCACGGTGCAATTCTGCTCCGACGGCGCGGCCATCGACGATGTAGAGCGGCGAGTGCTCAGCCTGCTGTTGCTCGCGCCGCTCGTGTCGCCCTCCCCCGAACATGCCGACCGCTGGCGCAAATGGAGCTCGCTGCTCACGTATACCGTCGCCGCAGCGCGCGCCGCGTGCGTGGCGGACGAGTACAAGGGCTTCGCGGCGCAGGCGCGCGCGCTGCCGCCCTCGGATGAGCGACGCGCCCTCGCGAACGACACCCTTCTTCCACTGAAGCAGCGGATGGTGGCCGCAGCTACCAACCTGACCACGTTGCTGCTCGAGGCGACGGACGGGCCGGGGGAGATGGGTATGCTTGCGACGCTCCACTTGAGTGTTCTCTTCCTTGAGGCCAGCGACAGTGGCTTTGGCGAGAACCTGCTCAATCAGAGCGCGGCAAACGAACTCGAGATCTGGCTAGGGGGCGCGCTGCCGCCCTCAGCGCGCCTGCCCGCCCCCGGCTTCCGTGGCACCGAGCGGATCGTCTGCCTGGAGCCACGCTCGACCGCGGACTTTGCCGAGATGATGCAGCTCAGCGTGAGTATCCTCTCTGTACCACAGCCTGTTCCTCTCCGGGTCAGCGTGACCGCCTTCCATCGCCCGCTCGGCCAGGGCAAGTGGATTCCAGTGCCCATGTCCGTTCACGGCACCCAGGGGCAAGTGTACCGAGTTAGTCTACCCGTGGATGCACACGGCGGCGAGGACTTTGAGTACTACATCCGCGCTGACCTGGTGGAGGGAACATCCTTGTACTGGCCGCCAGGCGCGCCGGAGCGCACGCAGACGGTAGTCGTGATGGGCGGCCCCGAGGCTCCCAAAATGTCCTGAGGAGGCTCCGATTCGGAGCCCCTACCCTTCGGACCCCCCCTAAAGGCCGGCGCGGCCGCCGCCGGCGCGGTGCCAGAGCCCCCCAGGGTCCGCCGCCCCTTGTGGGTGTGGCGCCCTGGCTTCATCGTTTCCTCCGAGTGCGATTGGAGTAACTGCCCCGCCACATGCACATCCGACATCGTGGAGTCATAACTCGCTGATTCCGGTCTTACGTTTATACTCGTTAATCGGATGACGTATTTGTATAGAGACTGACCCGTGCGTCCCGCAGGGTTCGGTTTCGTCGTGGAGTCTTCGACCGACGACCCGTACCCCGTACGGTGGAGTGACTCGTGGTCGTGCGTGTGTACATCGAACAGATCCCGATCTCCGCCGATCTGCCATCTGGCTATCTCCGGCGACGGCACCGCGTTTATACATTTTCATTCACTGACCATTAAATGATGCTGCCAATGGATCGAGGATCGTGCGAACAACTGGAGAACACGACATGCATGCCTCCACATGCGCGCGCCGCGCCACAGAATTACGAGGCGCGAGAGCGCTAGCGCTTGTGGCTTGAGCATCCAAGAGCACATGCCTCATCGACCGTGCTGCTGCCTGTAGCGCGCGCCGAAGCTGCCTGACTCATTGTACTTCAGGTGCCCAAACTGCCCCTCTTGCATGGGGAAAGAGCGCTCACCGGCATGCGGGAACCAGCACATGATGTCATCCCACGGTCCGACTGCCGGGCTCGGCGGCACCTGCTCCAACTCGGACAGCTGGTTGCCGTACATGTACGAGTTGGCCCCGTGGTAGAGCCCGTCATAATACGCAGTCAGAGGGCGCTGCGGATGCGGAAACATGTTATGCGTGCCCATCATATCGAAGCAGAGCCCGCCCATCCCGGGCATGAGGCGCAGCAGGTCAAAGGGCTCGCCGAGGTTGGCTTGCTTCATCAGCCACGGTGAGAACTCATAGAGGACGTACCGAAAGCGCAACGCCCGAAGGGAGTTGATCGCGCCACGAAGGACCTTAAGTTCATAGCCCTGCGTGTCGATCTTGAGCAGATGCACGCTCGATGCCCACGACGGCAGCACCGAGTCGAGGCGCACCGAGGGGACTTCTATCGTATTACTGCGCCCTCGAGCAGCTGCCAAGGAGCCCAGCGCACCATTATTGCCGCTACGGGGCAGAGAGACGGTGGTGTCTTCGTCGCCCACGGCCGCATGGATGATGTACGCAAAGCCGCCGTGCTGAGGCCTCCGAAGCGGTGGGAGCTCCCATCCCTTGCCACTCGCATCTCTGTGCAACTGGACGAATTGCACGTTTTGGGCATTCCCATACCTTGCACGGATGTTGGCCAGGTTGTCGGGCATGGGCTCAAAGGCGAGGACGACAAAGCCGTTCTGCACCGCCGCCATCGTCTCCGCTGCGTCTTCACCCAGTCCGATGTCAACAATGATCGAGCCGAATCCCCCAGCAAAGATAGTCTTCGGTGGCTGCATGTTGCCCGCGCCGCACTGCCACTCACGAAGCAGCCCATGGATCCCATCAGATAGGTCTGCAAGCTCTGCACGGCCGCGATGCTTGCCGTGGTACGGGCGAGTCCCATCTTGTTGAAGTGCTCTTGAGCTCGTGGGTGCTGTGAGCTCCTCCCGCTTCAAGATGCTGCTCGCTTTCCTCTCTGCCGCTAGCGCATCACCACCACCACCCACCCGGTCAGTTTGCAATCGTCGACCGACGGATAGGCATGTACCAGCGGCTCCAATGAAAACGCCAACAAGGACCGCGCCGAGGAGCGCGGCCAGAGAAGAAGAAGTCACGTTCTGAACCATGGCTCTTGCTTCCTCGATGACAGTTGCAATTGGCTGTGACGCGCTGTCGTTTCGTGAAACTAAAAGAGGGGGGTGACATACGAAAAATGAATATGTTGGGTGCTCAGCTCGTCTTGATCAAGATACAAGACCAAGAGGTGACGCGACATGTAGTGTGGTTCTGCCCTCCGGATCGCGCGCGCGGTTGGCACCTGGTGTTTTGACTTGACTTGACTTGACCTGACTTGACTTTTTTTCCTTTGTCTTCGCGCCACAAGTCTCCACCGCGGCTGCGCCAACACTCCACCAACCTTCTCGGCAGAGCGTGCCGTCAGCGGCACTTCGCCTCGCGCAAGAATGCTCCCGAGCACCAAGCGCCCCTTTGACGGTGGCACCTCGCACCTGTCCGCTTACGAGGCCAAACGCGCCAAGAACATGGAGGACAATGCCGAGGTGCGCTCACTCACAATTGGCGGCCCTACTGCCTTCTTCTCACAATGCCCCGTGTTTTCCGTTCTCTCGGCAGGAGCTGCGCAAGCTCGGGCTCATGGGGAGCATCGTCCCAAAGGCCAGTGCCCCGACGGTCTCGGGCGGCGCGATGGTGCGCTCCTCCGATCCGGATGCAGCGCTCAAGGCGCCGGCGAGGCTGCTGCCATCAACCCTGTGGCAGCAGTCGGTCGCGGCGCTGCCGTCCGCCAAGACGCGCGCCCAGCAGCTGGCCGATGACCTTCTGACCGACTGCGAAGTATGCGGCGGCGGCGACGACGAGCCAAACAACGAGCTGCTGCTCTGCGACAGGGAAGGCTGCGGGCGTGGCTACCACCAAAGGTGCCTCAATCCCATTCTCGAGCGCGTGCCGAAGCGCCGATGGCTGTGCCCCGAGTGCGTCGAGGCCTTCGGGGCGACTGGACCCGTGCCAGACGCCGGTGTGATGGGCTGCGCTGACGACGCGGCCGACTCCGTCGGCGCGACCCCGAGGGCGCCCGACAGCTGGTCGTCGTCGGCGGCGACGGCCTTTGGCGCCGCCTCGGCCTCGGCGGGATGCTCCTGCTCTGCAGCCGGGGCGGCGGCGGCGGCGGCCCTCGGCGGCAGCAACGCCACGGGCGCGGCCGACGCCCTCGACGCGGCCTCGGCAGCGGGTGTGGCGCGGGACTGGTGCACGCGCCGCCGCTCGATGTTGCAGCAGGCGCGCGCGGCGCTGCACCTGGCGACGGTGCCTGCCGCGCTGCTGTGCCGCGAGGAGCAGCTGCGCACCGTACTCGACTTTTGCGGCGAGCGCCTCGCCGCTGGCCAGGGCGGCGCCATGTACGTCTCTGGCTCCCCGGGGCTAGGTAAAAGCCTCACCATTCGGCAGGCACACGATCGACTGGCTGAGGAGCTCTCTCCTTCGCACCGGCTCGCACTCGTCAACGCCTTTCACCTCGCGTCGCCCGCGGCGGTGTATGCCACGCTGCTCGCCGAGCTCGGCGCCGAGCCGCGCGAGGCCGGTGAGGCCGGCGGCTCCGCTGCCATCACGCGGCGTCCAGAGGCTGAGGCTCGGATGGCGTTCGAGGCGTTCATCTTGCGCAGCGACGCGCCGGCGGCCTCTGGAGGTGGCAATGGCGGCGGCAAGCGCGCCGCACCCAAGGCCGCCGCGCACATGCCTGTGCCCGCCGCTAATCCGCCCAGGGCGGCGTCGGCCAAGGGAGCGATTGCCAAGGAGATGGCAGCCCCGGAGGCGGCAGGTGCGAACAGGTGCGACGGCATGCAACCCTCGCGACCGACTCGGAAGCGGCGCGGCGCGGCCGAAGGCGTTGAGCCCGGGGCTGCTACCGCCACCGGAGCCGAAGCCGAGGGCGAGGGCGTCTGCGAGGGCACATTCGACGACGACGACGGCGGCGGCGCGGGTGACTCAATGGAATTCATCGAGAGAGCGGCCGAGGGCGTCGGCCGACCTCTTAAGGCGCGCTCCAAGATGGCTGCACACGCTATCGGCTCGCCGGGGAGCGACGGTGAGGCACCCGCACTGCTGTCACCGGTGCATGGCGAGGCGCTCGGATCGCCATCCGTCGACCCTGGCAGCCAGCGCCGCTTGCCCACCATGTTTCAGTCGATTCCTGCCGCCTCGCAGAGGGCAGCAGCACCGCCGCCGAGCCTGCTGCCCTCGCGCGTCGCGTCGCGCTCTGGCCGGACGGCGCCGCCCGGCAGCGTCGTACTGCCCAGCAGCGTCGTGGGGTCAACGCCCAGCAGTGCCATGGCTGGGGCCTACTGTGGCGGCGCCGCGCCCCCTGGCAGCGTCGCGCCGCTCCGCAGCGCGATGGTGCCGCGCAGTGCTGCCGCGCCGATGACCTCAGCGCCGCCCATGTCGGTGACCAGCAGCGATGGCGGCCCAACGATCGGCCGGCCGGCGGCTCCCATTGAGGAGCGGCGCCAGTCGCCTCGCGCGCATGCCTCCTCGGCCGCCCGTGCCGCCGCTGCCGCAGAGGAGACGGGCGCTTGCGACGGTGGTGTCGGCGACGCTCGTGTCCTCGCGCCCATCCCGATGGCGATGCCACTGGCTTCGGCGGCGACGGTGGACGATGGTTATCCGGTGGCTCCGTGCAGCGCCATGAAGCGTATCTCGCCACGTGGCAACCCCTCAACCGCGGCACAGCTCGCCGCGGCCGCGGCCGCGGCGCGCGAGCCCTCATCTTCCTCGGGTGCCTCGAACAGCAGCAGGCGCATCGCTCAGCAAGATCAAGACTGGCTCGAGATCATGCACAGCCAGTCTGATGACGGGTCCGGCGCCGCCGCGGGCGGCGCGCCGGCTGCGAGCGGCGCGGCTGCTGGCGCGCCCTCTCCTGCCAGCGGCAGTGTCGGCGTCGTCGTCGGTGACAGCGCCTTTAGCGCGCGACTGCCCAAGTCTGCGCGTCCGAAGCCAGCGCCGCTCGCAATCGTCGCGGCCGAGGCGGCGGCGTTTGCAGGCGCGGACGGATCGGCCTCGAGCGCGCCACCCACGGACCAGCTGCACGTGGGTAAGCAGGTACGCGCCAAGTACGCTGCCTCGATGCCGAAGGCGAAGCGGCCGCGCAACAAGTTCGTTGACCGCTGGTACACGGCGGTTGTGACGGCCGTGCATGCGGATGGCTCGTGCGATGTCACGTACGACACCGACGGCGTCGTCGAGTACGGCGTCCTTCCCGCGTATGTCAGAGCGCTCTCGAGCGTCGACTTCGCCTCGCCGAACGTCGCCGGGCCGCCCTCGCGCGCCCCCGGCGAGGCGCCCTCATATCCCGCCCTGCTCAATGCCCAGCTGCCAAAGGTCGATGCATCTTCGGCGGCTGCCTTGGCGGCTTCCGCCTCGGGGCCGCGCGCGCTGGCAACGGCGTCCGACACGGCGGCCGGCAGCGATTTGCCGTTTGGCGCGGCCTCTGCAGTGGGCGAGAAGCTGCAGGCGCAGGACTCGCGCTCGGGGATCTGGTACGACGCCAAGGTCGTCAAGATTGACGGCGAGGGCGACGGGTGCTCTCTCAAGGTGCACTACATGGGATGGAAGGCACGCTTCGACGAGTGGATCCGGGTCGACCAGGGGCGGCTCCGGGCGATGGGCGCGCCCTCGCCGCGCGCGCCTCAGCCTGACGGCTCCGCGCCCGAGGCGGAAGACGACGACGAGGCGGCGGCCGTGGAAGCTCACGATGATACGGCGCCTTCGGAGGAGAAGCCCATGTGCGATCGCCTGTACGGCGTCGAGTGCGGCGTGGGCGATATGATGCACGCCAAGGATAGCTACGGCAAGTGGTACGACGCCAAGGTCGTTGAGGTGCGCGGTGAGGGCGAGTCGCGCGAGCTCAAGGTGCACTACATGGGGTGGAAGGCGCGCTTTGACGAGTGGATGCAAGTTGGAATCGGGCGGCTGAAGCCCAAGGGTGGTCCCTCGCCGCCACGCACGCTCGAGGAGATGGCTGCTGCCAGGGAGGCTGCCGAGCGCGAGGCGGCGGACAAGGCTGAGGCTGCGGCTGAGGCTGCGGCGGCGGCGAAAGCGCTTGCTGAGGCCGAGGCTCAGGCGAAGGCGAAGGCAAAAGCGAAGGCGAAGGCCGAGGCTACTTCGGCAAAGGCCGAGGCGGCGAAGGCCGAGGCGGCGAAGGCCGAGGCGGCGAAGGCGAAGGCAGCGGAGGGGGAACATGCGAAACGTCTCGACTACGATCCCTCGAGCTTCGGGGTTGATAGCGTCATCGGCGATCGCCTGCAAGCCCAGGACAACAAGGGCCACTGGTATGACGCAAAAGTAGTGGATGTGCGCTGCGAGGGCCTCGACCGCGACGTCAAGGTGCATTACATGGGTTGGAGGACGCGCTATGACGAGTGGATCCTCGTGACGGACCGACGGCTGCGGCCCATCGGGGCGAGCTCACCACCAGCGCATCGGGCCGGGCCCCCACAGAAGAGCCCACCTCGGCAGAGACCCTCGGCAGAGGAGGCACCGCGCGAGGACGCAAAGATGCTCGATCCGGACTTTGGCAACGACGCTGTCGTGGGCGATAAGCTAAGAGCGATGGACTCACGCGGCGACTTCTACGACGCACGCGTGGTGGCTGTTGATGACGAGGGTGAGACCCGCTCGCTGCGCATCCACTTTCTTGGCTGGAACAAGCGATGGGATGAGTGGGTCGAGGTCGGCGCCGGGCGGCTGATGGAAATCGGCGCGCTGTCGCCATGTGTGGTCCAGCCGGACGGGAGTGCGCCAGAAGACGAACATTTCGGCACCTTGCTGCAACCCGGCGACTACCTCGAGGCTCGTGATTCCATTCATGGCAAGTGGTATCACGCCAGGGTGGTCGACACTGAGGGCGAGGGCTTCGATAGGCAACTTCTCGTGCACTTTCTTGGGTGGAAGGCCAAGTGGGATGAATGGGTTCCTGTCGGCGAGGGTCGGCTGCTTCCATGGGGCACTCCGGCGCCCGACGAGGAGGGGGAAGAGGAGGGTGAGGAGGAGGAGGCGGAGGGGGAGGGGGCGGAGGCGGAGGCGGAGGAGGCGGAGGAGGGGCAGGAAGCGATGAAAGAGGCGATGGATACGGAGGAAGATCCCGCATTTGCAGTCGACGCTGCGGTGGGCGACTGGCTGCGGGCCAAGGACAGCTACGGCACGTGGCACGATGCCAAGATCATCGAGCTCAAAGGCGAGTGCAAGGCGCGCGAGGTCAAGGTTCATTATAACCGATGGAACAAGCGTTGGGATGAGTGGATCGAGGTCGGCGCCGGGCGACTGAAGACGATCGATGCGCCGTCGCCGTGCGAGATCCAGCCGGACGGGAGCGCACCCGAGGCCGAGGCGGAGGAGGAGGAGCCGGAGGAGGAGGAGCCTGAGGAGGAGCCTGAGGAGGAGCCTGAGGAGGATGACAACGAGGAGCAGGAGGACGGCGGGAAGGCAGAGCTTGACCCATCTTTCGGCAACGACCTTGTCGTGGGCGATAAGCTAAGAGCGATGGACTCAAAGGGGAAATTTTACGACGCACGCGTGGTGGCTGTTGATGACGAGGGTGAGACCCGCTCGCTGCGCGTCCACTTTCTTGGCTGGAACAAGCGATGGGATGAGTGGGTCGAGGTTGGCGCCGGGCGGCTGATGAAAATCGGCGCGCTGTCGCCATGCGTGGTCCAGCCGGACGGGAGTGCGCCCGAAGACGAGGCGGGGGAGGAGGCGGAAGAGCCCGATGAGGAGCCTGATGAGGAGCCTGATGAGGATGACAACGAGGAGCAGGAGGACGAGGAGTCCAAACCAGCTGCGGCTCCCAATCCTTCTTTTGGTATTCACTCCTCAGTGGGCGAGAAGCTGCAGGCGCAGGACTCGCGCTCGGGGATCTGGTACGACGCCAAGGTCGTCAAGATTGACGGCGAGGGCGACGGGTGCTCTCTCAAGGTGCACTACATGGGATGGAAGGCACGCTTCGACGAGTGGATCCGGGTCGACCAGGGGCGGCTCCGGGCGATGGGCGCGCCCTCGCCGCGCGCGCCTCAGCCTGACGGCTCCGCGCCCGAGGCGGAAGACGACGATGAGGCGGCGGCCGTGGAAGCCAAGGAGCCCCCTCCGCCGCCCCCGCCTCCCTCGATGAGCTACGAGAACTATGGCGTCGACGCCAAGGTAGGCGACGCACTCGAGGCGCTCGACGTGCTTGGGAAGTGGCATTCGGCGCGCGTCGTGCAACTCGAGGGCGAGGGCATGGCGCGCACGGTCCTCGTACACTTCCCCGGTTGGAACGCAAAGCGATGGGATGAGTGGATTCAAGTAGGCACGGGGCGGCTCAAGCCCCTAGGTGCTCCAGCGCCCAGCGCCCCGCCTGCTCAGATGCACTTGAAGGCGCGTTTGGAGGCCACCGCAGCGGAGGATGACGAGCAGCCGATGGCGGTTGAAGAGGAGGAGGAGGAGGAGGAGGACAATGAGGACGACGAGCCGGTGGCCGAGGCGGTGGCCGAGGCAGCTGCTGAGCTAGCTGAGCGCGACGAGGACGCGGCCATGTACGGCGTGTGCCTGGCCGCTGGCGACAAGCTCGAGGCAAAGGACCCGTACGGTAACTGGTACGTCGCCAAGGTGATTGGTGTGCGCGGCGAGGGCGAGACGCGCGAGGTCAAGGTGCACTACATGGGGTGGAAGGCGCGCTTTGACGAGTGGGTGCATGTGGGCACCGGGCGGCTGAAGCCCGAGGGTGGTCCCTCGCCGCCGCGGCCCGCGTCTGACGCGATGATCGCGCTCCTCAAAGCTCCCGAGGCGACCAAGGGCGCGTCTTCCCTCAAGGGCCTCTCACGTCGCGACAAGGGGTTGTCCACCGCGATGCTCATCTCGGTGGGCGGCAGCCGCCGCGCCGTGGCGAGCGCCTCGAGCGCCTCGCGCTCGCTCGTGCCCTATGAGCTCACTGGAGCGGTGGCGCAGCCATCGAACAGGCGAACGACCCACGCCAAGGCGGCCGGCGCGCGCGGCGGCGCGCTTGGCGCCGGCGGCGGGCGCGCGGGCGGCATGTGCATTGTGGTGCTCGACGAGCTCGACCAGCTTGTGAGCCGCCAGCAGGCGATCCTGTACTACCTCTTCGAGCTCGCGGCCCGGCCTGGCTCGCGCTTGGTGCTCATCGGCGTCGCGAACGCGCTCGACTTGATCGACCACTCGCTGCCGCGGCTCGATGCCAAGGGGGCGGCGCCAACACTGCTCAAGTTCAACCCATACTCTCACGACGAGCTCTCGTCGATCATCCAGCAGCGTTTGGAGCCCATCGAGGCGACGCTCGGCACGACGCTCGTCGATCGGATGGCGGTGACCTTTGCGGCCAAGAAGGTGGCGGCCGCATCGGGCGACGCGCGCCGCGCGCTCGAGGTATGCCGCGTTGCTGCCGACAAGGCGATCGCCGAGCTCAAGGACTTTGAGGAACGTTTGCCACCGCCGCCGAGCCGCACAGCGCGCGCCGCGCCCTACGGCGCGCCGTACATGATGCGCGGCAAGTCGCCGCTCGCTCCGCGCCCATCGCCCCTCATCAGCGATGCCGAGCGGCAGCGCGCGTCCACAGCCGCAGCGAGCGGCGCTGCCGGCGTGAGCTGCGGCGCCGGCGCGGGCGCGACGCCCAGTTGCACGCCGAGCGGGGCCGGAGCGCTGACGGCGGGCGCTGAGGTCTCGCGACTCGCGTTGCGGCCGCAGTTGCCACCGCGGCTGCCTGTGTCGGCCAGGGGGTCGGCCGTGCCGCCCTCGTCCGTTGGATCCGACGCATCTGCCGCCTCGGCTGCCTCCACGGCCATCGCCACTGCTCCGGGCATGCTGCCGCCGCCCGCCTCTGCGTCTGCCGCCTCGAGCGCCGCCGGTTCGTCCTCCGCGGGCTCATCCTCTGGCGCAGCCGCGGGCGCCTCTGCGGACGTCTCCGGCGGCACCGAGCTGCTTCCCGCGTGGTCCGCGGACCCGCCGATCCGCTTCGATCACATGAAAGATGCGCTCGGCGTCGCGTTCCGCAGTGCTTCGTTCCAATTGCTCAAGTCGCTGCCGCACCACCAGTCACTCATCTTGTGCACGATGGTGCTGCGCATGCGTCGGCTGACTCAGCAGGTGCGGGACGAGGCGGCGCGAGCGGCCGAGGCGGCCAAGAGGGCGGCCGAGGATGCGGCCGAGGCGGCGGCCAAGGAGGCGTGCACGCGCGAAGGCCCGGAGGCGGAGGCTGGTGCCGAGGCTGACCGCGGTGCGGATGCGGCCGAGGGTCACACCTCCGACGGTGCCGTCGCCAAGGTTGCCGCCGCCGCCAGGGGCAACGGGCGCGGCAGCGGTCGGACGACGAGCGCCGCCGCGGCAGCGGCTGCCGCCGCTGCGAGTGCCGCAGCCGTGAGCCGCGCGGCCGCGCTCGCAGCGGCCACGGGCGGGCACGAGCGGTGTACAATCAACATGCTGTCGGCGGAGTACGACAAGCTGTGCGCGAAGGCGAAGCTGCCTGCGCTCTCGCGGCAGGAGCTCGCCAACATGTGCGAGAACCTCGCCGTGTGCGGGCTACTCGGGCTCGGCGGCGCCACCGGCCGCCCCTCGCCCCACGAGAAACTGCAGCGCGCCGTTTGGCTGTGCATTTCGCAGGACGATCTGGAGCTCGCTACGTCCGAGCTGCGCGTATTCAAGCAGATGCTCGCGACGAGCTGAGACGGCGCGGCGAGGGACGGAGATGAACAGCTGAACCAGTGGAGGCAAGGCAGGCTGAGGGGATGCGGATGGAAAGGGGGAAACCACAAACGCTGAGAAACTGAACAGCATCCGAATGCCGAAGAGCGAGAGAGTGCGAGAGGGGCAGAGATTATACAGAGTACGGACGGGGGTACCGTAAAGGGGGGGCGACTGAGGGAGAGAGGACGGTAGAAAAACGATGCTGCATGTGACAGCCGTCCGGTCCGAATTCGGCGTCAACGCGTCCGCAATATTAATTAATTTTAATACATCTCGAACCGGTAATCGAACGGGGTAACGCTCGGCTAACCGTTAACTTCTCCCTGAGCCGCTCGACGCATTTCCGACTAAAAATGGAGCAGGGTCCGTTACCGGGGCACGAGGCCTCTGGAGGCCAGAGCCGAGCGCCCGATAAGGCCCGTGCGCGGCCCAAGAGGCATTACGCATCAGACGGCGCCTGGGCATGAGGTGGGACCTCATGTCGTGTCGCGGTACTAAACCCATGACTAAACCGTGAAGGACTGTAAAGGTGTAGCCTCAAAGTCGGGGTTGAATATAGGTTGATGAGTTTGACACACAAGGAAACGCCCCTGAACGGGGGGTGGGGGTCGCAGTCCTGCAGACGGGGCGGGGTGTGCTGCGCGCGCCGCCGCCCACGTAACAAATACAGAAGTACCGCCGGTCACACCTCCGTCCATTGCGATAGAGGCCCCCGTGCTTGGGGGTCCGGTGAGTGTGCGCGTTTGTGTTTCACAGCCAATGTTTAGAATTCGACACCCAGCAGCAGCAACGAACGGTTACAAAACCTTGGTTGACGTCGCGCCGCTCAACAACATGCCGCATCGAGCAGTCTATTCCGTGGACGACGTGACGACCACAGCCACGCTGGAAGTCTGGCGTGACAAGCTCTCGCGCGAGGAGAAGTGCGCACCACCACCACGCTCTCGCCTGTTCCATGTTTGGCACTGCGTGCGCTTGCTTGCTGCTCCTCCTTGCTCATCTGCTGGGCTGCCCATTTTCACGCAGGTCCAAGGGCGAGTGGCATCACCGTTTCGGCGATAAGCTCGGCATGGAGGCACCCGCCTCGCGGCCGGCCTCCGAGCAGTGGCGCGCATTGAAAGGCCCCATGGACCTGAGCCACCTGCCGCCTCCCGGCCGCCCGTCGATGAGCGTGGAGCCGACGACGAGTGCGCTGAGGTGGGACGCGGCGCTCAGCCGTAACAATCTGCCGATGAAGGCGCCGAGTGTGGCGAGCAGCAAGCACTCGGCCGTGAGCCTGCCGTCGATGCGCACGGTCTCGATCACGAGCTCCGCCGACCGCCGACGTGAGCTGTTGATCGAGCGGCACGCCGAACTGCAGGCGCAGCTGCAGCTAGTGGAGCAGATGCTCAAACAGAACACGCCGTCCACCATGCTCTCGGCCCTCTCAGGCGTGAGCCGCGCGAGCGGCATGTCGCGCGCTAGCCAGGTATCCCATATGAGCCAGGCGTCGCGCGTGAGTGGCGAAAGCGGTGCGTGCGGCGGCAGCGCCGCTAAGCAGCGTGACATAGAGCCCATGCCTGAAAGACGCGCGCCGCGGGTGCTGCTGGGTCCGATCCCCGAGCTCCGGGACATGCTGCCGCCGCGCGAGCCTGCCCAGTACGGCGCCGTGCCGCTGTGCCTCGACAAGCAAGACCCCGACTACAAGGCGCTCTCGCCCTTCAAGTCGGTCACAGGTGTCGGGCTGGCGATGCCCGGGACGGCACTGAGCAGCGCCCATAGCCCGCGGCATTGAGGCGCCTCTCCGTGCATGCGCGAGATGCCAAACCCTCTCGCCTCTGGATGGAGAGGTGGAGGGTGCAGAGCATGTTTTATATGGATGGATTTTGACCCATGTTTGGCGGCGCGCATACCACAAAGTCGAGTACATAGATCGCCCGCATTTATTGGTGCGGAGTTAACGGGCGCACGAGGCTCGTATACGGTGTAGTGCACGTCTGGGTAGCCTCAAGCCTGCTGTCTGTTGGCCGTACATGTAGCGCTGAGGTAGCGCATTGCCGGCTGAGGTACGCGAAGATTCAAGATTTGAAGATAGCGACGCCGCGTTGGGCGCGCTAGGCCCCCGTAGGCGCTCTACCGGGGGGGGACGGCTACGTCGGCCGCGAAGCGCGAAGTATTAGCCGCACCGCGCCGCGCCCCCGGCGTGGGCCGGGCGGGCGGGCGCCACGACCGTGCGGTGCGAGTAGCTAGGTGCGAGGCTGCGAGGCGTGCGAGCCGTCGCGCCCGCGCCGCGCGTGCCCCCCGGCGGCCGGGGCGGCCGCGCATGAGGCATGCGCGCGCGCGGCGCGCGATACCGTCGATTTCTCGTACGTGAGCTCGTTAAAAGGGATTGAATGTTTAGAATTTGCCGCGGACCGGCTCGCCATGGCGCGAGCCTCCTACGGTGATCGAGTCGCTAAGCTCCGATCGCGGCACGCGGGAGCCGGGACCGGCACCCACTCCCACACGCGTTTCGTTATTGCCGCATCCGCGCGTGCAGACTTGTAAACACTCTTGTAAACATTGTTCACAGTTGTCCTTGCCGGCCATTCTATTCCGTTTAAATCCCCAAAGGCACGGTCCGGTCGGCGGGTCGGATTACTGTCGTCCGTGTAGGGATGCGGATGGCGCCCTATATGCTAGACTCAAAAGGTCAAATGGAAATTATACTCGAGTAGTAGACCACTTCGGCATTTGGGCGTGTCAAGTCGCCGACACGCGACAGAGCAGTGTGAAGGGTGTCCGCGATGCGTCGTGGGCGCCAGTGTGAGTACGTAGCTCGTACGTCGCGTCGTAGGTTCGTCGCGCCGTCGGGATCGGGGGGTTGGGGTGGGTTCAGCCGTTCAGCGCGGAAAAGCGCGGAGGGTTGGCGGCGTTAAGACGAAAGCGCGAGGGTCCGAGAGGAGGTGGGTGCGCGCAAGCCTGACGCAAGCCTTCCGGAGGAGGTGGCATCGTGAGTTTGAATCAAACCCTATCTCGTCGTACCGTAGTATGTCGATGCACTCGCTCTACGCGGCGGGCGCGCACGCACGATCCGGCTCAAGCCGGAACAGCGCCACGTCATGCGGGGCGACGGTTTGGCTTATCGTGGCGTTCATACCCAGCCCTGTGAGATTGCGCCCGCCCCAGATGTCGTGCGCGATCCACCCACAGCTGGGTGCGGGCCGTAGGCGAGAGAGCTGTACGGACAGTGTCTGCGGCAGAGGAGCGCGATTGAAGAGCGCGATCGCCCAGCCACCGCCTTCGAGTCCGGCAGCGTACACCTCGTTCGTCTGCGCTGCGGTGAAGTTCGTCGAGAGGCACATCCCCTTCTGCGAGACGGACCGTATCAGCGTGCCGGGGTGCTCCGGATGGGCGTCGCCGGGTGTCGCAGGGTCGATCTCCCACCACCAACCCTGCCGATCGCTCGGGACGGCGCCTGGCACGCGGTCGCAACGATCCAGAAGTGGCACGTCCCCGGAGCTTGGCGCGGTGAGGCAGAGTAACGGTGCGGCAGGATCGCTATTGTTCTGGGTGACGTTTGCCACCAGCGCCCACGGAGAGTCCGTCGGCCGGTGCGTAGGGGCGGCTGGGGTGAAAACCTGTGTGGGGAATGGAACATCGCCGATGACGCAAGGGTCTTTGGACCAGTCATCGCACTGCCGAATGATCAACGGCGAGGTGGCGCTCGGCTCGCAGCTGAGCACGGAGAGGCAGTGCGTGACCGAGCCTGCATTGCGCACGCGCGGGAAGGGGGGGGTCGTCACGCCCACCACCGGCATACTGACCCTCCCCTCGTATGAGCTTCCCCACAGCTGCTGCGGGTCGCTTGGGACGCATGGGCGCAGCACGGAGACCGTCGCTGTCTCGGCATGGTAGCCCGGGTAGAAGTCGTCGAGGGGCTCCGCCTGTAGCCCGAGGGGATCCTCATGGATGCGGCGCAGCTCCTTGTTCTTGACGATCTGCAAGATCTCGGCTGACATCCGCGACGCGTCCGCGCCGAGCAGCAGCGGTGACTTGAGGACAGACCAAAGGGTGAAGTGGCTTCGCGCCTCAGCTAAGGTGAGCCCAGGCCCGCCCCAAGAGAAGTTTGACGGCAGCGCGCCGATCTCCAGCATGTCCATGTCGTTCCACCCGCCGGGGCCGGCGTATCGCGCCAGCTGTGGGATCGCGTTAGCCCCGTTCAGACCCTGGATGATGTTGAGCCAGCCGTCCGCGATGTCCCCGTTGACTCTCCACATATTGCCCACGCCGTTTCCCCACGTCCACGGCTCTGCATAACCCTCGGCGCAAACAGAGTGGACCATCGGCCGGCCCGTCGCGTTGATCGCGTCGCGATACTCACGCCACGTCTCCTCATCCACCGGCCCACCACACGCGTCCACCTCGATAAAGTCGGCGCCCCATCTCGCAAACGTTTCCATGTCGATCGCGACGTGCCCTGTGGGGCCGCTTCCAGAGCCGACACATCCGCCGCACGTTAAGTCGCCGATGTCGGTGTAGATCCCGAGCTTCATCCCACGCTCCTTGAGGAACCTGCCAAAGGCTGCCATGCCATGCGGCCAGCGCTCCCGGTACTCACCCGTCTCGGTGAGCTCGCCCGTCAGAGGATCGCGCGGGCCGAAGCAAGGCTCCTGCACCACAAAGTAGCTGAAGCCACCTTCGCCAACGAGGTCGGCGTCCACTAGCGCTTGCGCCCAGTGTTGGCACTGTGACTCATTCACACTGCGCATGATCCATTGTTCGGGCACGCACGTTGGTGGGGAACACGACCGATTTTTCTCCGAGGTGAACGGCCAAATGTTCCACGTCGCGAATCCGCGAGGCGGCGTCCGCGCGAGGCCGTTGTCCCACACGGTCACCGTCGCAGGAAGCCAAGCCAGCATCCGAACCGGTCAACGTTCTCCTTTCATCAGGGCACACTCGTACCGGTAAAAAGACACCGGGGGAGCCGGGACACTCATCACGGGACACACGGGACACGTTCTCTTTCATCAGGGCACACTCGTACCGGTAAAAAGACACCGGGGGAGCCGGGACACTCATCACGGGACACACGGGACACGTGGACGCACAAAGGCACACAGACCACACAGACGAACCTCACAACCATCCAAACCCAGTTCCAACAACACACACCCAGCACGTCAGCGCGACGACCGAAGCCGCGGCCGACTCAACAGCCGCAGGCCCAGAGCCGACCGCTCCCCGCGGCCGACTCAGAAGAGGCCGCCCCCAGCGAACCCGACCCTGTGAGAGAGCAGAGCAGAGAAGAGCGCGATGCTGAAGAGAGTTTTCCAGAAAGCG
>ENA-UOUZ01000946-UOUZ01000946.1-mixed-culture-metagenome-genome-assembly--contig:-NODE-946-length-20219-cov-94.214640_pt1 | contig 20219 bp, 18 predicted proteins | sample MGYA00238154_ERZ761575 | MGnify/ENA primary metagenome ERZ761575 (study PRJEB28896, sample SAMN07631632) | mixed culture metagenome | isolation source: Freshwater growth medium | place: USA...
ATAGTGGGGCGCGAGATTTTGACCTTGGGGGAGGGTTTCAACACTCGGGTAATTACCCTCTAAATGGTGTTTCAACTATTCAACATATAGTGGGGCGCGAGATTTTGACCTTGGGGGAGGGTTTCAACACTCGGGTAATTAACCTATGGTGTTTCAACATAGTGCAGGGGCGCGAGATTTTGACCTTGGGGGAGGGTTTCAACACTATTACCCTACATGGTGTTTCAACATAGTGCTCGACCTGCACCTCTGCCACAAGGGTGGCGTAAGGGTGGCGGGTGGCGGCGGCAAGGGCGGCGGCGGCAAGGCCCGCGGGAAGGGCAAGAGAGGCGCCGCGACGGGCTCCGGTCGCGGTTGCTGTGCCGGTCGCCTCTCTTGAGAGCCGGCCGCCGTGTGTGGTGTGCGACTTGGTCGTGCGCGCGCGTGCGTCAGTGAGTCGGTTCGGCTCTGATGGAGTTTGTGCGATCCGGGAGTCTGTCCTGTGAGTCCCGACTACCCCGTTGTGTTTGACTTGACTTGACCATACAAGAGCTCTCGTACACCTGAGACGAAGTCTGACGAAACGCAACCGAGAAGATCTCAAATGCGCACTACTACCCCCTTACCCAAAGGCCGTCGTCTTCGCCGCGCTGTGTGCCAGGGTACATGAACATGTTCATCTGCAGCCCATTCTCTTCTTTCTGCGGACCCGAGCATCGCGACCCGAAGAAGGTAACAGAGGGCATCGCCGCCCTCTCGCTGCACGCCGCACTGGACCAGCACTCGCAGCTGAAGAATGTGCTCGCTGCAGACAAGCAGGCGGTGAGGACGCGCGATCGGGACGGCGACCGCTACCCTCTGCACTGGGCAGCCGCACGCGGCCACATGCTCTGTGTGCAGTCGCTCATGCGCGCGGGCGCAGATGATGCCGCCCTTGATGCCAACGGCCAGACTGCGGCAGAGCTCGCAGAGGCGTATGGCGCGATGGACGTGCACTACTTTCTCGTGTATGGTCCGACTGAGGAGGATCCAAAGCCCATGAGCGCCGCGATGACGCACGACGCGCTCTCCCTACACTGCGCTCTCAACCAGCCCCGAGAGCTCAAAGCGATCCTCGACAGTGCGCTCGGGACCCATGCAGACCCGAACAGGCTCGACACAGACAAAGATCGGCGGCCCCTCCACTGGGCGGCCGCACGCGGCGCGATCGAGTGCTGCCGGCTGCTCCTCGACGCGGGTGCCAACGCAATGAGCGAGGATAAGGACGGTCGTACCGGCGCCGACCTTGCCCTGCTCTGCAACCAGCGCGCAACGTACAGGTTGCTCTGTGATGCGATGCAGGTGAACGAGCAGGAGCTGAGCGCGCGCTATGCTCGAGACGGCAGCTCAGAGGCCATCCGATTAGGGGACATCCACACGTCCATATCAGAGTAGGGAGAGGATCGATTACAGCCGAGCCCACACCGAGAACAAGGAGGAGTATGTTGAGGAAGCACAACAAACAGGAAGCGGAGAGGCCAAATGCTCGTCCCGGAGCATGAGCACGAAAGCGCAAGCCGATGGAACACAATGAGGGAGGGAGCGGAGGAGCTGAATAAAAGCCCGTCCCGGAGCATGAGCCATGGCATGAGCACGAAAGCGCGAGCCGATGGGTCACGTGATTTGACCATGCATTCATGAGACACGAGACATCGACTTTCACGCGAAACGTATCGAACGTCCCTACTTTATTGTCGGTTTTAAGCGAGCAAGCCATGGCAAGCTTCTTTACTTGAATGCGTTTGCTTATGGTCACAGGAATGTCTCACTCTTATCCATATTTGGGTATTTCCACATTTGGGTCCTGAGGAGAAAAATGCCACTGCTGAGCCTTGCCATGCTGGCGATTGCCATTCCTTTTAATATGAACAATATTAGATCCATGGTAGCTACCGATGGATCGAACGGCTTCTGCGTCCCGCTCACCAACAATAATAACGGCATCGTGTACACCACCTTCGCTGCGATCGGCACATCTTCCGTGCCACAACCGCTCGCCCTCGTGGTCGACACTGGCTCGTACGTGCTGGTGGCGGCCTCTACATACTGCACCCAAAGGGCCTGCCTGAACCACCGCCGCTTCGATTCAAACATGTCGTCCACTTTTGTGGAGGAAGCCCCGAACAACGCGTTTCTGCTGCGCTATGGACAGGGCAACATCACCGTCCACGACGCGTCAGACCAGGTCGCCTTCCTGGGCCTGGAGCGGGCGACAACACCCATTCACGAGAGCAAGCTGGTCGACATCGGGCTCATGAGCGATCAGACCCTCCGCGGCTTCAGCGACGCGCCGTACGACGGCATCATGGGCCTGGGCAAGCGCAAGACGACAGAGCTCAACCACCAGGCTTTCCTCGAGGACATGGAGATCGAGGGCTTCACGCTGTGCCTGGGCGATCCGGAGCTCCATGGTGACGGCATCGGCGGTCGTCTCGAGATGCAGAGTATGCTCGATGTGGGCAACCCGTACGTGACCCTGTCGACCATTGGCAAGTATGTTTGGGGCGCGATGCTAGATCACGTGAGCGTCCCCGGCCAGCCCCCTCTTGCGCACTGCTCGGCGCTGAGCGAGTGCGCGTCGATCATCGACTCGGGCACCACGCTGCTCCTCTTCCCGGAGCCGGTCGTCGACAGCCTGTACTACACCATCGAGGACGGCTGCGCCGAGTCCGATTGCCTTCTCACGCTTCAGAACCAGACGACGTGCTCGGGGCCCCACTTCGATGGGCTGCCCCAACTGGAGCTGCGCGTGGGCGGCCAGATGCTCACGCTGCCGCCGCGCGTGTACATGGGCGAGATGGAGGTCGACGTGCCCACCACGAAGGAGATCAAGGTCGGGAACACCGAGGTGAGCGTGCCCTGGTACACGCCAGGCGTCCGGTGCATCCCGCTGCTCTCTACCATCGACGAGCAGACGACATACGGGCCGATGGTGATCTTGGGGATGCCGTTCCTGCGTCACTACTCCGTGTACTTCAACCGCACCACCTGGGACATGTCGGTCGCAGAGATCAAGGAGGGCTCGGACGTTTGCTCCAAATGCGGCGCTCCGACCGCCGAGCAGGCGGCCACGAAGAGCGCCGAGCCGAGCGCTTCCATGCCGCTGCCCGCGGCGATGAACGCGATGCCGGTTGCGAGCGCGATCTCGCTCCAACCTGGCGGTGACCCGTGGGGGTCGAATATGAACGACGGCGGCGAGCCGGCGCCCATTCGGACTACGACTGACTCGTCCGACAAGCCAGCTTCTCGTCCGGGCGCCGTCGCAAGCGCGAGCGTCGTGACGGGCGCCCAGTGGGGCGGCCCGATGAAGACGAGCCTGCTGCGCGGCCCAAGCCTGTTCGGTGTGCCCTCCATCTTGGAGTCTGAGCAGTCAGGCTGGCTCAACCTGAACGAGGCGCAGCCGGCCTCCGACTCAAAGCCCCGGCGGCTGTGGGTCCTCTGAGGCGGCTGTTCGGTGGGGGCTCTGAGGAGGTGGAGGCGTGGTTCAAAATTAGTCATAGCTGCGTGCTCCGTGCACGTTTGCTTGGCATGCTGTGATCGTTGCCTCTTTGGCGACGCTCTCGACGAATGCACGCCGACCATATCGCCGACCACATCGGCCCAAGCGCCGATAAGCACTCTGGAGCCGAAGCATGCGCCCCACGACGGCAACAAGCCCGATACTAAAATAGACGGAAGCTGCACATCGTCCGTTCGTGTGGGAGCTTGCGTGGTGTGTGCGTGTATGCATGTGAGCGCGAGGAGGTGTACCGTCACCCTCTTGGTCAGCCCGGCGGATCGGGTCGTGGGCAGGGAGGGCGTTACGGCGCGCCATTGGCGCTACATGGTCGGATGTGTTGAAAAATGGTAGGTTAGTCCACATGAAGTGAAGAGATCGTTAAGTTCAAGTCATGTCAAGTTCAAGTCGAGTCAAGTATGAGATTGAGGCGAGCACACACAAACTCCTCGCGAGTGCCAGGAAAGATGCACGCTCTTGCCAGCTGCTTGGCCTCGAGCTTCGTTCTGCAGATGCGCGGGCTGGACTGCCGTCAGATGCGCACACCGGCCAGTGCATGCGTCGCTGCGGCCGAGCTGCAGTGGTCACCGCGCTTTCCGACCCTGTTCATGGCCGAATCAGCGGCTGCGATCGAGCTGTCTGCGTCCGACGTTGCTCAGATCCACGTGGAGTCGGACGCGATGTTCGATGCGATCGACACGAACGCCGACGGCGTGATCTCAGTCGTCGAGCTGCGCACGCATCTCTCCTCCATCGGCTACGCGGAGGAGGCGGCGGACAAGTTATTCGAGCTCATCGATGCTGATGAAAATGGCGAGTGCTCGCGCGAAGAGCTGCGCAATGCATTCGTGGAGTACAGCCAAGACCCGTCGCTGCAGGCGCTCTTGAGCACCCGGGTCGACCTCTCGCGCATTCACGCGGATGCCGACGCCTTCTTTGACGCGGTCGATTCTAATGGAGATGGGGCAGTCTCGCCACAGGAGATGCGCAAGCACGTGTCGTCGATCGGCTACGAGCCGGCCGCGGCGGAGCGCTTCTTCGCGCTGCTGGACGCGGATAAGAGCGGCGAGGTCTCGCGCAACGAGGTTCGCGAGGCCTTCCTGCGCTACGAAGACCCAGCGCTGCGCCTTGCCCTGGGCCTCGGGACGAGTGAAGCCGATACCATCTTTGTGGCCATCGACGCCAACGGTGACGGCAACGTCGAGCAGGCTGAGCTTGCGCTGTACCTCTCGCGCAAGGGGTACGCCGCCGAGGCCGCCGCGACCATCTTCGCAACGCTCGACGTGAACGGCGACGGGCTCATCAGCCGCGAGGAGTTGCGCAACGGTTACGTGCGCTACGCGGCGCTGCGCGATGCGCTCGGCATGAAGACGACCGCGGGCAGCCGGGGCGGCAAGAACCAGCCGCTGCGCTGGGGGCGGGGCGCACGCAAGGGGCCGCAAGGGGTGATGGGGCGCAACAACGCCGGCGCCGACCAGTCGGCCGGCGGCGGCAAGGAGGGGCGAAACAGCTAAAAGACCAAAAGACTGTGACGAGGAAGAGCGAAGAGCGCCCACGCTCCGGCTCACACACGGACTCTGCAATTCTCCGAATCGTCAAACACTCAAACTTGCGAAATCACTTTTTTATGATGGCAGCGACAGTACCGGCGAGCATCGCTGATGTCCTGGCTGACGGGTACGGCAGCGGCGAGCCGATCCAGAACGATTGCGCTAGCGCGGACGGTGCGCTCGTCCAGGCGTTCGGCTGGCTCGGCTGCTTGGCGGCGTGGGGGCTCTTCCTTGCGCCCATGCCCACGATGCGCGAGATCATGAAGGTTGGGCACATCGGCGACTTCTCGCCGCTGCCGTATCTCGTCTCCATGCTGCAGTGCTTCCTGTGGGCGGTCTACGCGCTGCCGTTCATCACCCCTTGTAAGACGCAGCCTCTCATCACGAATATCGTGGGCTTCCTGCTGGAGCTCGGGTACATTCTCATCTTCGTCCGCTTCGCACATTCACGCCGCCGCGGGATTGTCTCCAAGTCCGCCTTGGTCTGCCTCATCGCCGCCGTCATCGTCGCTGCCGCGGTGCTCGTTGCGCCGCACATCGAGTTCAAGTCCTTTCCCGACGTCAATGCCTCGCGATCGACGACGGTGCTGGGCTTTGCATGCTCCGTACTCAATGTGGCCATGTATGGTTCACCTCTCGGCGTGGTGCGGACTGTTATACGGACTCGCTCTGTCCGCTACATGCCGCTTCCCCTCACGATAGGCTGCGGCCTGTGCTCCGTCATCTGGACGGTCTACGCGCTCCTGGTGATGGACTTTTTCATCTTGGTGAGTGAACACGCCGGCTGTGAACACGCCGGCTGTGATGCTGCTGCTCGAGCGCCGTACCGAGCGCATCCTTCGACGTGCTCTCTGCTCGAGCGCCGTCCCGAGCGCCTCCCTTGATGCGCTCTCTGCTCGAATCTGTGCGCGCGCGACTTGACTTGTGCCACTCCATCTGCCCATCGCCTCTCGGACACAGGTGCCCAACGCCCTTGGGTGTCTCCTCACCGTCGCACAGCTGAGCGTCTATCGCTGGGCCTCACCGTTCTATGCTCCGGCGGACGACTACAACCCGACACACCACAACTCGTTGCACGGCGAGTCCGTGCTGCGCAAGCCCTTCGCGCAGGACTCGCTCGTCTCGCCCACACTGGACCAACCGCCTCTGGAGAACAATCGGCCGCCTGTCCGTACCAACAAACCACTCACCGATTTCTAACACAGAGCACCTCGCTCCAGAGGGAGTCGCCCGGGGAGTGTTTCATATCAGCACCGAGACATCCGCGCGTACGCGGCAGAGGCGCGGCTGGACGGGAGGCGTCGGTGCACCCCCCGACACTGCGACACTTGTGCAGACTAGCCCGTAGCCCCCACTCGGATCAGAGATCACCCTCAGAGCTCAGTGAGCTACCTGAGGCGAGGGCATTACGTTCCGCGCTTTTCGATATTTTCGTTAAAGATTCTGCATTTTCGTTAAGACCCCGGGGGTCGGTCTAAGGCGTCGGTCTTAGGTCGGTCCCGGCGCCTGTTGGCAGTTGTCGGATTAGGATAAGAATGCCTCGATTTCCACTCACCTCACACATTCACACTCTCCGAAGTAGAGGACTGCCCAGAACGCGCCGGAGCGCCTTGACGGTTCGGCTCTGGCCCAGGCCAAGTACGAGCCCACGCCGCGGCTCAGCTGCAGGTCCAGCTGTCTGTGGGGGCTCGGCCCCTGCTGCTGCCTCTGACGCTGCGCTTGTCGACGGACCCGAGGCTGATGCGGTCTCGGCGCTGAAGCCGGGCCGCTGGCGCTGCTGCTTGAAGAATCTGCGCATCAGGTCGCCTGCCTGATCGGCGAGCACTCCGCCGGTGACGCTCAGCGTGTGGTACGGATGCGCAAAGTCACTCTGCGGGCGCAGCGCGCCCTCGATGGCGCCCAGGCGCGGGTTTGGTGCGCCGTAGACGAGCCGCTCGACGCGAAACGCATGCAGCGCGGCGAGACACATGGGGCACGGCTCAACGGTGCAGTACAGCGTCGTTGAGGATAACCGCCAGCTCGGCCAGCGTGGGTCGGCAGCAGCGGTACGAGCACACAGCATCTCCGCATGCGCAGATGCATCGCGAAGCTCCTCAACTCGATTATGCGCCTGCGCCACGATGAGGCCGTCATGCACGATCACGGCACCGATGGGAACCTCGCCGCTCGCAAAAGCAGCCTCTGCCTGACGCAGTGCCGCGGACATGAAGAGCTCATCGTCGCTGGATGAAGCGACGTTGGCACTGCACAGGAACGTATCACGGCCCGAGCGAGTATGCGCGCCGGTCATGAGCCGCGAGTGCTGCGCGACCAGCATGCCGCCGAGCACAGGCAATGGACGCATGAAAACCTGTCTAATCCCGTGAGCCAGAGAAAGGTCATCTACCCCACCGTGCTCGCCTCCGGCCAGCAAGCCCTTTCCTGAGGGGGTTAAGGTCTCCTCATTTTCTTGACGGCTCTCTTCAATCGCGCAACCAAAATCGTCCTCCCGAAGGCCGAGCCGTCCGCTTCCACGCGCCTCGGCACGCACATGCCGCCCGCCGGCATAAACAAGATCAAATTGCCCCCGCCACCTCCGCCGCCGCCACCGCCACTGCCGGATGCTAGGACTCCGTCCGCTGAGCCGCCGCTGGGCACGTTTCGGTATGAAGAGATGCTAGCGCAGCAGCTCCTCCGTGATCAGCAGGCCGCGGAGGCAGAGATCGCGCGGCTCGAGATGCGGCTCATCTCAGCGACGATTGCCACCCGCCCGCCTCCTCAGTCGTCAGAGCGCAGCGAGTGGACCATGCGCACGCCATTACTCAGTGGCATCGGCAGCTTTCTCGGCAGTAGCAGCGGCGCCGCCGGCGGGCGTGACTGTGGTCGGCTGGACTCGCTCGAGTCGTCGCCCGCGTCCACGCTACGCACGACCACGTCGGCTGGCACGCTGCGCCGCGACGCCTGCGACCCACTACGCAGCCTCGGGTTGTCGTGGCGTGATGGTGACTTTGTCGACTCCGCTGCCTCCTCGTCGCGGACAACGCTGCTTGGGGACGACTCGCGACCGCCTTCGTCACGCATGACCTCCGCTCCGACGACGGACCGCTCAGGCGCCCCCGCCTATGGCGTGGCCGGCGGCGACAGCTCGTATCAGCAGCAGCAGCAGGAGTACAGGAAGTTGGAGGAAGCGTTGGCAGCCCTCGCGTTCGCGCCGTCGGTGGCGCCGCTGGCTGCGGGCGCGCTCAGCAGCAGCAGCAGCAGCAGCAGCTTCTCGCCCAATGCCTCGGGCGTCGTCTCGGGCGTCATCCACCTCGCCGAGGGCACTCGCGGCGCCCAGGGAGCCTTGATGGCGCTCGAAATGGAGCGGCTGACCAAAAAAGGGGGCGCCTTCAGCGCCGACGGTGCCCACGACGGCGCACTCGTCGCGCGTTGCGCCCCAGGGTTCGGCGCTCAACTCGGCGCCCAAGGGTTCGGCGCTCAACTCGGCGGCGCTGCTGTAACGCCGAGCGTCGCGATGCGCCTCCCCGGAGCCATGTACGCTCCGGCCGCCGCCGCCGCCTCCTCCGCCGCCTCCGCGTCGGCGTCGGCACGCTCAACAGCACGCTCGTCAGCACGGCACGAGCACCGAGGCCGCCATGGCACCTTGGAGATTATCGCCGAGGCGGAGATTGAGACGGAGATTATCGCCGAAGCGGAGATTCAGACGGAGATTATCACCGAGGCGGAGATTGAGACGGGCTCCGAGGTGGGCGACGGTACGGTGCGCTCGATACGGCGCTCGTACGGGCGCAACGCCGCCGAGCAGCACGGCGGGGTTGGCGATGGCGCCCACGACGGCGCCCATGACGGCGCCCATGACGGCGCCCATGACGGCGCCCATGACGGCGCCCATGACGGCGCCCGGGAGAATAGCCAAAACTACCAAAACAGGAGCAGCGGCAGCAGCAGCAGCGGAGGGGTTGGCGTTGGGAGCGCCGTATCGAGCAAGTCGCCGCCTGCAGCGGAGCGTCCGTGGAACCCGTTTGGGTGGCTCTTCTCCTCGCCTGCCCCCGGACCCGAAGGAACGCCCATCACGACGCTCTCCCCACCCGCTCGCCTTCCTTACGGTTCGCAAGGCTCGCAAGGCTCACCGCAGCACCAGCACCAGCACCAGCACCAGCACCAGCACGCGCGAGCACCGATGGCGCCGGTGCAGTCGGAGCAGCCGCAGCCGTACTCGCCCCCAGGGCTGCGGGTCGAGCAAGTGAACAAGAGCCGCGCCGCCAACCCGCCGCGCCGTACGAAGCCCTCGCCCGCAGACGAGGCCTCGCCTCTTCCCCACAGTGGAGCGGCCCGCAGCGCCGGCGGTGGCGCCGTCTTGAGCGTGCGCAGCTCCTTGCTCGGCGATCCGTCCGTAGCGGCGGCGGGCGGCGCGTGCCTCTCGGGGCGAGGTTCGTCAGAAGTGGGACGAGGTTCGTCAGAAGTGGGGCGAGGTTCGTCAGAAGTGGGACGAGGTTCGTCAGAAGTGGGGCGAGGTTCGTCAGAAGTGGGGCGAGGTTCGTCGGAGATGTCGTCGCGTCCTGTGCGCAGCAGCGGCGGCAGCCCTGGCCAGCGGAAGCTGAGGAGGGACCCGAATCAAGCAAGCGTCTTCACACCGCGCGAGGAGGAGAGCCTCCTCGTGAACGGATCTCCCGCGGGAGATCGCGTGCTCGCGCCGGAGGAGCCTCGAAGGTTTTCGAAGGAAGGGATCGCGGCGGCTTCGGAACGGCTGATGGCGAGCGGCAGCTGCGTCTCCCTGTTGCACTCGTGCGCGTCCACCGGCCCGATGGTCAACGGCAAGGGCTCGCCGCCCTCGTCGCGTGTAATTAGGGACGCGTGGGACCAGCCAGTGCGCGTGAGCTCGCTCGAGCTCGCGACGGCGCTTGGGCTCGATCTCGATCTCGATCTCGATCTCGATCTCGAGATATCGGAGCCGTCCGAGAGAGGCGTCGGTGAGCCCGGGGCGGAGGCGTTGTCGTGGGCAGATGCGCCCGTCTACGACTCTGGGTCCGCCTCGGCGCCCGGCACGGCGCCCTCTGCGGCGGAGTCTCGGGCGACGGGCGGCGCTGACGCAGCGGCCAAGGGCAAAGAGAAGGCGAAAAAGGCGGGTGAAGCTGACGATCCGAAGCGAGTCAAAGGTAAGGCTGACGCGAAGGAGAAGGGCAAAGAGGCCAAGCTTGAGGAGGACAAGAAGAAGGCCGGCGCACCGCCGCCGCAAAGCCAGCGGGGGCGCGAGCCCACCCCGACGAAACGGCCGCTCAGCACGGCGCTCGACGCGAGCCTGCTGAGTGAGCGGGACGTGAAGCGGCTCGAGCAGGCAGGGCCTCGGCGCATGCACATCGACTATGCGAGCTTCGACAATGCGCGCCGCGGAGCGCAGGCGAGCGCCGTGCTGGGCGAGCCGAGTGGCGCCTCGGCTGGGAACTCCATGCGGGGCGGCATGGCCGGCGCGCCGGCGGCGGCGGCGGCGGTCGGTGGCGGGGGCGGCTCGGGCTCTTCACACTCGGGCTCTGCGACGCCTAAGCGTGAAGAGTCGCCTCGGCGTGACGCGTCGCCGCGTGACCGTCCCAAAAAAGGGACCAAGGACGCGAAGAGGGAGGCCGGTGGCGGGAAGAGGCCGACCACTGTGCTCGTGATGCGTGTGGGCGCTCCTCCGGCCGCAGAGGCCGTCCCTCCGGCCGCGCAGTCCGCGCGGCCGGCGGAGCGCATCATTTGGCCGGCGGACGCGCCGAGCGCGGCGTCTCCCAAATTAGGAATCGGAGCCCCCGCGCAAGTGCCGGAATCGGAGCGGGGGGGCAAGAAGCGGCCGCCCACCGCGGGGGCTCCCGCCGTGGCGCCGAAGGCGAACAAGAAATAAGGTAGGACAGAACGGAGTGCCGGACGATGCGTCCGGCAGGGCGTTATTTGAGGACGGTCATTATCGCGCGCGATCGCGCGGCCCTCGGCCTCGCGGCGCCCGCTCGCCGAAATACGTAGTAGCTAGTACTGTCTAAATAAATTCGATTCAATATATCGTATGACGTTGACGCATGACGGTTGACCCCCGCGTGTCCGGTCGGCGCTGATCTTCCCTGAGAGAGCGATTCCTACTAAAGCTTTCAGGTCCAAGGGAAGAAGTTGGCATGCAGCACCGTCCCCACGCTCGCGAAGATGGCGACGTAGCCACACAGCCAGCCGCGGAGTCTCCGGCTGCCCAGCCACGCACCTGCCGCTCTAGGCAGTGCGTCGCCGCCACCTCGGAGAAGGAGAATATGTGCCATGAACCAGTAAAAGGGCGGACATGCTGCCGCCGCGAGCCGTGTGCTGACTTGCACGTTGCCGAAGAGGAGGATGAGGCCGCTCAGGAGTGCCCAGTGCAGCGCGTAGATCCACACACGAGGCGTAAGCGCGCCCTCCGCTGTCGACGGCCTGTCCCCGCTGCCCTCGCTCGCCTCGGCAGCTCTGCGCGCCGAGGAGCGCCGAGCGCCGTTCTGAGCACTCGACTGGCTGCCCACGCTCGCCTCGGCTGCTCTGTCCGCCCGTAGCCCGAGCATGCATCGCACGGCTTCGCGAGGACGAGTCCGCGCGCTCTGCACGCGCGCGGCGGCCAGGCAGGAGAGGCTCGCAGCAGCACAAAGCCCGAGTGCGGGCGCCGCCAATGCAAAGTTGGGCAGTTGGCGCCATTCATAGTAGCCCAAGAGGCGCACGCCCCAGTAGTGGCGCTGCACGTAAGCGTACAAATCGGGCAGCTGTCGCTCGCACCAGTCCGCAGGCACCGTTGCGTCTCTCGCCGCATGCATGATGCGCGTTGGCGTGAGCCCCGCTGTGAGCCCCGCTGCCGCCGTCAATGGCGACGGCCCCCCCGCCACCGCCGCCGCCGCCGCCGCTCGCCCCCAGACTAACTTTGAGAGCCGGCCAAGAGGTGCCGCGGCCGCCGCAGAGTCGCTCGCGCCGCACACGCGCCGATAGCCTGCCACCTGCCAGGCGACGTACGGGCTGTCCAATCAGTGTCCAATCAGTGTCCAATCAGTGTCCAATCAGTGTCCCGTGGCCACCTGCCAGGCGACGTACGGGCCGACGACGAGCAGAACCTGCAGCAACATGCTAAGCGAGGCGCCCGCTAGGGCGACAGCTGTCGCCGCGTGTTGGCGGCGTCCGGGGCTTGGCGCGTCCAGGATCTGCACGCAGCGGCGCAGGCCGGCGTGCGCCACCAAGAGCACGTGTAGCAGGCCGTTGGCTCGCGTGGCGGTGGCGAGGGCGAGAGCGACTGAGCCGGCCCATGCGTAGCTACGTTCCAGGAGCAGCATGCCCCCGAACGTGGCTGCCGCAAACGTCGACTCGGCGTACACGGTCGAGAAGAAGATGGAGGCCGGCGAGATACAAAACAGGAGCGCGGACGTGCGCGCGAGTCGCGCGTCCTGCAGCACGCACTCTCCCAGCCGGTGGAGGCAGCATGCGGCCACCACGAAGGTGCTGTTGGAGAGCAGCACGCCCGCAAGGATGTGCAACTCGGTCTCGCAAAGCGGCGGCAGCATGTGGGCCAATAGGGCAGCTAGCCAACGAATGAGCAGCGGGAACATGGGGAAGAAGGCGTGGCTATACTCGTGCTCGGCCCATCCACTCGCCGTCACCGAGAGGAAGTGGGCACTGTCCCAGCGTGTGAACGCGCTCGTGAGCGCCGGCGAAAGCAGACACTCCGGCGGCAAGTCCATGCGCAGTGCGCCATCCGGAGAGTGGTCGGGGAACACGTAATCCGCCGTGAGCGCGAGCAGCAGCGTGGCAGCGCGACTGAATAGGGCATTCACGCCCACGCGCATTTCGGCCGCCAAACACACCGCCAATTTTGCAGGAAAAGCGCCAGCGCACAGAAAACGCACAATAGCGAAAGGAGGTCCCGGATAAACGGTTCATTTCGATGTTGCTGTTCAAAATCATCTACACTCCCCTACAATTGTAAAAGGCTACTCGTAAATACTGCTACCCGTGTGCCGTGTCCACCTGTGGTGACTCCGCTTGCGGGTCAGCAAGGTTGGAACCTGGCCTGGCCTTGTCAGCCCAGACGAAGTCAAACAGCTCCGCAAGGCGCGCACGGTCCGTGAGATGAAGTACGCCGACGAGGGTCTCCAGCGACGTTGACGCGCGGTAGACCTTTGGCTCGAGGCGTCTAGGCCCTCTGGCGCTCGCATTGCGGCCACGGCGCAGCCAGTCGAGCTCGCCCTCAGTAAGCCCAAAGTCGGCTACAATGCGCTCCAGCACGGCATACTGCCCCTCCGCACAGCAGATATCCTGCACTTGCGTCGAGAGCGTGTCGAGCTTGTTCGGTGGCCAGAGCGCACGCTCGCGCGCCTCGAGCTCCCACACGGCATCTCCTAGGTAGGCGATTGTCACGGGTGCAAGCCGACCAAGCATTTCGCTTATCGGCGGCCGCCCGCCGGCAATCAAGCCCGCGGCGGCCGCGCAAAAGATTGCGTTCATGGGGTGTGCGCCAAACGCTCCCGTGAAATCACACTCAAAACTCCGGCAAATCCTTGTACCGGTTACTTTTGTCCCAAGATAACTTCCGGACGTGAGCACAATTTGGCCAAGCCCCGGGGGCGCCGTGTTCCAACATCGCACAGACAAGTATCTTTTCCACCCCAACTCTGATGTGCAGGCAACACACGGCCGAGCCGCCCGTCCGAATCACAAGAGCGCTGAGCGCAGCGTCACGCCCAACGCGGTGGCGATCGCGTAACCGATTGCGCCCACGACGGCGCCCGGTCCGACGAGCGCGCGCCAGCCCATAGCACTCGCCATCGCGATGGCGGTCCCCACGCCGCCTACGTTGGCGTTCGATGCGATGATCAGCTGCGCCAACGAGATGCGTGTGCCAGCTACACGGTTGCACAGCCACACGCCAAGAAGCATGCATGCAGAGTGCACCGCCAGTACGGTGGCTGCAAAGGCGGCGGCGGCTGGACCGGCGACCAGCAGCTCGGCGAGCCGCGCGCTCGCGCCGACCGTCGCCAAGAAAGCACAGAAGAGCACGAGCGATGCATCGGCGAGCGGCGCAGCGATTGCACTGGCAAGAGCAGGTGCTCGCCTTCTCAACGTGCCCCCGGCGACTGTGCAGGCAGCACTCAGAGCGATGAACCCGCTGCCGGGCGTGTGCACCGCGGCCTCGAAGGCAACGGCCGCTCGGCAGCTTGCCATCGCCAAGGCCCCAATCGCCGCCACAAAGCCGGCCACGCGCAAGGGCGGGAGCGACGCAATCTCGTGCCGAGATGCGATCTCCGAGGAGCTCAGCGGCTTGGCGTCGACGCCGCCTTCGACTATGTTGTGCCTCGCCGGGAAGAGCCGCTGCAGCCACGGGGCACGCGCCGCGGCCGTGAGAACCAGCAGGTACACGCCCATCAGAGCTAGGTCGGCTGCGAGCAGCGCTGGGATCAGTCCCGGATGAAGCTCCTGGGCACGCGTCGCAGCCGCCACGCCGAAAAAGTTGGCCGAGCCGCCAATGTAGGTGGCGCACATGAGGCCGGCAGCTGTCGCCGCAGCGTCACGCCCAAGGCGGGATACAGCGAAGGCAACCATGGATCCGAGGATGGTTCCGAGGGCGCCGAGGGCGAAGGCGATAAGCACCGGTCGTAGCACGGTGGCCGATGGTTCGCCCGTTTCGGCGGCCGCGTCGCCGCCCGCGGACAGCAAGCCCAAGGCCACCGCGAGTGGCAGCCCCACGGTTGAGCAACGGTCGAAGAGCGGGTGCGACATGGGCATCGCGCCTCCGTTTGACAAGGCCATGGCAGCGCTGAAGGCGAGCATCGGAGGCGAGATGGCACGGCCGACGGCGGAGTCCTTGAGCGCGTAGGCAGACAATGTCGAAGCCGCGAGCGAGAGTGCTGGGGGTGGCGTCGGCAGCGCGAGCAGCACGATCGGTCGCATGAAGAGCCCGAGAGTAGGAGCCCTCGGACTCGCGGCGCTCACCGCTTGTCGAGTCGCGCGTGGAGGGAGTGTGGGCGTGTGAAATTGTCGCGTGATGTCTTAATACGTGAGAATCCAGCATGCAATGCATAGTGGTGGGGGGAAAGGGGGGAAGTGGGAATTTTTGTGGGAAGGTGGGGGAGCAAGCAGGGCTGCTGAGGAGTATGTGTGAAGCGATAGACGACGGTCAACTGGCTCTAGTTCCTGGCTGGCTTCTGTCGATGGTCTACATGTATGAGCATGCATCCTCATTCTTGGCCTCGCCCTCTTCTTTCCAATATTTGCAGCCCACCTGCAAGACAACAAGGATGTTAGCATACTGGTCAATCAAGATGTATAAGTTCCAATGTGGGTGGCCTCACCACAAGACTGGGCATTGCGGCGTGCGTACGCCTACGTGTGCACCGCATTTCAGCACGACCTCAAGTTGGGAGGCCGTTGGGATGTCGTCGACTGCAAAGAGGGGAGAGTTGAACTCGTCTGATCACTCCGAACTTGGCCGCCAAGGTTTGCGAGGCGTGTAGCAGCACGCTCCAGATGTTGTCCAGACGCCCTCCTCCATGAAGCATGATGTCCATATTATTGACCTCATCGAAAGGCGGTGGCCAGTTTGCCGGTGGGATCCCAGTCGGGGGAGGGCCGGCGGCGGCATGCAGTCGGGGGAGGGCCGGCGGCGGCATGCACATTTCCTGGGGCCGGGTTGTGAGATAAGGCAGCATCTATCGACAGCAACTCCATCTTGGCGTGATCTTGGCGTGGGCGCCCGCTCGTCGTCGGTACAGGGGATGGCACGATTAGCCGCACGGGTTACCGGCACGTGTCGTACAATCTGCCCTTCTTTGATTTCGATGTGTGCGCCTGCGCCCTGACCCCTGACACCGACTGGGCGCCCTTCTTCATGCCCACGTCGCTGCAGACGGGGGCAACGAGTACCTGTTCGACTGCAGACGGGGGCAACGAGTACCTGTTCGACTGCGACCGCTTTGGCACCTTCAAGGTGCATGGCCGTGCCCGCGTAAAAGAACCTTGCCTCCGCCTCCGAGAAATTGCGCCCGGCCTTGCTCAGCAATTCAAAGTAGTTGATCGCGCCGCCAAGTAGTAAGCCCAATGGAGCCACGTCAGCGCCACATCCCAGCGGCGGCGGTGGTCCACGCTCATACAGAGCGACGATCTTACCAAAAAACATTCTGCTGTAACGCACTCTGGTGACATGTCTGCGTTGAATGCTGCCTGCCATGCGTATGCCATGTATGCCATGCAGCCAACACCCCTTGTACATGTGGTAAGCTGGGGTACCCGCTGCTGAGTCTCCGAAGAGTCTAAAGTCCTTATCGAGGCCTTGACCCTGCCAAGACCCTGCCAAGCAAACGGGCCTCCACGGCAGACATCATGCATGTAGATCTCGACGAACATCTTGGAGCGTCGAAGTAGCGTGGCATCATGGCGTGAACCATTCACAGGTCCAAATCAATTGGTCCAAATAAGTTTGGGCAGTGCCTGCACGAGACATGCGAGAACAGTGAAGGATTGGGTCGTACGTACTCAGTTGGGTCTTACGACTCAGGTTCGGGTGATCGGTGATGGTACACGTATGTTTGGGTTCCGCTTGGAGTGGTTGCCCGCATTCGTCGCAGTTCTGGACGTGCCCGACGAGGTCACGCTTGACGGCGATCACGTCTGCTCCGGCGAGGAGGCGGTGCTGCTGCTGCTCTACCGGCTCCGATGCACGGGCCCACGGGTCCTCTGCTGCTATCCATTGCCAAGTGAGCGTCCGCATCGTCGATTTTTGTTAATTTGTTTTTGCTTAATCGCATTGCCCATCACCCACCATGGGAGTTGGGCCTTGGGCGTTTCTGCGGTGCCGCAGTAAATTTAACATGTGACGAAACTTCCTTTGCGGACGCGTGAAGCCCCGCACAAGTTTCGCCCCCACGCTCACAGCTGCTCGACGCCGTCCGTCGACCGAGGCTGCGGCTCGACGTTGTGCACGAGCTGCGCCTGATTTCCGGCCGAGACCCATGTCATTCCTTCGGCCCGAGATTGCCGCCATCGATCCGAAAAACGCCACTCCAGAGCAGCTCGAGTTGCTTGCAAGCGACCCGATGCTGCGCAACCTCCAATTCCAGCTGCAGTGCGGCGTGCAGAACATCGAGCTCGAGTCCAACCAAGGCGCGCACAAGATCAGGAACATCAACGTGCCCGAGGGCGTGAACCCTCAGGAGTACTTGCAGCAGGTCATGGCCGAGGATAACCGGAACAAGCAACGCGAGGAGGCAGAGAAGAAGCGGCTCAAGGCGGCGGCGCGCGCCGAGAAACTCAAGACGAGTGACCCGTACCAGGTCATCGTGAGCGGCGCGGGCGTCGAGATGCTCAACGGTGTGTATGCGCGCGACGGCGAGGCGGTGCGCAACGGCGGTCGGGTCTTCAACGGTCCGAACGGCTTCGGTCTGTCGTACGAGTGCGTCTCGGGTGGCGCGGGCTGGATCATTGGCAAGGCGCCGCGCGCGTTCTACGCGAACCAAACGGCGGACAAGGTGCCGCCAGAGGAGGACTGGATGATTCAGGAGCACGGCAAGGCGCCCTTGCCCACCTTCACCATCATCGAGCCCCTGATGGCAGTCGAGGCCAAGAAGGCAGAGGGCAACGCAGCGTTCAAGGAGGGGAAGCTGGAAGAAGCGATTGTCAAGTATGATGAGGCGCTGGCGCGATTGCCTCTGAGTGCGTCGAACGACCCCTGATGGACCCCCTGATCAGGTACGACGAGGCGCTCGCCCTGTGCCGTGAATGCGAGGGCGCCCATGGACTGGACGACGACGTGTATGGCAAGTTGTACGGGAATCGTGCCGAATGCCACCTGCAGCTCGGCCACTTTGAGCAGGTGAGGGCCTCGAATCGCCTCGAATCGCCTCTGACGGCCTATGGTAGCCTCGGGTGGCCTCCAACAGCCTCCGATGACCTCTAGTAGCCTCTGATCGCCTCTGATCGCCTCTGATCGCCTCTGATAACCTCTAAATCGTTCTCTTTGAGCAGTGTCTCGCCGACGCGAGCCTCGCGATCGAGTACGATCCATGCTCCATCAAGGCTTTCGTGAGGAGGGCCAAGGCGGCGCAGGCGCTCGGCCAGCACGAGGTAGCCGAGCAGTGCCTGCGTGATGCGCTCGACATGACGCCAGGTAATAAGGAGGTACTCTCTCTGCAGGTGAGTGCCTCTGATTGCCTCTGATGGTCTCTACTTGCCTTTGATGGCATCTGAATGCCTCTGATTGCGACCGGTACTAACGAGGCCTTCTCTCTCTCTCTCTCTGTGTGTGTGTGTGTGTGTGTGCAGGACGAGTACCGCGTGGTTGGGCTCGCACGCAGCGGCAAGGACAGCGTGCTGATCGAGCTGCGTGAGTTGAGCTCACGATTGAGCTCGCTCCTGAAGCGAAAGGGCACGGCGGCGGAGGTGATTGCGATCTCCGCGAGTGTCATCCAAGTGCCCTCTGAACGTCTGACTGCCCTCTGACTGCCCTCTGACTGCTGCCGTCTGAGTGCTGCCGTCTGACTGCTGCCGTCTGACTGCTGTCTGAGTGAGTGTCGTCTGAGTGTCGTCTGAGTGTCGTCTGAGTGCCTTCTTGAGTGCCGTCTGACTGTCGTCTCCTTGCATCTGATTGCATCAGGTGATTGCCATCTTCAAGCAGATGCCGACGCTTCTCATGGCGCTGAAGCTTGTGCATGATGTGGGGAATATTGGGGACCGAAGCTATGAGTCCGCGCCCAATTACGACGCCCAGGCGAGTTCTGATTGCCTCTGATTGCCTCTGATTGCCTCTGATTGCCTCTGCGCCCAATAACGACGCCCAGGCGAGTTCGGAATGCCTCTGAGTGCCTCTTATTGCCTCTGATTGCCTCTGAGTGCCTCTGACTGCCTCTGACTGCCTCTAAGTGCCCTCGGATGAGACGCGGCGCAGGTCTACTTTCGGCTGATGACGGATAATTACGCGCTGCTCGCACCCCTGATCCGACCGATGCCCAAACAAGCCGAGCTCCTACGAGAATGCCTCGAGACGATCGCCGCCTCGCTGCGTGATTGCATCTCCAATCAGCTTGCGTTTGACAAGTACGTCGGGCAGCTCGTGCCGTTGCTTCGCGCCAAGGCGACGTTGCCGTTTGAGCTGCTCAAGGCGGCGGTCAAGGTGCTCGGGACGATGGCCCATCGCGTCGCCGCACGCAAGATCATGTACGATCCTGACTCGGCAGAGGGCGTGATGCACGTGCTTTCACATCCGGACTCGTCGCAGGCGCGTCCCGCGACGTACATCATCCAGGTGCGTGCCTCTGATGGCCTATGGGTGCCTGAGTGCCTCTGGGTGCCTCTGGGTGCCTCTGAGTGCCTCTGAGTGCCTCTGAGTGCCTCTGATTGCCACTGATCGCGCCCCGCGACGTACATAATCCAGGCGATCGATGACCTGAAGGACATGTCCACGCTCGCGACGCTGCTGAGCGTGCCTGGTGCATGCGACACGTTTTGGCGCGAGTCGCACTCGCGCCGCGAGGATATTCGGACGCCGGCGCGCTCGATTTTGGCGCGCGCGTTCGGCCACCCGATCTGCCGCAAACGGCTGCGCCTCGTCGAGCGCACCAAACGCCTCGTCGGGCTGCTGGAGCAGATGACCGAGAACGAGAAGGAGCTCGAGACCTGGGACGTGGGCGACCCGAGTGCGAGCGAGCCCGAGCATCTGGTGGTGCGAGACCTGACGAACCTCGCGCCCGAGAGCAGCCGCGTGCTCACGGCGCTCGTGCTCGGGACGGCGCTCGAGACGATCTCGGACGCCGAGATCGCCGAGGCGCTCCACCGGCTGGGCGTGTGGAAGCATCTCTCGTCGGCGCTCGTGGCGCGCCCTCCCCTCAGCTGCGCCGCACTAAAGCTGCTTCGCGCGATGATGCAGCACTCGCGGCAAGCTCTCGAGCGAGCCGTCGAATACGGGCTGCCTGCGTGGCTGCTGCAGTGCCGCGAAACATCGGACGCTTCCGATGATCTGAACGCGAACGTCAAGACGACGCTCTACTCCCAGGACGCCCGAGACGACGCGTGCCAGGTGCTCGGCTTGGTCGCGAACCACGGGGCCTTCCATGCAGCCATCGACGCCTTCGATGAGGGTTCGGTGCTCCGTCGCATGAGCCAGGTGCTTCTGATGGCCTCTGATGGCCTCTGATGGCCTCTGATGGCCTCTGATGGCCTCT
>ENA-UOUZ01000981-UOUZ01000981.1-mixed-culture-metagenome-genome-assembly--contig:-NODE-981-length-19801-cov-87.275600_pt1 | contig 19801 bp, 18 predicted proteins | sample MGYA00238154_ERZ761575 | MGnify/ENA primary metagenome ERZ761575 (study PRJEB28896, sample SAMN07631632) | mixed culture metagenome | isolation source: Freshwater growth medium | place: USA...
CTACACGTGATCCAACACTCTTTCCCTACACGACGCTCTTCCGATCTCCACCGCCCTCGCCGCCGCCACCCAGGCCGCCACCCCCCTCTCCTCCTCCGCCCTCGCCACCACCTCCGAGCCCACCGCCCTCGCCTCCACCCTCGCCACCGCCTCCGAGCCCACCTCCATCACCGCCACCGCCCTCGCCACCGCCAAGTCCGCCGCCACCGTCGCCGCCGCCGCCGTCGCCACCACCATCTCCGCCGCCATCACCACCGCCACCGTTTCCCCTGACTGCAGCCTCTCAGCTTCTGGCAGCGAATCTTGATCCCTCGGGCTGGTCCGTCGTCGTCGCCTTCGACGCGCGCCCCACTAATCGGGCTGGCATGGGCGACAGTGCCTCTCCATGCTTCCGCGTCCTCTCGTCGACAACAGTGGCGACGATCCGCGGTGATAGTACAGCAGGCGAGCCACTCTGCCGATGGGACGACCCGTCCACGTTGCGAGTGCTGCTGCCTCCGCGAACTCGACTGCGCGTGGGTTCGCCCATCGAGATACACAATGAGACAGTGCACCAAGTTGTTCTCTCCAGCTGCATCGACCCTAGCGATGGGCAGGACAAGTGTGCCCGGGGAAAAGTTTACGTGCATCGGTCAGACGTGGGCGCAAACCCCGTGGATCCCGAAACGCCGGTAGCTCGCATCAGCGGAGCCGCCGCTGTACTCTCTGTGTGCAGTCCGCTCACTCTGAGTGGCCTGGGATCGACGGGATGCGGCGCCTTTCCTTTGACATACGCTTGGAGCGCGACTCTGCCGGCGACAACCAATGTGACGCTGTCGGCAGCGCTGGCAGCTCACCTCTCCGCGCTACCTGCTTACAGCTCGGTCATCACCATTCCTCCACAGCTCCTTCCTTTCAACTCAAGCTTCCAGATCTCGCTCCAGGTTGACTGCAGCGAACTGAGCAGCGTCCCAGGTCTGCTCCGAAGCAGGCCAGAAACGATCACTATCTTCAAGGGCGGTCGGCCGCTGGTGAGCGCGACCTTTGATGGTGCCGCGGTTGGGAATAGTGGCATGGTTGAGAAGCGCGTCTTCCGCACAGCGGTGAATGCTATAGTCACTTCCATCGGTTTGCCTGGCATCGGATGTCTTGGACCCACGGACCTGACGATGGTCGGCCTGCAATTAACCTTCGGGTGGAGCCTCCAGCAGCAAACGATGTTTAATGGAATATTGATATCTGCTCTCCAAACACACTCGCCAACAGCTTTGGCTGCGCTTGGTGGGGCAGCCACGAATAGCCGCGAGCTGCGCATCGAGAGAAACACTCTCATGGTGGGTACATCATACCTTGTCCATGTCACGGCAACACCTATCGGCGCAATGGCCGGTTTCGTTGGCGGCTCGAGCGCCTCGCTCTTGCTGCACGTGGACCCCTCCCCTCTCATGTGTCTCATCGGAGGCGGCAGCCAGCGCGTTCTTGGAGCTGATGCAGTCTTGATGATGGTTGCGGCAGTGAGCGACCCCGATGACCCAGGAGCGCCACCGCTCGTGCACTGGAGCTGCGTAGACGTGCATGCAGAGGCACTGGCGGCGACAGCGGCTAGTCTTGGAGCAAACACCTCCTCCTTCCCGCCGCCACTTTGCTTTGTGGCCGCATGCTTTGATAACGACCCCGCAACCCCATGCGTGCAACTTGCGCTCAATAGTTCCGGCGCCTCTGCTGGTAATCTCGTTATTGCGGCGCGGACGCTTGCGGTGGGGTCGTTCTATCGATTCACCGCCACTGCAATGAAGGGTGCACGCTCTGCCTCGAGTAGTTCAGTTGTCGATGTTGTCAGTGGCACGCCTCCCGTGGTCCAGTTGAGCGCGCGTTCGCCTGTAAACTCGCCGCTCCTCGTCCAAGGCAGCCAACTTCTGGCGAATGTGCGCCAGAAGATCATCCTGGATGGCCGAGCACTGTCATCAACCACGCGGCGTCAGCTCTCAGCTCGCGCTCGCAGTCGACGAATGCAAAGCCCGACATCAGTGACCGACGAGGTGACCTTCTCCTGGGTTTCGCTCGCCTTCGAGCTTGGCCCAGGAGACGAGGAAAGTCACCTTCGCATCACCTCAGCCATCGCTAATGTCACAACCCCCTCATTGTCTCTCCAGCCAGGCTGGATGCTGCCTGGCCAGAGCTATACATTCCAGCTCAGTGTCTATGTGCCTGGATCAGGCACTGGCGCCGCGCAGCTGACCGTGCGTGGCAGCTTACCTCCGGCAGGTGGCCAGGTGGCGGCCTCACCGCGCCGCGGTGAAGTGGCCGTCACCCCGTTTACACTTGTGCAGAGTGGATGGTTCGTCGAAGACGCGCTACTTCCCCTGCGGTACACCTTTGAGATCAATCGTGTGGAGTCCCATCTCGAAGCGCAGGGTCCTCTCAGCTGCGATGAGGCTCCGCTCTCAGGTGAGGATTGGACCGTTTTGAGTGGACCTCAGGCGGCGCCTCAGCATGAGGAGTTGTACTTGCCATCAGGATACATTCGCATCCGAGCAGTCGCAACCGACATCCTCGGCGCGCGTGGGTGCGCTGGCACGTTCGTCGAGGTCTCGTATCCGTCGATGACGCGGCCTGATGCCGTTGAGCTTTTGGCCGCGTCCGTTTACGCGTCTATGCAGGCTGCCTTAGCTGGCGGATACGCGGAGCGACCGGCCAACACCGTGAGCTTTCTTGCAGATCTGCTGGACAGCAGCCAAAGCAGCCAAAGCAGTAGCGGCGACGAAAGTCGACGCCTTGAGCAGCTCTCGAGCGACGCCAGCAGCACAACCTCAAACCCAACGGTACTTGCTGGACTGGGCGAGCCAATTCCCCACGATGATGGGCGTCGTCTTATGCATATACAGTTGATAGCACACCCACCTCTGGTGCCTTTCCCGGCTTTCCCCCCTGAGCATCCTTTACCATCTCCTCCACCACCATCGCCACCCCCATCTCCACCCCCATTTCCACCACCACCGTCACCACCGCCAGTTCCACCACCATCGCCACCGCCACCATCACCACCGCCATCTCCACCGCCATCTCCACCACCACCATCTCCACCGCCACCATCGCCACCCCCATATCCGCCACTCGTCGACCAGCGTACGGTCATGCGCGTGGGGCTCATTTCAGTGCTGCAATCATCACGGCCACAGGCAGATGACCCTCCGATTCGCAAGGTTCAGACTGCGGCAAGCCTGTCCAAGGTGATTGCCAATCATGCTGAACTCGCAGAAGCGGCCATCAGCCAGAGCATCCAGCTCACCACTGACATGATTGGCGAGTTCCGGCCAGCGGACGCGGCACCACCTTTGGTCCGGCTGCTATTACGCTCACTTGGCTCCTTGCTCAAGGCGGCGGATCTTCTTCGGCCGGAACTGGCCCCGATGCCACGAGAGCCTCCTGCGCCTCCTGCGCCGCCGGCCCCACCACCGAGTTCTCCACCGTCGCCTCCACCGCCAACCCAACCTCCACCGTCGCCACCACCCCCATCGCCGCCGCCGCCCTCTCCGCCGCCATGTCCGCCACCTCCCTTGTCACCGCCGCCCTCGCCTCCACCTCCCTCGCGGCCGCCATCACGTCCACCGCCACCGCCATGGCTTCAGGTTTTTTGCGGGAATGGACCTGGAATGGTTAACACACCGTACGCGGTGACCGATCCCGCATGTTGGCCGCCACCGCCATCGCCGCCTCCCAGTCCGCCACCATCGCCACCACCGTCTCCTCCGCCAAGGCCGCCGCCCTCGCCGCCGCCGTCTCCGCCACCTTCGCCGCCACCGCCTTCGCCACCGCCCTCGCCACCGCCCTCGCCGCCGCCCCCCTCGCCGCCGCCTCCCTCGCCACCGCCCTCGCCACCGCCCTCACCCCCGCCCTCGCCGCCGCCCCCGCCGCCACCCCCCTCACCGCCGCCCTCACCGCCGCCCTCACCGCCACCTCCCTCGCCACCCCCGAGTCCGCCTCCATCTCCACCACCTCCCTCACCGCCGCCTCCATCACCTCCTCCTTCACCCCCTCCCCGTCCACCGCCACCTTCACCACCGCCGCCTTCGCCACCGCCATTCCCCCCTCCACCCGCACCACCGCCACCGTCTCCTCCACCCACTCCGCCACCCTCCCCACCGCCACCGTCTCCTCCACCCGCTCCGCCACCCTCACCTCCGCCCTCACCACCACCTTCGCCGCCGCCATCACCGCCGCCGACACCACCGCCCTCACCCCCTCCGCCCTCGCCGCCGCCATCGCCGCCGCCGCCCTCACCGCCCCCGATTTCTCCGCCGCCTCCGCCCAGCCGCCCTCCACCCTCACCGCCGCCGCCCTCGCCGCCCCCTCCGTCGCCGCCGCCTAGCCCGCCTCCACCTCCACCTCACCCATATCCTCCAGATCCATCCCCACCCCCACCGTCACCACCGCCAAGACCGCCCTCACCACCGCCAAGACCGCCGCCATCACCCCCGCCACCACCACCACCTAGGCCGCCGCCGTCGCCACCACCTTCACCACCCCCTCCATCTCCGCCGCCACCCTCCCCGCCCCCTTTGCCGCCGCCGTCGCCTCCTCCTCCGTCACCGCCGCCGCCGTCGCCCTCACCGCCGCCGCCGCCGCCGCCCTCGCCTTCGCCGCCCCCGGACTCTTCAGGACGTCGCGAGCTGACCGCAGCTCCATATTGCATAGACATGGAGACACCATGGAACCCCCTCGTGGATGTTAGATCCCAAGCATATGCCACCACTGGCCTACCTAGAACCAGCTGTGATTGGTTCTTAGCCAATCCCACGATGCGATGCTCGAACTATTACTGGATCGGAGACCCCGCTACCAACTCAACAGCAACGACGGTTGTTCTACCCGCACAACTATGCTGCGCGTGCGGTGGCGGAGCGCTCTACCCCGCTCCACCACAACATCCACCCTCTCCCAGCCCGCTGCCGGCATCGCCGCCGCCCTTAATTCCGTGGATGTTCAACCCGTCAGTTCAGTGCAAGAACCTTGGCTTTGAGTTGGCGTCGCGCATGGGCGCGCATCTCGTCGTAGGGGACGAGCCAATGGCGCTAGAGCCCGGCACCGACCACGGCGTGACGATCGGCGTAGTCAAAGTACAACCTTTGGCCGAACCCATCACAGTCACTATTTCTGACCTTGCGCAAGCCCGGGTGGGGGAGAACGCTGTTGCTGAGGTGCTTGACAATTCGGGGGATTTATCCTTAATGGACCATCTGCAGGTTCAACTGGTCGGCTTTCCAACATCTATAGAGGAAGTTCCGACTCCTGAGGAACTCGGAGCACGACCACCAAGGCTGGCATCCACCGTCTTGTCCTTGCGGATGCTGCGTAGCAACGATGACAGCGTCGTCCCGGCTTTCCTGATGGCCGCGCCGCCGCCGCCCTCGCCGCCACCGCCGCCGCCGGAGGCAGGCAGCAACTCGAGTGCGGCAGGCAACAATTTCCCCCCGCCGCCGTCGCCGTCGCCGCCTCCGCCGTCGCCGTCGCCGTCTGCACCTCCTTTGCCGCCGCCCTCGCCACCGCCCCCGTCGCCGCCGCCCTCGCCAGCTGCACCTCCTTTGCCGCCGCCCTCGCCGCCGCCTCCGTCGCCGCCGCAACCGCCGCCCAGCCCGTCGCCGCCGCCGCCGCCGTCGCCGCCTCCGCCACCATCGCCATCGCCGCCCCCCCCTTCCCCATCACCACCGCCACCGTCGCCACCGCCGTCCCCCCCTCCCCCTTCAACACCGCCACCGTCTCCTCCACCGTCTCCGCCACCCTCCCAACCGCCGCCGTCTCCTCCACCTTCTCCGCCTCCACCCTCTCCGCCACCGCCCTCCCCTCCGCTGCCGTCGCCGCCACCGCCGACACGGCCGCCCTTGCCGCCTCCGCCCTCACAGCCGCCATCGCCGCTATCTCCGCCCCCGCCGCCCCCGCCGCCATCGCCATTGCCTCCCCCCCCTTCCCCTTCGCCGCCGCCGCCGAGTGCACGCCGACTTATGCAGGTCGAAACTACCTCTTTGCCGCCGCCGAGTGCACGCCGACTCATGCAGGTCGAAACTACCTCTTTGCCGCCGCCGAGTGCACGCCGACTCATGCAGGTCGAAAATACCCAGCTTGACATGACTAGAGTCACGACAGTTCGGCTGCCACGCCACCCTGGCGGAGGTCATTGTACCTACGACTACCAGTGCGGCACTACTTCGCGGGGCGTGGCGGTTGTCGGTCGCTGTATGAACAACCGCTGCATCTGTCCGATGCCATGGGCCGGATCGGCATGCAAGGAGACATCGCGCTGTGCAATGTGGTCCAGCACGACCAGCTGGTTGTACAACGTCTGCGAACTGGATCCGGATGCAAGCACCGACGACTTCGCGGTCTGCCACTGCAGAGTGGCGGGATCGTTTGACGTGGCAATCGTTGAGCAGAGGACAGATCCTCCCTTGGATACAACCGAACTCTTGCCGCCGGAGCAGAACCTCTCCTTGCAAGGGACGTGGTACGGCTCGCTCGCGATCTTTATGATCTTTGTGACGGGAGTACTCGTCGCATCGGCCATTGTCTTCCTCGCCCTCCGGCACGCCGCGAGCCGCAAAGGGCAGAGCATCCTCGAGTACACCCGCGAGAAGAGCAACAACGCGCGTGAGGGCTTGCGCAAGCTGCTCAACAATGCGCGTGAGGGCTTGCGCAAGCTGCTCAAGAATGCGCGTGAGGGCTTGCGCAAGCTGCTCAGCAGGGCGCGCGAGGCCCTTCGCGAGCTGCGCAACAGCCTGCGCGAGCGGGCTTCCTCGCCACTGCGCGTGCTCGCAGTTCAGCCGAAATGGGATAAGATGGTAAGGCCATCGGATGCAACGGCCGAGCCCGCAGACACGAGCACGGTGGTTTTCGCCCTCACTCACGTCATGGATGAAGCCGAGCGCCTGAAGCGCGAGGCCCTCGCTATGCGCTTGCACTTTAAGATCAATCGCGAAGCGGCACGCCAGATGTACACCACTGATGCGACTGAAGCTGATTTAGAGGAGGATGGTGTCAGGACTCGGCTGGAAGGCCCGATGCCGAGTCCTGACGTCGAGGATGGCGTCAGGAATCGGATCGAGGCCCCGATGCCGAGTCCTGAGAGGGCTCGTACGGAAGTGCTGCAGAAGATGAACCCTTACGACGAGGATGGCGTCCGGGCTGGGATGGACGCCCCGAAGAGCTCAGTTGGGGGAGCGGATAAAGTTCCGGTCTTCGATGTGAAAAAGCCGGTCATCCCCAGGGCGCCTGGCATCTCCAGCGATACGGGTAACTGGAAGGCACTACAAGCTTCGGCACTAGGCGCGCCAGGCGGGCAGGAGCTGCGCTTGGCAGAGCTCAAGGCAGCTGTGCGTCTCCAAATGCAAGAGCTGCGCTCCCGCCTGCAAGTGAGAGAGGCGATGGAGAACCCTACGTCCTACCGGGCGACGATCCCCTCGATAAAAAGTGCATTTGAAGATCCCCAGCCTTTATAGTGGTCGCGAGAGACCAGAGGGGGTTTCGAGCGCGCGAAGAGATGTCCCATGCCATACCCAGGTAAGGTTGTACTCTTTCGATTCCGCCGTGGATTCGGAGCGTTCAGGTTGCATGTACATGTTCTCGGGCCGAATCAAACTGCAATCTGCATGCATTGCAATCTTCCAAGTTCCTTTATCCAAACTTGATAAACCTACCGAAACACGATCTCGTCTGCACACACTCACCAACTCACACACCATCATTTTAGCAACAAGCGCGTCACATGCAGGGTTTCATTCACATCCTGCTACTCACCGTGCCGACAATTACACGCCCGCCTTCGCCGCCGTCACCACCTCCGCCATCTCCACCACTCCCATCTCCTCCACCACCATCTCCACCGCCGCCATCTCCGCCGCCACCTTCTCCACCTCCACCCTCTCCGCCACCGCCCTCCCCTCCGCTGCCGTCGCCACCACCGCCGTCACCACCGCCCCCGACGCCCCCCCCTCCGCCCTCACCAGCTCCTCCACCTCCGTCACCATCTCCGAGACCATCACTGCCCCCGCCTCCGCTTCCGCCTCCACCTCCGGTTCCCTTCTCAGCCATGCTGGTTGAGGCGATGATTCTCGTGCCAAGCCGGACATTTGGTTCTTACTACTTGGTCCCTATCGTGAACGAGCTGCGAGTTCGCGTGGCGCAGGTACTGCAGATCTGGATGGTGCTCGTGTCGACCTCCCTCGATGTTCCCGATGACGCCACCGTGCGCATCTGCATCCACATCCTCTGTGACAATCCATCGGACGGAATGACCACGATGCAAGGGCTGTCGCAGCTGCTCGCCAACCCAAGCCAAAGCCTGAATTCTGAGATGATCGATGTGCTGCGATTCTCACCGACGCCCGCACTGCGCCTGGTAGCTCTCTCTCCACCGCCACCGAGCCCAAGGCCGCCCCCGCCGACGGCGCCACCCCCAACGCCATCTCCGATGCTCATCTACTTCTACACTCTCGTCGGCGTCACGGTCGCACTCATGCTCACGACGGCGCTCTTCTTTCGCCTCTACCTGCGCCATCGCAAGCTAGCGCGCCGCCTAGCGCGGGTCGGACCTGTGGGGTCTGTGCCCGTCCAGGTTGGACGGGTCGTGCAGCAGCACCCCCCGCAGCCTCCTGCGCCGCAGCAGCACCCCCCTCAAATCGGCATGATCCGTAGCGGGTATAGAGCGATCCTTGGCGGCTGCGGCAGCACGAGGCGCGTCGCTGCCATGCCCATCGCTACCGAAGACAGAAGCCGCTCGCTTGCCCTCCCAACAAGAGCTCCCGTGGTCGAGCACGTCTTTGTGTCGAACACCGAGCCGCGGACCGCGGTCTTGCTGGAGCAGATGCAGGAGTCGTTCCGCAACCCGGAATCTGAAGAAGCTTCTGACGACTCCGCCAATGAGGCCTGGGCCGAGGGACAGCACGACCTGGTCGTACAGGCTCCGGAGGATCTGGCAATTCTGGCGGCGACCACTGGGGAAGCTGTCTCAGTTCCCGCGGCCACGACGGCCGTCCTCGAGGAGCTTGATGCAGTTGGCCAGGCTCCTGTTTTCCCCGCCCGGGGCGTAATGTACCAGGATCTGGTCCCGGAGATGGATTGGCGCAGCGAGTCCGGGTTGGGTCAGGGAGCGTCATGAAAAACGAAGCTAGTGCAGAAAATGAGACGCTCTCTCGCGCTCATTTATCTACGTACACGCTGTGGGTCCCTAGATATGACTCCCTCCAGTGAACCTCCAGCTTTACTGTTACAGTTCTCAGTTTCGGCCGCGCCTCGTTTACGCGTTTGACCGAGCGAGTGTAAGCGAGTGCGGAGGTCGGGAGACAACTACGCTCGGATCTCCGGTAGAGCTCAGCAACCCCTCGTAACTCCCTCGTTCTGATGGATCTCCGTGCCCAGGCACCTGAAATACATGTTGTAGCCGTAGCATGCATTCGTATGTACAGTGAACTCTGCACATTTGCCAAATGTTTTGGTGGTTGGCATTTCTGATGGCTCCTCGAAAGCCGTCTTCGAAGGCACTAGCAGCTGAGGTTGTGCCCGTCATCATTGACGAGCCGCAGCTACAGGTACTGCCAGTCGCCAGTGACGATCGCCCCACGGTCGTGGAGAAATGCCGCCTGAAGGGCAAGTGTTTCGAGGAGCAGGTGACGGTGAGAAGCGAAGCGTCCTATGTAATTGAGGCCTGCAACGAGGATGGCGTCCAGCGCCCAGTGGGTGGCGACCCTTTCTTCGTGTACATTCGTGGACCGTCCATGATTCGTGCGAGGGTCACCGATAACAACGATGGGACGTACCTTGTGCAGTGGAAGCCGTCCACATCAGGCACGTACACAGTTGCCGTCTCGCTCCTCGGCGTGAACTTGCCCGGCTCGCCGGCTACGGTTCACGTGACCACGACGAAACCCTGTCCGATGAAGACGGTCGTGCGCGGTGAGCACCTTCATCACGCAGTCTCGCGCCAGCAACACAACTTCGACGTCCTCTTCAAGGATAAGTTGGGGAAAGTGGCACATGCGGTCGACCTCGACGTGTTCGTCGAGCCGCTCCCGCCAAACAGCCCGCGCTTCCGCCTTCACGAGACCTTGGTCGCCGCCAAAGAGGCCGCGGCCGCCGCCGTGGTTGCGACCCCCGCGCCCAAGGCCAAGAAGACCAAAGCGACAGGCGCTACAAAAGGTAAGGACGCGCAGCTCAAGGCGCAGCAGGAGCGCGAGAAGGAGGAAGCCGAGCAGGCTGAGAAGGAGTTGGAGGAGAAGCTCGTACGCGAGCGCAATGCAAACAAAAGAAACAAGAGACCTTCCAAAGAGTTCCCGCCCATGCCAGCCCTTCTCAATCTAGAGAAGCTGAGCAGTGGCGGTGGCGGCACCCCGCGCCGTGAGTACTCGGCCCAACGCGAGGCCGATCGGCAGGGCAGTTCCCGCACCGGCACGGCGCGAAGTGCTCGCCCGGACCGACGACCAGAGAAGCAGGTCACGGTGCGCCATCGGATGATGCGCGTGAAGGTGGGCGACAAGCCGTTGCTCGTGCGCGCTGAGGCACACAAGGGATCGGAGGAGGTAGGGCGCCTGTTGCCGGGGCAGGTGGTCACAATCATCGAGGAGCAGATCGACGAGGATGGGGAGGTGCGCGCATGCATCTCGCTCGATTCGATCGGCGATGCGGTTGACGACGCGGCCGCCTCCTACCGCTCGGAAGTCCCCGACGCTCACTACGACGCCGCGCTCGGCACGCTCACGACGACGCCCAATCCGTCGCATCGAGGGGTAGGGACCGTCCGTCCACTCGCGCCGCGCATCGGGATGGGCATGCTCAGCTCGGCTGCAGCCTCGCTCGGCCTCGGCGGGAAGCTCCTTGGCGCCGTGGACCCCGCCCTTGGCGCCAAGGACCCCGCCCTCACGGCCCCCACCGTCGCCATACGCAGCTCCGACGGTGCGAATGCCGCGCCGGAGTCCGCCGTGGTGAGCGCGGGGGTGCCGACGGCGGCCGTTTTCGTGGACGCGTCAGACACCGCGCGGTCCCGAGAGGCCGCCAGCGAAGAGGGCGCCGATTTTCGCAGAGGCAGCAGCAGCAATAGGAGCCGACCCTCCAATCAAAACGCATCGTTCGTGCCGGTGAGTGGCGCCAAGGCGCGTGCGCCTAGCGCCGCCCAGCCCAGCGCAGCACGCACGACGGGATGGGTGACGCTAGTCAAGAACGGCCAGAAGCTCGTCTCGTCCCGTGTGCAGCTCGGCCCCGGCTCCCGCCGGCAGTACATGCAGCAATGGGCTCGTCGTAAGGCGAATGACCGCGCGATGTCCGCGCCCGTCGGCGCCGACGGGCGCCCAACCGAGGCGCCCGCCGTGTTCAAGAATATGCCCACCCGCAACGAGATCGAGGCAGATCCATCGGGGATCGCGTTTGCCTTTGGGGGAGTCGAGCCCGGTACACTGCATGCACGTGGCCAGTTGCTCGAGGTGCACAAGGCCGCGTACTCGGTCGGGCGTGCCGGCCAATACCTGCTGCACGTGCGCATGCGCCAAGCGGCGTGCTCCCTGCCAGGCTCGCCCTTTGTACTCACGGTCGTACCGGCAGGCGCGTATGCGAAATCCTCCAAGCTCCCTTCCCATCCGCTGAGTGGGATGGTGGGTACGGCGGAGAAGGACGGGTGCGAGTGCGAGCTGAAGACGTCGGATAAGATGGGGAATCCCTGCATCCTTGGCGGTGCCAAGGTCGAGATTCTCATCGTCGAGAAGGCGGGCGACCCGAACGGCCGCACCAAGCCCTCCAAGCCCGCCAAGGGCGGATCAGACCTTGCAGTGGGCTCGACCGAGGCACGCGAGAAGGCCATCAACACTGTGGTGGTGGACAGGGGCGATGGCACGTACACGTTGCGCTGGACCTCGAAATTCTCGGGCACCTTCCGCACGCGCGTCGTGATCGACGGCGAGGACGTCGTCGGATCACCTACCATCTTCAAGCTCATCTCGTCCACACCGGACCTTACCAAGACCGTGCTCACCAGTGAGGGGCTCAAGAGCGCCATGGCGGGCCGCCCCTCGACGGTGCAGATCGCCTTCGTCGACCAGTTCCTCAACACGGCCTCCCCTAACTCAAAGTTCCAATTCGGCATCGCTCTCGTGCCGCGCCATGGTGGCGAGCGTGATAAGGTGGCCAAGGTGCCCGAGCATAAGTTCCAAGGGTCGTGGACGGGCGGCGCGACGGGCATCTTTGAGCTCCAGTACGTGCCCACGCAGGCGGGCCAGGCGGATCTGCACGTGTGGTGCATCCCCGAGGGAAAGGGCGAGCGGCTCGCCCTTCCGGGCTCACCCTTCCATCTGCACATTGCCGAGGGCCCCGCGAGCGCCGTCGCATCGGTCGTCGAGGGCTGGACGAAGGTCATGAAGGACGATAAGAATGAAAAGTTCGCCAAGGACAAGAATGCGGACCTGTCAGTGCTGTATACGTCGGACACAATCTCCATCCGGCCGCTAATCTATGATGAGTTTGGGAACGGCGCCGCGCTGCCCGAGGATGCGCTTGTCATCGTGCACGACCTGCCGTCCGGCGTGAAGCATCCCCTAGGGTTCACTCAGACAACCAAGGGCGGTCTGACGACGTACGACATCCGGCACGACCTGACGAATGCAGGCGAACACGCGGTGCATATCTTGCTTCATGGGAAGCCCATCCGTGGTTCCCCCGTCACGTTCAGCGTCCAGCCGAGCAAGCCGGACCCGGGCTTTTGCAAGATCCTCTCTCCCGACGACACGACGTTCTGGACAAACCGCAGCTACTGCTTCACTCTGAAGACGTACGACCGCTTCGGCAATGAGTGCAAGCTGGGCGGTCTGGCCATCTCGAATCGTCTCGCGCTCGTCAAGCAGAATGCGCGCGATCAGACGTCCCTCGTCCCCTCGAACCATAAGCTCTCGTGGGACGATAACCAGGACGGCACGTATGAGATCCTCGTCATCCTCAACATCCCGTGCACGGTCCGGCTCATTGTCAACGTGGATAAGAACATGCAGGCTGGCATGGGCGAGCTGCCGGCGGTCTCGCTCGCGTTCCTCGACTCAAACACGGCCACCGAGGAGAACAACCCCGAGAAGAAGCTTACGCCGGCAGCCAAGAAGGCCTCGCTCACGAGGTCTAACACGAAAACACTGTCCACCAGCGCCGTTACGGGCGAATCAGCCACAGGCAGCATTGGCAGCGAGGTCACGGACGAGAACGAAGAGCGCCCTTCCCCCCAGCAGGGCTCGCCCACGGGCTCGCCCTCGGCGCAGCGGCGCACTATAGCGAGCAGCAACGGCACCAGCGAGAAGCGGCAGGGCGAGGCGGCGCTGGCCGAAGATGTGCCGTCCTTCAATAACTGGCTTGCTGGCCTTGTCGATGGCAGTGAGACAATCGCCGACAGACCTCCCTCGCCACCACCGTTCACGTCGAGCACGGGCAGCACCAGGAAGCTGGTCCAGGAAGCAAACATCACACCGCGCAATACCGCAGAGCTCGAGCAGTGGCGCCGTAAGCAGGCGTTGCAAGCCAAGTGAAAATGTTACTGCTTCAGTAACGACTAACTCGTGTCCACACCGCGTCGTGTCACAAAGATGGTACATGTAGTGTACATGTACAAGCTGAAAGCAGCCACTTACTACGCAGCCACTTACTACTAAAAACACAGTGCTGCTGATGCTGTTCAACACAACGCGCAAAACCTCCGGACTCCATACAGGGGCCCGCTATCGCATGGACGCAGCGCGACGCTGCTACGCGCTCAACACAGCTCCGAAAGTTGACTCGCCTTACCGGTACCGTACTGCGGCGTTGGACGTCCCGGCCGAGAGGAGGAGGTGGTGCGCTGCGCGCCCCGGCACTCGAGGCCACCACCATATATTAAATGCGCCGCCGCCGCCATCGCGGCGGCCTCGCTCACGCCCTGATTATTGCCGTGTGCTGGCCAAGCGCACGTGGCCGAGATTCCACTCCATTCACTGTGGACGTCGTTGCCAACTGCACGCCATTTGCTGAGGAAGTGCTGCGCGCCCACGCTGGATCGCCAATCATCCTGACCTACTTGACCAATGCGCCTACGGACACCTGGCTGCTCGGTCTCACAGCTGCAGCGCACGGCCTGCCGCTCGTTGTCGTGGGGCATGGTCGAGGCCGTTTTAACATAGCGAGTGGCACGGGAGCCAAGATCACTGGCTACCTACGAGCGTTGCAGATCGTTGAAGCCGTTGCACGGAGTGCTGCAGTCGTGGTGACAGACGCAACCGACACTGTCATCGTGAACGCGCCAAGCGGCCAAACTTCTGCCACTAAGGCGATCAAGCAAGCCTTGGAAACATCAGCCGTGCTGACCTCTGCCGAGTGCGGCTCATGGCCAAAATGCTACGCCCCGCTGTATGCACATGATTTGGTGCACCAGCAGTGCCGCGCGGAAGGCAATCCTACGTGCTTTGCCAACTCAGGCGCTTACCTTGGTTCCGCGGCCGCGCTCAAGGCTATGTTCGCGGAGCAGGTGCGAATGATGACCAGCTTTGCCGCTTTGCGGAAGAAGAGGCGGGGAACGCTCCGGAACATGAAAGTTGGCGAGGTGCACAACCATTCAATCGGTGGCGTGGAGCTTAACGACGATCAGGCTGTACTGCACTACCTCTACCTCAACCAGTCACGAGACAACCTTGGCGTGACACTTCGGATGGACGTGCACAGCTCCTTCTTTCTCAGCACCTGGAGATGCCACGACCGTGTCTGGCCACGTGTCCATACTGTCGTCGGTCCTTTTGAGCGGTGCCACGAGATGAAGCACGATCCCGCAGCGCGAATCATTCAGCCGCATCCAGGTTCGGCTTCTTCGCTGCGATACAACGCGAGTGACGGCAGTGAGCAGCAGCCCTTTCTTCTGCACGCCAATGGGAAAGATGGCTTCCTGCAACCAAGCCGCGTGCGAGCCAACCCGAGGCTGAAGCACCTCGCTGACACCCAGGAGCGCATGCGCAACGCCCCTGAAGCGCTTTTACGACACCCAGTGTTGTTCCTCGACTCGCACAGCCAGCCTTGCCATTCCATGAGCTTGGCGGACTTTCTTCGCACCGGGTCCTCCTCTATACTGAATCGTCGCGCGCGTGCCACGCGAGTTTCTGTACCGCCTCCGGCTCCTTCTGCTCCGCTGTCTCTAATTACGAACTCCCCGGGCGCCACCGGCCGATCAGAGCACAGGTGTTGCGCATTCAGCGACCACCCGATGGTGGGCCCGGCCTTGGGCTTCAACTGCGACGCCAAAGGAGGGGACGTGCATGGGGGGTGCCGCAATGCCTGTTGCGAGGGGAAGTGTTGTGTGCCGATACTACAATGCCGATACTACAATGCTGGTGCACTCGGCGGAACAGTCTGCGCCGATACGGCCTCCAACCCAGAGCTCAAAGCGGGACGGGGTCCGAACTATGCCCACTTCATGCTCGCACTGGTGTACCCGCTACTGACGGCCATGGACGCGGGCATGCTTCGCGATGGCTCCGCGAGCCAACTGATGCTCGTCTACGGCAGTCAGAACATGGTCCTAGTCGCACGCCATAAGCTGGAGCGCATCCTGGGCTCAAACGTGACGTGCAAGCGAGCACTCATCTCGGAGGACGAGCTTAAGGCAGCGTGCAGCAGGGAACGGGTCATCACGGTACGAGTGCCGGTCATGAGCTTCTACAACCGAACCTTTTACTCTCGCGCACGCCTCTTTGCGGATGTGGTGTCGAGCAGGCTGGGCCTCTATCGGCTGCCGTTGGTGCGGCCTGCACGGTCCGTGGGCCAAGTCACAGGCCTCGATCTGCGAATTGTGGTCCTCTTGCGTGCGAATAGCACCAACTCGAAATCGCTCGAGGTGCGCGAGCGGCAGGTGCACAATCTCTCTCTAGCGTGCGATCCGCAGTATGCACGTGCACTGGGAGAGCGCGCTGGTGTGCAGCTCGAGTGCGTCAGCCTGGGTGCGCAAAGTTCGATGGAGCAGAATGCGCGCGCGATTGGTGGCGAGAGAACCATCGGGCTCTTGGCCGGGCATGGCGCAGGGCTTGCAAACCTAATCTTCATGCGACCCGGCGCCGTGTTGGTCGAGATCGATTCGGTGGCGAACAAGGACACTGATCGCAACATGTATCAGATGCTTGCACACGCCGTCGGTGTGGTGCCGACGAAGTTGTGGCTCGACAACGCTGGGCGCCATTACCCCGGCTTGCAATCGCAGCCCGTGCGCCATCGGATCTCGCCTAAACGGCCGGGCTCAACGGGAGGTTGGCTCAAGGGGAGATACTCGTCCAACGTGCTCCTCAAAGAGGCTGTCCTAGCAGCCACGGTACACAACATCACCCGGCGTGTGATAGGAACACGTTAGGCGTGCAGGTATCTTATAGTTGTTAGGTCACCACAGCTCCTGTGCAGTTACCGGTGTCCCGGCTCCCCCCGGTGTTTATTGAACCGGTGCCGGATGACGATTGACGTCATCCCTTTTGGATGTGTAAACTCAAGCTCGCATGCATTGTGTTCCATATCCATATGCGTTCAAAGGGCGAACTCCGTCACGTCCGCCCGGTTGTCCGCTTCCCTACCCTGAGCGACGAGGCCCGCCTCCTACGCCAGCCAGCCATCGCGTGTTGTTGTTGTTGTCGTGTCCCACACTCCCTTCCCTGGGGGTTTCTGAGGAATTGGGGGGACGTCGTGTTCGTAACTCTTCACATCCCAAACAGAGCCCAAGGGCTGTTTAAATGCTGCAAAGTTGATGCGCTTTCCAAAACAAGAAGGTCCGCTGTATGCTCGTCGGCGAGCTGGGAATGCCTCTCGGCGAGCTGGGAGTGCCTCTCAGCACTTTGGTCAAAGCGCGAGTCGGCGACGTCTACAGTGGTCAAAGCACGAGTCACGGGAGTGCATGTGTAGACGTCGCCGACTGGACTAATGGGCACGGTAAGACGTGCACAGACTACGCCTTCGCGTGCGCCGACGGCGACTTCAAGCCCGAGTTCCGCTGGCTGGCTGGAATGGAGTTCCACTCGCCCGAGACAGCGTGCTGCGCGTGCGGTCGGCAGACGCATGGACGGTCGCGGCCGCCGCCGCCGCCGGAAGTGCCCAAAACCGTGCACGGGTACTCTTTCCACATCTCGTCGTACTGCCGCGGCGCCGACCGCGAGGTGAAGAAGCCCACGTTCGCAGATTGCGAGTCGCACTGCGCGAGCAGGAAGTGCGCGTGCGCGCACTTTGGCAACGGCCTGTGCCGCATGGGCTACACGTACCTCGGGCTGATCCACTCCAAAGGTGACTTCAGCGCGATGGTGCGGCCCGACGCGGTGTCGGACCCGGGTGCGCTCGCGGCGCAAGCACGCGAGGAGGCTACGCCAGCGGAGACGTGCAGAAGTTCGCTCGCGCGCCGCATGCCGCCGAAGTTCTACATGTACGACGGGCCCGAGTTCCTCTGGGGCGAGCGCCTTGCTGCGTGCTACCATCGCAAGTATGGGCACGCACCGTGGGCTATGGCCAAGTTCTTCAAGAACAACACGGGCTACACCGAGGCGGGGCCGGCGCCGCAGGAGGATCTGTCACACGCGCTCTGGCTGCACACGAGCCTCGTGCGCCACCGGCATCGCACCAAGGACCCGTCCGCCGCCATGCTGTACGTCGTTCCAGCCTTCGGCTCCCTCTCGGAGGCGACCGGTACGTGTGAAGGGAAGACTCACACCGAGCGTCTGGCGGACGCTGCGGCGACGATGAAGCGGAGTCCGTGGCTAGCCACGGCGGCCGCGCGGCACGTCGTGTACGCGGCCGCGGACCGGTCCGACCTGTCTCCCCTCGGCGAGCTGGGCATGCTGCTCAGCAAGGCTGGCGTGATGGCCTGGTGCACGAGCCCATCGCGCTGCTTCGGGCGCTTCACGAGGCGCGTCGAAATCCCTATGCTACCGTTGCTCTCGCTCATGCACCCCAGAGTGCACCCGCGCCTCGTCGGCGAGGCATGCCCGCGGGAGCGCGATGGGAGCGCGCGAAGCGGCGTGCCGCGCCGTCACACCACCGTCTTCTTTCGGGGCTCGCATTGCGATTCGGTCGCGGCCCAGCAGGTACGCGTCAAGCTCGCCGACCTTCGCTGCATGCAGGTGCTCACCACGGCGCCCTCTTTCCACAGGTACGCGTCAAGCTCGCCGACCTTCGCGACCTAGGCGAGGGCACGACAGTGGACGTCAAGTTCACGCGCGGTGGGCCCAAGCTCAGCTCGTCGGCGCGCACCGCGCTCGGAGGGAAGGACGTGCGGATGCCGTACAACACGGACCTGTACGCCCAAGGGATGCTCCTTCGCGGCATGCAAGTGCTCACCACGGCGCCATCTCCCCACAGGTACGCCCAAGGGATGCTCCGCGCGGACTTTTGTGTGCTGCCGAGAGGGGACGAGGCCAACCCGGGTCGACGTCTTTTGGACGCAGTCGCTGCTGGCTGCGTGCCGATGATCATTGGGGATACGATTCGGCTGCCTCTCGCGCCGCTCATCGCGTACAAGAACTTCACCGTTCGTGTGCCCGAGTCCGAGTTCCTGCGCGACCCGCACGCGGCCGTGAACGAGGTGCTCACGACGGCGCTCACACGCTGATGACCTCTGATTGCCTCTGATTGCCACTGATTGCCTCCCTCATTGCATGCAGGTGCTCATGACGGCGCTCCCCACGCTGATGACCTCTGATTGCCTCTGATTGCCACTGATTGCCTCCCTCATTGCATGCAGGTGCTCCGGACGGCGCTACCCCACCTCGGGGCGCTGCGCCGAGCGCTCCTCGGGGCACGCGACCAGCTGCTGCTCGGCACGGGTACCGGCCCGCTCGCGGCCAACCACACGGCAACCGCGCACGGGTCCGACCTCGCACTCCTCGCGGCGGGGCGCACTTTCTGCCCGAGGGCGCCTGCCACATTTAAGGCGTGCGGCTTCGACGGCCTCGAGCAGGTGGTCCCGCGCTCAGCACCCGCCACCAGAGGCAGTACTGCACCCCGTCCCGCACACGGCACACCACGCGCAACAATCGTAAAGTATGTGTGATCTTACCTTGTGTTCCTTTTACTCGAACGAGAGTGTCGACAAGACAAAAGTGTTTTTTAGTGTCAAGAAGTTCCGCCAAAGTATCCGGATACCGAAAGCGGCCGCTTTTAATTTGATTTTGGACCAAAATTGGAAAAAAAGGTACTTGAAGCGGCGTCTCGGTTCTCTCATTGCGCACGTCCATCAAGGCACTCAATGTCGAATCAGGCCTTCCTCGCACGGCAGCGTCGGATTGCCCAGGAAGCGCCCGAGGCTCTGTTTCTTGAATCTTTTACGACAAAGAAGCCACCAGTGCCAACAAACGTGTCGTCGGTGAAGACCCTTCGTCAGCCCAAAGAGCAAGAGCCGCCACCACCGCGAACCGCGATGCGTAGATTCGTAATCGAGCCGCTACAGGCACTCAACATGATGCTCAACTCGAAGACGGTTCAGACGCTGCTGTACGCAGCCTTCGTGTTCACCACGCAGTTAGTCATATACACGCTGCGTGCTCAGGAAGAGTACTACCTCGACAAGTTCTACACTGACACGCTCATGTGAGTGACGCGACCGCGACCGCGACCGCGACCGCGACCGCGACCGCACGCGCACGCACACGCGCGTGGAGCCCCTCTTGCCCCCCCCCGCTGTTGCTGAGCTGCCGCCGCGTGCGTGAACAGCGCCAACGTCTTCGACGGAGATCTCAATAAATTCTTCACCATCCGCCGCCCTGCGGACATCTGGCAGTGGGGCAATGCGGTGCTGTGGCCTGGCCTGCTCGGCAACCTCGGCCCCGAG
>ENA-UOUZ01000992-UOUZ01000992.1-mixed-culture-metagenome-genome-assembly--contig:-NODE-992-length-19627-cov-99.112303_pt1 | contig 19627 bp, 13 predicted proteins | sample MGYA00238154_ERZ761575 | MGnify/ENA primary metagenome ERZ761575 (study PRJEB28896, sample SAMN07631632) | mixed culture metagenome | isolation source: Freshwater growth medium | place: USA...
ATTCCAAATTCCGAGACAGCAGTTTCTGTTTACGCTCCTGTACTCTGACTTCATCTTGACTCTTCGGGATCGTCAAAGTGGTCAGACGTCACGCCTCAGAGCACCGACGAGGCGCTCAGATCTCAGTCATGTCCGAGACACCTCGCGGCGAGAGAGAGAAGCGTCCGGATCGGAGACGGAGAGCGCCTGCGCCAGGCCGTAGCCAGAGTCGCAGTCCTCCGCACCTACTGATGGCGTTCGCAATAACGTCTCTGCTCTTTCGCGTTGTCCGTTGAGTCTTGACGGAGATGAGACGCTCATGCAAACAAGATCCTTTCTAGATCGGGCTCCTCCAACGGGATTTGTGCTAGACTCAGGTTGAGTTTGACGGTGGTCAACTTGCTGCTGAAAAAACGACCAGGGCCCTCTGTTGTCGTCGTCGTCAATTTGCACTTGACCTCGACCTTGAGCGAGTAGGCGTCTAGGTCTGCTGCCTTTGGCTGATAGCCCACGAGCGTCAGTTCGGCAAGTGGCACCCCGAGCGGAACGAGGTCGTCTGCGCCGAAGCCGCCCTGAATGAGGTCCGCGAGGGTATAGCGAAGCGTCATAAGCTCGGCCGCCGAATACCCTGCGGCCCTCAGCAGCTCGGTTGTTGGGTAGCCTCCAGCCTTGAGCTCCGCGAACGAAAAGCCGACTGTGATCGGCTCGCCTGCAGGGTAGCCCGCCTCACGCAAGTCACGAGCCGTGAAGCCCGCCTGCTTGAGCTCCACGAGCGAGAAACCCGCTTCACGCAGATCCGCCGCCTTGTACCTGGCTTCCTTGAGATCGGCTGCCGTGAATCCTGCAGACTTCATTTTGCCGGCTGTGTAGCCAACATCCTTGAGCTGCTGCGGTCGGAATCCGGCGTTTTTGAGGTCGACAGCTTTGAATCCGGCCTCTTTCAGAAGCTGGGCGCTGAAGCCGACGGATTTAAGCTCGACGGCGCGGAAGTGAGCATTCTTGAGGTCCTCAGCCGAGAAGCCCGCCGCCTTGAGCTCGTCGAGCGTGAAGCCGGCCGACTTGAGGTCCGCAGCGGTGTGTTGGACCGCTCGAAGCTGTGTGGCATGGTATCCAGCTCCCTTGAGCTCTGAGAGAGGAAAGCCAGGCCAACGCTGGCTGGCCTCGTGCTTATTCAGAACCAACGAATCGGACGGCGACCGTTTAGAGCTCGACGCCTGCGAGCTCATTGCGCGAGCACCGTATGAGATCGCAGAAGCTATTCTGTCAGTGTGAACAGTGAGCTCTTTGCTTGCGCTCCTTCGTCGTGCTTTTGCAGATCCGGCCTCTTTGCCGTTGTCCTGCTTGTGGCCAGACGCCCCCCAATCGTACCTGTCTGCCTCATCATCATGCTTGCCCCAGCCCGATGGCAGATCGGAAGCATCACTTGCAAGACCAAAGGAGGCGTGGGCGCCGACTCGTTCGCTCGCTGAGCCCACGCTGGAGGCGGCAGCAACCGAGTCGGACGCCGTGCCACGGCCACGATTCTTAGATGGCGCGGGCGTCTTCGGTGCCGGTGGCATCGCTCGACGGCCAAGAAATCGGACGTCTTCGCCCAAAGCAAAGGGCGTTTCGGCGCGCGATAGCGGGCGATCTTCGAGTAGCCGGCGATCTTCGAAGAGGAGACAAGCCGCGTCGTGGGCATACAGTCGTCAATTAGTCAGTCCCTGTGAGAATGTATTCGCGACATTTGCTCGTCACGACCCGTGCGCAAACTAAAACATCCGCGAGAGTTCCGCGCGGGGGGCGCGGCAAGCTCTCTCGAATGCGCGTCGGTCGGTGCACCTGCTCACAAACTCAACTCATCAGGGTTTATGCCTGAGCGTCAGCGGCCCGCACGACGGGTACACATCGCGTACCTGATGTTCTCGTGGCTCTACCTGGCGCTGCCCTGCGCGAGCTTGAGAGTGCAGCCCAGCGCTTCGCTCGATGCGACACTTTTGCTCCGTTTGCGCCAGACGACAGAGGTGGCCGAGCAGGTGCTGAGTTCGGAAGGCAGGGATATCACGCGCTGGTGGGGTAACATGGGCCACAGCGGCCAGGTTGGTCCCGAGATTGCACTGCTGCGAAGGCTGGTGACAAATCAGTCTGTCAAGACAGTCTGTGAGATCGGCATGAATGCTGGGCACTCTGCTGTGGCGCTTCTCGAGGGGCTGGATACTCACCTCGTTGAGTTTGATCTGCTTTCTCTTCCTTACTCGAATGCATCTCGAGCTGCGCTCGAGCGGGCTTATCCAGGTCGTACGCAATTCTTCCAGGGCAAGTCGCAAATTCAGGTTCCGCTGTATGCCGATCTGGTCCGCCGGCACATGCAACCTCCATGTGATCTGTGGTTTGTGGATGGTGATCACGAGCACGGTGCTATCCTTGATATGAGGGCGGCGCTGACCGTCTCCAGTGACGGCGCTCTCTTGGTGGCTGATGACTGTTCGACACGTCACAGGAAGGTGATGTTCGCGTTTCGTCAGCTGGTGGAGGAGGGCCACCTGGTTGACGCTTGGAATTCGACTGTCCACCTTCCGCACCCCACGGGCACCAAAGGGTGGTGTGTTGGCCGGTTCCGGCGTGATGAGAAGCTAGCCCACTTATTGGAGCCCACTTGGCTCGCAACGGCCAGTGTCTTGAACCGATTCGTCGACGGCGTCAGCATGTACTGGTGGAGGGAAAGGAACGGCTTCATCAACCGCCCGTTTTATTGGTGCGCCGTCATTGGTGGGCCGCGTGACGGCGTCCGTCGCGTGTACAACGTGAGCGACTGCCAGACGGCACGCATGCAACAGAGTACAGCAGCGTACGGGCCCAATGAGAACATCACCACGGAAGTGTTGGCTAAGGCCAAGCATGCAGAGGAACATCGGAAACTGTACTGCAACAGCCAGAGTGGAAAGGACCGTGCTTGGATTGACCGGTGCATCAGCTCGGCAGCACCAGCGTGGACATCCTTGCGCAGAGCACAAAATTTCACTAAAGCCCCCACCTGATCATCTGTCACAATCCCGCCCAGCAGCATCTACGGCTTGCGAGCGGCAGGGATCACCCTGTGCGCTGGGAGAGCACGACCTCACCAGCAACAATTTGGGTGCTACTTTGTACTTTGTGTTGATGAAGCGCAGCGACTGTGTCTGACAAAACCCAAGTTTCAAGTTTGCCATTGTAGTTCGGCCGTCCCCCCTGGCGGAGACGCGACGCGACGTTCGCTCGCGTGTTTGTGTTCGTCCCGAACGTGACCGGCATTCGGAGTTCATCGCGGGGTACAGTACAGCGATTGCGTGTCGCTGCTGTGTCCAACCGTGCCGTACAGATCATGGGGAAAAATAAGAAGCCGGAGAACAACAAGATCGTGAGTCAATCCAAGCAAACCGACAGGTCCGACCATACGTCATCCTCTGCCGCGGCCCCGCTAGCAGCAGAAGCGCCTTCTTCCAAGCAAAAGAAGAAGGAAAAGGAATTGTCGTCCACCAATCCGCTGAATGCTTGGGCAGTTTGGCTGCTGGTGATGCTGCTCGCTCTTGCATACGTGGCGATCGTGCCGCCACCAGGGGCCGTGACTCTCGCTATAGCGCCAACAAGAAGCGCGTCAGGCAGCGTCGTGGAGCCTCCGAGAGTGTCGTTTGAGGAGGCTCACGCCGGGGGGGCGAAGCTGCGGCAGCAGTCCACATCGTCACGCTCAACTCCGCCACCATCGCCAAAGCCCGTGCCAAAGCCTGTACCCACACCCATGGTCATTGCAACCCCGCCCGATTGCAAAGATGAAGAGGATAAGAGGGATTGCGAGTATTGGAGCTCTCAGGGCGAGTGCTCCAAAAATCCTACCTTCATGCTCGAGAAATGCAAAAAGTCGTGCAACGCGTGCAATGCGCCGAAAAAGGTCGACCGATGTGCGTGGGACCCGTCGCCCGACGTGCCGATGGGCGTGCCGCCCGGAGGAATGGCCTCGATTCGCGCCAAGGCTCTCTCCCTACCCCTCCTCGAACCAAGCGTCTTGTCCGAGGATCCGCTCATCCTACAGTTTGACAACTTCATCCAGCCAACCGAGGCCGATGCGATCATGGCCGCCGGCGCGAAGATGGGCTACCAACCGTCCGAGGTGCTTGACAAGGGACATGGCGACTGGAAGCGCTCGATGCACCGCACGTCGTCCTCGACGCACTGCCATGCGAGCCAGCCTTGCTGGAAAGTGATGGAGCCCCTCCTTACGCGCGCGTTCCCAATCGTCGGCATGGGCGAGCGGCATGCCGAGGTGCAGCTGCTCGAATACGCTGAGGGCCAGTACTACAAGAGCCATTCGGACTTCCTCGGAGGGTCTGAGAATTTCATGGCGGGCCCGCGCGCACTCACACTCTTGATGTACCTGGACGATCCGCCGGAGGGAGGCGAAACCGCCTTCCCCGAGATCGGGCTTACGGTGCAAGCTAAGCGTGGGCGCGCGATCCTATGGCCCTCGGCACTGGATCAGAACCCGCGCGTCAAGGACACGCGCACCAAGCACCAAGCGCTGCCCGTCTTGCGCGGTGGCAAGCACGCTGTCAATATCTGGTACTACCAACGTGACTTTTGGGAGGCGAGCAGCAAAGGGTGCATGGGGTGACGCACATGACGCACGGCCGCAACCGGCCGCTACGCAAGACGAGATGCCGCGGCACCGGAGGGGAGCGGGACTCGCGTCTCGGAACAAGAGCGGAATGTATCTGGGTGACAGATTAAATCTGCAAGATTAAATCTCCCGGATCCAACGGATAATGCAGGTGACAACACGCGCCGTCGACCCGTCACCCTCGCGACCCCTGACGCCTGACGACCCGGGCATGCACGCATGCTGCACCGGCTCGACGGACGCGGCCGGACCGCCCGCCTGAAAGGTGAAAGCCTCTAGCCCCTGTAGCTAGCCGCTCACGCCCTCACCGACTGCGGGCGGGGCGCGCGGTCAGATGGCGCTGCCTGGACTGATGCTTACACTGCTGTACTTTTGACTGACGCTTAGAGTTTACGACCGGACCGGACGCATCTGACGCTTACGAGTTACGTGTACGGGGGGATCCGGAACTGCTATCGTATTATTTCCCGACACTGCTCACTGGGCGCTCCCGTCGCGCTACCGCGGCCGGCCTGATTGGTTATTGCACCTCGGCTTTTCTGGCTACACACAACACGCGAGCTGGAAATCTGGTCTCTGATATCGTGTAGGACGGTGGACACGATCCATTTGAGGAAATCTCATCGTCGTTCTCAGAGTGGGGATCCGCCTGATGGGGGATGCAATCAAGGAAGGTCATCGTAGATTCGTAGTTCTCTCGGTGGGGATCCGCCAAACGGAATGTCTAAAGAGGCAATTGCTCGCCACTTTCTTACGCTCTGCTCCATCAGCAGAGCGCTCATCAGGTTGTGCTCGCGCTCGTCTCTGATCGTTGGCCGTGAGGAGCTGCGCCGGCGCCAACGTTATCGCCCGTGAGTTGCAAAGCCGATCGACGGCATCATCGCTGACGCTGACGACATCATCGCCGACGACAGCATCGTCTTGCGCCGCTTGGCGGTCGGATCTCCGGCGGCCGGTCCGGCCATGTCGGCAGCGTGCGCGTGAGCGGGCACGGCCGCCCCAGCCGCCGTACCGGTCGCCGCACCGGCTGCGGGCGGCTCTGCGGGCTTCCACACCCCTGGCACGCCTTGGAACGCACCGTGCTGCACCTGCTCTTCAGAGTGGTCGTACTCTGACGGTGCGACGGCGCCGGTGGAGGACACCGGCAAGGAGCAGGCTGCTGGCGAGCCGAGGCGCGTGAGCCGCGGCTCGCTCCCTTCAGACGTCGTGTGCGGCAGCGATGCGTAGCGGACCTCGTTGACGACCTCCGCTGCCCAGCGCACGGTGCGGCGCATCTTGTTGGGCGCCGGCTCGAGCGCCGGCGGTGCGCTGCAGCCTACGTACGGGCTGGCGAGGGACGAGTCGCTCGTGCCCGCCACGCTGGCCACCTCGCTCGCGCCGAGCTCGCTCGCCGCATCGCTCGTCGCATCTGACGGCTCGTGAGTGGTCTCGGACATGGCGTCGTCATCGGTGGCACCGTCGCTTGCGAGGCCGCGCTTCGCTTCACGCTGGATCGCCTGCTGCTGCTGCTGCTGCTGCTGCTGCTGCTGCTGCTCCAGCTGCACGAGGAGCGCTTTGTAGCCCTCCAGCCGCACATCACGCGTCACCGTCGCCGGAGGCATCTGCGGCCGGCGCACGATGCCAGCAGCCTTAGCGACCGAGGTCGACAGGAGAGGCGGCGGCGGCGGCGGCGCAGGCAGCGGGCGCGGTGGCGCAGGAAGCGACGCTAGCGGAGGCTGCGGCACTGGCTCAGGCTGAAACACAGACGCTGGCCGTGGCGTAGGCAGTGAGCACGGCGGCGGAGGCTGCTGCGGCGCCGGAGGCTGCGACCACGACGGCGCTGGCGCGGCCGTCGGAGTGACGACGATAATGGGCGGCGCCGCGTCGTCGTCGCCGTCGGAAACGATTGGAGTGGCGGCGGGGTCAACGGGCGGGGCGACGGATGTATCGGCGTCATGAGCAGCACCATCAGTTGAAGGAGCGCCGGTGACAACTGCAGGGGTGACGGCCGCCGCAGCAGCAGACTGCGCCGTGGCCGTGGGCGCGTTGCGAACACAAGGTTTTAGGTGGCTGCGCTTCCATGCGGCGAGCACCTCGCCGGCCCCGGCGAGGTTGGCCTCGAACTCCCATGTGTTATCCTCCGTCGGCCAATTGAGCCACTTGACCAAGTACTCAGTGGCGCTGTGCGGCTTGCGGCGCTGTGCGACGATGGCCTCGACCTCGTAGTAGTGCTCCTCGAGGGCGACGAAGGAGCACACACCCTTGTGGTCCTTCTCAAGACAGCAGCCCGATTCGCCGCAGATGCCCCGCCACTTGCGCATCGTACGCTTTCGGCTCGAGTTCTGATCGCTCTCGCTTGCTCGACCACGTGGAGAGTCAAGACAAGTGAAGTCAAGTCAAGTCAAGTCAAGAGAAGGCGGCGGCGCAGCGGACAAACGCCCGCAAAACACTAACGGTACTGTGGATTTCAACTCCGATCGGCGACCTTGAGTTCGGAGATCCTTGAAGACGAAACAATTGCTCACGTCGGCCTCGGCTTCGTGCTCAATACGCTCACACCTCCCCGTTTTCTCCACAGGGGAGTCGGCCCGGCTCGGCGTGGGTGCCCCGTTCACTTTTTGAGAAAGTAGGCCTCAACTTCGCTCCGAGGACCTCCGACTCCGAGGCTCTCGGGCGGTCGGGCCTGTAGTCCCGCAAGCTCTCTGCCAGCATCCCACCTAGGCGCCAGCCCACCCCTATTCCTTAAATGAGTAAGCTGCTGGTCGCGGACCCGGCACTTCTTGCGCTGCCTCCGCTTGCGCCCGGAGAATCGATTGCCGAAACCGGCGCGCGTCATGTCGAGGCCATAACCGAGGCGATCCCCAAGATGGGACCAGGCTACAGCCTGTTTGGGGTTCACGACATCCGGGGCCGTGGCACGCACGTCGAACCCTCTCCTCACTGTGACCCATTCATCATGTGCCAGGCGGTGTCTCTGCCGGCAGGCATGAAACCGCCCTTCTGCGCCCATCCTCACTGCGGAGCTTCAATCGTGTCAATCCTTTTGCAGGGCACCGCGATGCGGCCGTGGGACAACGTGCAGGGCCCAGAGCCGGAGCCACTGGTGCCGGGAGGCCTCTACCATGTGGACACGGGCGCCGGCTGCGTGCACGACGAACCGGTGGAACCGATTGCACTGCGGCCGCCCACGGCGCCTGGCTTTGCCGACGAGGATGACGCTATCCTTCCCGCCACCTCACCGTTGGTGATGATGCAACTCTGGTGGAATGCAGTGGACACCGATGCACCTGTCGGCACGCCGCTCCGCGCCGTGCGGACGCAGGTGGTCTCACCCACCGAAGTGCCTCGTGTGTCGCTCGAAGGTGGCATTCACCTTCGCTGCCTTGCCGGAGGATACGCTGGTACCAAGGATACGCTCGCGGAGAGCGCCACGTACCCTATCTTGCTCCTCCATGTGCGGCTCGAGCCGCAGGCCGATGGGCTGCTCAAAGAGCTGCCGAGCTTGTTCAACGGCTTCCTGTGGGTTTTGGAGGGCAGCGTGCTTGCCGGCGGCGCCGTCGCGCCTGCCGACGAGGGCATGGCGAACGCCGCCCAGGCCACTGCCGGCGCCCATGGCTTTCTCAGGTTGCCTCCGGGTGGTGATGTCTTGCGGCTTCGCAACCCGAGTTCGGATGGGCGGGCGATGGTCATGATTGGTCTCGGCCGCCCACATCGCAGGCCCTACTACAAGTACGTCGGCTACGGCGGCGGTCTGATCCACCGTTCCGTGGAGGAGGTGCAGGCAGCCATGGATGAGTACGAGGCGGACCCAAAGAACTTTGGGCGGCGAGCGGCCAAGGCTACAGCCAAGGACGTCGACATGTCTGGCTACCGGCTCGTGCCCGGCTTCCAGTCGGATGGTGGAGAGATGATGGAGCGCCCGCCCGAGGCGCTCGCGCGCTTCGCATATTGTCATTAAACATAAAGAGGACGGGCCTCCACGGTCCACGCTCATGACGCGCGAAGCATTGGCTTTCCGATTTGAGACGAATACATTCGTCGATTGGAGACACTAATAACGAGGTCGAGGAACCAGGTGAGGAATGGTGTCAGTTGTGTGCCGCCTCCCACGCACACCTTTTCGGGGCTTGAATAAAGGTGTCCGGTGTGTGTCTGCGGTGTGTGTCTGGCCGAGAGGGCCGTGAAACGAACGAACGAAATGGCATTAAATCGTGAATTCGAATCACGAATGGCACGAACGAACGGTGTGTGTCAGTTGAGTGGTGATTGCGGGGGTTCCGCAACGAAACTGACCGTCGAACGGGCTGTGTGATGAGGAATTCGAATCGGTGAGGAATTCGAATCAGGTTTGAGTCGAGCCTACTAGATCACAAACTTGTGGAATTCCTTCTCTTGGAATTTGATGTCCAAAAGAGGAATTTGACCAATTCATTCAGGAAGAAGATTGCAGATGTTCTCTTTTTTGCGTCAGATCTCTTCTCGACGCTTCGAGAACAACGCGAGGTGATTATTTTCCTGATAGACGAAACGCGTTCATCGCGAATGGCGGGCAACCACCCTCAGGTGCCCATGCACCCCCGTGCAGGGCCAATAGACAGCGAAATGCCACCGTATCCAAACTCCCAGGTCGTCGGGTGTGATATGTGCGACATTATGGTGCCCATGCACACCTTCCGCGACGACCAGCACCTGGTCAACGACCGCATCGTCAAGGCCATCCAACCACGTGTGCCGCTCTTCAAGCTGGAGCCGTCCGAAAGTGAGACGCCGGCGCACATACAAGGCCTCGTGCAGACGCTCCGCATCGTGAAGTCACCCGACAGCGCCGAGGAGCACCGTGAGCTCTGCTCGGCTGACCTCTTTGACGCTGTGCTCTCCTCGGGCGGAGCCTTGACAGGAGGCGACTTGTCTCAAGGGTGAGTGCGCAATGACATGAGTGTCTGCATCCCCGACTGGGCCATGCTGCTCTCCCGCGCCTGCGATGCGTCCCACCACGCGCCACCCCTGAATTGCCTCTCGGTCGTCCTCCGTCGCCTTGAATCTGACCCTTGTACTTTGTCTCTCGCCTCCTGCAGGTTGGAGTGGTTTTCACAGATTGCGACGACTGTCGCGCAGTGCCACGCGTACGGCCTGACACACGGCCAGCTACGCCCCGAGCACGTGCTCCTGAGTGCCGACGGCCAGACCGTCAAGCTCCTCGGCTTCGACCCGCAAAGCTGGCGCCAAGTCCGCTTCGGCCCGAATCTGGATGGGCAGCTAGCCCTCCGGCCGCCCAACCCGCACGACGCGCCCGAGCTGAGCGGACGGACGCACGCGAGCGCGTCCGAGCTCGCCGCAGCCGACATGTGGTCACTCGGCGTGCTGCTCACCGCCGTCCTCGTCGAGTATCCTCCGGTCTATGATCACAGCACGTCGCTCATTCAATGGCCTCAGGCTCTGCACGCCGCGCCTCCAGCATTGCGTCACTTGCTCGAGTGCCTGCTACACCCGCAGCCTAGCCAGAGGCCCTTGAGCGCGGCCGTCGCGGCGCATGCGCACGCTCTGCTCCGCTCGCGAGCCCAGTGCGCACCCATGGCAAGCGGGCTGGAGCTCTCAAAGGCGAGCGCACCGCCGCCACCATCGACAAGCTCCTCGACGCCGCTCGACTCTTTGCGGAGCGAGAACCGGTGTGAAGGCCGGTGTGAAGGCCTCTCCTCGAGTGACCTGGACTGCCGACTCCCCGAAGAGTGGATGCCAAGTGGGCGGCCGCGCATCGAACCCTTGCCACGATTCGATCGCACCGAGTCCACCCACTCGCTGTCGTCAGCAGAGAACACCGCGTTGCCCGACGACCTGTCTGAGGCTCCCACGCGCGCCTCCTCGCTGCTTGAGCTCGAGGAGTCCGTCGCGAAGCGGCCTGCCCTCTCGAAGTGCGAGATGCTCTATGTACAACTCCGCATGCTCGAGGCGCGCGACAAGCTTGACGCGCGGCCCCTCAAACTAAGCGCGACAGACGTTTGAGGGGCCGGTAGTTCCCAGGGCGAACTGAGCTGCCCAAGCCGCAGCGCTAGCCAGTGGCCAGTGGCTACGGTGTGCGCGCGGCCCATCCCGAGGATAACCGCCGTCACGCAGCAGAGGCGCTCTCGATCCGGGAAGCTCGCGGCGCCACTCGTGGTGCCGCCCCTGTACCCCTGGGAAGGGATCATCCCGAACGGACAGCTGTAGACACTTGCATTTGCACTCTTGCTCAGAGACACTCTTTCACTCCGTCGTTCGCACTAGACTGGCATGTTCTATTGTACGGTACAATCATGGGCCTTGCAAGTGTAATCTGTGTGCGCATGCGGCTTGGACGCGGCATCGGTGTGGGTCCTACCTGGGGGGGCATGCGGCATGAACCATGATCCGCAAATGGCGGCGCAGCCGCCACACCTGCGCATGACCATGAGCAAGAGCATCGCCCCGTGACACACTGACAGCGGCGGGGGCGAGGAAGGTGTCGCATGACCATGAGCCAGTCCGATCATGATCCATCTGAGTTATATTTATCGCTGACGCGTTAACCGTCGGTTACCCAAACCGAGGCCGGGCGCGGACCGCCCGATGCCGCATCCGCGAACCGCGCGGCCGCGGGCCCAGGGCTAGCTACGGTTCCGCGTCCGGATCGTCATATGTTTATCTCGCCTCTCATTAATCATATGATACATGACTCTATCCAGCCAGCACGCTGAGGGGTACACATTTTCTTGAAACTCGACATGGTGGAGTCCAATGCCAAGTGTCTCCGCTCTCCTCCCCAAGGCGCACGCGTGTCGGCTGTCGCGGGACACCGGAAATAACGTCGTCGTCCCGTCCCCTCCGCCATAACTCCGCCACACATTACCGCAATCCGGAATGCCGAATCCGAATCGCGCGCTCTCACCTATACGGGTAAATATGAGAACTCCCGTCATGGTAATATCTTGGGCATCTTGGCGGTTCCTGACTCATCCCCACTCTGAGCAGGGTTGAGCTACGGCTGCATTTAGTCGGAACTCTTTGGGTCGAGGCTGGTGCTCGTTGGCCCCAGTGGCCGTGCCCTGATAGTGCTCTCGATGGTTCCGATAGACTCTTCATGCTTCACCGACTCCCAAACTCAACTATGACGCAGCCCTGGAATATTTCGATGCCATTCTCACGACAGAGCGCCAAGATCTCCTCGGATCCAGCGCCTGGCTGGATCCAAATCTGCTTGATGCCCATCGACACCATTTGCTCCACCTGTTTGAGTCCATCGCGCGAGTTGATGATGAGATCAACGACCTCCACAGGATCTTCGACGGCGCTTAGGGTCGGCTTACACGTGCCCGTCTTGTCCCGCGGATTGACCAGGTGCACCGTCTTGCCAGCCTCCCGAAGTGTGGAGACAACACGCGCGGCGGGCTTTGCTTCGTTTAGGACATCGCCAATGACGACCCAGTTTTGCTTGTCCATGAAGCCCGAAGAACTGGTCCGTGCGAGCATAGAGAGGCGCGACGGGGATGCGGCAAGTGCGAGAGATCCCACGACGCCGAAGCCAGCGCGCAACATGCCACAGGAATGAAAGATGCCGCTGTGAATTGGCTGCTACGGCACACTTGGCTATGAAGGGAGGTGTTGAGAAGGGGCGAGGGTTCCAGGTGTAAAGGTTGGGGGGTACTTTGAGGTCTCAAAGGAGAAGTGATAAGATGTGAGTGCGGTGTGATACACAGACTTTAGTCATACCGCATACTCGTTGTTACTTGTTAGGCCCCGGGCTCTTCCCGGCTGGCCTTGGCAGCTCAGGCCGGCCGGCCGCGTGTCTGCTTCTCCGGCACCCAGAAGATGGATCTCCCATGAGGGCCCTCCTCCTGCCGCACGGGCAGACCATCCGCCTCCGAGCGACGATAGACGAGCAGCTGGAATGCCGGCTCCATCTCTGCAAACGTACCGTACGTTGCGGAGAGCGCCCCATCTCCCGCCGCTGCGGCGAGCGCAGCCTGCGAGGCATAGGATGCAACAGTGGTTCTCGACGCCGCTTCGTGCAGTGCGGCCCAGTCGGCATTGCTCAGATCGCCGCAAACGGCAAACGGATGGACCTGAGCTTTATAGAGCGATTCCGAGAGCAGATAATTTCCGATGGAAGCGACCTTCGACTGATCCATCAAGAACTTGGCCACAGGCACGGCGCGGCCAGCTTTTTTGGAGCGCTGGCGATCGACAATCTTCATGAACTCATCCAGCGAAAGGCCATTGGGCTGCAGCCACGACGGCCCGAGCGACTCCAGCTTCTTCTCCAGCAGTGCCTGGTCCAAACACACGGTCAGAGTGCCAAACATGCGCTGGTCATTGAAGAAGAGCCGGAGCGCCGCTTCTTCCTGCGGAGCACCCGACACCGCCGAAGGCCGAGAGAGCTCAAATACGATGCGCGAGTGCGCCGAGCGTTGGCGTGCCCACGAGCCCGACATCCCGAGTGTTGACCAGAAGCTCAAGTGCGGCCGCGACCTTGAATGAACGAATTCCCACCATATGAACTTGCCGTGATTTTTGACGTGCTTCACGGTCGCAGGCAGCAATTCCTGGAACGTGCCCCAATGTGCGGGAGGCCCACCGCGCCCAGGCACACCCTCACCGAGGTACCGGCCACTGAGAATGGTCGCTCTCAACAGCGTGTACCCTTGAAATGCATCGTTCAGCCGCTCTGCGTGCACTTGGCACTCAGGACCCTCTGGCATGAAAACTGGCGGTGTGCGACGAAAAGTACGTGCGTGACGGTGCATGGGCGCAAAGGTGTGGAGGATGGCGCTTTGCGTGGGTGCCAGCAGAGCCATCATGCTCGAAGACACTTTTCGGCGCGATTGTGGCGCGAGCGCGCGGACGAATTAGAATCCGTGTATATGTCAAAGACACCAAGAATCAAGAGCTTGCGGAAAGTCTTTTCTCTCCTCGTAGAAAATCTAACCTCCGTTTTTCCCAAAACTGATCTCATCAAAACGCCGAGTTGCGATCACATGCGATCATGAAGGCCTTCCTCTACACGTGTGCGCTCTCGCTCGCTGCAGCGGCGCTGAGTGTGCCTTCTGCTGACCGAGCCGCCGTCCAAGCGATGAACGGGATCATCAGGAACAGGGGAGGAGTTTCAAACGTCGTCGGCGGACCTACTCACCATGGACTCGGCTTACTGGCTGCCGAAGAGCTGAAGGCTGGTGATGTCGCCGTGCGTGTCCCGCAAAGCTGTCTGCTATCCGAAGCGCAGATGACTGCCGAGCTTCGCAGTCTGTATGATGCAGTCCCTGCCGAATTCTGGGCGGCTCGACTCGGCCTCATCCTCCTCTCTGAGAGGTCTAAAGGAGCAGCCTCCTCTTGGTCCAGCTATATTCAGACTCTCCCGGCAAGCTACACCGTGCCACTCTTCTGGACGCCCGAGGCGATCCAGCGCCTCCAATACCCTGCCTTACGTGCACGGCTCCTCAAGCGGGCGCGCTTCGTCTCCAGCTTCGCGGCCGAGCACCTCGCTTCTGCCTCCGCCTCCGCCGCCTTCTCCGGCCGCTCCGCCAGCGCTGATGCACTTGGGTGGGCCATCGCCGCGTGCTCCTCGCGAGCAGCATTGGTGGGCAGCCAGCGAGTCCTCTGCCCCATCATCGACGTTGGCAACCATCGCGCCAAAGGCGACGCCAATTGCGAGATCCGCGCCACGCAGGGCGGTGCGCTTGAGCTCGTTGCGACCAGACCAATCAGCCTCGGTCAGGAGTGCTGTTATTGCTATGGCGAGCTGACCGATGACGACTTCCTGCTTGATTACGGCTTCATGCCGCCGCACAACTCCCATGACTCGGCCGACCTCACATGGGCAGATGGCGCGCTGCTTCGTTCTGCATGCGTCGCGGCAGGCGTCAAGACCCCATCGACCGACTGGCAACGTGTCGCGTTGCGCTCGGCGTTGCCAGTCGGCTTGGAGGCTGTCTCGATCCGGCGAGACGGGCTCGAGCCGCGCGCCCTTGCCGCGTGCCGTATCGCCGCGGCGCCGGACGCTGCATCCCTCCGTAAGTCCTCCAACGGTCGCAAGCCACTCTCCCAAGCGGCGGCTGAGATGACCGCTCTGAAGATTGGAGCCGCCATCGCCGCAATCGGCCTCGCTGGCCTGCCGGACCAACACGAAGGAGCGGCCGTTGAAGCTTCGTCAGGTTCGGACGGCGTGGCCGACGCGTCGCAGGTCGACGTTGGCGTCGGCCTCGCGGAGTGCTTCATGAGTCGCAAGCGAGAGCTGTGCGCCGCATCGCTCGCGGTACTCGGCGAGCGGATCAAAGCACTGCAGAATGGCGAGGCCCGTGCTGGTATGCGTGGGAACGCCAAGGGCAAGCAGGTGACTGGACTGAGGAAGCAGTCGGCGCGTGTGGGCGCGGTCTCGGATCGCCCCAAGGCGAGTGGATTTCGTGCCACCCGGATCAGCGACGTGTAACGTTTCTTCGCATTTTTCTAGTTACGCGAAAGATGAGTTTCGTCGTCCTGGAAACCACAATCCGCAAACCCACACAAGCACGGCCAACGCCTCGCCTAACGATTGCGGGTTTCATGTGTTCAAGCGCCGCGCCGGAGTCATCAGCGCCCGCTTCGCTGGGAGTGTCGCCCGCAGCAGCGGCCGGGGAGGAGATGAACCCTGCCGCCGTCGAGGCCGCGGACCCGGCCGCGCCCGTTGCCGACGACGACGATGCTGCGGGTGCTGGGGAGGAAGGAGACGATCCGATGGCACGATTCGCAGTGGCGGCTGCGCGACAGCAGGCGGCGGAGCGCGGCGAGGACGAGGACGCGGGCGTGGACATGAACTTTATCAATCGCGCGCTTGCTGAGAGCCGGCGCATGCGTGCGGCCGCAAACAAGGACCAAATGAAGCGCAAGGAGCAGCTAGCGCAGCTCTGCGCGCGGCACGGTGAATCGAGCGCGCAGTACATGGCAGACGCCATGCAGGAGCACGCGGCCGAGGTGCTCACCGAGCAGCAGCAGCAGTCGTTGGCGAGCGTCGACGAGCAGGAAGACTCCACAGCCATCTGTTGAACTTTCACATGATTAACTATTGTTTAACGGCTTTCGCAACCAAGAAGCCATGCTGCGTGTCCATGGTACTCCATACACGAATCTCCAATCTGACACACTTCTCCCATCAGAGTTGATACGTATACACATGTGAGACTTACCATTTTGGATTTTGGTATCTTCCCGACCGGACGGCGTCACGACGCGTCGACCGGTACACGCCTACACCGCTACCGACGGTCAACTCAAGGGTTAGTGTACGTGGTAAGTTCCGTCGGTCGGTCGGCTCGTCGCGGCTGGCGGGCGCTCGGGGGCCCCGAGCCCGTTCCCCCGCCCGCCCCCGGTTCCGCCCGTCGCCGGGTGGCGGGTGGCGGGTTCCATTGTGGCGCGGCGGGGCGGCCGCGGGCGCAGGGCGCACCCTGAAACTGCGGAAGATCTCAGAGTATCCGGATACATCTAGCGAAGTTAGAAGACCGCCGGGGGGAGCCGGGACACACACGATTCACACTCATTACTTGTGTTGATTGAGAGGTGCGGAGGGTGAGAGCGCGGGGGGACCGCGACCCTGTACCTATTCACAGGTCATTCCCGCTACATTCGAAGGTCGATGTCGCAGGCCGTGTGGCTCGAGCGCCAGAGCGGTCTCTTCGCGGCAGGCAGCCTGCTGGACGCTGGCGACAGCGAGTCCTCCGCAGTCGTTGAGGTCGACGGCGCGGTCGAGCACGCGCCCACGGCGCGCGTCCTCCCGCGCAACGCCGAGGACGCGGGCGAGGCGGATGACATCGCGACACTCGTGCACCTGAACGAGCCGTGCATCGTGCACGCGCTCGCCCTGCGCCACAAGCGCGACGCCATCTACACCAGCTGCGGAAGTATCGTCGTAGCGGTCAACCCGTGGCGGCGGCTTCCGGACCTTACCTCGCCGGAGACCCTCCAGCGCTACCTGGCTGCGGAGAAGGGGCTCGCGCCACACCCGTTCGCCGTCGCGTGCGACGCGTACGGCGGGGTACTTCGCGGCGAGCGTCAGTCGATCCTCGTCTCGGGCGAGTCAGGCGCAGGGAAGACGGAAACGACCAAGATTCTGCTTCAATGCCTCGCTGCGAGCGCCCGCGGCGTGACAAGCGACGACGACAAGGGCGCCGCCAGCGCCTTCAGCGCCAGCGGCGTGCAGGCGATGCTGCTCGAGGCCAACCCGATCCTCGAGGCATTCGGCAACGCCAAGACTCTTCGCAACCACAATTCGAGCCGCTTCGGCCGGTGGGTTGAGATCGGTTTCGACTCGCGCGGCGCCCTCTGCAGCGGCGCTGTGCGCACGTATCTGCTCGAAAAGTCGCGAGCTGTGGCGGTACCGTCGAGTGAGCGCTCGTTCCACGCCTTCTACCAGCTGCTGGCGAGCGGTGGCGTGCTGCGTGCCGCCGCGGAGGAGCACGCCGTGCGTCTCCCCGCCTCCGCCTCTGGTTGCCGCTACCTTAGCGGCGGCGTCGCCCCCAACGCGCCCGATGCACCGTGCGTGCTCGCGCCGGGCATAGACGACGAGGCGGACGGCGCACAGCTCGTGAAAGCTTTGAGCGTCATGGGCCTAGGAGGCGAGCTGGGCCGCATCGCGCGCGCGCTCGCGGCCTGCCTGCTCCTCGGCAACGTCAGCTTCTCCACGGCCGCCGCGGCTTCGTCCACTTCGCTCGACGCCGATGCGGCCACTTGCGAAGCCGCGGCTGTGGCGGACACCGCCTCGCACGCGGCACTCGAGGCCGTCGCCGGCGCTCTTGGCGTCGCGCCCGCCGCGCTCGCCGCAGCGCTCACCGTCCGCGAGCTGCAGCTGCGAGGGGAGACAATGCGCTCTCCGCGAACGCCGTGCCAAGCCGCTGAGGCGCGCGATGCGCTCGCCAAGGCGCTCTTCGAGGGCCTCTTCCGTCTCGTCGTGCGCGGCATCAACGCGTGCCTGCAATCGCCTGGCGCCGCACCGGCGCCGCCGGGAGCGTCGGTCGCTTCCTCGGGCGCGTCGTGCGGCGCGGGCTCCGCTGATAGCGCTCATGTGAGCGCTCCGTCGGACGTTGGCGCTCCTGTATGCCGCATCGTGGGCGTGCTCGACATCTTTGGCTTTGAGACGTTTGCGACCAACGGCTTCGAGCAGCTCTGCATCAACTACGCCAACGAGAAACTGCAATGGCAGTTCAACGCCGTCACCTTCGAGGCACAGGCGCGGGAGTACGAGGCGGAGGAGGTGCCGTGGACTGCAGGCGAGCGCTGATGACCACTGATGACCACTGATGATCACTGATGACCACTGATGGCCACCGATGGCCACTGATGACCACGGATCGTGTGGACTTCAGGCGAGCACACGTCGAATGGGGCGACGCTCCAGCTTCTCGAGGGGCGGATCGGTCTCCTCGCACTGCTCAACGAGCAGTGCCGTCTTCCGCGCGGCGACGACGCCACCTTCGTGGCGGCCGTGCGCTCTACGCATGCGAGCCATCCGTCGCTACGCGCTCCCAAGCTGCCACAGACCGTCTTTGTCGTCGCACACTACGCGGGACAAGTGGCCTATTCGTCCGGCACATTCGTGGCTAAGAGCCGCGACGCGCGCCCCGAAGACCTCGTGTCGCTCCTTGCGCACTCCGCGTGCGCCTTCACCCGCGCGCTCCTCCTCACGGACGCTGAAGTGGCCGCCAACGGCGCGCCCATTTGCGGCGGCACAGGCGGCGGCGGCGGTGGCGGCACTGGTAGCTCGTCGCTTGGTCTGCAATTCAAGGCACAGCTGGGCGTGCTGCTCGAGACGATTGGTCGCGGGGCGTCACACTACGTGCGATGCCTGACACCCAACCATGCCAAGCTCGCCGGTGTCTTCGAGCCTCTGACTGTGCTGCACCAGCTGCGCTGCTCCGGTCTGATCGACGCCGTGCGCGTGGCACGCCAGGGCCACCCGTCGCGCCTGACCCATCATGCCTTTCTCGAGCGCTACCATTGCCTCGCGCCCCACGCCGCCATCGCAGCTTCGTCCGCTGCCGAGGCGGCGGAGGCCATAGGGGCGCAGGACGCCTCGCCGGAACGCGTGAGGCGCCGGGCGGGTGCCCTGATCGACGCGCTGCGAGCGTCAGCCTCGCTCGGCGCGTCGTGGGCCGAGGCCGCCGCCGCCCTAGGCCGCACCAAGGTGTTCCTGCAGACGGCGCAGTACCGAGCGCTTGAGGCGCGCCGCGCCGCCACTCTCTGCAGCGCCGCCCTCGACTTGCAGCGGATGTGTCGCGGCCGGGCAGGCCGGCGCCGCCTCGCCCTCGCGCTCGCGGCGGTGCGGTGCATCCAGCGCACTGGCCGTGGGACGATCGGACGCGCCACACTCCACGCGTTGCGCCGTGAGCGCGCAAGCTCGCTGCTACAGTCCGCGGCGCTCGGCTGGCTCGAGCGGCGCCGGCGCGCCGCGGCTCTCATGGCATCGTCTGCGGCGTCCCGCATCGTGGCCGTTTGGCGCTGTCACCGTGCCCAGCGTACCTTCCACGTGAAGCGTCACGCGGCGGTCGCGCTGCAGTGTGCGGCGCGCTGCCGCACAGCGCGCGGCGCACTCAAGGGTCGCCGCAAGCAAGCGCGCGACCTCGCGGCGGCAGCGCAGAAGGCGGCACAGGACGTGGCGGCGCTGCGGGCTGAGAATGCGACGCTGCGGGCGGCACTGAGCCGCGCCGATGATGCGGCGGCCAGAGCGACGATCGCGGCAGCTGCGGCTGCGACGGCTGAGCCGGAGGAGAAGGAGAAGGTGAAGGTGGAGGCACTGGCCAAGGCGGAAGCAAAGGCGGTCACGGACTCATCTGAGCTCTGCCAGCTTCGCTCGGCTCTGCAGGAGCAGCAGGCAGCAGCAGAGTTGTTCACATTAACTCTGCAGGAGCAGCAGGTCGAGTTGGCCAAGCTACGGGCCAAGCTAAGCGAGCAGGAAGCATCGAGCTCTCGGCCGCCCCTGATGCCGCCCGCGTCGCCCAAAGCGACGGTCCCAAGCGCTCCGACGCAAGACAAGGAGAATTCGTCAAGCGCTCCGACGCAAGACAA
>ENA-UOUZ01000998-UOUZ01000998.1-mixed-culture-metagenome-genome-assembly--contig:-NODE-998-length-19597-cov-95.512895_pt1 | contig 19597 bp, 14 predicted proteins | sample MGYA00238154_ERZ761575 | MGnify/ENA primary metagenome ERZ761575 (study PRJEB28896, sample SAMN07631632) | mixed culture metagenome | isolation source: Freshwater growth medium | place: USA...
GTGGCGGTGGCGGCTGGCAGGGTGGTGGCGGCGGCGGCTGGCAGGGTGGTGGCGGCGGCGGCTGGCAGGGTGGTGGATGGGCGGGCGGCTGGCAGGGTGGCAAGGGCAACGGCGTGGGAGGAGGGCGTGGCTGGCCGGGCGGTGGTGGCGGTGGCGGCGGCCGTGGAAACTGTCGTGAGGGCTACGACGGCTACGGCGGCGGCGGAGGTCATGCCAGCTACAGTGGCGGCGGCGGTGGCGGCGGCGGCGGCGGGTACGGCGGTTACTTGTATGGTGGCTGGCAGGTGCCGCAGCAGCAGGACGTCAGGGGCGGTGCCAGCGCCCGCAGCAGCGCCGGAGCGGGCGGAGCGCATTTGCCCTTGGACATTGCATCTACGTCGTATGATTAGTAGCGGCTCAGCAGCGCGCGGGTGGCACGCAAAGGTGAGAGGGCGGTTTTTGCGTAGCGGTCTCCAAGCGTTTTCTAGTTGACGCTCGATTCGGCGCTTTCGAAGTGGATCGGCGCTTTTGACCATGCAGGCGTCGGACATAACTTTGTCAGAGGTTCCCAAGCGCACGGGCCACAAATAAGCAATGCCGCTTGTGCCAGTCGCAGAACCGCGGTTCTCTTGCCAAACGGTGCTGCCTATTCGCTTCCGCGTCCTCGCCGCCTTCGCTGCCGTCTCTTTCTTGCAAGGCGCGAGCTTCTCCGTCTTTGCTCTCAACCCCGACCTGAGCATACTGCTGCTGCCCTCGCTCACCCGGAACCTAGAGGGATGGACGCTCAACTGCAATAACATCGCACAAGCGGGCTTCATCTTCATCGCAATCTACTTGCTGCGCGAGCGCCCGTCGCCCGCACCGACCGGCCTGCGCACCATCGCCGTAATCGGCTCTCTGACACAGTTTGTGCAATCGTTCTGCTGGTACGTCGCGACACTAGTGCCGTCGGCGGAAGTGCAAGTATGGTTGGTGCTGTTCGGTAGCTCCGCCGGCGGCGTGTGCACCGGGTGTGTGCAGGGCGCTTGCAGTCGGATCAGCGCCGTGTGGTTTCCGCCGGACGAGCGCAGTGGTGCCACCGGGAACGTGTACTCAGCCTACTTTGCCGGCCAGTTGCTCTTCACGGCCATCAGCCTCTTCTTCTGCGCCGACTTCGATGTGCTCTACACGCTCCATGTACAGCTCGGCCTATCGGTGCTCAATTGCATCATTATCCTCGCGTGGTTCCCCGACCGCCCAGTTTCCGACGAGAGCCCTCTCAAGATCTATCGGGATACGTTAATCTCGAGGGCCACGAGGGACGCGACGCGGGGGGCGAGCACGCGTGGGACGCACACGAGGGACGGCACGAGGTCCACGGGCGGGGGGCTACTCGATCGTCTCGTGGGACGGGGGACGAGAGATACTGCCGAGCCGCTGCTCCACGATGGGCTCACCGAGGGCCGTCGCTCTACCGGCGGGGGGCTACTGGATCGTCTCACAGACACTCTGCGGTCAGACCGACGAGATCTCGATCCCCACGACCCCCCCCCTTCCCAGCTGGACCGGTCGACTCAGCCCGCTGCCCCCGGAGATGCCAGCGAGGGCGCCCGCGCCGGCGCGAGGAGCCGTTCGATCGCGAAGAGCTCGTGGCTGTCTTCTCTTCGGAACGTCGGCCTCTCGTCTGTCCTGCTCATCATCTCTGTCTCCTGGTCCACTGGAGTGTGAGTGCAGCCTGCCGCACTCGAACCCCTCAGCCTCAAAGCCGGTCAAATCGGTCAAGTTGAAGTCGTGATCCGTGGCTCTGGCTCCTCACACGTGGCCCATCTGCCCTCCTCGCAGGTACCAGGCCTACGGACAGGTACTGCCGCTCGCCTTCGCAAACGAAGGGGGCGCGACCTACCTGCCGTGTAACTACAGCGCGTATGCTCGGCTCAGCAATGCCCAAGGCGACCGGTTCGCCCTAGCGTCGACCGCCACGTACGCCATCGGAGGCTCGTTTGGTGGAATGGTCGCCGACCGTTTCTTCGAGCGCCGTCTCAAGCGGCTAGTGCTCCTCTGCTACCTGGCACTCACGATCAACTTCGGGCTCATCATCATGTCGATGCCGCCGCCGCCCTTTTTCGTGACCAACACCGGCGGTGTGAGTTTCGGCCCCGGCGGAGAGCCACTCGCCATCGTTCTCGTCGCCACCTCGGGACTCTTTTCATCGATGGCGACCGTGCCAGCACTCGAGCTGCTCGCGGAGGCAGCCACGCTCTCCGAAGGCGCCTCCAATAATCTCGTGATGCTCGGTACGCAAATCTTCGGCATCATGCTCACCTACCTCTCCAACGTCATCGCGACACCGGGCCTCGGCATACTCATTTGCATCTTCATCATCTGCTGCTCCGTGATCGTTTCGCCCATCACAGAACGGTATGCGCGCTTCGAGGCCATACATGCGGTGGTCGCCGAAGAGGTTGCGATGGCCACAATTCTGGAGCAAACGGCTCTGTGAGAGAGAGCCCATCGCGGACGGCCAGAGCTCAGTCGCATATTTGTGAAAAGCGTTTCGTCAAGAATATTCGCGTCTCACGGATGCAATTTTTCTCGCCTGACTTTCACAGCCCATATTTTAATTCGAATTTCACAGCATTGGCTCTCGTCTCACATCATGGAGTCTTCAGTGGCGCCCGATGCACAATGGAAGCCTTCATCGCCCGACGAACTGCTCTGCCCGATCACGATGAAGGTGATGTGCAATCCCGTCATCCTCTCGAGTGGGCACGCCGTTGAACTCGACGCGCTTCTCGCCTTCTGGCGCACGTGCCCCTTTGCAATCGTCAATCCAGTGACTCATGAGAAACTGGCCGGCTTGGAGGACGTGGCGCTGGTGCCCGCCCTCCAGGTTCGCAGCGCCGTTGACGCGTACCTTTCGACGCTTCCTCCGGGAACTGCGCCTGATGGTTGGGAAAATGCGAATATTGGCCACAGGTCTACGCGCGAGGAGCTACGCGTGCTCTCGTGCCGAGTGCACCAAGTTTCAACCTGCGCAACCACCGTGCGCCTCGGGGGCTCGCTACCGAGGGCAGCAAATGAACATGCGAGAGCATGCCTCGGCGTCTACGAGCGAGATGCGAAGCTCACCAACGATAAGCCCTCGTACACGAAGCGTGGCGGCTCACATGCCCTGTGGTTCTCGTCGGTGAAGCCGGATGGCTCACGAAACTGCTTCTGGCACGCAGCCGAGGTACAGTTCAAGGGCAGCGCCGCTGGCCACCTCGGGGCCCATGCCCCGGACAACGATGTGGTAGAGCCGCCACGGCGCCGCGGAGTGTGGCAGGCAGCATCTGCGGCGCCGACGCCGAGCGACGGCGACGAGAACGACGACGACGACAGCGACAACGAGGTTTCACCCACCGTCGGTGCCCGTGCCGGTGGCGTCTCGTGGGTGGTGGCTCCCGACGTTTACTGCGGCTCCGCGAGCGACGAGGGGGAGCAAGCAGCCCTGATGGCGAGCAGTGCGAGCGCGGTCGTGGTGAGCGGCACGCTGCCCGCCATCCTCAACGCCGCCCTCCATGCCGAGTACTACCGCACGAGCCTGCTGGGCCTCTTCGATCGCGACGTGACGCTGACCAACGGCCGCGCCTCATATACGCGTCGTGGCGGCTCCACGTTCCTGTGGATCTCCCCTGACCACGGCCACTGGCACCTAGGTGGACGCGAGCAGCATGGCTCCGGCCTGAGCTCGTTGCATGCCCTCGCGACAGCCGACGCAGTCGTGGCGGAGCTCATCACGGGACCATGGACGGTGCGGGCGCCAGCCCCTGTGCAGCGTCCCGAGGGTACCGTCGAGCACGCCCTGAACGCCCCCACGTACATCGAGGTGCCACTGTGGGTCGATGCAGCGAGCGTGGAGCTTGTAGGCAGCCTGCCCGATGCCATGATCGGCAAGGCCGACCAACACGGCGCAGCTGCCTATTTTGGACTGTACGACCTGCTGGTCGATCGTGGCCACGTAAATGGAAGGCCAGCCTACGTGCAGCGCGGCTCTCGCTGCGCCCGCGCCCTGTGGTTTGTGCCGCACAGCGCCCATCTCGGCTTCCATCGCGGCTTCTGGCATTTTGGACTCATGGAGCAACTTGGCCAGGCGTGCGGCCCCATCTGCGCACAAGAGGTGGCCGAGGGCGTGAACCGCGAGGGCGTGGCGACAGCTCGTGCGGGGCCGGCATGGCTAAGCGACCCCGCCTCGTGGCAGGTGAACGATGGCGAGCGCTGGCATAAGGCGCTCGTGCTTCGCTGCCGTGCGGTTTGACACATTGAGGAAATCAGAAGATGAGTTAGGAGTGAGACTTTGAGCGAGATCTCCCGCATATAAAAGTTTGTCTCTTGTCTCACCGGACCGTACCTAACGAGGCGGGCGACCATCGGGCGGCGTTGAACTGCCCGAGTTGGCAGGGGGCGGTTGTTCGTTGACCTGACGTGACCCCCCCTGTATAGCGATACGACTTACGAGCATCGTGAAACCCAGCATCGAGATCTGTAGCGGTCACGTATCAAATATCTGCTGCGTTCCAGTGCGGCACTCGAGAGTCTCGGAAAAGATCCAGAAGACTCGACTACAGTAGCTCTCCCCGTACTTACTCGCCGCGCCGCAGAGGACGAGAGAAGAGCGCACAGACCGGACGGACGGCCCGGCCCCCGCCGGGGGTCAAGCGAAGGGTGATGTCGGTGTGAGAAGCGTCACTGTCGTCTGTCCCCTATAACTGTAACTGAAACTGTACCCGTCCCGCCGTCCCGGTGGCAGCCACTCAGAGTACTGACGCGTTCAAGCCGCACGGCGCACGCCTGGAAGCGCCGCAAGCGGCAAGGCCCAAGCTAGTAGCTACGAGTCCAATTCGATTCGTCACTCTACGTCCGACACTCACGCGACACGCGTCACGATGTAAGCCAGGGGCAGGGCGCAGGGGCAGGGCGGCAGGGCGTTGCGGTTCTAGGGCTGTCGGGTCAGGGTTAGATCAGGGTCGGGGCCAGGGGCGGGGCTCGGCGAAGGGTCAGGGTGTGCCAGGTACTTGCAAGCATTGCTTGCTTGGAAGCAGTCAATGCAGGCGCGAGCGTTGCATGCGTTTTGCTTTACCTCAACACCCTCTTTCCGTCAACTTGAATGTATGCGGGAGGCGGGTCGGGCGCGCGCGCTGGTCTTTGCTCTCGCCTGCGACATGGCTCGCTCATCACCGTGTCAACGTGTAACTTACACCGCTGGGCGGCAAGAGGGCAGATGGATGAACGGGAAGGTCTCAGGCCACATCTGCAGCATGGCTTGGAAGGAAGTCGAGAACCGCGACTCCATGAAATGGCTGGAATATGCTGCGACCATGAACAATGGCAACCAAGCGCGCGACCCCACAGAAGATGAAGCTCGCGTGCTCAGCCATTTCCAGTGCGCCGATGGCAGCACAGAGTACATCGAGCCACTTACCGGAGTCGCCCGGCATCCGTTTGCCCGCGTGGGCTGTAAGCGTGCGAGCAAAGACTGGACGTCGGGGCTTCCGTCCGAATATCCCAAGGGAGTCGATATAATCAACTCTTCGTACTTGGTGCTGCCCAATGCATGCAACAGCAAGCAAGCCAGAAGAGCGCTTTTCTTCGACATGGGATGTGGCATCGACCGTGGCAATGCCAAGAGTTATAACAAGACCAAGGATGGCGATCAGCCGGATTCCATTGTCAAGTTTGCTGACATGTTCGCTGCACGGTGCATTCACTTCGACCGAATTTTCGCTTGGGAGAAGAAGCCCTACGCCGCTGAAGAATGGTGGGGATCAAAGCCGCCCGAGCTGCGCTCCAAGCTCACCTTCTTCAATCTTGGCGTTCCGCAAGAACCTACCCAAGGCGCGAGCAGCTTCCTCAGGCTGCTGAACGCGACAGTACGGCCATCCGACTACGTCGTAGTCAAGTTAGATATTGACACTCCGCACGTCGAGCTCTCGATCGTACGCGCCCTCATAGCCGATGCGACCCTTGCCAGTCTCGTGGACGAGCTCTTCTTTGAGTACCACTTCTACGAAGACTATCGAACGGGCTGGTACTTTGGATGGTTTTTCACCCCTCTGCAGATTCGGAGTGCGCCAACAGTCGATGACGCGCTCGCACTGATGCAGCGGCTTCGCGCGCTCGGCATTCGAGCTCACTTTTGGACCTAATCTTCACAACGCGCGGAAATGTTACTGCATATCACTTCAACACCATCCTCGGTCGTCGGTGCAACTAAACAAGGAGTGAAGGGCTCCGGTATTCGGGTATGGCGCTGTGTGCTTAACAACCGGATTTTCTCAGATAGCCGTGAATACAGTGCTTAAAGACTGTGTACGCACAGCTCCTCCCCCTGAGTGTGATGTACTACCTCTGCGCGTGCCGAGGGCCCTCGCTCTTGGCCTCCGCACCGGCAGCCGCCATTGCAACGGTGTCCATTTCAGCCTCGGCCTCGGCGTTCGGATCGGCGTCACTCCGGGGGCCTTCGGTTGAGAGCGTTTCGACGTGGTGAGCTCGCGCCACGAGTTCTCGTTCATCTCGTCCATCTGTAGTTCCAAATGCCCAACCCATAGCCCGCGCTCGCATGTAAGCTCGTACGCCCGTGGACACGCCCGACCAACAACCCTGGAGCGTGCCCCGAGGGTCGACGACGAAGTCCTCAAGGAAGACTTGAATGGCGGCCACGTCTTGCTCCCATCGGGCCTGCACCGCTTCGGTGAGCTGCTCCGCCAAATACCCTGAAGTGAAGTCCTCCCACCACATGCGCGATGCCTTGGCCACGCCAGCAAAGTGTGCTTGTGTGGCCTGCGCCCTTGCGGCATAGAAATGCCGCATTTGCTCGGCGGCCGCCTCGGCATGGTTGGTCATACACGTGTCCAAGGCCGCTGCGATCGTGCGACACAGCGCCCTGGCGTCCGCGTGCTTCTCGGGATCCTGCCGGATCTCCTGCCTCAGATCGTGGATCTCCTGCCTCAGATCGGCCACGTAGTCTCGGGCGGAGTCGAAGCGCGGCGCCCCCTCGCGCACCCAAACAAGGGCGCACTTCTCGCAGAGCGAGACGCGAGGGCGCGGGGTGGGCACCGACCAGGAAGCCATCCGCCTATCCGAGCCGAGCAGCCTCGTGCCGGCGGCTGCCAACGTCTCCTCGGCTAACTCCTCAGCCGCCTCCTCAGCCGCCTCCTCGGCGGTCTCCTCGGCGTTTGCTTCCCGATCGAGGACGCCCTCGCGGTCGCCCACATAGGCGAGATCATCAGCACATTGCTGGTTCATCGGATCGTCCATCCTCGCACCAGTAGGGTGGGTACGAGGGTGGGTACGAGCCGTACCGAAGGTCTCTGGGAAGGTCTCTTCGTTCTTCCTCTCCTCCTCCAAAGTCAGCGCTCTGGCGGATGCACCATGTTCGGCTGAGGGGAGCAACGGCGGGCGAGACGGACGAGATGGGCGCGGTCGAGCTGCTCCACTACCCTCGCCATCCTCTCCTTTGGAAGGAGAAGGACTCGCTGCACCATCGCCCGATGCCGTCGGTTGATCGGCTGGTGCGCTGCCGGCGGAACGATACCAATGCTTACGGCCGGGCACGTTGCTGCTCGCAGCGGCTCCCTGCGGATGGAGGTTGGGCGAACCGCACGCCACCAGCGCTGCCGTGTGCGCGGAGGACGAGGAGCAGTGGCTTCGCATCGCTCGCGGTGGCGTGAGCGCAGGCGACTTGGCCGCGACCGCCGGCTTGGTCGAGGCCATGGGCTGTTCCTTCAACGGCTCCTTCACGAGGCTCATGGAGCCGGTGGCGACATCCAGCAGGTCGCCCGTCGCCCGTCGCTGAGCCGCCTCGTCGGTGACCACGTCGATGCTGCGCGGGCTGCCCACTTGAGACCCCTCTAGCGAGCGTCTGCGAATGAGCGCAGCCTGTGTCGGAGTGAGAGAGAGGTACTCTCGCTTCTCAATGCGCGTCTCGGCATAGGTTGGGACGCGCGCTGTCCGAATCCACTGCCCACCATCCCGTCGTACCTTGATGCCTTCGAGACGGTGGGGACCAGCTGAGGCCAAGGACGAGCGTGATGTCCGATGAGGTGCGTACAGGGGTGGGCGCTTGTCGCTCGTGTCGGCGGTACCAAAGAGCACACCTCTCCGGCGCGATGCGGCGCGGCAATCGCCCCATCCCGGCTCAAAAGGCTCAGCGAGTGGCTTTTGGTTCGTGATGAACAAATCTCGCCACGAAATCGCGCTGCTCTCGGCTACGGCCCGCCGCTGGCCCATGATCGAGGAAAGCAACGCGGGCGGCTGCATCTCGGCTCGGTTCGTGGGCGTACTTACTGCGGTGGGGATGGAGTCGGCGGGCGTGGCGGCAAAGGGCGCGGCGGCGGCGGCTTCCGGCGCGGGCAGGCGTGATGCCGAGGGAAGGTCAAGGTTCCCGTCCATGCTCGGCGCGTTTTGGGAGTGACCCTGGGGTGCTCGAGTCTTGGCAGTTGCGATGTGAACATGTGACTGCATGCATTCGCAACGAAAAAAGGAAGCGAGCCTGTTTTCATTGAAGTCAAGTCAAGATTGACCGAGCCCACGCTTCCTTCTCTCGGCACCTCAACATCCAAACTTGGTGCAGTTGTTTCGGTTATTGCACCTCGCCGCGCCCTCCACGTTGTGTCTCCACGGGGCCTGTGGTTGTGCGTCTTGCCGAGATGGCAATTTAACGTGAACGTGAACGTGAACGGTTGCATGGGCAGAATTCTTCAAAGTGCAAGAATCGCACATGTTCCACAGGAATCTCGCAATCTCGCTATTCTCTCCCAATGCAGAAGCTCTTGGTATCAGCAGTCCTTCTCGGCTCGGCCAGCGCGCTCCATGTGCCGGTGACGTCGCGCTCGCGACCGATCACGATGGGCACTGCGTATGTGAACGGCGTCATGAACCTCGGGTGCTAGCTGCTGCCTCCTGCTCCTACCGCACTGGCTCATGTGGTTCGTGTGTGCTGTTGGCAGCGCCGATGACATGGGCATCCCGTGCGTTGGCGAGTGCGACCTCCCGTCGTACCCCAAGCTGCCGCCATCGGTGCACCCCGGTGTCGTCACCGGCCAGGCCCTCATGGACCTGCTCAAAGACGCCAAGGAGAAGGGGTGCGCAGCCTGAAGCGCTGTGGCGCCGCCAAACTGCTGTTCTTGGCAGCCGATCCGAATCTGACGTGGATCCGACCTCGACGCCGCTCGCAGGTATGCGATCCCGGCCGTCAACTGCGTGACATCCTCGAGCGTCAACGCGTGCCTCGAGGCGGCGCGCAAGGCCGATGCGCCCATTATGATCCAATTCTCGTCGGGTGGCGCACAGTTCTATGCTGGCAAGGGCCTGGACAACAAGGACTACACGGCGGCGATCGCTGGCGCCGTGTCGGGCGCGTATCACGTGCGTGCGATGGCTGAGCAGTACGGCGTGCCGGTGGTGCTCCACACCGATCACTGCGCCAAGAAGCTGCTGCCATGGATGGATGGCATGCTCGCGGCGTCCGAGCGCTACTACAAGATGCACGGCGAGCCGCTCTTCTCGTCGCACATGCTCGACCTCTCGGAGGAGCCGCTCGAGGAAAACATCGACATCTGCGTCGAGTACATGGAGCGCATGGCCAAGATGGACATGCTTCTGGAGATGGAGCTCGGTATCACTGGCGGCGAGGAGGATGGCGTCAACAACGAGGACGCCAACCAAGAGGACCTGTACACGAAGCCGGAGGAGGTGTGGGCGGTGACCAAGGCGCTCATGAAGGTGCCCAACGCCAAGTTCACGATCGCGGCGGCCTTTGGCAACGTGCACGGCGTGTACGCGCCGGGCAATGTCAAGCTCACCCCCAAGATCTTGAAAAACTCGCAGGCGTACATCTCCGAGCAGCTTGGCATGCCGCAGGGCTCGATGCCCGTCTCCTTTGTGTTCCACGGAGGCTCGGGCTCGGACATCAACGACATCCGCGAGTCGATCGGCTACGGCGTGATCAAGATGAACATCGACACGGACACGCAGTGGTCGTACTGGGACGGCATCAGGGCGTACGAGAAGGAGAACCGCGACTACCTGCAGGGCCAGATTGGCAACCCCGAGGGTGCCGACAAGCCGAACAAGAAGTACTACGACCCGCGCATGCCGATCCGCGCCGCTGAGAAGGCGTGCGCGAAGCGGCTCATGCAGGCCTTCGAGGACCTCAAATGCGTGGGCGTCCTGGGTCTCGGCGACTCCAAGGAGCCCTCGAACGTCCTCGCGTCGAGCGTCTACCGCGAGGCGGGAGCGCGCAAGGGCGCGCTGCCCGTCTGAGCGGCGCACGCTCGCGCGGGGCAGGGTGGCGCGGTGCGCTCTCGGGCGGAGGTGTGGGGCGCGGTGCTCAGCGGCAGTAGGGCGCTTGCATAGAGGAACACTCATCATTTGGTTTAGTGCCGGTTGTGGTGTCGTGTGTTGGCTTGCTTCCACCGCGCGCGCGTCCGCGGGAAGCGCTTCCGGGACATCGTGTGCGTGGTCGGCGTCATCGTGGTTGGAACAGCGTAACGTGAAAGTGGCCCTCGATTTTGCGAGCGCTCGACGGCGCCCGGCACCCGGTACAAAAGAGCATTGACGAAGTGTGGAGTCTTCAATTCTCATGGGTGGCGGCGGGAAGGGTGCAAGCCGCGGTCGTGGCGGCCGAGGTGGGCAGCGCCGTCCGAAGCTGGTTAGGAACTCCTCAGTTCCCACATGTGTGCTCTCATTCCACCAGCCGCTGGCGTCCATGATCGCGTACGGCTTGCAGCGGCTCGACGGGCGAGGGTGGTGCTCTGATTATCGTGGGCCGCTGTGGATTCACGCTGCTTCAAAGGAGCCATCTCCGGAGGAAATCTCGGAAATGGAGGCCTTCCATACCTCAGTCTTCCGGTCGCTGGCGACCTATTCGGGCGGCGATCCAGAGGCCGTGCCCACGCTGCCTTCGTCTTATCCGACCTCGTGCCTGCTGGGCTGCGTCAATGTCGTGGACTGCGTGAGCGCTGAGACGTACGCGAGCTGGCTGACTCTGCCTGACGGCGCTCTCGAAGAGGCGAGCATACACGGCAACGGCTACTACTTCTTGTTCGAGGGCCACCGGCGACTGGTCGTACCGCAGCGAATGCCTGGGCAGCACAAGCTGTGGCAGCTGGAGCGCCAGCTGGCGACGCTGCTGTGGGAGAGCGATGGTGTGCGACCCTCGGCGCAGGCTCCGATCAGCTGGGTCGGGCATCGAGAGGCAGCGGAGGCGGCAGCAGCGAACGCGGTCGCCACTCTTCGCCCTAGCGAGCCCACAGAAGCGATGAAGCGAAACGCGCGACGAACAGCTGTGCGGCAGGCCGCCGCCAAGCAGCACGTGGCAGGTGGCACCATGGTCGAAAGCATGGATCTCCAATCCGCAACGGTCGGAGGCCAATTGGGCCGATCCACATCGGAGGCACCATCGACACCAGCACCAGCATCCGTTCCTCCGTCGCAGTGGACGCCAGGTCCGTCGAGGCCACCCTGGGTTACGTCAGGTCACGTCGAGGTTACGTCAGGTCACGTCGAGGTTACGTCGTGTCCATCGAGGCCACCTGGGCTGCCGAACTTGACGAAGTTGACGAAGTCGTGTAGTTCGCCAGGTCCGTCGAGGCCACCTGTGCCGCCGCCAGCGGTGCACGACACCGATCCGCCTGCCAAGCTCCAGGGGGGGCACTCCCCGGAGGCGGTGCCGCCGCTGCCGGACGCAACCACGCCCAAGGAAGCACGACCTCATGCGCAGTGGAAGTTGGTGCAAAATGCTCAGGATAGCCTCCGGGGCTCGGCGTTGGCCGAAGAGGACCCGATGGATGCGTGGATGCTCGCACAAGCCCTCGCCATTTCAGTCACCGAGGAGAATGCGATCGCCGCGGCACGGGTCCAAGCGATGGAATTCGCGCCGTCCGTTGCGGCAGTTCGCTCGGGGCCCGGCACTGGTGCAATCGCTTTGGAGGCGGCCGTCTTTGCAGATGCAGACGTCGATGATAGGATTTTCGTGGAGGACGAGTGCTTGAGTCGAATTGCGGACCTGACGCGGATGGGGTTTGAGCGCGCGAAGGCGGTCGAGATGCTCACGCTATGTGGTGGCGACGTGGCGCAGGCGGTCGCGCTACTTTGCGGCTGAGATCATTGAAGTTCGGTCCCCAGCGCCGAGCTCCGCGGTTCCCGTGTTGAGCGCGGCGGTGCCGGTGGCCGGGACGCGGCTCGCGGAGGCAGCCACGAGCGGGCTTAAGCAACGCAGTTACGTAACGCGGTTACGTTACCAAGTAAACAGAAAGCGAGAGCGGAGAGACGCGAATTCTCGCGCAGAGGGGAGAGGGCGCCGATTTTTTCGTTGGCGACCCAGGACGGGGGACGCGTGGCGTTGCCCGCTCCGTCACCGGCGCGGCTACCCTGGAGCGGTTACCCTGGTGCGTTATCGTTTGAGCTCGTTCCTTGGTTCGATGCGCGCACAAGAATCTCAAACGTCTCGCGATCTCCTCTCTCTCCGTCTTTTTCTCACGTGGTTCCCCTAATGTGCCTCGATCAAGGTGTATACTCTCGGGGTCTCACCCGTAAGGGCCGCTGTGGCGTCCTCTGTGCCCACTTGCACGATGTACACGGGCGTGCCGTACGCAGCGCATTTTGCAGCGGCCTCAAGCTTCGCGGCAAGGCCGCCGGTCACATCGTGCGCCGCTGTGGAGGTGGCCAATCCGCCTGTGAGACGCTCCGACGCGCCAGATTCGCTTCGGAAATAGAGCTCACGCACCCCGTACGTGCTCCGGTCGAAGACGATGCGAGAGAGCAGCCGCGCTCCTGGCTGATCCGGAGGTCGATCATACACCCCCGCCACGTTGGTCAGGAACACGACTCGCTCCGGCCGCAGAGCCTGGCACAAAGCTACCACGAGTGCATCGCCAGAGAGCACGGCACTTCCTTGTTCACTGTCCAAAACGGCATCGCCGTGAAGCACCGGCACGATGCCAGCACGCAAGAGTTCACACACCTCTGGGATGCCGTCCTGCTGCAACTTTTTGGCTCGAGTGGTCCATCGAGGGAACAATGGCAGCCCGCAAGCGGGCAGTGAAGCACGAAGCATCGCTGAGACCACGAGTGAGTTGAGGCGAGTCACCGAGGAACGAGTCTCTGCGAAGCCGAGCCAGGAGAAGCGAGGGTCGGACGCGCCTTTCGACACGCCATACTGCGACGCTTGAAAATGTCCAAAGGAGCCGGCGCCATGCAGAAGCACCATCGATCTCGCCCATCGCGAATGCGCGAGTGCTGAAGCAGTGCTCTCCAGCGCAGGCTTGTCTAGTGTCTCAAAGGAGCTCTTGTCGGTAATGGCTGATCCGCCTAATTTGACGATCAACCTGCAACCGCATGGCGCTCGCAGCAACTGACGCGAGGCGCGCTGAATGTGTCGCACCACCAACGGCACGATAACCAACGTCGTGGCGGCAAGGAAGAACGACCAGGCGTTCATGTTCATGTGATCCGAGTGAGTGAAGGGTACTGTACCGGTATGGAGAACTCATGAAACGTCTTCACATCTTCTGAGACCTCCTTCAAGAGGCAAGCACTGTACCTGTACAGTAGCCAATGTTGTTGATCATGTACAGAATCTCCTGCGGTTTCATCGCCCCGCGCCCGAGCTGTTCCCAAAAGTGGCCAGTTTCCTCGTTGGCCAATGGCGAGTAAGCAGCGGAGAGTGCGCGCGGTAATGAGCCGGGCCCACTAGTACCGTGTCGCGCAAGTTCGCATGAGCTCAGAGCGGCGAACATCCCTGCCTTCTTGGAATGCGGCCAAGGAGAACTTGACGCAGCTCAGGTTGAAGATCACCAATATCCGACGGAGCAACATCGTCTTCGAGGCAGCGGAATGTGCAAATGTGCCATTCCACCTACAGGGCCGGCTCTCTCTCAACACGGACGATATGATCAATCGGCGCCTCCAGCTCCGGCGCAACCCCGACGTCACGCGCGTCCTCGAAGTATGGTGGACCAGTGCACAGAATACACAGAATGGGGAGAAGGTGCCGCCCGACTCTGAGCGTTGCGCCCTCCTGTCCAAGGACACATACGTGCTGCTCAGCCGGAAGCTGTACCGTGCCACGGTCGAGGAGTGGGACGAGGACGACGCGCTTGCTGTTGCCGAGGAGGAGTGGGCCAAGGATTCGGTCGACGATCGCATGGGCAAGGAGGTCTTTATGGATTGCATCTTCGAGTTCGCCGACATGTACACCTTGGGCGTGTCAGCTGAAGAGTACGTCCACTTCCTGTGGAAGCTCTTTTGGATTATCGCACGAGGCTCGCCGCCAGACGGCTGCATCTGGAAGGACGACTGTGACATCGTGTATATACCCATCAACGAGGACACGGCAGCGGCGGTGCTTCAGGCGGTGCAGGGCACGACACACATCCGGCCTTCGTCGCTGGATCCCCGTTCTGGCCGGAAGCTTAAGCCAGGCAAGGGCCATAAAACTGTCAGCAGTCATCGCAAGCTGATGAATGGGCTCAGCATGACTAGCCGACTGCTCCAGACCACGGTATCCAGCCGGGCGCTGCAAAACTCACGTACGGCTCCAGCCTCACCTGCCACGAGCGAAGGCAGCAGCAGCCCCAGTTCTGGGAGCTTCAAGGCATTAAAGTTCGATCCGAAGTTGAACCAGCCTACACGCGTCGAATCTGGCCTTGCCATGGCGCTCATGAAGCGCAGATCGACCACAACCATGCCATCACGCTCATCTTTGCGAACGAGCTCGATGAGGAGGCAGTCTCTCGCCCTTGACGCAAAAGCAGCAGCGGCGGGAGAAACAGCACCAATAGCATGTGCAGCGCCGTTGGCGAGCAACGCCCGCAGAGTGAATATCATCAAGGCTCGCAAAGCGAGTGAGATCCTCGCTGGGTACCTCCTCGCTGAGACGATCAGCATCTCAGGGACGATCAGCAAGCACCTCACCCTACGGTCCGTGCGGTCTTCGCGCCAGCGTGTGGGACCGGAGCCGTACGTGGGCTCAAAAAGACATCAGATACTTTATAAGGCGGTGCCACCGCCAGCTGGCTCTGAATGCCTGCCCATCGCAACGAAGGGTGTGGATGAATGGCGCACGCCAACGGCAGCGCAGTCGTCGATACCCTCGATACCGTGACCCGCCCGTGGCGTCCCCAAGATTCTGTAACCTCCCTTTCAGTGTGGTGGATCGTACCGGTAGGTGCGTGAAAACCTGTGCGTAGCAGAGGAATGCGTGCAGGCAGTTCCATGGCAAGAGGGAGTGAGCTCCATCAAGTCTTTTTGGTACCATGTCTTTTGAGATTCACATCTCCCACTCCGCTCGCCTTCGTCGCAAAACATGCCAGAGCTTGTGCACCCGAGCCTAGTCGACGACGCGCTGCGCAAATTTGGGGTCACGGGCGCCTCGTTCGCCGTGCTGAAGCCCACTGGCGACGGTGACTCGGTGGTTTGCACTCAGGTGGCCGGACTCGCCTCGCGGGAGACCTCCACTCCTGTCTTTGACTCCACTTGGTTTGAGATTGCCTCGCTGAGCAAGCCGATCGCCGCGGTATTCGCATACCAGTACTTTTCGGATCGGGGTATCTCCTTCGACACGAGCGTGAACGCGCTGCTTGCCGAGGCGGGCTCGCCGTACCGTCTTGTCTCCGCCGAGGGCTGCCCGCGGGAATGGGCCGACGAGGTGACGTTGACACATCTCATGGACCACACAGGGCCGCAGATGCATTACGTCAATGGCATCCCTCGCTCGCAAGAGTTTCCATCGATGCTCGCGCTCATCAGCGGCAGGTCAGACGCGCCCGCACCGCACGGCTACGCGCCGCTCTTCGTGACCAAACGGCCAGGCCTCGTTTTCGGCTACTCCGGTGGCGGCTTCTTGATCCTTCAGCACCTCCTCGAGACGCGCGAGAAGACGCCGATGGCGGCGCTCATGGACGAGCACCTCGCCGCATGCGGCACGAGCTGCGCCCTGGGCCTCTCCTTTGCGCACGAGTCGCCGGGCAAGCACTATGCCGACGGCTATCGGGATGACGGCACGCGCGTCGACGGCGGCCGCCTCAACTTCCCTCCGCTGGCCGCGGGCGCGCTGGGCTCGTCGGCGGCGCTGCTCGACTGGCTCCGCCAGCTCGCGCTTGCCTACCGTCGGCCGGGTGGCTGCGGCGGCATCTCGCATGCGGCCGCACGTTGTGTGCTCACACGCCGCCCCGATCGCGGAAGCGAAGCGTTCATGAGTGCCGGTATGGGCGTCGGCATGTTCGTCTTTGATGTGGCCTCGGAGGACGGAGCGCGACCGAACCGATGGATGCTGCACCAGGCGGCCAACGACGGATTTCGTGGTGTACTGCTCGTGTGCTTCGACGGACCCGACGCCGATCGCGGTCCACGTGGTCTCGTCGTCTTGGTCAACGGCGACAACCAGGGCATGCTCTGCGTCGCCTCGATCACCCGTTCGCTCCTCGGCTCGGCGTCGGCGTTCGCGCCGGCGCTCCAGGGCGTCGAGCTCGGTCGCTGCCCGCCTATGGACGCGGGCTTCTCGATGGAGGGGCTCCAGCAAGCCGAGATTGTAAATCTCGGCTTCAAAGGCCTAGTACTGCCCGCATTCGTCAAAGTAGCTGTACCGGCGCCTCCACCGCCGCCGCCGCCGTCAGTCCCGACGGCCGGTCCGCCGCCGCCGTCGGCGGCGGCCTCGACGGCTGGTCCGCCGCCGGCGGCGGGCTCCGTGGCGGCCGCCCTTGCCGCCGCCGCCGCAACGCCCCTCGCATGTGTCGTCATCGTGGGCGGCTGTTACCTCGACGAGATCCATCACGTGCCGGCCTACCCCGCTGAGGACACGGCGGTGCGTGCGACTCACGTGCGTCGCCGGCGCGGCGGCAACGCCGCCAATAGTGCGGTGGTGGCCGCACAGATGCTGCATGCCTCGGGCGCCGCGACGCGTTTGTGCTGGATGGGGGCCGTGCCGCCGCGCGCGACTGTGCCCGAGACGGACTTCGTCCTCGGAGACCTCGAGGGGCACGGCGTGGACACGTCACTGCGCGAGGAGGTGGCCGAGGTGGCCGCCGGCGCGCAGGGCGCCGCCGCGGGCGCGCTACTGCCCGGAGTTCCCACGTCAGCCATCGTGCAGTCGCGTGCGAGCGGCTCGCGAACGATCGTGAGCTGCCGGCGCGGTCTCAGAGAGCTCTCGCCCGCGCACCTAAGTGCGCGTCTGCCCGCGCCCGCGCCGGGCAAGCGAGGGTTTGTCCATTTTGAAGGGCGGGAGGTCGTGAGCGTTGGTGCGATGACGCGTGCCGTGCAAGCGCGCCGGGCGGCGGGTGAGGCATGGCAGATCTCGATCGAGCTCGAGAAGCCCGCGATCAGCGTCTCGGACGCGCTCGCCCTCATCGAGCATGCTGACGTGGCCTACTTTAGCCGGGAGTGGGTCGAGAAGCACGCCGCCGAGCTCCGCGTCGAGCCGGGCGCTCACGACGGCGCCCATGGTGCCCACGACGGCGCCATTGGTGACCACGACGGCGCTCATGGTGCCCATGACGGCGCCATGGGCGCCTACGACGGCGTCGATTTTCGCGGCCACCTCGCCGTGCGGACGCTGATTGCGCTGGGCACGCGTGCCGAGCGCCGTGCTGAGCAAGGCGGCGCCGACACGAGCGCTCACGACGGCGCCTATGCGAGCTACCATCCGCGGCGGCCCGCGCTGTGGGTGTGCGCGTGGGGGTCGACCGGCGCGTTTGCTGTCGAGCTGCGGGGCGCCGAGTTGGGCGCCGCCCAGGAGCCAATAGCGTACTATGAGCCCGCGCGCCGAGTCGAGCAGGTGGTCGACTCGACGGGCGCAGGCGACACCTTCATCGGGAGCAGCCTCGCGGCAATCGCCACTGGGGCGCCGCCGCAAGAGGCACTCCGGCGCGGCTGCGCCGTGGCCGCGCGCAAGGTGGGCCAGGAGGGATTGGCCGGGCTAGCGGGGGCGTACCTCTGAGGCTCTGACGAGGGTGGTCTTCAAAATCAAGCCATCGTGTCCTGTGTGCGACACATGCGGCACAGAGTCATGCCGGGGAGGTTTGTCGCGCGATCCCGCGCGTACGGTTCAGTCTCACGGTTCGGTTCTGGACCGTGCGCGGTGTAGCGGGGCGTCCGACAGCGGTGAGTGATCGAGAGAAGAGTCAAGAGAGCTCTCTGCAACTAGGCGGACCCGCCGCCGGGGGGGGGGGTTACCCGTGTGTGTCCCGGCTCCCCCCGGTGTCTTTTTACCGGGTACCACAGCCGGGGGTCTTACAAACACGCCGGCCGCCGTTTCATACCTTGCGAGCGTCGAGAATCATGGAAACCAACCCCGAGGGCGGGCTTGCTTGGCACACAATTGCGGTGCTGCTCGATGGTGCTCATAAACACGCCGACGAGCCTCCCACCTCTGCTCGACGACATGAGAATGCTGCCCGGCGAGAGCAGCCTAGCCAAACTGCACTACCCGCCCGTGCCCACGCACAGGCAGGTCTCTTCCTACAAACAGTCTGAGCGGCCCCGAGCACCCGACCCCCAGACGCAGAAGCCGATCGTCTACCCTGGCGGGCGCGTCATCTGGAAGGAGACCGAGTCGTCCGGCTCCGCTTCAGGTGGCGCTTCGCCGGCCACACGGCCACAGCTTGACCTGCAGAGCGTGCGACATGTGGCCACGCCAGACATGGCCGAGCTGCTCGGCGAGCAGCGGCTGCCGCACAGCATGTCGAATCCGCCGCGCGTGCCACCCGCGCCGAGCGCGATGATCCTGCAGATTGCGGGGCTCGACCCGTCGGCCAGCATCGACTCCCTGCGGCTCCGATCCGAGGATAGTCCCGGCTCGTGGCCGCGCTCGCGCCCGTCGACGCCCGGTGCGCTCGGGCTTCCGCCTGGCCTGCTCGCCGAGTCGCGCGGGTCACCCGGAGCGGCGTTGGCGCGCGCGAAGGAGAGCAACCCGTCCTCTCGCGAGCAAGTGATCCGACTCGAGGCCCAGCTGAAGCAGCAGCTGGCGGCCGCATCGCACAGTCTGGGCGACCAGATGGTCGCGTGGGACGCGGCGTTCGCAGAGGTGGCGCGTCAGGTGCGCGTCACGTGCGCGGAGCGCGGTGAGCTTCTCGACACGATCCGGAGTCGCTACGACGACTGGATCGCGAGGCTCCTCCTCGCGGTCGCCGAGATGCATTCGCGCTCCGCACTCAAGACACAATCCGACGTCGAGGAGAAGGCGACACAAGAGGAGCGGCTGCAGGAGCTCCTGCTTGCCAACCGCTCGATGGCGCAGAAGATGCAGGTGCTCCGGCGCGAGCTCGAATGGAACCGCAAGGCCGCCGTGGTCAAGTCCGAGTTCGACTCGCGCTCGATACTCAAGACCTCCCAGGTGATGAAGACTGCCATGGTGTCCATGGCCATGATGAAGATGCCGAGCAAGAGCGGCAAGGGCGCGGACGCTCTTCTTCAAGGTGGCGATACGGGCCTCTCCTCGTCCGAGCATGTGAGCTGCCACTGATGAGCCCTGATGACCACTGATGACCCCTGAAGACCACTGATGACCCCTGAAGACCACTGATGACCACTGATGACCACTGAAGACCACTGAAGACCACTGATGACCACTGATGACCACTGATGACCACTGATGACCACTGAT
>ENA-UOUZ01001008-UOUZ01001008.1-mixed-culture-metagenome-genome-assembly--contig:-NODE-1008-length-19471-cov-155.476051_pt1 | contig 19471 bp, 17 predicted proteins | sample MGYA00238154_ERZ761575 | MGnify/ENA primary metagenome ERZ761575 (study PRJEB28896, sample SAMN07631632) | mixed culture metagenome | isolation source: Freshwater growth medium | place: USA...
CGGACCTACCACACTCGCGAGTGCCGCCTTCGGCGTCGTCGTCCACAACCTTCGCTATGCATGGGCCACCCTCCACCTCGACTGGGTCCTCGCACTCCCGACGTCTCGGCGGCATTCTATGATTCTATTTCGGGAAACTTCAGTTTCCACAGCACAGCGCTCTGCGCGTGACTGGATTTCCAGCCTATGACCGACCCGAGTGGGTGACTGTTACACCCTGAGCTCACCAAATATAATGTTATAAGCCAGTGCATCTTGGACTCAGATGCTCATCTGCTCATAACGACGCCCGGCGCCGTGATGGGCGACCGTGTGATGGCGTATTCACTGCGGTCGAGCCATATCCGCCCGAGGTCGAGGCTACTGTTACACCTGCTCACCATCTTGAAAATCATAAGCCAATGCCTTGGACTCAGGAACTCAAAACTTGGCAGGCTTCCTAACTTTTTGAGATCTGCTCAAAAATATAACTTCCCAGAGCGAATTTTAACTGAATACCCTACTTAGGGTGCAGAAATGGCCCTTCCCGAAGGGTCCAGCTCTGGGAAGTTAAAAGGCCAGAAGCACCTCCCTGAGAAAAGGCTATAGCCAAGTCTTGGGCCCCATCCGCGATCACCATGGCTTATGATTTTCAAGTGACGGTTATTTTTCGTCCATTTTCGCTCACTTTACCGCTCAGGCGGCCAGGCGCGTGGACTGACGACTGTGAACAAGACGGTAGAAACAGAAACGTCGAAAAACGAATCGAGGCGAATCAGCAAATGTCAAAAGGCGCCCACCTGCAGTCTCAGGGTCTGCTTTTCTCGATGGCGTAGGCCGCCCTGACGATACGCAGCCCGGCGCTCCGACTGCCTCCGACTGCTTCCGACTGCCTCTTCTCGCCGCCCAATCTCCACTCGCCCCATTGCGGCTCCCATTCGATTGCATCTTCGCCAGCGACCTGTTCGCCTCGTTCTCCGCTCCTCCCTCGCCTCGCCTCCGTCGTTCTTGCCGGTTTGCCCCGCCCGCGCCTCCACCAATCAGCGTCGTCAGGTGTACCTGCAAAGACCATCATGTCTCGAGACCATTCGTCTCTCTTCCACGCAACTCGCAGTGAAGGACAGTGCCTCCATCCCCGCCTCCTCCCAAGCACACGCCTCAGCCGACCCGCTGCGCCCGCCGTCGCCTGTTTCTTCGCTTCGCCTGGTCTCTGAGTCGTCTGCCATCGGCCAGTGCTGCTGCCGCCGCCGCTGCTGCTGCTGCTTCTGGTCGCGCCCTCCGCCTCCTCCGCCACACGTGTGGTCTCAGGTGACCAGAGGAATTGACCAGAGGAGCAGCAGAGTCCATATTTCTTCGTCGAGTGGTACCGGCCACGCTATGCCACGCCCCAATCTTTGCCCGCACAGCCGCGCCCGTGCCCGCGCCGCGTTCTGCGCCCCTGTGCCTTGGCGTGTCCGGGTGGCGCCCTTCGTCTCCTCGTCCACTGCGGCCAGGAATTAGGAACGACCACGAGAGGAGCTTCACCTACGGAACACGAACGCCGCGATCGAGGTGGTGCAGCCACGCCCCTCGCCACATAGCACAGCCCGTATCTCTGGCACTGCTGCACCGGCACTGCACCACTGGCACTGCACCACTGGCATTGCACCACTGGCATTGCACCACGGCTCTCTCGCGACATGGCGCACAACCCTCGACGCACAACACGACAGGCTTCACTCGATGCACGACACATCTCGACGCCCCCACTGCGCTCTCTCGCTCTGTCGGCTACTCCCATCCACCATCTCTGCCCACCACTACGCTTTCTCGCTCTCTGTCGGCTACTCCCATCCACCATCTCCGCTTTTCCACCAAGATCACGCACTCGCTCGCTACTCGCAAAGCTTCTCTTTCTCAAAGACACGGGACCTTCCTCTTCTTCGTCGCCCTCTTTTAGTCGCTGTGAGTCAGCCGCCCCTGGTGCTGCTGATGCCTCGCTCCGCTCTCTCACCCCTCGCCCTGCCCTCTCACCCCTCGCCCTGCTCTCTCACGCGTGGTTCCACTCCTCGTGTTCGCGTCGCGCGCAGAGACTTACTCGTAGAGACTTTGACCAACCCCTTAGCCGGCCTTAGCTCTCCTCTAGCCGTCCTCTTAGATGTCGACTAGCCGTCGTATGGACGTGCGCTCTCGCGATCTGTGCTTCCATGCCGTCTAGTGCCGCTTCCGTTGTTGCGAACCATCTCTATGAACGCTGTGTCTTCCTCTTTGCTGTCGTGTGTCCTTCTCCTGTTGCTGGTTCCTGTCGCGCTGTGCAGCCGGTGCTTTGTCCAGGCGCTTTAGCCGTCGATGTTTGTCGTTCGCTCCGAGGTCTAGCCGTCGATGTTGGTCGTTCGCTCGAGGTCTAGCTGTCGATGTTTGTCGTTCGCTCGAGGTCCAGTGTGCGAGGGATTAGCCCGTGCGATGAGTGGCGGCTTCGGTGGGACGATGGCAGCTACGCGTGCGAGAGTCCCGTGGTCCATGGCATGCTCATGTGAGGATGTTCGGCGAAGCCAAAGTCTGGCGAGAGGGTGGCGAAGCAGACCGACTTCGACTTGGGCATCTACCATGCGTCGACGACTTCGTGGGCATTATCTGTCCCGCAGCCATGACCTCTGGTCATGACTGCGGGGCACTGTCTGAGTGGATCGGTGCACAGTGCGCCGAGTCCCGCCGCCCACCGCGTGTGGCGGTCCGTCCTTCATCGGACGGCCAGACTGGCCGTGCGGCCTCTACGATGAGCGCAATCAACGTCAATTTCGGTATTTTTACCCGTGCGCCGTTGCGCGCAATTTCAATTTAACAAAGCGCCGCCGACGCGCGACGGTCGAAGGTCCTCGACCTCGTCGACCGGCGGCGTATAAATCTCGTCAGAGCTACATCGTTCTGATCGCCGCAGGCCACACGCAGCACGCTGACGCTCTCTCGTGCTCCGCGTGAATCCCTCACCACTCACGATGTGAATGTCTCATCTCTCATGTGTAGAAAATGTACATCTGCACACCCGTGCCTGTACGAAACTCGAAAGCGAAGTAGCAAGTACGTAATGACATGCGACAGGCTCCGGGACGCACGCGCGTGGGCCGCGTAGCGCGGGGACGTCGAGGCGCAGACGCGACATGGGCGCGCGGTCGTCAATAGAGATGCATGCGGTCCGAGGGATCACCGGGCGCGGGTGGCCCGGGTGTCGCGAGCGTCACGAGCGGTGTCGCGAGCGGCAGGGCCACATGCATGGGGCTAGCTAAGCCGCCCGCCATCACGACTGGTAGCCCGAGTCGAAGCGCTGTCCCGAGCGGTTCATCCGGCCTCGGCCGTTTGTGCGAGGAGAGAAGTAACGGCTGCGGCTGAGTGGCTGTTAGGGCGGCGAGTATGGACCCCGCCGCGAGCGAGTGCGCCGGTACTGCCGACGGTGGCTGCGCCAAGGGCTGCGCCGGAAAGGCCGATGGGCCGGGCGACACTGGAGGCGCTGGCGGCCCAATCGCAGCCGCGCCTCCAATGGCCAGGAGAGCCACGGCCAGCGCGCCCGTCGGCGGCGGTATCGGCAGCGTCGGAGGCAGCAGCCTAGCCGCGCGCGGGAGTTCCTCGCTCTCCTCCGCCTCGCTCTCCTTCGTCTCGCCTGCCGCGGCAGCACTCGGCTCGAGCGGCGGCGGCGTGGGCGGCCCTGAGAGCAGTCCCCACCCCTTCATTCGGCGAACAATGATCCGATGGTACTCGGCCTCCTGCTCGTACGCGACGAGCTTGCGCCCAGCGGCGCCGACGGCCACGCACTCGGAGCCGCTCCCGCCAAAGGGCACGAGCACGGTGTCTCCCACGTTCGAGTGGATACCAACGATGCGGTCGCAGATGCGCAGCGGCTTCATCGAGGGGTGCGAACCATACTCGCGCTCCTTGGAGCGCGAGTTCTCGCGCGGGATGTCCCACCAGTTCTTGGGCGGCTTGCCGCGCGAGAGCGATTCGGCCGTGACCCGCCCGACGCCCTTGGCGAGCGCCTCCTTGAACTCCGCCTCCGAGTAGGCCTCGGTGCCCGCGTCCAGGTTGAACGTGTGCCCGGCGCCCGGCTTGACGAACCATTCGAGATGCTCCATGCGCACCGCGTACTTGACCATATTGTTCATGCGCGAGTCGCCGCCCTGCTTGTACACCCAGCTGATGTGCTGCTTGAACTCGAGCCCAAACTCGTCCGCGCACATGATCTTCAGATGGCAGATCCACAGCCGCTCTGGCGAGCCGTAGAGCATCAGGGCGCCGCCTGGCTTGAGCACACGCACCGCCTCGGCAAGCCATGTGCGCGACCACTGCATATAGTGCGGCACGGTGTCCCACACCGCCTTGCCCACGCCGATATCGTACGGAGGGTCCGCGATCACCAGGTCCACGGACGCGTTTGCGAGCAGCTTCATGCCCTCGACGCAGTCGCCATGCGTGATCGAGAGGTGGGCCTCGTTCACATCTGGCGCGGGGTTCTCGGTCGAGTAGATGGTCGGGCGCACAAACGGCATCTGCGGCTGCGAGGGCTGCTTGTGCACGCGCTTCGGAAAGCGCTGCGCCTTGGCCGCCGGCTGCTTGGTGCCCAGCTGGCTGGATGCCGCTGCCGACATGGATGCAGCAGGGTAGGCGTTGACGTACACAGGCTGCGCGTCCACAAGCGGCGGCGGATGCTGCGTCCCATTCGCCTGGCCGATCCGCGAGTAGGCCGCGATGGCCGAGTAACCCTGCCACGTCAGGTTGCACCAGCTTCCGGGTGGCAGGGCTGAGGCACGTTGTGGTCGGGAGGCGACAGACGTCAAAGTGGAAGTGACCACGGGCTGCGACGGCGACTGCAGCGGCAGACACGGTACGGCCGTAGACTGAGCGCCAGCGACTGGCACGGCCGCAGCCGGCGCGACAGCAACTGCCACGGCCGCAGTCGTGGGAAATAGGCTGCCGTCGCTCCCGACCATCATTGCCCGATGCAGATTGGCGCGAAACTAGCGAGTCGCATATCGAAGGACGAATGTCGTCAGGCATTTCCTTGAATCGACATCCACATCCTCTCGTAGAGTTTTACGATTGACGTAGCATAATGGAGCGGCGCAACTAGCGACGCGCTCTGCGTCATGTCGCCGTCTGTAAGCTCCGGGCCCTCCACGCTCCTCGCCTGCTTCGACGACCTTGCCAGTCTGTCCCGCGCGGAGCCGCTTGCGCGCGACCTCACGCGTCAGGTGGCGGCGCTCGAGGAGCAGCTGGCCGCTGCCGAGGCCGCCCTGCCCACGGCGCTCTCACAGGCTAGCGAACAAGCGGGAGCGGCGCTCATCCGTCTGGGCGCACTCGATGCGGAGCGCGCGCGCTTCGAGGAGACGGTCAAGACGCATCTGGACGTGGCGACGCAGCTCGCCAGCCGCTTGGGCCCGCCGCGCGCGCGGCTGCGCCGGCTGCGCGAGGCGCAGCTCGTGCTCCACACCCTCGCGACAGCCAACAAGCTGGTCGAGCAGGTGGAGCGCACGCAGCGCCACGCGGAGACGAAGCCATCCTCTCAGTCGGCGACGACATCATCCGTGCCCCTTGGTGCCCAGTCGCCCGCGATGCAGGCGCTGCTGCAGCTGCATGCGCTTCGCACAAGCGTGCGCATGGCGGCCAACTTGTTGTCAACCTCTGTCGAAACCTCTGACGATGCGGCGGCATCCGCCACCGATGACGCTCCCGCGGCGGCCGCGGCGATCGCGTCACTGGTCAAGCACCTCGACGCCCGCATGCGTGCGCTCGAGCCGCCGCTGCGCGACGCCTTTGGACAGCGCGCGGCCAAGGCACTGAGCAACCTCGGCTGGCCAGCAGAGCTCCAGAAGACGATCGTCGGCCCGGACTCGGCCGCCCTTGGCGAGGTGCGCGCCGCGCTCGGCGAGCTGCTGCTGCTCCAGCACTGCTGCGAGGCACGCGGCCCCGATCCCATCGCTGCGGGCGGCAGCGGCAGCGGCAGCGGCGGCCGCGGCAGCGGCGGCGGCAGCGGCGGCCGCGGCGGCGACGGCGACGGCGACGGCGACCGCGGCGGCCTGTGGGCAATTGAGGCGCTGGTCACGCCGGTATTGCGCCGGTTCCGATACCACTTCGAGGGGCGGCGCGAGACGAACCGAAGGGACAAGCCCGAGTGGATGTTCACGCACTGCGCGAGCCTGCTGCGCCTGCACACGCCACTGCTGCAAGAGACGCTCCCGCCAGTGCTCCTCGCGCCGCTGCCGTGGCTCCATGGTGCGCTCGCGCCGCCCGAGATGGCGCGCGCGGAGGCGGAGGCTTACAGCGCGATGCTGCGCGAGCGATGCCCGCACAGCATCTTCGGCGCCGTCGCGGGCGCGATCTGCGGCGCCATCCGGAGCAAGTTGCGACGCGAGCAGCCCGCGCTGCGGCAGCACGCTCGCCTCTTCTGCCACGCTCTCAACGAGGCGGCCGCCTTCGACCGCGAGCTGCGTGACGGGTTCGGGCTGCCCCTTGGGGTGGGCGGTGCGCTGCCCGCGTTCACAGCCGAGCCCGCGGCGCTGCACCTCTGGCTGCGCATCGAGGGCGAGGACGGGCGCGCTATGCTTGAGCGCGCCACTGCAGACGAAGGCAGCTGGCGCGCGGGCCCACCACCCACCGCCGCCGACCCCTTTGCCGGCGGGGCGGGCGGCGTGGGCGGCGCCGCCGACGCGCCACCCGAAGGGCCGCACGCGTCCATGGGCGACGGCCGTGTGGCCAGCAGTGGCCAGGCCGCGGCCGCCGGCCGGCTAGCGTGCGGCGGACTGGCCGACGGGTGTAGCTTGGGCGGTGCGCGCACTGTCCCTCCGGCGTGTGCGGTCGTGGTGATGCGACACTGCGAGAAGCTTCTTGAGCGCCTGCGGCTCCTCTCAGACGAGCCCGCACAGCGCGCGTTCGTGCACAAGGTGCTCGTGCCGCTCCTCGAGCTCTTTGGCGCCAAGATGCACACGAGGCTCGAGCTGTGCCGAGTGGGCTCACGGGAGGTGGGTAGCTGGGGGCAGGTGGGCGCCCTCGCCCACATCGTCACGTATGCGTCGCCCCTGCTGCATGACTGGCACGAATTGCCGCCGCTTGCTGCCCTCGTCCACAAGGGCGCCAAGGACAGCGCTGCCGCCGGTGCTAGCACGGGCAGCTCCGATGCTGGAGCGGTCTCCAACGCCTCAGCCGCGAGTATGGAGCCGCCCTCGCCAGTCGCGAGTCTCCGAGGGCCGTCCGGGCCCGCCACGGCGCCCGCCGCCGCCGCGCCATCGGCGGCGGCAGTGCTGGCGTCGCCGGCGGCTGGCGGCCGCGGCGGCAGCACGGCTTGCACGCCCTCGTCCTTCGTTCACATTCACACGCCCTCGTCCTTCGTGGCTGCCCTCGCACGCTCGGCGGCGGACAAGCTGACCACTACGGCGCGCGCCGGCGCCGCGAGCGCTGCGGCCTCGCTCGCGAGCGCAACGGCCGACGTGGGAACAGAGGGCGCGTCGACGGCGGCGGCGGGGCCGCTCTCACCACTCTTACAGGCATGGGCTGCACTGCTTGCCGAGTGTGAGGCGCTTGTCGTTGAGACCGTCACAGCGGGCTTTGTGAGCGCATGCCGCCCCTACCTCACCGAGGCGAGTGTGCGTGACTTCCGCCTGCTGCTCCCGACAGCCTACGACGGCGGGAGCAGCGGCGGCGGGAGCGACGCCGGTGCCGATGGCAGCGGCAGCGCGGCGCTCGAGCTGCTTGATCTGTCCCCTTCGCTCTGTGAGCCGCTCGCTAGGCTCCACGCCGAGCTGAGTGGCCTGCGCGCCGCGCTGCCGCCCGCTTCCCTACGGCGCGTCTGGCCGCCCATCGCCACCGCGGTCGACACGCTGCTGTACACCCAGCTCGTGCGCCGGGGGGCCTTCTCGGCGGCGGGCGCGCGCCAGCTGCTCCGCGACGTGAGTGCGCTCGCCGCGCTCTTCGTGCCACTCGCAGTGCGCCCGCAAGCGGCCCTCCGCCGACTACACGAGAGCTGCCAGCTGCTCGCGCTCCCTCGGCCGACGCGCTTGGCGCTCGTGGAGGCCATCCTGGCTGAGACGCCCAGCCAGATGCAGGGCCGCCACGAGCACGAGGCTGCGCTGCGCCGCCGCCTGGAGGAGTACGGCGTCTTCCGGCTCGGCCTCGGCGAGGCCGCCGAGATTCTCGCGAGCGTGCACGACGCGGAGGAGCGGACGTGACGTCGCCACGAGGAGCGAGCGGCGTGACGTGTGCTCTCGACGTGACGTCCCGCGCGTGACCGTGAGCTGTTCGTCAAATTGCGCTAATATTCTCGTAAAACGCGAAAAGGGCAAAAGCTATCCGCAATCCGGCGCGCTAATGGTCACTTCGTTCTGTGCATTTGTCCCGGCCATCCGCATGGTTCAGTTCCGGCCCGAGGACGGCGACCGCGGGCGGTCGCTGCACGGCCACGCGGAGCGCTGCGCCTGGGTCCCCGCCCGGCCGCGTGTCCGGGGCCTGCTCGCCGGAGTCCCAACTGAGAGACTCCCTACTGACTCCTCCAATCGGTTCCCCGATCCTGACACGAGAGTCTTTCGCGTCCATTTCAGAAGATGCCCAGCCCGGCAATATGCCCATGTGACAAGCCATGTGTGGTAGTTGATGTCCCACGCAGCATTCTCCAGATAACATGCGATGGTACGAGCTCCCCTTGAGCTCCCCTGGGCCAAAACGCCAGATAAGATGAAACCCCTGCAGACACGGACACCTCCTCGCCGGACGGCGTCCGAGCGGCAACGCGCCGCTCACGCCGCTCACGCCGCTGCCCGCTCGCCGCTGCCGCGTCTCGCTGCTGCCGTCTCGCCCGTCTCGCCCGACTTGCCGGCGTTTGGTGCGCCCGTGTGGTGCGCCCGTGTGGTGCGCCCGTGTGGTGCGCCCGGGTGGTGGCGCCGTGGTAGACGGCACGCATGAGGGAGAGGTTCCGTGTTCGCGTTGTTGCACTTTTCCTCACGTGCTCGAGGACCCCTTGGCCTTCATGCGGTTGCGTTCCTCGTCGCGGATGGCGCGGAAAACCTTCTGGCCGTCGTTGAACAGATCTTCACCCGTTTTGCCCTTGTGCTTACCTTCGGTGTAGATCCGAAAGTCCTTGCCTGTTGGTGTTCTGATCCATCTATGAAGCGCAGGGTCCTTTGCGGCCTGCATGGCAATCGCAACGGCCTTCATGGCTTTCGCCTTGCCGGCGAGAAAGCAATTGAAATGGTCCAGGTGAGCACCGACTGCGATGTTGAATGTGCCACCAAGCGCGAAGAGATAGTTGTCTGTGTGGTCCGGTCCACCATTGGCAGCCGCAATGATATGAAACACATGCTGGCCCTCGTGCGCCGCACCTGCCGCCTTCTCAAGGAGGCCCCGCTCCTCAAGCGCTTTCCTGTAAGCTTTGATTTCCATGTAGCCTGTCGGAATCCGTTTATCGTCCTCCAGCTTTTTCAGCTGCTTTGACTGCTCCTTAGTCAGAAGGCCACTGCCATCGCTGAGTTGCGCCTCGAGCTTCATGATCTGGGCACCAGCCTTTCTCAGCAACTTTTTTGCCTCCCCTACATCCTCCTGGAGCTGCTTATTCTCTTCCTCCAGACGCTGCATCTTGAGATAGTCTTCGACGATCTTCATAATTTTCTCGCGATTTTCATTATTGAGTGCGGAGTAATAATCTGCCTCTTTGGTCTTGGCACCGAAGGCCGATGAGGAAGAGGCAGATTGTTCTGGGGCCATCTTCTTCTTCTTTGCTGAAGGCTCACAGTCAGCCTCCCGGTTGCCCTTTTGCTTGGCAGCGAAAGTCTCATATCTGACTTTCTCCACATCAACCCATTGCGACGGACGGAACGGGATGCGGACTCGAACCTGGCCTTTCCGGTCACCAGACCCAATCTCCATGATCTGCCCCCGCCTGCTCTCGCCTTCAACATAGACTTTGTCAGAGACGGCGAACCCATCATCTTCCGGGATATCCATCGGCTTGTCCTCCTCCTCCTCCTCGTCGTCGTCGTCAGAAGCCTGCTCCTCGACCCACTGCTTTGCCTTTGGGGTTCCACGCCAGCGGGCGAGCGCATCCGCCATCTTTTGCACATTGCTGCAGTTCTTACGGATTCCAGGGATGCGACGGTCGGAACATAGCTTGCGCAAGATTTCCTTGCCGTAGGTTTGGAGCTTTGATTTTTGGACTCGAACCAGGCCCGGGTTGTCACGCAGCTCGACTGGAAGCGGGATCGCGTCCTCCCCATCATCATCATCATCTTTCTCACCGCCGTCACCCGCGTCCGACTCCTCTTCCATGGGCTCCTCAGCCGCGATGGACTCCTCAGTTATGGTGGGTTCCGAAGTCGGCTTCTTCTTCCACTCCATGAGCCGTTGGATACAGGTAGTGGAGTGCGCCTTCTTCTTCACGTCGAGGTCGCGCTCCCAGCAGAGGACCTTTAGGCGGGCCGCACCGAGCTTTTCGAGGCTGCGCTTCTTGAACCCATGAAGGTTCCAAGGGACCGCAGACTTCGCCTCCTCTTCCTCCACTTGCTTAGCAAGCTTTCCAGCGAGCTTCTCAATGATCTTCGTCTTAGTCTCAGAGCCGTCGAGCTGAATATCTGCCTCTTTGGCAGCCTGCTTGAAGTTGAGAATGTCAAGGGAATCAGTCCTTTCGCGTTCGATCTGATCCTTGAACCATTGCCGGCGATAATGCGTACCCTCTACGTACCCTCTGCCTTGCAAGTCCATTCGAATCGAATTTTTAGTAGTGCAATGATCGTCGAGACGGTGAACATGGCTTTTGATGACCTTTGAGATGGCCGAGAGCGTCTGGTCCTCCTTGTCTTGAAGCATCGACCTGACTGCAGGGGCGTCCAGGGGCGTCACCTCCCGGGGCGTGTCGTCGTCTTTGTTGACCACGCAGGTGCCCGCACCCTTCTCAAGCAAGTACTTGACCGCATCTTTGTTACCTTTTTGCGCGAACTGATGCAGCGCAGACCAGCGACCCCCAGGTTGCACGTTGACAAGATGCGAATGGACCTCGAGGAGCTTTCGCACCTCCTCGAAATCGCCCCTCTTCGCAGCGTCGAGGAAGGCATGCTGCTGATTCCACAAGCGGTCAGCCAGTTGCTTCCTGCCGCCGGACGTGCCCAAGCCTGCAGCCTTGCACATCTCACGGAGACTCTCCAGCGTGGGGCCACCTGCTTCGATGAGACGGGCTACCAACTTCTTTGCTAATCCCGTGTCGTCCAGACCCTTCTGCTGGCACAGGCTCTTGAGGCTGTAGCTTTTGTCGCTGTGTGGTGGTATGGCCTCAAGCCAGCTCCAATTGATGCCTGGCGGGTTCGATGCCGGCGCTAGCGCCTCCCCCTCAGCCTCCTCCATCGTCTGAGGCTTCGCGGCCTGTGGCGCCACCGCTGGAACGAGTTTGGCCTTCTTGGACTCGCCATCGCCCGCAACGGCAGACATCGTCGATGCGCCGCTGACAGAGCTTGACGATGCGCCGCCCGCGGGAGTTGCGCCCGCCGCCGCCGCGGCAGCGGGAGCCTCCTTTGCGGCTTTCTTTGCGGTTTTCTTCGCCGACTCGGCCGAAGGCGCAGCGGGAGCGGGGACGGGCGTTGGAGCGGGTGCAGGCGTGGGAGCGGGCAGTGCGGATGCGGCTTGGCCGCCGTCGCTCTTCTTCGCATTCTTCTTCGGCGGCGGCGGCGCGTCGCTCAGGGCGATGGGTGGCGGCGGCGGCGGCGGCGGCAGCGGCGGCGGGACCGGGGCTGGGGCCGGGGCTGGCGTTGCAGCAGGAGGCGCAGCGAGTTGTGCGGTGGCCTTCTTCGCCGCTGCCTGCGCTGCCGTTTCTTCTTCTCGTTTCTTCTTCATTGCTAAGATCTTCTGCTTTGCATCTGCGAGCGATGCCATCTTATGCCCCGTGAGGTCTGAAATGGGCGAAGCTTACTAGCACGCCTCCCGGAGCGGCATTCTTCTGAAACCATACACGGTCTGCTTGCTTCAAACGATAAAAAATCAAGGAGTGTGAACGTTCACACGGTACACGCGACAATGGGAGAATCGGTGTGGCTCGTCTCCTACTTGGGCGTGGACGCGGCGTCTGGATAGCCCAGCCAATTGGAGTTTGTATTGGTGGGATGGAGGGGGGCGTGTTTTAGTGCGTCTCAGTGCGGTGTGGTTCTATAAATGAAGGTATGGTCAACTAGGGTATGGTGGTATATGCGTATGGTACACCTGTGTGGTACTTAGTGTGGTACGGGGGGGTTCGACGGGGGGGTGTGGGCGTTATGTGGGCGTAGTGGAGGGTTACTGCTGCTTCTGTGTCGTCGAGTGCAGCTCGTCCGGGAAGGCGCTCTGCGTCCTCCGGCCCCGGGACGCCGGGAGCGGCGACAGATGTGGACATTTATACGTACATGTAGTACTCGACAGCTACTCGACAGCTGGGTACTACTCGACAGGCTCGACAGGCAAGGCCTCGACAGCCCGACAGCGCCTCGACAGCGCCTCGACGGTTAACTCGACGGAGCCTCGACAGCTCGACAGCTCGACAGGGACGACAGCCTTACGACAGCCACGACAGGGCTCAATACAAGATGTAGGAATTCCTATTGCGCCCGGAGCCCCCCGGACCCCGGTGAAAGTATTATTGAATCCACTGTGATGACAACAGGGTCCGGTACCTTACAGTATTTTTATTAATTGATTAAACTCGTTCTGTCGAGTTCGTTAGATGGTAAAGCGTTAAGCGGCCCTTAGCGGCCCGGCCCGGCGGCTGATCGAGTATATGGCTGTGATAATAGGGGCGCCAGGGGTCCCCGAGCTAGTGTTAATCGCATCCGTATGTAATCCGTATGTACGCCGGACCCCGGTGAGGCAGCGGTGTCTTGGCTCTTGCGCTTGCGGGCCGCGTCGCGCGCGGCTGTCGACCCGATACTCTGATACTCTATCAGAACGGACGGGACACATAAATGTCACATCATATCACAATTGGTCATTGCGGTTTGACGAAACGCGCGGGGTTCGATACCCGGTTTGCGGGTGTCGTTCGCTGTCGAATCCGCGAGATGGTAAGACAAACTTTTCTAGATCTCTCCGATCAACAATCAAGGCGCCATCTCCGTTGATCTCCAGTCCCATGTGACAACCATGCGCTGACTCTCCATGCACCGTCCCGCTCCGGCGCATTCGATACACCATACACGCCCGACGCCCCGAGGTTCTGGTCGGTTCTCGCGCGTTCCTCACAATCATGGTTCATGCGCGATGCGGCCCGTATGTCGCCGTATCGAATCGTGATTCGTGTACTACACGACCCAGGTCTCCCTGGTTCACAAATGCACGCGTGTTGATGTTCGCGTCCCTAACCTCCATTGCGTCGCTAGTGCAGTTGCGAAGAGCGAACTCACGTGCTTCTTCCCTGCCCCGAGCCTTCGTTTCAATCATCTTCATCTGGATCTTCATCAGGATCTTCTTAAGCCTTCGTTTTTCGCTGCTTTTTCGCCGATGGAAGCGCTCCTCCGATCATTTCTCCGATCCTCTTCATCGTCTCTTCGAGTTCCGTCTTTTCCTTCTTGCACTTCTCGATGGCCTCGTTCAGAACAAACTTCTTTCCCTCGTGCTCCGAAATCTTATCGCGGTTGTTCCGCCGCTCTCTCATCGCGGCGGCCATCTTCTCCTCGTCGTCAGACGATGCGAGCTGGATGATGTTGCAATCAAGTTTGGCGTTCTCCTTCTTCAGGCCCTCGATCTTCGGAGGGATCTTCTTAATCTCGTCGTCTAGCTCTTTCACCTTTTTGTCGATGTAGTCAAGCTCCACCTTGGCAGACGTGAGGAGCTCTTGGAGCTTGGTTGTGTCGGTCTCCTCCTTTTGTGCTTTTGCCTTGTTGGCACGCGCCTGGAGGTCATGGAACACCTGGAGGGTTGCCGGAAGCTCGGCGCCCTGATCCGACCGTACCGTCTCCTCGTTGTGTAGCTCTTTGATGGCGTGCTCCCACTCCTCTTTTGCCCGATAGGCAGCGTCGACCTTGGCAAGCACGCTGCACAAATTTGAAACAGCAGCCGACATCACAGCCGACACAGCAGACAAGGACTCAGCAGCTAGCCCGCAGCGAGCGGTTCGCTTGCGCGCGCACCTCCTCGGGATGCCGATCGCCTCTGCTCGGGCCTCGACGGTCTCCTCGAGCGTTTTGAAGATCTTTGATTTCTTATCCTCCTCGCTCATATACACGATGAACGTTTCCTTTCCATGAAGCTGCTTGTGGTCCCTCTCGATACCTTTTGCCTCCTCCATCTTCTTGATTGCCAATACGCGAGTCGCTGCGGCAATCAAGCGTGGGGCGCATCAGACCAGGCGATGGCACTCTCGCGCGTGGCATGAGGATCTGCAGGAGGTAAACGCGTGAGCACACCGGCCTCCATTCCGAAGAGCCCCAGATAGAGCATCGAACTGCGCAACCAAGGCTCAAGCACAGCATGAGACTACCGGCCTTGGTAATTGGCATACCTTTTGGTTCGATGGTTCGCATCCAAGCAGTACTTCATGGTCGATCTATGAATCTTGCCATCCCCCTTAGACAAATTTGTCGTGACAATACCGAAAGTGGCTGCATATGCTGCTCGCACAGGTGCCACGTTGGCCATGAATTGGAGCCATTGGTTATCTCCACCGCTCATCGGCACAGGAATAGCTCCGAGGCAATCGCGCTCGTCATCTGGCTCTTGCGCCGACACGGAGGAGGCCATGCCTGCGAGCAGGTGATGAGGAGCAGGGCAAGGGGCAGTGTCGGCAGAGGTCGTGCTGCGACGTGCTATCGGCCGCGGTCCCAGCGTTGTTGTACACACCGAGGAGGACGCGATTGAAGCTTTGAGCGTTGTCCGGCGAGCTTCGAGCGAGTGCTCGCTTCCTGTCGAATGTGCGACCTGTGGGCGCCGTCATGCGCCGTCGGACTTTCGCGAGACAGGTTCGTCATGCCGTTGTATGTCGCGATCCCCCGCGCTACCATCAAGACTTCAAGTTTAAGTTCAAGTTACATGTACATGTACTTGACGCTCACCAACTAGAATACTAGATGAAAGGGGTGGGGGATGTAATTGCACGCGCTCACGCGTGCGTTGCCTTAGGCCGGTGTGTGGCCTTCGGTCGGCCGAAGTGAGCTGGAAAGGGGTGGGGGACCGTCTCTGCTCACCCCCAATCCATGAGGACTTTCACTGCAGACTTTCACAGCCCTGTGCATGAGCTCGCCATCCGTCTCGGAGGCCGTCGCCGAGGGCTTTGCCAAGCATCGCAGCTTCGACTCGTGCTACTGCGACGCGGCCGATGCCGATGTACTCATGCACCACTTGGGACGCCTCGAACAAGCGTACCTCTCGCGGCTACCGCCGGCGCTGCGCGCCGACTCCTCCCTTTCCTTTGGGCTGGCATACGGACGTGGTGTGGCGCTCGAGCGGATAGCCAACCTGTTCGACTCGAAATGGCGAAAGCAGTGCCTGCCGCCTGAATCGGCCAAGGCCATCTTCCGCGCGCTAGCCGGGCCCAACCCGCAGGGCATGTGCTGGAAGGGATGGCGGCTCAGCGGCTTTGGCGAGACTCAGGTCAGCGGCGCTCGGCCAACAATTGTGCATGCCGAGAAGATCGTCGCAGCCTTCCAGCGCATGTGGGGCTGCCCCGTGGACGTGGAGGCGCTGCCGCTCACCATCCTGAAACCGCCCGGAGGCTCGAGGCTCGAGGCGCACATCGACTCAGGCTCGATGCTCGAGGCCTACGTCGCTTGCCGCGAGCTCCTCGCCGCCGGCCGCGCGTCGCCCCTCGACTGGGCACGCGAGCACGGGTGCCAAGCACTCATCCATTGGGAAGGCGCAAGGCCCAATCGTGCCGCCGCCAAGGATGGTACGCACGAGATCATCTTTAGATCGCAGCACACATCATTCAGTCTCACGCCTGCGGATCCGATGTGCTCATGCAATGCATGACCCCGTCGCAATCCCCCCACAGGTGCCCACACGTGCGGCCTTTCGCGCCTGACTACCGCACGCTACTTTGTCTTCCTTTCCATGTTCCACCCAGAGCACACGCACGCGGCCATCCCACCGCCCAAGACGGTCGACGCGCGTGCGGCAAGCGCAGCCGCGAAATCTTCAGATCCGCACGCGCTGCAGGTGGAGACGGCGGCCGAGCTCACCTTGCTGATGACGTGAGCTCACTAGCCTGCCATCCATATGCGCCCATGCTGTCTCGCCTCTTCGCCTCGCCTCACCTCGCCTCGCCTCGCCTCGCCTCACCGCTCGCCTCTCGTCTTCCAGTTCGCACTGATGATCACTGTTTCTCCGTTTGCCCTGTCTGCTCACCCAGGCGCGTCGGGGATGCGACGGTGGCCAGGTTCGTGGCCAAGGGCGGCCCGGTGTTCGCGCCCTTTTTCGAAGCGCCCGTGCTCGCCGCGCTCAGCGAGGCGCTCGCCTTTCTCGAGGACGGCCGAGCGCCGCCTGCAAAGGGAGCCACCCAGGCGTGGCTCGACGTGCTAGGCCGCGCTGGCAGGCTTGACGCTCTCAAGACGGCCTGCTTTACACACCGCGAGGCGCAGCTCGGGGCGGTTGTGCCGGCACCCATGTGCCCCACGCCGAGCGCTGATTTCGAGCGCTCGCACGCCCCCATCTGCCTCTCTTGGCTCCGCGGCTGGCCTCACATGGCCAAGGAGGGTGGCATGCGACTCACCTTCGTGCCTGGCTTGCAACCACGGCCTAAGGCGAGCGCAAGGGGCCTCGCTGCACTGGCCACGTTTGAGGAGGAGCGCGAGCGTACCGTGCGCCGAGCGGTGCGCACGCATACTCCCAGATGTCCTCTGTTTTTCTTTGATCGTCTCGCCATATGCACCGAGCGCCGAGCGCGCACACGCCCAGCCCAGCCGTCCCTGTCTCTCCGGTGCGCTTCCATCTCACCCTTGCGACCGCCGTGTGCTCCTACATGAGGCAGCTACTGATGCTGCGGGGAGACTATAGCACGATCCGCGCCGACGTGAAGCTCTCGCGCCCCGTCGCCGGCGGCTCGACGCACTCGCACCCGGAGCAGGAGGAGCAGATGCATCGCGACTACGACCGGCGCGTGTACGCTACGATCGCAGAGCTCGAGGCGTTTGATCGATACACGAAGCAATTGAACGTGGCGGCGATCGCGGCGATCTCGGCTGAGCTGGGCGAGGCGGGCGGACGCGGTGAGGGCGGCGTCGGCAGAGCGGGCGCTCTCACCTCGACGGGCAACGATGGCTCTGCTCACATCGAATCGCATGGCACTTTTGGTGCAGCGGCCTTGGTGCCAAGCTTGGGGGGCGGTCGTCCAGCTGCGCCGCTACTCGAGGGGAAGAAGGAGAAGAAGAAGAAGAAGCGTGCGCGGGTCGAGGACGACGGGCTCGGCCGAAATGGCACAGTTCGAAGTTGCGTCGGAGACAGGCACTGGCTACTTAGGTCTAAGCCGCTTCTCGCAGGCTGGAACTTTGGAACAGGGGCGACTCGAAACAGCGCTTGCTGAGCTGCGGCTCACATCCCGAGGCGTGGTGAGCACGAATGTACACCTGCAATGAGATACAAGGAGGGGTGTGCCTCTATCCTCTTCCCTGAGTCCGCGCTCTAAAGATAGCTCTCTCTCTCTCACGTCTCTCAGCACGCTTGTTCACGCTCGGCCCTTCTGCGTGTGGGTTTATCAGTGGGTGAGTCGCGCAACATTTTTCTTTCTTTTTGAGCCTAAGCCGAAATACTGTGCAGCTTTTTCTGTACGGTACCGGTGTGTGTCCCGGCTCCCCCCGGTGTCTTTTTACCGGTACTGTATTTTGATTCTGTCAATATTATACTTGTACTGTTGATACCGACTGCGTGTGAGGAGCGGCGCGCGCGTCCCTTCCCTTCGCGTGTCGCGGGTCACGCTCAGCGGAGCAGCCGGTACGGCGCGAGTCGAGAGGGGGGGTGAGTCCCCCGGGGGGGCAAAGGGGGGCGGAGGAAGAGCGCGGCGGACGCGTGTCGCCCTGCCTGCGTCGGATTCAGGGAATCGGGAGTCAGGTTTCGTCGCGTCCGCGAACTCCCTCGCCTGTCGGCGCGGCAATCGGACGCGTTCGGTAGCGTGGGGAGGAGGGCGCCCGAAGGGGCGGCGGTAGCCGCCCCTTCGGGCGGGCTCGGGGCCCCGGCGCGGGGGACCGAGCGTGGACCGGGTCGGCGCACCCACTACGCAGCACCCACCCGCCCACCCGTGTGCGTGAGTGGGTCTCGTACGAGGCCGACCGAGGGTCTGGGGGGGTCGTGTCGGATCCGGCGTCGGAGCCGTGCCACGAGTTGCCGGAAGCGGGCGAATGGGGTATGTGGGTAGCAGCGCTTGGCGCCGCCGCCCACTCCCGGGACCTGTTCTGTTGTGTCAACCGTGTGGAGGTCACCCCCTCTTAGTGAGGAAGAGCTCAGTGAGCTACCTGAGTGTGTGTTGTGTGAACGCCTGGTACGGCGCGCGGAGCGCGGCGTGACACAGTTCCGCTCGCTCTTTCTTGCGGCGGGCGCTACCGGAAATCGTGCGAAGTGCGAATCCTCGTCGTGCAGCCACGGAATTGAGGGCATGGAATTGAAGGAATTGAGGGCAAAAAGACGCGACGGCCTGAGTGTCAAGGCTCGTCGCAAGCAGTCCGAGCGTCTGCCGAGCGACATCCATGCAGATCACGATGAAGAACATTCCGCTGCTGAAGATTCCGTCGCCGAGGTTGCCGAAGAGGACGCTTCCTTGGACGCCCTGGCTCGGCATGCCTTCAACGCCGATGCGCAGGGCGATGATGGCGACGTGAAAGCTGTTGCGCCCGTGCGCATAGCCAACGTGGCGAAGGTTCTATTTGTGCTCGTAGCTTGCATCGGGGCGTTCTTCTTGGGCAGCTCGGCGTTGAGGTCCATTCAATTGCACAGCGCAGAGGGGCATACCACAATGCTCGCCGCCGCAAGCGCACCAGCTCCAGCTCTGGTCGATATTCGGCGTGTTAGAGCCTCGTTGAGCAGCACGCTTGAGCGGTATGCGGCGTCTTTGTGCATGGACGACGATCTACCAATTTTTGCCATTCCTCGGAACGAGTCACTGACCCTTGGCTCTCCATTGAGATCGCTGCGGACTCCAATCCTGTCTCTCACGTGTGGATCGTGAACCGCCCGTTGAGTCAGGAACGGCTGGCGGCCTTTGAAGTGTGGGTGGGGGACGAGCAGGGGGCGCACACCTCCCCGGCGCGGCGCTGTGCCTCTATGGTGGCGCACACGCTGACGCCAGAACCCCTCCTGGTCGCCTGCCACGCGGTCGGAAAGTTCATTACGGTGGTTCTTCCAGGTGAGGGGCGCACGCTCAACCTGGCCGAAGTGCGAGTGCTGAGGGACCCGACACCCCCTCAGCCCCCGGCATCTCCACCTTCGCCACCACAACCGCCGGAGCCTCCCGTAACTCCGCTGCCACGATCGCCGCCGTCGTTCCCTGCAGGCCCTTGTCAGCCCCGACAAGTGTGCGTAGGGCTCTCAACATGCGAATGGCCTG
>ENA-UOUZ01001013-UOUZ01001013.1-mixed-culture-metagenome-genome-assembly--contig:-NODE-1013-length-19392-cov-125.454362_pt1 | contig 19392 bp, 14 predicted proteins | sample MGYA00238154_ERZ761575 | MGnify/ENA primary metagenome ERZ761575 (study PRJEB28896, sample SAMN07631632) | mixed culture metagenome | isolation source: Freshwater growth medium | place: USA...
GAGCTCACGGGCCACAAGGCGCACAAGAAAGGCGTGATCCTGGAGGCGACGGTTGACCTCGGTCGGATCCACACCCTCGAGGCCGACGGAGACCCTAGCATGACGCCGCAGAAGCTGAAGGCCATGGGCTTTGAGTCCGTATGCATCGCCCGGCCCGTTTCGAGCGGCCACGAGTACGTCGTGTACGACCCGAAGCAGGTGCTGAGCATCCGCTGGCATGCGCGAGCGGCTTCCACGGTTGAACCACGTGGGAGAGACGATAACGACCTCGAGCAAGGGAACGGCAACTCTCGTGGCATCGCTGCTTCTCATGCCGATGCGCTGCCCTCGACGCGGGCACCCGTCTTCGGTGGCGGCGGTGGCGGGGCGGGGCGCTCGTCGGCCGACCCAGCGGTGCACATCGACACATCTGCCGCCTGGTCCTGGCTCGACGACGACGGCCGGTGGAATCCATACGAGGGCGCCTTGGCCGCGAGCATCGAGGCAGCCTTTGGGGACGCAAATCGCGACACGGTGGACCTAGCTGCAGGCAGACACACACCCATCTGGGGCTCCTTCGAGCGCAACAGGGGCACGTGGACGCCCTACTCGGCCGACGAGACCGCCGCCATCGAGGATGCGTTCGCTCGGGGCCACCAATCCATCAACTTGCCAACGTGCTTCAACGCGACGATCCACTTCAACCGACGATTCGGCGGCCACCACCACCAGACGACGCCGGCCGTCGGCAGCAAGCCTGAAGGCTACCGCAGCGTGCTTCGGGGCACGGCCGGCATGAAGGCGACGCTGCACTGGGATGGCTCGATGTGGCGGCTCGAATTACCAAACTTCCACACGGGGTACGAGCAGCAGGTGGAAATCTGCTCCACTTACGTCATCAACTTCGACGACATGATGCAATGCAACATGAGCACGCGCCGCGGTCGGCCCGTCCGTCGCGAGGTCCCGGCCGATCCGGTCGTCGATGGCACGTGGGAGTGGCAGGACACGTACGGCAGCTGGAAGGCGTACGATCCGTCTGCCTGCGGCCAGATCGCCCTCGCCCGTCGCGCGGGCCGCAAAGGCACTCTCCTGTACGCCGGCCGCGGGAAGTACTGGGTGGATTTGAGTCGTTCGGTGCAGATCAACATGAGCACGCGCAACGAGCGGCCCATCCGCCACCGCGCCGGAGGGCAGTCATGGCGCGAGCCGATGGTCGAGGTGGCACTCGACACATGGCGCAAGGTGGAAAAGTGGTTAGCTGAGAAGGCAGCGGCCGACAAGGCAGCGGCTGACAAGGCGGCGGCCGACAATGCGTGGGATGACCCATGGGATGACGTGGAGGTGCTCGATGAGGACACACAGCTCGCTCTCTCTCTCTCTCTCTCTGAGGCTGAGTTTCGACAAGGCGGCGGCCGACAAGGCGGCGGCCGAGGCGGAGGCCACCGTGCCGACTTGCCATGGAGACCACCAGTCGTGGCACTCGACGCGTTCGTTGAGTATGAAGCGTAGCGGCCTGGGCGGCGGCGTGGGCTTGGCTGGGCTCGCCGCGGGCTGCGGCGTGGGCCACGGCTTGGGCTTGGCCGGGCTCGCCGGGGGCTGCGGCGAGGGCTCGAAGCGGTTGCCGACAAGAAGGCGGCGGAACAGGCGGCGGCTGAGGCAGCGGCCTAGAAGGCCGAGAAGGCGGCGACCAAGAAGGCGGCGGCTCTTCAGCGGTTCGACGGCGACGCACCCAAAGTGGATCAAATATTGGCAAAGATGAGGGAAACTTTGGAAGACCAAAATTTCAGTCATGACGACGCACGCGTAGCCCTCATGGAATACGGCCACGACCGCAGCGGCCACGACCGCCCCGTCGAAGAGATCGTACAGATCTGGGTACAGATGATCCTCGACCGCCCCTGGTCCTGCTGAAGCATGTTAGTGGACTGTGCATGGTTTCTGTCATCGCTTTTCGCCACTGACGACTGCGTTGGCCCGGCTGGCAGTCGGGCCGTGTGATCCTTCCCGCCGTCCAGTCGACGGCGAGCGCGTAGTGAACGAGCGCGTGGTGGACGAGCGCTAGGAAAGAGGCGCGTGCATGCTATCAGTGGCAATGCATGCGTGCCCCCTGTAGAGGTTCCGTTGTATGACGAGCGATGATTGCACAGAAGTGACGAAGCGGTGCCCTCGAGGCCAGCCGGGACCACGAAAATGTTTGATGGTGAATGTGCGTCTGTATTTTCGAACACACTCGGGACACTTTGGAGCGGGTTTTGTCCTCGATGAAAACAAACAAAGCTCGCGCGAAAAGCGAGCGATCGCAGTCAAGGCGCGCTCGACTTGTAGGAAGCCTACTCGCCCACGCTCGGAGCGTGCGTTTGCGTGCGTACTCCTCGAGAGCACCTTCAGACCGACGCAGGCAAGCGCATCCTTGCCTCGGACCCTCCACTCCAAGCCCGTTGGCCGCCTCCGAGCCAGCCCACGCAAGCTCCGCATCCACCTCCCCACCCCTTGTGTACCCCGAGCGCGCACCGCTCGCACCCTCGCTCTCCTCGCAGACTGCGCTCACGCGTGCGACCCTCGCGCAGATACGAATGATAGCCGCAATCGCTCCTACTACGATTCAGGCCACGCCGGCCAAGGGCCTCGTGCGAAAGTTGTTGTGTGCGATCCAAGTCGGTTCACTCCGCCACTCGATGCTCACGTTTGTTCTGCTCCTCGTCCGGCTGAGCGGCACGATGGGACAATGCACGAACACGTGCAACGGACCACCCATCGGCGCTCCACGCTTGGCGCCGGGACGTTGTCGCGCGTCGGGGAACATGAGTCTTCCCGCGAAGTGTGAGATGCAAGAGGAAGGCTTGACGGGGCTCGAGGTCTTCGACCCGAACCACGACGGCGTCGTCTTCTTCGACGAGCTCCGCACAGTGCTCTCGAGGTTTGCCATCGGACTCTCCTACGAGTCCATCGACGCGCTCACGAAGCAGCTGCTCGGCGGCAAGGAGTCGCTACGCACCGCCGAGCTGCTTGAGCTCCTCGACGTGCTGGCGGCGGGCGCTGGCGCAGCAATAGAGTGGGACGTGGCCGCCGCGCTGCCTCCGCCGCCACCGCTGCCCGCCCTCGGTCACGACGTCGCGCCGAGCGAGCTCGTCTCTGAGCGCACGGGGACCGTCTTCGTCGTTCAAGACAAGTCGCTCGAGGACAAGTCGCTCGAGGAGCCGCAGAAGGGCTCGTTCGCCTCCGACTGCCTCAGCTCCACCAAGCCAAGCATACCAAAATACCACAACGGGGGCGATGTTCATTATCATCATCCTATGGGGGGGCATGGCCATCATCCCCACCATCCCCATCATCCCCATCATCCCCACCATCCCCATGTACCGCCCCATACACATTACCCTCCGCCACCGTCGCCGCCGCCGCCGTCTCCGCCGCCCTTCCCACCCCCTCCATCGCCCCCACCGCCATCACCATCCTCGCCACCGCCGCCCTCGCTGCCGCCGTCGCCGCCGCCGCCATCCCCACCACCGTCGCCGCCGCCGCCGTCGCCGCCGCCGTCGCCACCGCCGTCGCCGCCGCCGCCGTCGCCGCCGCCGTCGCCGCCGCCGCCGTCCCCACCGCCGTCGCCGCCGCCCCCATCTCCACCGCCGTCGCCGCCGCCGCCCTCGCCGCCGCCGTCGCCGCCGCCGCCATCCCCACCGCCGTCGCCGCCGCCCCCATCTCCACCACCGTCGCCGCCGCCGCCCTCCCGGCCGCCGTCGCCGCCGCCGCCATCCCCACCGCCGTCGCCACCGCCCCCATCCCCACCGCCGTCGCCGCCGCCGCCCTCGCCGTCGCCGTCGCCGCCGCCGCCATCCCCACCGCCGTCGCCGCCTCCGCCTTCACCTCCGCCTTCTCCGCCGCCACCGTCTCCACCTCCACCCTCACCTCCCCCCTCGCCCCCACCACCGTCTCCGCCACCACCCTCACCGCCGCCTTCTCCCCCACCTCCTTCGCCGCCACCGCCTTCACCTCCGCCTTCTCTGCCGCCACCGTCTCCACCTCCACCCTCGCCTCCTCCCTCGCCCCCACCGCCGTCGCTGCCACCACCCTCACCGCCGCCTTCTCCTCCACCTCCTTCGCCGCCACCGCCTTCACCTCCGCCTTCTCCGCCGCCACCGTCTCCGCCTACGCCCTCGCCCCCACCGCCGCCCATGTCACCGAGTGCATTGGCAGGCTTAATGGCAGAAGGGACAGTCACCATCATCAACATCATTGTCGTTGATGTGGGCGTCTGTGCCCTCCTCGCCATAGCGATTTACTTATGGAGGCATCGCAGGCGCAAGGAACCCGTCTTCATGGACCTTCGTCGCCGTCTGGTTGTAAAGGTGGAGACGTTCCGTTATGGAGGTGCGAGGCTCTACCACCAAACGGATGATGCGACCGCCAAAATCATCCTTGAAACGCAGCAGATGAGGCCAGGAAATGGTGGGGTGGCTGGGGGTGGAATCTACTTTGCCACGACTCCTGAGCTCACGGGCCACAAGGCGCACAAGAAAGGCGTGATCCTGGAGGCGACGGTTGACCTCGGTCGGATCCACACCCTCGAGGCCGACGGAGACCCTAGCATGACGCCGCAGAAGCTGAAGGCCATGGGCTTTGAGTCCGTATGCATCGCCCGGCCCGTTTCGAGCGGCCACGAGTACGTCGTGTACGACCCGAAGCAGGTGCTGAGCATCCGCTTGCATTCCACGGTTGAACCACGTGAGAGAGACCATAACGACCTCGAGCAAGGGAACGGCAGCTCTCGTGGCAACGCTGCCGATGCGCCGCCCTCGACGCGGGCACCCGTCTTCGGCGGCGGCGGTGGCGGGGCGGGGCGCTCGTCGGCCGACCCAGCGGTGCACATCGACACATCTGCCGCCTGGTCCTGGCTCGACGACGACGGCCGGTGGAATCCATACGAGGGCGCCTTGGCCGCGAGCATCGAGGCAGCCTTTGGGGACGCAAATCGCGACACGGTGGACCTAGCTGCAGGCAGACACACACCCATCTGGGGCTCCTTCGAGCGCAACAGGGGCACGTGGACGCCCTACTCGGCCGACGAGACCGCCGCCATCGAGGATGCGTTCGCTCGGGGCCACCAATCCATCAACTTGCCAACGTGCTTCAACGCGACGATCCACTTCAACCGACGATTCGGCGGCCACCACCACCAGACGACGCCGGCCGTCGGCAGCAAGCCTGAAGGCTACCGCAGCGTGCTTCGGGGCAAGGCCGGCATGAAGGCGACTCTGCACCATGATGGCTCGATGTGGCGGCTCGAATTACCAAACTTCCACAAGGGGCACGAGCAGCAGGTGGAAATCTGGGGAATCTGCTCCACTTACGTCATCAACTTCGACGACATGATGCAATACAACGTGAGCACGCGCCGCGGTCGGCCCGTCCGTCGCGAGGTCCCGGCCGATCCGGTCGTCGATGGCACGTGGGAGTGGCAGGACACGTACGGCAGCTGGAAGGCGTACGATCCGTCTGCCTGCGGCCAGATCGCCCTCGCCCGTCGCGCGGGCCGCAAAGGCACTCTCCTGTACGCCGGCCGCGGGAAGTACTGGGTGGATTTGAGTCGTTCGGTGCAGATCAACATGAGCACGCGCAACGAGCGGCCCATCCGCCACCGCGCCGGAGGGCAGTCATGGCGCGAGCCGATGGTCGAGGTGGCACTCGACTCATGGCGCAAGGTGCAAAAGTGGTTAGCTGAGAAGGCAGCGGCCGACAAGGCAGCGGCCGACAAGGCGGCGGCCGACAAGGCGGCGGCCGAGGCGGAGGCCAAAGCGGCGGCCGAGAAGGCGGCGGCTCTTCAGCGGTTCGACGGCGACGCACCCAAAGTGGATCAATTATTGGCAAAGATGAGGGAAATATACAAAGATTTCAGTCGTGACGACGCACGCGTAGCCCTCATGGAATACGGCCACGACCGCAGCGGCCACGACCGACCCGTCGAAGAGATCGTACAGATTATCCACAGCCACAGCTGTTAGTGGACTGTGCATGGTTTATGTCATGCCGCTGCGGACCCACTCCCGGGACCTGTTCTGTTGTATGTCAACCGGTGGAGGTCATCGACTCTTAGTGAGGAAGAGCTCAGTGAGCTACCCGAGTGTGTATTGTGTGAACGCCTGGTACGGCGCGCGGAGCGCGGCGTGAACGTGAACGAAGCTGCCTCCGCCCCCCATCGCCATACCGATATCATACCGTACCATAACATACCATACCATGCGTGGCGCCGCGGTCCACGGCGAGGTGGTCCCTCCGTCCACTCGCCAGCCAGGCGACTCTGAACCGTGTCTGTGAGCGCGGTGCGCGTTGCACGTCGCGAGCATGAGAATGAAGCGAGTGTGACGCGTGCGAGGTGTAGCCCTTCACGTATTTGAGTTTTCTTTGGTTGTGTGTATTCATAGTGAATGACCGGAGGTTGCTGAAATAAGGATCGCATGGCTCCCCGACGTTGGGATGCCACGCATCGCCTGCGTGACGGGCGCGACCGGCTTCCTCGCGAGCGAGCTCGTCTCGCAGCTGCTGTCTCGCGGCTACACGGTGCAGGCGACGGTGCGTTCGCTCGTGAGTACCACCAAGCTTGCGCACCTCACCGAGCTGCCCAATGCTGCCAACAATCTGCACCTCTTTGAGGCCGACCTGCTGGCCGAGGGTGCATTCGATGGCTGCGTCGCCGGTGCCGATGTCATCTTTCACACAGCGTCGCCTTTTGTGACCACCAACATCACGGACGCGCAGCAGCAGCTCTACGACCCCGCACTCAAAGGCACGCAGAATGTCTTCGCATCAATTGCGCGGTCAGGCAGCAAGCCGCGCGTGGTGCTCACCTCGTCGGTCGCCGCAGTGCTCGGCAAGGCGACCGATAAGGCGACTTGCTTCGACGAGGACGATTGGAACTTTTCGAGCAAGCCCGAGGGCAACCCGCCCGGCGACGGCCTCGATCTGTACCGGTACTCGAAGCTGATCGCCGAGCGGGAGGCGTGGGCGCTCGCTGAGCGGCAAGGGCTCGAGATGGCGGCGATCTGCCCGTCGTTCATCATGGGTCCGCCGCGCACGCGCCGGCTCGACGGCGAGAGTGTCAGCAACATGGCGATGGCGCTTGAGGGCCTCCTCCCTCATCGCCCGGACACTCCACTGGTGGACGTGCGTGACTGCGCGGCGGCACACGTGGCGGCTGCAGAGACGGCCGCTGCTGTGGGGAAGCGCTTCATCACCTCGAGCCGGCGGCCGATGCAGCGCGCCGAGATGCTCCGCTGGCTGGCCGAGGCGCACCCCGAGCTCGCGATCCATGACGCCGGATCCCCACAGGCGCGTGATGATTGCCTCGGATGGATCCCCACAGGCGCGTGATGATTGCCTCGGATGGATCCCCACAGGCGCGTGATGATTGCGTCGGAGGGCCCTTGAGTGCCCTTGAGTGCCCTTGAGTGCCCCCTGACCTCACCCCGCCGCGATCATCCCACAGCCTCACACGAGCATGCGAGAGGTGCTCTGCCCCAAGAACCTGCCGCTGCTCAGCATAGCGCTGCGGGAACCAAAGGAGACGGTGCTCGATATGGCGAAGGCGATGCTCGATCTGGGTGCTGTGAAGCCCAAGAGGCGGGGCAAGGACGAGTTGTAGAGGAGAACGAGCGAGCCGAACTGCCGAGTGTCCATTGGCCACGCGAGGTTGGCACTCAGTCCAGACGGAGTGGTTCGACTGAACTTGAGAAGTTGCGGAACTCGGCCCACCGCAGAAAAGAGGTTTTGGGGGGGACTTGTGCCTTAACCCGTTGGGGTGATCTCTAATATGTCGGTCGCTAGGAAGTGGGGAGTCTGTTCGACTAAAGAGTAAAGTCGGCCCGGTTATTGTAAGTCGCGGAAAGTGGTCCAAAAAAACAAACAAAGTTACCGCGAAAAGCGAGCGAGCGCAGAGGCGCGGCGCGCTCGACTTTTGTTCTCCTCGAGAGCACCTTCAGACCGACGCAGGCAAGCGCATCCTTGCCTCGGACCCTCCACTCCAAGCCCGTTGGCCGCCTCCGAGCCAGCCCACGCAAGCTCCGCATCCACCTCCCCACCCCTTGTGTACCCCGAGCGCGCACCGCTCGCACCCTCGCTCTCCTCGCAGACTGCGCTCACGCGTGCGACCCTCGCGCAGATGCGAATGATGCATCGCCTATCAGCTCCGCCTACCTCGACGCCGTCACCCGTCTTCGGCGGCGGCGGTGGCGGGGCGGGGCGCTCGTTAGCTGACCCAGCGGCGCCCTCGCCCCCGCCACCCTCGATGCCGCCCACGCAAATGGTGCGCGCGCTCGCGCTGCTCTACGAGTCCACGGGCGGCAACGCGTGGCGCAACAACGACAAATGGCTCTCCGGCGAGCCGTGCGTGGACGGATGGTTTGGCGTGCACTGCTGCCCCCAGGCGCTGCCTGTCCTACGCGGGGACGACGAGTGCACCGCCGATGGCGGCGGAGCCACCGGCGTGCTCACGACGCAGGGCAGCGCCGCCTGCCACTCGGGCTCCGTCACGGGCACCGCGCTCGACCTCGCCACCTGCGTCGTCGTCAAGGTGCTGCTCCCGTCCAACAACCTGATCGGCTCACTCGACGGCGCGCTCTGCGAGCTGCCCTTCCTGCAGCACCTCGACCTCTCGGGCAACGCGCTCACGGGCAGCCTTCCCTCCGCCGCCGACTGCTTGCCGCGCCTCACCTACCTCGACCTGACGCAGACGCGCTCGTGGGACGACGAGGGCGGCGTCTCCGGCCGCGTGCCCGAGTGGCTCCTCGACCGACTCGACTTTATGGCGCCGCTGCGCCTCGCCAACAATGCCTTCGACGATCCGACGACCGCCGAGTCCGCCGTCGCGATCAGCCGGCTCTGGCAGCGCTGCCAGACGCTCGGCGCGGAGCAGTGCTCGGGCGTCCCGCCGATTGGCTGCAGCGCCTTCAACCGCCAGGGCCAGCGCTACGAGGTGGAGCTCGACGGCTTCGGATGCGTGCGCTGCCCGACGTCGCTCGAGATCTTCGGCATCGCCGGCGCCGTCGCTGGCATCGTGCTGCTCCTTGTGCTGCTCGTGGCCGCGTACACGCGCTTGGTGCGCAAGTACCCCGAGTACGCTAAGACCCACGTCGCCTCAATCATGATCCTCGTGGGCCACCTGCAGACGCTCACCATCATCGGCCGCTTGCAGCTTGGCTGGCCGCTCGTCATTCAGGAGATCCTCGCGAGCTTCAACCTGCCGCTTATGGGCTACATCCCGCTGCCGTGCATCCTGACCGACCCGGTGCTCAAGTCAGTGCTGAGCTACGTGGAGACCGCCATCGTGCTGCTGCCGCTCGTGGGCGCCTGGCTCGTCGCGAGGTGCGCACGCGCGCGCAAGGCGTGGGCCGAATACCTTCTGAGCGTGCTCTTCACCCTTCTCTTCACGGTCGGCCTCCGAGCGAGCGTGACCCTCTTCATGCGCTACGACGAGGACCAGACTCGGCTGATCATCGCCCGCCTCGTGGCGGGCGACCTCTGGCTCTTCTGGCTCTTTCTGCTCTTTCGCTTCCGCCGGCTGCTGGGCGAGGCTCGGGTGACGGCGGAGAACGCGGCTGCAGCAAAAGCAAAGGTGGCGGCGGTGGAGGCGGCGAGGGCGGCGAGGGCGGCGAGGGCGGCGAGGGCGGAGGCGGTGCAAAGTGAATCTGGGCTGCCGCCAGATGATCGCGTGCTTTACACAGAGGGTGAGCTTGCGATGGCGCTTTCCTACTACGAGGCGTTTCATCGGATCGAGGTTGGCAGTGCCACTGTCGAGCAGCTCCAGCGCTCTTCGGCCAGGATAGGCGGCTGGCTGGCTGCAGCAGCTGGCGCGCTGAGTGCGGAGGTGCGCTTGCAGAGAGAGGCGCGCCGCGCGGCCGAGGCGGTGCGCTACCTGACCGAGCGGTACAGGAGCGACAACGGCATGGGAGGCGCGCGGTGGCCGCTCCGCTCGCAGTGGCAGCTCGTCGTGTGGGCGCGGCAGGGGCTCCTCTTCCTCGTGTCCTTCTTCATGGACTTTGTGCTGTGGTTCTCGCCGTACGAGGCGCACCGGACCGCACGCTACGTCTTTGCCGCGCTCGCGATCGCGGTCCTCGGCGGCTTCTGGCACCTGCAGGCCTGGCGTCAGCCGTATGCTATGCGTCAGCAGCATTGGCTCGAGGCCTTCCTCTACGCCGTCGACATCCTGGCCATCCTCCTGGCCTGCGTGTACGGCGCACTCACGCATGACGGCGCGGTGCAGGACGGGTCCGTGCAGCTGGCGCTCGAGCTGGGCCTTGGCGCGCTGCTCGGCGCCTCCGTGCTCGGTGCGGCGCTGGTCATCATCGGCGGTCTAGTCTTCTCGCCGCTCACGGCGCCGCTCATCGAAGACGCCTCGTCGGGGGGCGTGCGCTCGTATGTGTGAGCTTGCGATGGCGCTTTCCCACTACGAGGCGTTTCATCGGATCGAGGTTGGCAGTGCCACTGTCGAGTAGCTCCAGCGCTCGTCGGCCAAGATAGGCGGCTGGCTGGCTACAGCAGCTGGCGCGCAGAGTAAGTACCGGCGCGACTGCGAAGTCGGCCCCTCCCAGAACCTAAGCGCTAAAAGGCACGACCCCTGCCGAATTGCACTTTGTGATGTCTGAGCCGAGCATTTAAGGCTGCGTCCTGTTGTAATGAATGTGTTGTTACGTCCGGCGGGTTGTCGACAGCAACTTCGGCCGGCAGCCACTTACCAAGGCTGCCATTTTGGGGTTATTTTGGGGTTTCTCCTGGTCCCGGTGCCCCGTACCGACCACCGGACAGGCCACGTGGTGTTGTGTACTAGACGGCGATCTATGGGTTCGCGGGTCTCGGCCTTGGAATTCATGGGCAAAATATTCGAGCTTGGTTGCTGCCAACGTTTTGAGTTTCGCGGGGAACCGGGGATACACATGGGTGTGACTGAACTGCAATATTTCTACCCACCGGCCAGGAAACTTCAAACTACGCATGAAACTACGAGGTTAGTGCGTAACCCGGACTTCTTTCCGGCGCAGGTTCTCAACCCGGACTTGGCCGAAGGTGCCTAACCCGGACTTGGGCCTAACCCGGACTTGGCAAAGTCCGGGTTAAGAACCTGTGCCGGGTCCTCAAACGGGGGACTTCGTCACTTCGATCGCGGTGCGTGAACGGCGTGAAATCATTAAGAAATCGCGATGACCTCGACGGCGCCTCGGATGTTACGTATAGGACCCAGCGGCGCGTGATGAATAGAAAAGAAGACCCCACGCACGCGCCGCGCGCGCGCGCAGCCACGGCCTAAACGACGGTCCACACACAAACCGCGACGCGACCTCATAATAAGCTCTCCGGCGCGACGCTCTCGGGTCACGGTCTCGCGCGCGACAAGGTCGGTTTGTTCCTGTCACGTGCGTGAACGTTCGTCGTCATGTGGCCGAGCCGTCTTGGCGCTTACCTTGCCGAGCCGTCCACAAACGCATTGTCCGATGCACGCGGTGCGGCCAGAAAGCTCAGCGTGAGACTGTAGACAAAGGACACTGCGACATTGGTCGTGACCTGGTGCCGCACTGGCACGAAATAGAAGTTGGCGAGGTTGACGGGCGTGAACACGATCCACGTCGCCTTTAGAGAGGTCCAGTACTCCCTGCGTGCCTTTGTTATGATCTCGTCCAAGGTGCGCCAGTACGCGAAGCCCGTCCACATGTAGAATACTGGCAGCCACACAAAGGGATTCCAGACAATCTGGTTGACCATGGTTTTGCTGACAACGCTGCGGAGGCCTATGCGCTGCGGAAACCAGCGCTCCAGATTATTGAAGTGCACGTGCAGCAGTGGCCCATTCCAGAAGGCTGCCAGTGATGTAAAGGCACCAGTGCGCTGTCGGTCTACAGCGAATGGGGCAGCAAGAGCGCCGTGGGAGGGGGAGGCCGCAGGTGGCGCAGGACAATGCTGGCCTCTCAGGTACTCGCCATACTGAGCCGCAGTGTCGCCGAGGCAAGCGCACGTGCCACTCAAGAGCGTTTTGAGCGCTATCGGGCGGCGTGCCAAGAGTGTTTCGTAGGTGGCCAACATAGGATTGCCTCCTTTGGGATTAAAACTGTCATCCCAGGTTTCTAGGTACATGTACACAAATCAAACGAAATCCGCAGGAAGTCATCGCTATAATCTTTTCGCTATTGCAGTGTCAAAGCTGCGGTTTCGGGGTTTCGTGGTCAAACTTGAACTTGTGGCTTCCTTGATCCCCGCGTGCGCGATGAAGGCACACCCAAAGCTCCACGCGAATGGAGTGCAGGGTCGCTACACGGCGGCTGAGCTCGAGTGCCTCTCAAACAGGCCAATGAAGCTTCGGGAGCCACCGCCCTGGCTGCTTGAGCCGCCGCCGGCGAATCCAAAGTGCCCGGTAGTCGAAGCAGCCTTTGGCGGCAGCAGTGGCACGCTGGTGCCGACATCGGGCGCTGTGGACTGCACGGAGCGATACAGCACGCTGCTGCACTGTGGCGGCGTGAGTATCCTACTGCGGCGCGCCGAGGCGCGCGCCGGGCCGACCATCCACCACGACTACTGGTGGACGGTGCTGCGTGCTGCCACGCTCGGAGGCAGGATTGGAGGCTTCGGAGGCAACACGACGACGCTCGGGCCAGCGCTTCGCATGTCGCACAATACCGCGTTCATGTGCGCGCCCGATGGGCAGACCGTCCTTGCCTACGGCGGTCGGCGCAAGAGTCTGAACGGCGCGTTCGGCTTCAGAGACGAGCCCGGGATCTTACGAGCCGAGGGGCGGCTCGAGGCGCGACCGGGCGGCGCTGTGAGCATCTCGTGGAGCACGCCGTCGCTTGTGCTCGACGGCTCTCCCGCTTCGGGTTGCGTCGAGGCGCGCTCGAATGTGGGCACCAACTGCGAGTTCGACGGCAAGCTCTCGGTCGTTCGATGGCGCGGGCGCACCCTGCTGTACGCGCGTGCCAACGTAGCCGAATGCGGCGGGCGGCATGTGCAGATGACCTCAAGCGCGGACGGCGTGCGTGACTGGTCGCGCTGGCAGCTGCTCGAGTTTGAGGGCGGCCGAGGCATCGGAGGTCGCGGGCAAGCGGCGAGCAACCTCTACTTCTTTGCAGTCCGTGCGGAGACGGTGCGGTTGATGGCGTTCTTCCCGACTGTCGTGGGCAACGTCGGCGGCCTGTTCGCAAGCACGAGTGATGATGGGGTGCGCTGGCGCACGCCGCACCGTCTGCTCGCCTCATCCGTCAAGGCCGAGTATCGGACCGAAGACTACCCCGTCGATGGCAGCGGGATGCTCACCGAAGGATCCAGTGCGACGTCGTTGCTGGTGGAGGTGGGTGTGGTCCTCGAACATGGGCCCGCGCTACGTGGCTGCGTCCGCCCGGCGTTCCTGTGCGCGTACGACGTGAAAATGCCGTCCGCGTGGCCCTCGGAAGCCGGTGCCACTAGCCTCGAAGCCCTCCGGACAGCCGCAGCCCCCCGCTTCAAAGCGTGCATCCAGTGCTTCAAAGATGCAGGCTGCCACGAGGGTCGGGAATGCAACACGTGCTACCAGCGCAACATGGGCCCATGCTTGGGCATCTGCGGGCAAGAGCACGTTTCTTTGCCGTTGGCACAGGCCTCCATGTGCGGCGCGAATGATGCGACCGTCCGCGCCGCCGACGCGACGCCGTTTCAGATGCCGCCATCGCCTGCACGCTGCGCACGCCCGGTGGCGCTCTTGATGCGAGGCGAAGCCTTTCGCTGGGGGTGTTCGGCCGACGCGCTCGCATGGCAGATGCACGCTGTCCGAACGCACCTGCAGCTTGCCGCGCGGCTCGAGGGAGGCGAGGGCGGCTGCGCTCACTTTTTCGTGGCGGTCGACAATCGCGTGTGCGGCGGAACGGCCACGAGGAAGCTGCTCGGCGCGTTCGGCGCACGCTTGGCCGCACAGACGACGTTCAGCACGCCCCCGGCGGACCAAGGGGTGGGCGTACAAGCGGTTGTCGCGCTCTTCAAAGACAAGGCAGCCAGCATCGTCGGGCCGGCAGGCGTGCTCGGCTACACGCGGATCGTCCTCAGCCGAATCGACTTGGCGCTCCTCACGCCCAACGCGGCGCCGTGGGCGTGTACCGACGACTCCATCTGCGTCGCCTCCAAGTGCGAGGCTGCCGGATGGGACATGTACAAGTGCGTCAACGACCTGCTGTTCATGGCGCCGGGCTCGCGCATCCCCGCGCTGCTCCAGAGCCTGGGGAGCTCCGATGGTGCGAGTGACAATGAGGCGAGGCAATGCGGCTGCTTTGACGCGAAGTGCCCGAAGAGAGGCTTTAACAAGCGCCAGCATGGCTCAGGGCATGACTGTTTCAATGTGATGGCCAAGGAGGTCGGCGCGAGCGCGATCAGCTTTGCGTGGCCACAGGTGACGGAGAAGATTGCGTCGCCGAACCCGAACTATGAGATGCCCAAGTGTGAGGCGATCGATGCGGGTGCCTCCTACAAAGGGCGGTCCTGCTCTCACGGCAGGGGTCGTCTTGGCAAGACGATGATCATGGGCGGCACGATCGACAAGCGCGCGCTCTCGTTGGGCAAGCCCATCTTCGGCAAGTCGATGGATGCGAAGATGGAGAAGATGGACTTCATGGCGCAACGCCTCGGCAATCGGCGCCTCATCAACGCCAACCCCAGCGTGGCCGCACAAATTGATCACAAGATGAAGAAGCAGTGGCGACGTCGTGCCCTCGGCGCACAGACGGAACGGGAGCAGCCGCCAGCTCGCGTCGCTGTGTGCCTCAGTGGTCAGCTGCGCACGATGCGCACGCGCGGCTTGCACGTGCATCTGAAGAAGCACATGGTCGATGTGCTGAATGCGGACGTGTTCGTACACGTCGATGCGGCCGACACGCGCCCCTGGGGCGTGAAAGCCGAAGCCACCTCGGACGATTTCAATGAAGTCGTGAGGGTGCTCAATGCCAAAGGCGCTAAGCTCGAATCCTACCAGCCACAGCCAGTGCCACCCTCGGCTTGCGCAGGCCCGGGCGAGCGGCGCGTATGCAAGGCCTTTGACTGCGGGACCTTCACGTGCGGGTGCTACGTGGCTGGCTGCACCCACTGCGTGACGACGCAGTACATTCCGCAGCATCTGCACACCAGCGAGTGTCTCGAACTGGTCGCGGCGCATGAGGCCGCCCGCGGCAGCGCGTATGACTTCGTGGTCAAGATTCGGCCCGACCTGAACGTTACGCGTCCGGTGCCTTCCTTTGACGAGATCGAGCGGCTCGTCTCGCCGCGCGAGGGGCCACCGGCGCTGTGCGCACAGGGTGGCGGTCCGACACTCGACGACAAGTTTGCGCTCATGCCACGGCGCGTGGCGGCGGTGTACATGAACGCAACGAAGGTGTATGAGGTGTGCCAATCACGGGAGGTCAACGAGCCCGACTGCAGCGGAGGCAAAGGCGGCAAGGGCGGCAAGGGCGCGATGTTCAAGGGCGGTAGGGAGGTTCGTTCCCTTGCGATGAAATCCAGGGCGATGAGCAAAGACGCGCGCCGACGCATGAAGGCGATGTACAAGGTCGGCAAAGGGAGGCCATCTGCGGAAGGCGACCTTCCGCATGGCCGTGGGCGACGTCTGCAGGTGTGGACCTCCCCTGCATACTGGGCGACGCCGCAATGCGTGCTCAAGCGCCATCTCATTGCTCACCTCCCGGAGCTTCGCATTTTCGACTGCTTGCGCGGCGAGGGCAGCCGTGGCGTAGTGCTCCGCTTGGTACGTCCAGAGATGGGCAGGCGTTTGTGAGAGGTGTACAGCTGTACACGACACCCATAACACGAAGGAGGTGTGGACGTCTCGGTCTGTGCTGCGCAGGTCAAACCCCGGTCTGCTGTCTGCTGCACGCCTGACTGATGGTGTTGGTGCCGTTGTGGGCGGCATGTGGGCGGCAGCGGGCGTCGATGCAACGATGGGAGGAACCTGCAGGGCCGGCGGACGACCAGACATGCTGCGCATGTGCGGCGCGGGAATCTTCACTGTACACTGTGGCATCATTGTCGTGTAGTTATTGAGGTGTTTTCTATTTACGAATCAGGGGCGGTGCCACGCGGTTCGCGGGCGGGGCCGGGGGCCGAATGTGATCGCAAAACGTGCATGAACGAACGTGACCAATGGAAATGCATGGACAAATGACAACATTTACATCGGTACTGTGGCGTTTTGCACGGTGACGAACATTGCACTATGCACTGAATCATACATCACCGATTACGACTGATAAAGTTGGTACTAAGCAAGCTTCCATGCATTAATCATGATCAGGGACGCCGGTGCTTTTGCGGACTCGTCGTTCAACATGCTTTGGATGGAGGCGCGCTTAATGGGCGTCCATGCTGTCCCCGCAACAGCGCGGGCGCGCTCCGATGATGAGGCACTGCTGGAGGCTGCTGCTTGGCCGGCGGCGCGCTGTAGCTCGAGGCCGCGCGGCTGATCGCGAGCGTACTGCTACTGATGCTGATACTGCTTGTGCCACTCCCTTGTGCTACCCCCTGCGGCAAGGCTTGGATGCGACTCGGGGGTGCGGCGGCAAACAAGTTGCCACCTTCCTTGGATGGCCCAGAGCTGTCGGTGCTTCGTGGGGCGGACCTGTGCAGATCTATCGGAGCCGCCGCATTGGCCGCGGCCACGAGCTCAATGCGCTCGACGCGTAGCCCCTCAAGCTCCGTGCGCAGTAGCCCAGATGCGATCTCCATGCGACGGATGCGCACCTTGTAGCCTTCAATCTCGCGCTCCGAGCTCATCCACTTCCCTTTGTACACCTCGACTAGCGAGTGGAGGCCACCCGCAACAACTGCAGCATCCTTGTTGGTCGGCTTCACGTAGCCTGCGTCTTTGACTACAGCACTTGCAATCTGGAGCTCGAGCTTGCGGATCTGATCGCGCGCCTTTGTGAGCATTTTCTCGCTGAAGAAGCTCCGTACCTCTGCCTTATGCTGCTCTGAGAGTGCTCTGGTCACCTCCTCCAAGCTGTCGCTCGCGCGCTCATCGAGGCGTTGCTGGGCAAGCGACTTGACGCTGCGCTCAGGCTGGCTCATGATGCGCGAATGTTGCAAGGCGGCGAGCGTCTCACCTTTGCTCATCGAGAGCTCCTCGCGCAGCCGTGCGTTCTCCGCACGCACATTGATGAGCGACTCGAGCTCTTTCTGCATGTGCTTGCAACGTAATTGGGTTGCCTGAAGCCCCTGTTCCTTGGATTTCACGCGGGCCTCGAGCACTTGCATCCGAGCCGCCTCCAAGTCGGCCGCAAGTGCTCTATCATGCAAGGCGGCCATCTTGTGGGCTCGGTCCGCCTCGTCCTGTGTGGCCTGCGCGGCCGCTATGAGTTTCTCAATGATTATCTCGAGCTCCCGACACCTCATCGCCAGCTTGAAATTTTCCACTCGGACCTCTTCCAACGAGGCACCATCAGTCCCAGTCTTCCTCGCGGTTTGTGTCATTTGCAGCATTCCGCCAAAACGTCGGAAAATCTATCGACCCTTCGTCCGCCAAGTATTGCGCGAGGGCGACGCATCAACAAACAGGGCCGAAAAATGTAACGGTCGGCTTTTGCAAGGGGCTCCCAGCCCCTTGGCTTTTGCATGCAGCTGTGTGAACGTTAGCACGACAGACGCGACATCCGGTGCTACGGCACTGTTACTGCCCGCTCAGAAGACACACACCTTACAGCTGTGTGCACTAGGAACACACACACGTCCCCCGACTTCGCCCACTCAACGAGCCGGAAGCGCTTCAGATGAAACTGACGAACGAATCGGTCTGCGTGCCGGAAGCGCTTCAGATGAAGCTGACGAACGAATCGGTATCAGGGGACCTCGGGTCTCCGATCCCGCGCTCCTTGCCGTGACATGGAACGCGACTACCCGCCAGCTCGTGACGCGGCCTGTGCGGTTGGCGATGGCCCGCAGAGACCCAGGCGGAAGAATGATCGAGTCCGATGCGAGCCGCTCCAGCGGCGCGTACCAGGGAGCGCCGGTCCAGTACGGGCACACCACCACCGCGGAGGCCGCCTGCTCCCGCTCAAGCTTCTCGATCACGTCCGGCAACAACGACACCGGCGCGTGAACCAGCAGGTGCTCCCCCGTCCACCGTTGAGCGAAGGCGTCTGTGCCCTCCGCACCGTCGACCGCCTCGGCGGCCCAAAAGCGCGGCAGTTGCGCCGTAGCACCGGAGGCAAAGGCGTCGATCGTGAGTTCGCCGAAGGTGGCCTGCAGCTTGGCGAGCGCCTTGTCCGAGAGCATGTAATCTCCCTGCGAGATCTGCGCCGCTCGAGATTTATACGCCTCCTCGGCTTGTAAATCCGTCAAGGCGACGCCCTCCGCCCGAATCCTGAAGCGCAGCACGTCACATGCCTTGAAGGCTCGACAGACGAATGCGGGTGCCGGGCCCAGCCCCGCTGCCGCCTCGCGCAGCTCCGAGACGAACTCGAGGCTCGCATCGCATAAGGACGCCTGCGAGCCATCTCGGGAGACGTCATGTGGCGATTGGCCACCTCCGCCATGTTCGAACATGGCCGCCTCCGCCACACCCACCTCCGTCTCCGCCTCGGCCGCCATGGCCGCCTCCGCCTCGGCCTCCGCCTCCGCCTCCGTCTCGGCCTCCGCCTTTGCGAGCCTAGCCAGCTCATCAGCGAGGCTCAAAATGGTCCGTAGGTGGCGCTCGCGCGTCGGCGCGTCGTCCGCGGCCGCCGCACGCATCGAGAGGAGCTCCGCCCGGACTCTGTCACGGCATGAGACCATCAATGGCACAATCGGGCGTTCTTGCGTGCCTGCGCGCGCCTCTCGGAGAATATCTCGCCCCTCCTCGGCCCTCTGATTGGCCTCGTCCACCGCGTGGCGCAGCTGCTGCTCCTCAGCGGCGAGCTCCGCTGCACGGGCGACGTCAGAGGCCTCCTTCGCCACAGTGCGCTGCCACTTGATCACCTGTAGCAGCTTGTTGAGCAGCCGAGATGGTGGCGCGCCCTCACCGCCCCCGGCGCGAGCCACCAGCCATGCGACGCGCTGCAGCGGGCTCATCGGCGGGGGGGCTCGGCTGCTGCTTCGCCGCCCGTCTGCGGCCGCCCCCGGCAGCGCCCCGTGCGGAGCCCCCGACTCGCGCAGCACGAGCGCTTCCAAGACAGCCCGACCCTCGCCGAAATGCGCGGCGGCGGCGGGTAACTCGCCGCGTGCCCGATCCGTCTCGCCCAGCTTGCACAGATTGAGGGCCACCTCGACATGGCCCGCGTCCCCGTGGCCGTAGATACGTCGGCGCATGGCAAGCGCCTGCTCAAGGGCGCGCTGTGGTGAGCACTGGCATGCAAGGCAGGCCATCCGCATGCAATCAACGTATCTTCATCAGGCGCAGGGCGCGCTGTGGTGAGCACTGGCATGCAAGGCAGGCCATCCGCATGCAATCAA
>ENA-UOUZ01001016-UOUZ01001016.1-mixed-culture-metagenome-genome-assembly--contig:-NODE-1016-length-19337-cov-188.646354_pt1 | contig 19337 bp, 20 predicted proteins | sample MGYA00238154_ERZ761575 | MGnify/ENA primary metagenome ERZ761575 (study PRJEB28896, sample SAMN07631632) | mixed culture metagenome | isolation source: Freshwater growth medium | place: USA...
TGACGGTGTTCTTCACACACCGTCATCGACGATGCAGAAAAGACCCTTCGCCGTCCCGGCTCCCCCCGGTGTCTTTTTACCGGAGTAATCGGTTGCGCTTGTTAGAAAGTTGTGTTTGTTTCAACTAATTAGCTTCTGTCCCTTCTGAAGAGAGCAGCTCATGTACTAGGCTCAACACGTTCACGCGTCCAGTTAAATATTGCTATCGCGGCAAGACGCACAGCCACCGGTCCCGTGGAGACACACCGTGGGAGGCGCGGACAGGCACTGCAAGGGAGCTAACACACACGCACAGGGGGCGGGGGTGTCAGGGGGAGAAGAGCACGAGTCGTGCGGATTATCGTTACGGGACGTACATTCACAACGCACCACCAACGCTTGACTAGGTGCTTGCTTGCTTGCTTGCTTAGGTGTGACACTTGACTTTAAGAGCGTTGAATGCATGCACATAGCACAGTGTGTGTGCTCAGGGAATTACCATTTTAGTCTCGTGTTGCTTTTCTGCAGTCTCTGCAAATGCGAGACACCGCATCCTTCGTGCTCGCGCAACCGACACTTGCAGCGAATTCGGTTCATGATGCGCACCAATTGGTCGCCCTCGAGCACCCAACTCTGCCCGGGAACCTCGTGTCCACCTTCGAGGTCGCGCCCGGGAGCGTGTTCTTTGATATCATCTCTCGAGTCTTCAATGGCCGCCCCTTTGATCAGCAGCACGGATTTGGCAAACACATGCTTGAGGAAGATGACGCCCTCAAGGTCACAATTGAGAACGATCCCACAGCGGGCGCCTTTGACGACGGCTCGGCGACATACACGAGCTTGCGCTTCTCCGCTGAGGCCGACTGGGCACTCCTGCGTGCGCTTGTGATTGCGCTCGTCGCCATCGTGTTCTCCACGCTCTTCTACATCGCGGCGCGCAAGTCGAGGGTGCTGCGGAAGCACGTGTTCGCGCCGATGGTCGCCGAGGGGGCGGGCGGGCCAGACGCCTTCCCGGGCGTGTGCGGCTGGTGGGCCGAGGTGCGCACGAGGATCGCCGAGGTCGTCGAACCTCAGCTCGGGCTCGAATCAAAGATGGTCCTCCGGTACGTTTGGTTCAACGTACGGCTGCTGGCGTGGGCGAGCCTGTGCGCGCTGATGATGATACCCGCGTACGAGCTCGGTGCTGCCTCGGACACATGGTGGATCCTCGAGGCGTACAAGCTCGATTGCGACAGCCATCCAGATGCGAGCGGGTGCATCCACTCATGGAGCGTGCTCGAGTCGGCGACCATCTCGCACGTGCCGACCGGCTCGGTGCGGCTGCTGGCCTCGGGCGCAGCCGCATTCGTTTTCTGTTGCGCGTACTGCGTCGAACTCACCTTCGAGTGGCGCAAATACGCTCGCGATCGTCTACGCTGGCATCAGCGTCCGGGCATTGAGAAGCAGGCAGTCATTCTCCTCGTGGAGGGGGAGACGGAGGCGCATGCAGACGAGGTGCGTCGCTCAAGGCGATCGAGGGCCGATCATGGCATCACCTCCCCCCGCCCCCCCAGCCTCGCACCACCACCACCGTATACACTACTATGACGCGGGACTGAGCAGCGCCTCGCCCCTTCCCTCCCCTCCCCCCCCCCTCCCCTCCCCACAGGTGGCCCTCGAGATCGGGCGCATAGTGGGCGAAGGCGAGGTGCTTCAGATCGCGACGATCGCCGAGCTGCGCGCCGGCGAGAGCGGCTTCCTCACCTCGCAGAGCCTCCCCCGCCTCGGCGAGAAGGCGAGCTTGCTCAAAGAGAGCCTCAAACAGAAGCTACCTGCCCGGCTGCATCGGAACTTTGAGAAGCTCGAGGAGGGCTCTTCGGATGCGCTGCACCAAGCGAGGGTACGCCCAGGGCTGTGCGTTGGCTGTGCGACCTGCATGCCCTGCGACAGGCTCTTGACACCTGTGCTCCTACTGTGCTCCCCGCAGACCCACACCGCCTCCTCCCTCCTTGCTCTCCCCTACCCCGAACCCCCCACACCGCCTCCTCCCTTGCTCTCCCCTACCTCCCTTGCTCCCCCCTACCCTGAACCCGACCCACGCCCTACTCACCGCCTCTGCCCTCACCCCATTCTCCCTCGGCAGACCCTCGCGTCCCTCGTATGCTGTGGGGAGGTCGAGCCGCGCTCCGCCTCCTTCGTGGTCCTCTTCCGTTCCCGACGGGCCGCCGCAACGGCCGTGGCCCTCGCGCGCTGGCCTGGGGAGATGCTGAGCGCGCCGGGCTACGTGCGCGTCCTGCCCGCGCCCGCGCCCGCGGACATCTACTGGCCCAACCTGCTGCTGACACGCGAGCGGCGCGCCATGCACTGGTACGTTGGCCTCGCGTGGACCATTGCCCTCTACCTGTTGTTCAACCTCCCCGTCGCTTTCATCCAGGGCCTCTCATCGATCCGGACTCTCTCCAAAGTACCCGGCCTCTCTTGCATCTCGGACTACATCGGTAGCATGGGGCCCGCCGCAGTCGCCTCCTTCCAAGGGATAGCGGCCTCACTCGTGCTCCAGGCGTCCCTCTACTTCACCCTGTACTCCGGTCTCTTCCAACTCCTCTCGCGCATGGCCGGCGCGATCTCGCACACGCAGATCTGCGAGTGGTCCGCTCAGCGCATCATGCTGTTCCAGATCATCTTCGTGATCCTCGTCTCCTCCATCACCTCGTCCGCCTTCGACACCCTGGGCGTCGCCCTAGAGAACCCGATCGACGTCCCCTACCTCCTTGCGGGCACCTTGCCCTCTCAGTCGAGCTTCTTCATGCACTACCTGCTCAACCAGATCCTCTTTGCCTACTTGCTCGAGGGCGCACAGCTCATCACGCTCTGCACCTTTGTCATCTGCAAGCTCTCCCGCCGCCGCCCCAAGGCCGCCAAGCAACCCGCCGCCGACCGGCCCGTCGCCAACGAGCCCGCGGCCGTCCCCCCCCCCCCCCCCCCCCCCCCCCCCCCCCCGCCACCCCATCCGCCCCCCCATCCGCCGCCCCATCATCGGCCGTTGATGACGACGGCCTACCCACCTACGAGCCTCAGGGTGAGGAGGCACGCCGTCAGCGGCTCACGATCATCTATGCTCGGACCACGCTGTGCTCGGGCATCTTCCTCACATTCCTCTTCATCGCGCCGTTGATCGTCCCCATCGCCCTTGTCTACTTTGTGCCCTCGTACCCGCTGTACGCGGTCCTCCTTCGCAATGTCGAAGGGCGGCCTGAGGTCGACACGGGCGGTGCGATGTGGGAGCGAGCGATCCGATTCCAGACATGGACGCTGCTCCTCTCTCTCGTGCTCTTGATGGGCGTCCTCGTCCTCAAAAACTCCCCTTTTGGCTTCGTGCTCGTCCTCATCTCGTTCATCTACGTCGCCTTCCACACGTACCGGCTACGTCACCGCTACTCGGGCATCGCGGCCGGGCTGCCGGTACAGCGCTGCGACCAACTCGACCACGCTGAGCCCGCCGAGCCCCGCTGGGAGAGCCTCGAACCCTATGCGCGCGCGGGCGCCGCCGCCGCCCTGCGAGCCGATGCTGACCAGGTGGGGGCCGGGCACCTCGAGATCGACGAGCTCGAGCCCGAGATCGACGAGCTCGAGCCCGAGTCCGAGTCCCCGGGGACTGTTAACACGACAGACGAACTCCTCCATCCGGAGCCAACGGACGCGCCAGGAGCGGTGCATGAGAAAGGTGCGTAACTCGCCAGAGAGTCAGCGGTGTACAGGTGAGAGACCTGGTGACGACGACGTGAGGTCGACTCGGTACACGAGAGGAACTTGCAGCGACAGCACCGGTAACGCTGCACCATGGGTAACACCCGAGCTACGAGCTACCTTTTGCTGTGCACGACCGCCGTGAACCGCGCCGGCGCGCGGCGCGCGCGCGCGCGGCCCCCGCAAAGCGCCGTAACCCTTAGAGTACGCTGTACGGTACAAGTAGGTTCTTGGTCAAACGATAATGAGCTGCGACGCAAACGCATGCCGCCCGGGCCACCCGCGCCGCGACCCGACCGTGCGGCGAGCTACCACTAACCGCGCGGTCACGCCTACAGGCTGTTCCGCTAACGTTGATTGGCATGTGGCAGCCAACCGGGACGCACGCTGACGTGTGACGCACGATGCGATAGAGCCCTATCAATCGTAATGAACTGTGGCCTGTTACGCTTGACATCATCATTTGCTAGGTCGAGGATTAATCACCTGATCGGCGGGCTACTCACCTGATCGGCGGGCTCGGCGGCGGACCACTCGGCGGCGGACCAAAGAAATCGGCCTCGGAGCAGACCGTCGAGTCCGATGCGAGGGACTGAAACGTCGAGATGAGCGCTAGCGTGCTGATGGAGATGGTGACAAGGAGCACAGCCGAGGGCAAGGCGTAGTCGACAGCCCACGAGACTAGGTGGCTGCCACCCGTCGCTCGCGGTGTGAGCGTCCACCAATAAGCGAGCACGGGGAAGACGTAGCAGATCAGGCAGACGCCGCTCGCGCCCGTCACGTTGAAGAACGTCGCGCTCGCACCAGGCAGAGTGACGACGACGATGAAGACGGCACCGAGCAGCAGCGAGGTGATGACAAGGTCCTGGATGCCCTTCCCAAGCGCTCGGAAGCGCTCGGAGATCCCCACGCTACGTGAGGGTGGAGGCAGCAGCGGCGAGGGCGACAGCGGGCTGCTCGATCCCAACGGTGACGCGGGCTCATAGGGCGACGCCGGCTCTCGCACATCGAGCCTCGGGCTGTCTGCGCCCGCACTGCTACCTCCCCCTCCCCATCGGCTGTCGAGGGCGGCGTCGATCAACTGCTCGACTGGAAGGTGCCTCCTCATTGGACGAGGGCCGCGACGAGAGCCCTGGGCAGTGATGAGCCTCTCGATGACCTCGCGTAGCGGCACCACGACTGGCGGCGTGCTCAGGATCACATACATGCAGAAGATGCATGCGAGCATGTCGCCGGCGGAGCCGCTGAAGCCGTCTAGGATGTCCTGCGGCGTGGCCGCGCCGAAGGCAAGGAAGCCGCCCAGCCCGATGCTCCCGTAGATCAGGGCCGTGCAGAAGTACGTGAGGCAGAGCGCTTTGGTCATTATGCGGACGCCCACCGGACCCGGCGGCAACTCCTCCATGAGGGGGAGCACGACTGGCTGGACCCAGAACGCAAAGCCGATGAGGGACGCGGTGGTCGGCAGCTCGGACCAGACCGGAGTGAGATCGGCGGCGTCGAGGGGCGTCGAAAAGCCGCCAGTGCTCACCGCGGTGTACAGCGTGTAGGCGGTCACCACGAGCGACAGCGTGATGCCGATCAGAGAGATGGCGAAGATCTCTCCGAGCCTTGCGAGGCTCAGAGGCAGCAGCACGCCAAAGCACAGGATGACGAGGAGGGTCAAGCCGCCGATGCCATCGTCGGCGAGCCATGCATCAAGGCCCCATATGAACCGTGCCCCGTGCTTGCCCGTCTCCCAAACCACGCTCAGGCTGCCGCAGAGCGTGCCAAAGAGCATCACGATGAGCGCGATGCGCGATATGTTTTGAGAACACGGGCCGCGCAGCCCCATGATCTCCTCATACCCGAAGTTGCCCACGCGTGAAGCCGCCGTGGCCAGGAGGATTGAAGTGTAACAGTTGATGCATGCGAGCAACACGAGCAGGAAGACGCCGCCGGGAATCCCAGAGAGAGAGATGGCGCAGGGGAGCGGCGCTATGCTGACGCCCGCGACAGCCAGAAGCAGCGGCATGGCGGACTTGATGACCAGCAGATTCTCCGAGGGGTTCTCGCCAGGGTCGCCCAGCGGCAGCCTCGAAACCAGAGAACTGGCTTGCGTGACCAGCCGATGCTCCAGCGAGCGCAGCGAGCCGCCGCGCAGCAGCATCGGTGAGATCAGCGCGGACCTGCTGCGCAATAATTGTTGTGCAGCAAGTTCACCGAGACTCTCTCTCCGTGACACGGCCCCGAGACTCTCTCTCCGTGACACGATCTCCGCTTCGCTCCACGTCTGAGTCAGCGGCTGGGCCGACATCAATTATCTGGACGCGGGGGCTCGAAGGAGTTGCCGGGTACGGCCATCGGCGGTGCTAAACACTTCGTTTCGGCAATTCCTCAGGCGCATGTAGGGCACTGTTGGACCAGACACACGACCACTGCACGCTTTGTTCCGCCGCGTTCGCGTTGCATTGAAACTTCGCGTCGACCCCACAACCCTCACTTGTCATGAGAGAGCCGACCTGGTATCTTGCGGCGGCAGGCGCCGCCTGCACGGTGCTCCTCCTCGAAGCTTGGCGGCGACGACGAAGCGCACGCTGTGTGAGACAGCCGGCCGATGATGACGAGTGGGTCGCGTTCTGCCACGCGCAGCGGCGCCAGCGCATCGAGCGGCCGTCGCAGAGCAACTTTCGGGTGACCGCTGTCGTGGTGTTCCGGCAGGATGGCATGGTGAAGCACGTCGTCGGCCACAATGACGAGGCGTGTAACCTGAACAACTCGGTGTGCGCGGAGCGTGCCGCCTTCCTGCAGCTGGCGGGCATCTACGCGCCACTCGAGGTGATTGATGTGTTCATCACGACGGACGCTGCACACGCAATCACACCGGGCAGCCTGTGCCGCGAGTACATGCTCTCATCGCGCTGGACATTCCCCACGACGCGCGTCGTGGCCGAGGGCGAAGCGGGACCTGCCAGCCGGATCGAGGTGACGCTCGCAGCCCTCGTGCCCTTCGCCTCCATCTACACCCGGCTCAAGCGCGACGACCAGATGGCCACAGGCGCGCGGCTCGAGCCGACGCTCGCCGAGCAGCGGAGTGCCATGGGCGGCCTCGACGGCGCCGTGTGGCGCGCAGCGGTGGCAGCGTGCGGCGGGGATGCTCGCGATGAGCTCCACCCAATCCGTTTCGGAGCGGCCGTCGCCTTTAGTGACGGCTACATTGCGAGCGCATCTCACAAGAAGGCGCTCGAGTATGGATGCAGCCTTGATGCGATTGGGCAGCTCGCGCCGGCCATCGAGGCGCATCGCGCGACGGCGCCGCCCGTCGTCATTTGCTTCGCCGACCAGTTTGGCGTCCTCCACGGACCCTTTGCCCCGGCTCGCGCCTACTTGAGCGAGTTCGGTCATGTCGCATGCCGGGTGCTCGTGCACGATGCAATGGGGGGGCTGCATGCACCCACGGTGGCCGAGCTCGCACCATCTGGGCTCGCGCCGAGATGGGCGACCCGATCGGGATCTGGGCTGCCCTGCCTGCCTTGCCGGAGCTAGCGTGAGATCGACCCGAGCGTTGCATGTTGACGAGACCTCCGACGAGAATTACGGGGCGGGCCGACGAGAAATACACAGGGCATGAGAGGGGAGAAAGGTGCCAGTGTCTGAGGCCGACTGCCGCGGCCTTAGGCGCTTTGTTGCTGACCAGAAGCATGTCCTATATCTTTAACTGCTGCATCATGCAAACCCCCCAGCACACTAAAACATTTACTAAAACATCAACCCGCACCCCCCGCCATTATACAAACTCATCATAAAACACCCAACTAAAACAACCCTCCTCCCCCATACCCACCACCCACACATGAAACACCATCAACTACGTCACCACCCTTCCCCACAGGGGGAGAGTGGGACCACCCCCCTATAAGAGGGTGGCCACGACGTCCAACACCACCACACAGCAAAGAAAACGAAACCTCCCAACCCACCCCCCGTCGGGAAAGCGGGGTTCGAGGTGTGGGTTTTTACTAAGGGGGGTCTAGTTAGTGTGCACCACTGCAGACTGTACTGTACCGTAGTACACGCCCATCTCTTTGGGGATGTACGTCAGAACCTTGGGTGCGTGCGTGTATAGGTATGGTCCGGTCACCAAAAGCAAACTTTCCTAACTGCTGCATCATGCTGCATGCAATACAATTCGTCCATGCATACCGTGACTCATTCTGGGCAGAGTTTGAGGTTCTGGTTAAGAGCTGCTCCCCAACCCGAGTCATGGCCTCGCACGAATGCCGTGTCTGCCTGCTGCAGTACGGGCGCTGCCAGACTCAGCCGCGACTGGCGGGCGCGCGTGTTGAGGTGCGGATGCCTGAGCAGATGGGCGGCACCGACACGTGTGCTATGCGGGCACGGGTGTGGACCAAAACGTGCGACTCTCCTGTGGTCGGCACTATTTCCCGCGTGCCGTGCAGTGTCTTCAAGCTGGGGACGCCTCGGACGCGCTTGCTGCTCACCTCATCAACGCCGCCTCCACCCTCACCGTCGCCACATCCTCCTCCGCCACCATGCCCCCCGCCTTCGCCCTCGCCCCCGCTCCGATACTTTGGACACCGCCTCGCGTGGACCCCTGATGGGTTCCCGCATCACTCGCCGCAGACGTGTCCGCCGCCTTCGGCCGCCGGCGAGCCCGAGCGCATTCCGCGCCTGCTCTGGCAGACAGGCCGCGGCAACAGCGCCTTCGAGCACAACGGCGCGATGCGCGGCGGCTCCAAGCGCCTCATGCTCCAATCGTATAGTCAGCTGGGTGAGGGCGTGCGGGTCATCTTCCACAATGACAGCACCGCGCGCCGGTTCGTGCACCGGCACTGCCCCTACGCGGCACATGCTTACGATTGCTTGCTGCCCCCCGCCTACCGCGCGGACCTGTGGCGCTACTGCGCGCTGTACGCCCACGGCGGCCACTATCTCGATGCCGAGGATGCTTTGTTGGTGCCGCTCGCGTCACTTGTGCGACCGTGCGACACGCTCGTGCTCACGAATGACATGTGCCCGGAGCAGCCGCCAGGGGGGGACCGCGTTCAAGTGCGACCGTGCAAGATGCCCGCCGTGCAGATCAGCCTCCTATTCGCCGCACCGCGCCACCCCTTTTTGCGCTGCGCCCTCACCATGGCCATTCGAAACGTCGAGCAGGGCGTGCGAGGTCGTAACACACTCGACATGACAGGGCCAGTGGCGGCGGGCGCGTGCCTGCGCAATCTGCACGCGACGTTCAACTACTCGATGCCGTACTTCATGGCGCCTGAGCCGAGCCATCGCACACGCACGAACCCGGCCGCGGTTGCCATCTTCCGAACGGTCGGATTCGGGCGTGGAGCATCCATGGACGCGAGCGCCCCGGCCGTCGAACTCGAACCAACCGCGGTTGACGACGTCGTTGCTGCCGCCAACGCCACCGCCAGCGATGCCTTTGGAATGAGCTATTACGCCTCCAATTTCGCCTCCAATGAAAGTGCTCGACACATTGCCGTCGTGCGCGCCCATGCGTGGCGCGCACGCACGCGCAAGAGCGGGTACGTGGACTACGCGAAGGCCCATGAGAAAGGCACGACGATCAATGCGCAGTGCGCACGAGAGTACGCCGCGCGCATGACCGGTGTGAGTGGGCGCGCGCATTTTGCTCGGATTTGGGAGGCGGTTGCGCGCGACACGCCCTTGAAGGGGGATCTGTTTGACGAGTGATGATAGCGACCCGATGCATGCATCGTGTCTGAAATCTCAGGATTCAGGTGGATTTTACAAAACAAACGTGCTCAGTTCGATTCACAAGCCCGTCGCCGTCAAGCACGCCAAGTCGGGCGTGCACGATCTCGACGACCTGCAACGCGAGGTGAGTGTGCTACAGCTGTGCAGCCTCCCGCACGTGCTGCCGCTGCTCGGCTGTGATTCGCATGTGCGACCGATCGCTTGTTCGCACGTGCTTCCCGCACGGAGGCCCCAGCGTCGGAGGGACGCGCGTTTGGCTATCCGGCTCATTTTTCAACGAGCGGTCGGCAGCCAGCGTCACGTTCAGCTTCGGTCCAGATCTGCAGCTGCGCTCGACGAACGTGACGCTGATCACGGTGCACGGGCTGGTCGAGGTGGTAACGCCGCCCGTACCGGCGAGTGCAGGCGCTCTGCCGCGCACAGCTCGCGTCTTCCTCTCAGGAGCGTGCCGTGGCGCGACGATTTCGGATCGCAGTCCGAGCAGTGGACCCAACGCTGTCGCCACGTTCACGTTTTGGACCACCGCGCCCTCACGCCTCCCTCGATGCTTCGGTCCGTCCGATCGTTGTGACCGCCCACCGCTCCTCTTTGACCGGCTGTCGAGCTTGCCGCCCGTGTATCCGTCGGCCCGCAACGCAGCCATGCTGCGCAGCTTGCCACCTGGCAGCCGCTGCACTGACTGGCCCGCCCTCAGCGCGCTCACCGAGAGCAGGTGCCATATGATGGCGCTGCGTCTGCCGCGCGCGCACTGGGAGGGACGAGTGGAAGCTCGGGCGGGCGGCTTCGAGGGCTGTGTGCTCTGGCTCGGCAGCGGCGCCGCCCACACCATGGTCCTGCGTGTCCAGTACCAGTCGGCATGCCCAGTCGGTCGATGTGGTCGAGCCAAGGGGCAAGGCAAGGGCAAGGGCAGAGGTGGCGACGTTACGGCGGCGACGGTGACGACGATGGCGGCGGGGGCTGGATGCGACCTGTGGCCACGTGGCGGGCGCTGCCTCTGCCTGGGCCTACCGCCCAAGCCGATGCTCCAAGACGCTTGCGCCAAGCACCTGGTGTCGCTGTATGGGCCGCCTCGCGACCTTGGGGCTGCGACTGAGATTAAAGCTGATCCATGCGAGGAACGCGCACGCCAGCGGCCTTGCTTGGTCGCACTGCAGCGCTCCATCCCCGCGCCACAGCAGCACGAGTTCGAAACGCCCACGCCGGCTTTGTGGTATCGCCCGATGGCCGGGCCGACAGCCCCACCGACCGATGGGCCTACCAGCGGGAGCAGCCGCAGGAGCAGCCGCAGCAGCAGCAGCAGCAGCAGCGGCGGAGTGCGAATGCATGCGAGTGGATCCGTTGCGTTGGCACCCATCCCGGCGCCCATTCTTAGGTTGCCTCGGCCCGCGTACATTGTCGATTTGGTGGTGGCTGCTCACTCGACACCGTGCTACGGCGTGGTGTGGGCTCTGCTGAGGTCACTCGACCCAACGGCCACGAGGGCGCGGGTGTGGCTGTACGTCAAAGGCTCACTGCCAGCCGACGAGCTGCAACGGTTCCAGGCCTTGGGTGGGCGAGGCGTGGCGCGAGAGGGAGGGCAGGGGAGCCGCAGCGGCAGCGGCGGTGGCAACGGTAGCAGCGATGCCAGCGGCGTTGGCGGCGGTGAAGGGGAGCTTAGAAGCGCTTACCACCCTCAGCTGGAGGTCGAGGTGAGCGTGCGTCATCATCTGATGACCTCTGAGTGCCTCTGATGACAGCTGATTGTCTCCCTCATCAGGTGAGCGTGCACCATCATCTGATGACCTCTGAATGCCTCTGATGACAGCTGATTGTGTCCCTCATCAGGTGAGCGTGCGCCATCTGCGCAACGTGGGCCGATGCGACCATACGTACCTGCACCACATCCGCTCACAGTACGACGCCCTCGCCCACGTCACGCTCTTCGTCAAGGATACGATCGCGGAGCACGTGCACATGGGATATGTGTCCAAGCTCCACTCGTTCGTAGCTCGTCTGCCCCAGCCGCTCCTCGCCGTATGGGGCGCGCGTAGCCTCATGGTCGCCAAGCCCGCCTTCGAGATGGACGAGTACACGTCGGACACGTGCCGGAACCGCTTCGTGAGCGGAAGGGGGCGGCGCAAGTGCTATGCCTCCGACGCCGACGCCGACTACCTCAGAGCGTCGGTGCGGCCGCTACGTACGTGGCGTCGTCAGATGGGGATCGACCCGAGGAGCGCCGTCTCGAGCGCTTCGGCGGGGGCAGGCTACGTCTTCGTGCCCGGCGGCGTCTTCGCGGCAAGCCGCGAGGCGGTGCGTCACACGCCCCTCGCCACCTATCGGAATCTTGAGGCCGAGATGAGCCGAGGTGCAAACCTCGAGGCCGGCCACTACATGGAGCGCTCGTGGATGCAGGCCTTTGGCGCAGCGGATGCGCGGCGCGACTTTTCCAACGTTCGGGGATCCATGGTCATCTACACGGCGCTCACCCGTGCCCAGGCCGCAACGTACCATGCGCGTCAGGTGCATCAACGGCATGGGGCATCAGCCGCAGCCGCCTCGGTCAGCCGGCGGCGGAGGGGCAGGAGCACCGAAGCATTGGCCATGAGGGCGGCGGCCGGCGGAGCGGCGGCCGCCTTCCCCCTTGCACGGGCTCCATGTAACCACTCCGCCTTTGCCGACGCGCTGAGCGGCACTCGATCGAGCATCGGCGGCTCCGACCGGCGTCGCACGAGCCTGCAAGCACGCATCGATTGCGTCTTCTTTTCGGACTGCCCTCAGCTCCTCCGACGCGCCGCCCAGCTAGGCTGGCGCTCTGTCACTCTCCAAAGCCCGTCGGATGGGGCGATGCTCGTGCGTGCGCCTCACCGGAGCGCCGAACTGACCCCCTACGACTACTCGTGCTTCGTTCCGCCGGCGAGGGTGCTCAACGTACCCGCGGTGCTCGAGGCTCTGAGTGGACACGTGATGGGCGCAGGGGCCGCGCTGCTCGTCGTCCTCCAGACCATGCCGACGGCGGCGTCGACGATGGCGCCGACAATAGCAGAATTGAGAGCGTCGAGCCCGGCCGAACACGTCGCTTCTATGGTCATCGTCCGCAGACAGACGCACGCGGCGAGGCTGGTGGGGGATGCTTGGCATGCACAGGCGACAGGGTCGTCGACTGGGACGCTAAGTCCGCTCCCCCAAAGCGTCGTGACGAGCACCGTCGCCATGCTCTCGCCCACGGACCCAGCCACACCCCTGCTGCTGCTCCCGAACGAAGCGCATGCCCACGAGTGGTGGGAGTGGTGGCGCTGCGTCGCCAAGGGCCAAGGGCCCGAGAGCCTTACTGGTAAGCTGCGGCTCAGCCGCTGCTGCAAGCCAACGGCGCTGCTTGCCGAGGGGGGCGGCGCGCGAGCCGTTGCTGTGCCAGAGGGAGTTTGAGATGAACATGTACCAGCTACCACATTGATGTGTATCAATAATATATCTTTAGCAGATAATACCAAAGGGGACGCGTCAGGGAGCGGTATCATTACATTTCACTGCACTTCGCTTAACACTCGAGACTCGACTACGCCATCAACCCGGCACCGTTGACCATACGACTGCGTCACTGACTTCCTCAGCGAATTCCCAGAGGCATGACGTGAGCTCTAGTCTATTGTTCTGCCTACACGTCTCCATCTATCACGCCGTCTCCGTGTCCATCTCCAGCGAAGAGCCATCGTGCCATCTTCATCTCCACAGATCCAAAGATACTCATGTCTCACGCGCGACGCGGTACGGTCGCGAGAGCACAGCATACTCGTGGCTCGTGCTCTTCGACGGATGTGTCCATCAGTTTCCAGTTTCAGTTTCTTCGCGGTCCCCCCACCGCCCACGGATCTCGGAGATGTGTCCATCAGGTTCTGCTGCCCCTTCGCCGAGACGTAGGTGCACTGGGTGCCATTCTGCGCCGCATTATCGCGGTTGTCATATGTACTTTTTCCTCACACTTTGTTCTAGACCGGCCGACCGGGCACCTCTCGACAAAGACCGAGGTGCGCCTCTCCACACCCGCACTCAAGTCAGACCCGGTAGCGGTACATTGTCGGAGCTCTCGAGTACGTATAGAAGTACATGTGCCTCTCGCCGAGAGTCTCACCGAGAGGCAGAGGGTCGTCCGGCACCAGGTGTCCGGCACCAGGTCCCGGGCAAGTAGGTAAGCTCATGTCGGAGCTGCCACGTGGCAGACGAGACGAGCACCCGTGGACGAGCATCCCCCGTCCATCTCGTGCTCCTCAGCCACGTGCCTATTTGGGCAGGATCGTCGTCTGCCCTCCCATATATGGGCGGAGCACCTCGGGGATCGTGAGCGAGCCGTCGTCGTTTTGGTAATTCTCGAGCAGGGCCACGAGCGTGCGCCCGACGGCAAGGCCCGAGCCGTTGATCGTGTGGCAGAAGCGCGGCTTCTTCTGCTTGCCGTTGGCGTCGCGCTCGCTCGGCCGGTAGCGCAGGTTCATGCGACGCGCCTGGAAGTCCCCACAGTTCGAGCACGAGGAGATCTCTCGGAACTTGCCCTGACCGGGCAGCCAAACCTCGAGGTCGTAGCAGAGCTTGGCCGAGAAGCCAATGTCGCCCGAGCATAGTTGCATCTTGCGGTACGGGAGCTCAAGGGCCTGCAGGCATGCCTCCGCGTGCCCCACGAGCTTGTGGTGCTCCGCGTCGGACGCCTCGGGCGTCGTCAGCTTGACCAACTCGACTTTGTGGAACTGGTGCTGCCTGACCAGTCCACGAGTGTCGCGCCCGTGGCTGCCGGCCTCCGCCCGGAAGCAAGGGGTGAAGGCGCAGTACGAGAGAGGCAGCTGCACCTCCTCGAGGATCTCACCCGCGTGCAGGTTCGTGATCGGCACCTCGGCCGTTGGAATCAAGTACCCTGTACGGCCGTTGATCGGTGCCGAGAGCTTGAACAGGTCCTCCTCGAACTTGGGCAGCTGACCCGTGCCGTAGAGAGCCTCGCCACCAACGATGTACGGCACGCACAGCTCGGTGTACCTGAGGAGGGAGGGCACCAGAGGCGCTCAGAGAGGCGCTCAGAGAGGCGCTCAGAGGGGCACTCAGAGAGGCGCTCAGAGAGGCGCTCAGAGAGGCGCTCAGAGAGGCGCTCAAGGAAACTAGACGGCACGCTCACCCGTGCTGTCCCGTGTGGAAGTCGAGGAAGAAGTTGATCAGCGCACGCTCGAGACGGGCGACCCCGCCCTTGAGGACGGAGAATCGCGCGCCGGAGAGCTTAGCCGCGCCATCCATGTCGATCCCGCCCAGCTGCGTCCCAAACTCATCGTGCCAGAGCTTACCAGTCCGCAGGTCGTCACATCGCCACCTGAATACCTCGATGTTCGCATTGTCATCAGCGCCGTCGACAACGCGCTCGTCGAGCAAGTTGGGCAGCTTGTTGAAGAGCGAGGTGCGCTCCGCGTCGAAGACCTCGAGCTTCGCGTCCGCCGCGTCCGCCTCCGTCGCCGACTGCGCCACCTCTGCCTTGAGCTTCTCCGCCTCAACGGTCTCGCCGTTCTTGACCAGCGCGCCGATCTTTGGCGAGAGCTTCTTGCGCACCTCGCGCGCATCATTGCCCTCGGCGACGGCAGCCGCGCGCAGCTTTGTCAGCTCGCCGATCCGGTCGACCGCCTGGAGCATGCTCTCGTCCGCACGGCGCATGCGCAGCGTCTTCTTTATCAGCTCAGGCTCGTCGGCGATGAGGCGCTCATCCAGCGTGGGCGAGCTCGAGGCGGTGGCGGCCTGCATGCGCACGGCTGAGAGACCGCGCGTGATCGCCGCGTGGCTGCCCACGCGCGAAGCCAGCGCTACCGAGCGCAGCATGAGCCCTATTGAGAGAAGCCGCATGTACAGACAAGGCGCGATCTCATCACAATCTCGCGCCGAGACGGCGCGAAGTCGACCTGATGAAACACAGGGACCCGCGCGACACAAGCGCACGAGCTCGGCTCGGGCTTCGCGCACACGGGTCGATTTTTGCGCTCACGAGTGTCCGTGAGTCCAAAATGGTTCCATGGATGGTCCAAGACGCATCCGCGGCTCAAAAAACAAGCCACGAAGGCCACGTACCGCATACACATTGCTGCCTTGCCTCCGCGGACGGAAGTTCACCAGGAGGGAGGAGGGTTGAGGTCCGTCCAGCTGGGCTTCTCCTCTCCCGATGGCTTCGGCGGCGGGTAAAATGGAGAGGAGCCATTCGCCGTCGGCGCCGGCGCCGAAGCGAATGCAGCCGCGCCCGACGAGCTCCTTCTGAGCGCTTCGGCGCCGAGAGCCTGTGCTGCTTCTTTCGAGAGCGGCGTGAGGGGGCGCGTGATGACGACAGTGTGCTCATCGAGGGAGGTGTCGACGGCGTCCTTGAGCTTGCGCTGCTGCCCAGTCACCGGGTCGAGCAGTGACACCTCATCAATGTTCACCACCACGTCGCCGATCCGCAGAAACTGCGCCGCAGGTGCCCCTGGACGTAGGAAGTCCACCACGTTCGCGGGATCCAGTCCGACGCCAATGCCGCCAGCAAGGCACCCTGTCAAGCGGAACCTCATCGTCTCCCGCATCTGCATGGTCGCAATGGACAGCCGTGCCGTGCGCAGGCGCTGGGCGCCCGTGCCGTGCGTCAACAGGCTGCCCAGAGCCGCCGCGACAAGAACGATGGGCAACATGATGCGCGCACGCGGCGAGTTCAGGACCGCTTTTTCCTAAATCGCCTATTCACACGTTGCCAAGCCACCGAAACACCCCTCCCCGTCGATGAGCGTGCGAAGCGCACACCAGGGGACACCGGACCGGGTCGGTGTAGGAGAAGGAAGCCTTCGTGTCCTAAATAACGACTACCAATACAACGCCGGAAACTAGGGCCGCGTTGGGAACCTATACACTCGAGGACCGCGCTCAGACGCCCCCCCTCTGACTGACGTGGGTGAACACGGACGGGCAGATTGCTTGCTGAAGCGGTTGAGAGTGAGATTAACGAGGCTCGTTCATGATCGTCTTGCGGAAGGCGTGGAATTGGCTAGCGGATTTCATGGGCTTCGTGAAGAAGTCGGCAATGTTGTCGGCGGTGCGAACGAAGGGGACCTCGAGTTCGAAGGACTCGACCATGTCGCGGATGAAGAAGTGTCGGCGCTGTACATGCTTCATGCGATCATGGTGTTCTGGGTTGTATGAGACGTCACGCGCGCTCTTGGAGTCGGTAGCGAGCACTGAAGGTCCGGGCTCGGGTTCACCGAGGCCGCGAACGAGCTTGCGCAAGTAGACCATGTCCTTGGCGGCTTCAGAGAGGGCGATGATCTCGGCCTCACAAGAAGAAAGCGCAATAGACTTCTGCTTGCGTGAGCCCCAGGATAGCGCGGCAGATTGCCACATCACTACCCAGCCAGATGTGGAAGCTGCGGTTTCCCACGACGCGTCGGAGAAACCAGCGAGGCGCATCTGGTCGCGGGTGTACGTGAGACCGGCGGAGGGCAAACGCGCGAGGTAAGAGAGGATCAGATCAGTCTCGCGGATGAGCTCGGGCGTAGGCCGTTGAAGGCACTTGCACAGATAGATCATCTATGATATACGCATGCCCTTAAAGACCTTACATTATAATAATTATACATTATCATACCTTGTGTGATCATCTGTGTTACAATTGCTACAAATGAGCGTGTTGTGGCAATTACTTCTGAGGTGAATGATAGAGTTGGTGAGCCGCTGAATAGTTGCCTTATATGGTTTTGTCGACGCGGGCGATCAAGGGCTGGCCATTCGAGTCGAGTTCGGTATAGCCGGTCGGGAGGTAGCAGTAGACGACCTCACCGTCGACGAAGCGGCCCTGAAGATAAGCGGCAACCAGATCCACACTGCGCACTCGGCAACCTTTGCGCGCGGCGTAGGCGAAGAGCGCGCGCGCTGAAGAGTAGCGGAGGGCCGAAGACCAGGTCTGGTCGAAGTCAACGCCTGGCTGCAGTGTGTTGCCTTGCACGCATAAGCGCGCCTTGGCGGAGCCATCGCGCTTGAGCTTGTACACCCAAATCAGTTTGTGGATGCGACGATCGTTCGGAACCTCGCTGCGCGGGATCGAAGTCCACGAGGCGTTCCGCGCATGGTTGCTGAGCTCCTTTGCCTCGGCGTCGAGCCAGATTTGACCGGCCTCGACGGCCTCGCGATGAGTCGAGGGCGCGCCAGGAGAATCTGCGCGAAGGGCTTGGCCGAGAAGAGCGAGATTGGCGAGAACGTCGGGCGAGTAAATGTCATCGTCTCGCTTGAGCGCAACAAACACGGGAAGCGCGCGGCCGCCGCCGGGAAGTCGCACCGATTTTCGAGGGACGCAGCTACCGTCGAGAGTGGACCACGGTGAGATGGGCACCAGGTCGAGAGTCGCTGTTCTCGGCGAGGGCGCGTCGGCAGCAGCGGCTAAGAGCGTCTGAGCGACCGCGGCCTCCATGACGTCGAGGTGTGAATACAGGTGCGCATGGAGCGCGTCGCGGGTGCCGGTCATCTCGAGGCGAAGGGCGGCGCCAGGGGGCAGGGGTGGAAGAGGCTCAGAGAGATTGGATGCAACGAAGGGAGTGTATGATGAGCCGAATTCGTGCGTGCCCCCAGGCGAGTATTCGGCGGGCGAGGGAGTGGTCGGATGCGAAAGCGAAGCTGAAGGCGACGGTGGGGGCAAGGGGGCCGGGGGGGGCGAGGGCGTCTCCTCGGGTACGGGTGCAAGCGTCCTGGCGACGTTGGGGTCCGCGCCGACAGCGTCAGCCCACTTGGGGCCCCACTCGCGCTTTCGGGGCTGTTTCTTGAAGTAATCGACGGGCACTCGAGTGCGTACGGCGCGCTGAGGGGCGTCGGGCGAGAGTGCGGACGTGTCGAGCGACGGGAAGGTGATGGGGGAGGCGCGAGGGTCGCGGAGGCCAGTGAAGAGAGAAGGCGGAGATGAGGGCGACAGCCCCCCCCCGTCGGAGATGGAAGGCCCTTGGGGCTTTGGCGATGCCCCCCCGTCGACTGAGGTCGGCGCCCCCCCGTGAGCGAAGGGCGGCCGCGAGGAGGGCGGGAAGGGCGGGAGAGGCTCGATGACGATCGGGGGGCCGGGCTTCAGATTTGAGTTTGATGAACTCGATGAAGACGAAGCGCGAAAATTCGTCGATGACGAAGACGACGTAGCGGTAGCCGCCGACGGAGAGCACCAGCTCCTTGAGGTCGTAGTGGAGCACGCCGGGCTCCGGAGCAGGCGCCGAGAGAGTCCCAGGGTGCGCAGCACGGCGGATGCGAGCAGCCGCGCAGGAGGTGCAAGAGCTCGTGCGCGTCGTCGCGGAGGCTGAGGCAAGGTTCTTGGGAGCATCGGCGGTTGTGTGGGCGGCATGGCGGATCTTGTCGACGCCGATGTGCGCGCGGCGGTGGAGGAGCTCGGCGGCCTGTGCGGCGGGAAGGCGAGCGACGTGGGAGGTGGCGCCGACGCGGTGGAACCCGAGAGCTCGATTGGTGGCGACAGAGGCAGCCGCTGACGGGGTAGGTGGAGCTGGATCGGGATCCGGGGGCGCCGCCAGAGTAGGATCGGGGTCCGGGGGCGCCGCCAGAGGTTGGGGAGGAGCCGTCGGAGCGTTCGGAGGCGAGAAGCCAGGAGAAGGAGCTGTCGGAGGCGAAGGGGGCGAGGGAGATGCCACCAGACCCAATCCGGGCGGCAGAAGCGCCATGGAAGGCGACAGCGTGGAGGTCGGCGAGGCGGGCAAGGTTGCGGAGGCGAGAGTAGGAGAGGAGCTCGCGGCTGGCCCGAGGTGTGCCATGCTGACCATCGAAAGAGATGGCAGGCGACGGCCGGTGAGGTACGGGAAGCGCAACCCGTTAGGAAGGTGGAGTCTGGAGAGAGCGGCTGTCGGCGAACCGGGCTTCGATGCGCTGCTCCTGCCAGAGCTGCGTGACCGACAGCAGCGTGTAGTGGAAGT
>ENA-UOUZ01001054-UOUZ01001054.1-mixed-culture-metagenome-genome-assembly--contig:-NODE-1054-length-18894-cov-114.025054_pt1 | contig 18894 bp, 21 predicted proteins | sample MGYA00238154_ERZ761575 | MGnify/ENA primary metagenome ERZ761575 (study PRJEB28896, sample SAMN07631632) | mixed culture metagenome | isolation source: Freshwater growth medium | place: USA...
TGATTGCTCTTGATTGCGACGTTACTCCTCGCTTACACCGTTGGCCTATGGTGCGTGATTGCTCTTGATTGCTCGTGATTGCTCTTGATTGCGACGTTACTCCTCGCTTACACCGTTGGCCTATGGTGCGGACGAGCGTTGCGGCGAACGCTCCCGCATGCTTGCAGTGGGATTGGATGCCGCGGATTGCCTCTGCCTGCCACTGATGGCGACTCTCATTAGCGTTATTGCCTCTGCGTGCCACTGATGGCGACTCTCATTAGCGTTATTGCCTCTGCGTGCCACTGATGGCGACTCTCATTAGCGTGATTGCCTCTGCGTGCCACTGATGGCGACTCTCATCGGCGTGCATGCAAGTGCGGCGAGCGCTCCTGGGGGCTCCCCCGCATGCAAGTGCTTACCACGGCGCCGCCCTTCCCCACAGGTGCGGCGAGCGCTCGTGGGTGCCCAAGTGGGACGACGGCAACGTGGGCGAGGCGCTCCGAATTGGTCAGGTGCGTGATTGCTCTTGATTGCTCTTGATTGCTCTTGATGGCCTCTGATAGCCGCCGCTCCGATTGGGCAGAATTGGATCATGTTTGGACCGGACGTGCGCACGTACGGACGGGTGTATGACGTGACGGCGGGGCTGGCGGACTGCGCGAAGGGGGTTCACATCGGCGAGGGTCTGCGACGAATGGATCTCGGAGGGATCTCGGGTCTGCGTCGAATGGATCTCGGAGGGATCTCGGGTCCGCGACGAATGGATCTCGGAGGGATCTCGGGTCTGCGTCGAATGGATCTCCTCGAGGCGATGCGAACGGGAGTGTGGATCTCGGAGGGATCTCGGGGCGATCTCGTCGGCGCTCATCACGGCGTCTCACCGAGCGCCTACCCGTACGTTTCGAGCGCCGTGGTGGGCGCCTACCCATACGTCACGAGCGCCGCGGAGCCGCCCGCGCCCGGCCGGCAGAGCTCCGTCTTCCCCTCGATGCGCTGGGAGCGTGCGCTTGATCATTGGTGGGACGAACCCCGCGAGATCGAATCTCGACTGCGCCGTCTTGGGCGCCTCCTTTGCTTGGAAGCGCGCGAGCGGCGCGCAGCGGCGGCGGCGAGGGCGAGGGCTGCGGCGTCGCCGCCGGTCTTGGCGCGAGGCGAGGCGGAGGTGACAGAGGAGGCGGCAGAGGCGGAGGTGACGGAGGTGGAGGTGCGGGTGCGCACACGGACGGTCCCGGCTCCGGGTGCTCAGCAGAGCTCGCAGTGGACAGCGCGGGCTCCGCTGATCGTTCGGGTGCCATGTGGCTAGCAGCAAATCGACTATCGTATCGTTATTTGACATTTGCCGTGCCGTAACTTGAAGTTCGACGAACTTGAAAAATGCGTAAGAAGCAACGCAAATAGGGACGTACTTTACCGTGTAAGCTGAAACGTGACGAGCTCTACTTGTTGTACTGACTACTGTGACAGTATAACAGTGAGTCTTAACTCAACTGTGGTCTGAGCATTGAAAGAGCATTGCAAGGGGGTTTCTCTGCAAGCGTCGCGTCTCTTTTTTGTCTCTCTTCCATGCTCTCTTCACCCGGAACAATCACCCCAACCGGGCCTGCTCGCGCAGCAAGCACTGCGCGTACTCGTCCTCCGACAGGCCCGCGAGCTGCACGCACGCAAACGAGACACGGCAGGCGCCCGTGCACGTGGCACAGCTGTCGAATTTAGAGTCCGGCGTCGTCCATGGACTTTCACACGCCGCGCTCCCGTGAATACCAGGCTTACGCTGCCGCCAAAATTGACGAAACGCCTCGTCGCCCGCGGGCGTGAGCCAGGAGCGGATGAGAGCTTCGTAGGCGCGGTTCGTCAGCCCGGCGGTGGGAATCACGCGCGGGCTCGCTACGAAATTGGGGAAGCTGCCCAAAGTCCGCAGCTCCAAGACGAATTGGGTCAATGCATGCAGACGGTACGTGACGTTGTCGAACTGGGCTGAGTAAAAGGTCGGGTTGTTGCTATACACTGGGGAGAGCGACGCGAGGGCCTGGAGCGTGGGCGCGTCGAGCAGCGTCGACGAGGGGCTCGGTACGACGCTCGAGGTGCTCGAAACGGCGCGCACCTCGGCAGAGTGCCAGTGGCCGAAAAAGTGGCCGGCGAGCACGTCGGCGTTGCGTGCGATGAAGGCCCAGTAGCTTCGGATGTACTCGGGCCGGAGAGAGTGCGTGCGAGAGAAGGAGTCGATGGCGGGTGGGATGTGCCCATGCACATGGATCTTACGACCAGTCGCACGAGCGATGGCGCACTGCGCGAGCTCGCACGTGCACGAAAGGAAATCAGACGCCATCTGACGCCATCAGGAGGCACTCAGGAGGCTATCAGGAGGCCATCAGACGCCATCAAGAGGCCATCAGACGCCATCCGTAGGCCACCAGGAGGCACTCAGGAGGCCATCAGGAGGCCATCAGACGCCATCAAGAGGCCATCAGTGGTGCACCTGCGAGTCCATCCATGCGAACTGCCCGAGGGGGTCGGCACCGCAAGCCGGGTCGGCCTCCCCGCCCGCTCCACCCACACAGTTTTTTACCTGCCAAATGAGGTGCACGTGTCCAAATTAGGCGAGCTTCCCAATTGGAGAGGTGTTCACAAAGGTGTCCACAGGCACTCGGTGGCACTCGAGAGTTGCGCACATGCCAGATGTTCGTGTTGAGCACGAGCATGGTCAACTGATGAGGCGCGAGTGCGAGATGGAAGTAGCCAGTCCTCGCAAAGAGGGCGGCCGTTGCCTCGTCGATTCCACAATACTCGCGTGCGACCTCCGCGTACCTGATGAGGGAGGTCATCAGGGAGGTCATCAGGGAGGTCATCAGGGAGGTCATCCGGGAGGTCATCAGGGAGGTCATCCGGGAGGTCATCCGGGAGATCATTGAGGAGGTCCATCATGGAAGGCACTCAAGAGCGCTAGTTTGTTTACGGAGCATAGTAGGCCAGGTTGGGATTCGCGTCGACGATATAGTTGGGGTAGACGTCGTTATTGCCCAAGGGCGCCGTGCAAGCGTACCTGATCAGGGAGGTCATCAGGGAGGCCATCAGGGAGGTGGGTAGATAGACGTCGTTATTGCCCAAGGGCGCCGTGCAAGCGTACGGGTTGCTCGGAAAGGCGGCCGTGATCGCACGCGACGTTGCGTTGAACACATCCCTCGTGAACGCGCCCGACGGCGAGCCGTGAGCCACGAAGTCTCCCAGCACGATAACGACGTCGGCATCGGGAACGGCGGCGGCGGCGGCCTCCAAGCTAGCCACGAGGAGATCGTGGGGCGGGTCGCATTCGTATTGGCCAAAGCGGCTTCCGTTCGGGCACCTCGTGCGGTAGTTCGGATCGATGTGCCAGTCGGTGAGCATCACCATCTGGAGCGGTGGCAGAGCGCGCGGCAGTGGTGGCGGCGTGGGAGTGGGTATTGCTGCCATCCGGGCGAGAGCGAACGGCGTAAAGGTGGCCGCATAGACGACACCAACGAAAGCTAAAAGGGACAGAGAGACGAGCAGGCGCGGTTGCGGCTGCCTATACAGGCTCGTGCAAACTGCGCTGCCGATGGGTCTGTTCTTGATCACGAGATTGACGGTCTCAATTTGGGGATGGTTGATCGCTGTCGTGGAAGCAACTGGCATTCGAGGCTATTCCCGAACTGGATGGGCTACACTCGCTCGGGCTCGCGCGTTGGCGAGGGTTCCTTACACCGATGCACAAACCGACCGCGTCGCGTGGCACGCGACACTGACGCCTACGCATGCCTCCGTCGGCGACGCAGGTGTGAACCCATCGACTGTGAATAATAGTTCCGGTGAACGGACAGACGCGACAGCCGGTGCTACGGCACTGTTACTGCCCGCTCAGAATACACACACCTTACATGACCCCAAACGAGACACGGAGCATGCGCGCGCTGGCGGCGTTGAGGATGGTCTGGGCGTCGGCGGTTTGGATGGCGGTGGAGATGTTGGCGACGTGGTGTGTGAGGAAGCTGCGGGGGGACGCGCGGCCCTCGCCGTATCGCGTGTTGTCGGTGGCGCCGGGGAGGCGCGTCTGGCGAGCGAGGAGGCGAAGGATGGTCATGAATGAGGCTGCGAGCGCACCTGTGGTTTCGGCGACGAGTAGGGAGACGCCGACGCCTTTGGAGAGGGCGTCGGCGTCCAAAGGCGTCGGCGTACTGTCCGTTGTGCGCGGCGACGAATCGCCGGCGCCGGTCACGCGGTCGTAGGGCGCGTCGCTCCTGCTGCCCACCTGCTTGTGCGCCCGTGTGTCCCGTGTGTGTCCCGGCTCCCCCCGGTGTCTTTTTACCGGAGGGGATTCGTTTTTTGTCGCGGCGTCGGGTGGCTTCCGCCTTGCCGACGCCCGCGCCGCTTTGCCGCCACCGGCATCCGCTGGGCGGGCCGTTCGTGGCCCGCCTGGCAGTGGCTTTGTCCAGCGCTTCTCACGTACGGCTAGTGGAATTGTGCTGCACACCAACAGTGGAGTACACATTGGATTGGCTCTGGATCGACCTTCGGTGGAGCGAGGTGGGCAAGCCTCCACAATGCTGGATGAAGCGGCGATGCTGGCTGCCGCAGCGAGGCTTCGTGCGCTGCCGTCATTGACGGCGTCATGCACACGACAGCCACGCTGGTTGTGGAGTGGCAAGCTTCGCATTGAGATGGAGGAGGACGCCGAAGCTGAGGCCCGTTCACTCGCCTCATTGGCAGTGGAACAGCCTGCACTTTTTCGGGCGGTCACTGGAGCTGACAATGGAAAGCTGCCTGATCTGAGAGGGTTGTGCTTCGGCACGGATAGCCTTGTAGGTGAAGGCAGCAATCGTGTCAGTGACCAGGTGGCACAGTCGAGTACGGTGGACAGATTGGATGGACCTTACTCTGGATCGGAGAGGTCCGAGGATGAGCAGTTTGACAGCTCAGTTGAGCAGGTGCGTAGTAGCGACCCCCCCTTTTCCGTTTTCCCGCTCCGCACTGCGGCTTTGTCCTATAGGTGGGACATCGCATGCCGCTCCTGTGCCGCGAGGCCTTGCCTGGCTTAGGTCAGCATGGCCCGCGATCGTCGAACGCTGGCTCCTTCTTGGGCCCCGCCGCCGGGGTGAGGACGACTTCTCTCTCCTCTCTCGTCTGGGATACTACCATGATGATCGCTACGGCGAGGACTTCTACGGTTGGATGTGCAGCGGCGACGTTGGGTGGCCGGCAGATTACCTCGGTGGGCGGATCTTCCAGCCTCTCAGCTTATCGCAGCTCGATGCAGCGTGGGCTCATCGCATGTGGCATTGTGCTTTGCAGAGGGTGCAGGCGACACTCATGGGCCCGGCCTTCGGGCATGATGGGCGGCCGTGCGATCGTGACACTTCAGCGCGTGCGCCGCGTGCTACCAAGAGTTAGCGAGCGCGACAAGAAACGCGGTGCACGTGCTTACAAGTGTTAGCGAGCGCGATGGACGAGCGCGACTAGAATGCAAGCTACAAGTAAGCTAAAAAAGTGCTTCAAGTCCAGTGCGCCGTTTCCGGTCCTCTGACCTTAGAATCACTCCCCGGGCTGTTGACATCTTTGGTTTCGAGAACTACACGTGTACCGTCGAGTACTCCAACGACGACGTTGGCAGCGGTCGACTGGCCGCTATCGTCTCTACAAGAATAGCCATTATAACCATTATAATTATCACACGTCGATTATAACCCGCCCCCCGCAGATCTATCAGCTGTGCTTTGCGGCTAACCAGGTACAGACGGATGGTCGATGATCTGGCGACGTGATTCCTTGCTTCGGGGGGGAAACCCCCGGTCACACTGGCCGTGGGAGACGATAGGTGGGCGAGAACAGTGGGTGCGTGACATTTCGCATCGTCAGGCTGGGCTCGGTGTGTGCCGATGCTGCGCAGTTCTGTCCAAATCAAGCAACGAAAGCGTCCGTTCCTTCTCAGCCGGTTCGACCCAGCACGGAAGTTGGCACGGGAGCAGCTTCATCATTGCACACGAGCGAGGGCCAGCGCGGGCACTTGCCGTCGGCCCCCGAGCATGTCCACAAGTCGTCGCGCATGGCGATCAGGTTCGTCGAAAAGGAGCGAAAATCGCTCCGGTACGCGTAGGTCATCGGCGACATGTGGTTACTCTTCCACAAGGAGGAAGAGGGGAAGGAGGGCAGGGTGGCCCACGGGCCAGGGCTGTACGCCCACGAGCCAACACGCGGCGCTTCCTCGTCCACAATACGATTGGTCACCTGCTCACAGGCCATCGGCGACGCCATCACAGGTGCAATCCGCGACGCCATCAGGTGCAATCAGGGACGTCATCAGATGCAATCGGCGACGTCATCTCAGGTGCAATCGGCGACGTCATCTCAGGTGCAATCGGCACGCCATCACGCCATCCAGGAGGCACTCTGAAAGCGGAACTCTTGCGATCCAAATATGGAAACCGATCCTAATATGGGTGCGGAACCCTTGCAATCCTCCTCTCACCTGCTTGAAGCGGAAGCCGATCTCGTGCAGGTGATTGAGCATCTTGATCGCCGCGCACGTCTGCTCGCTTTGCTTGTTCGTCTTGGTGAGCTCTAGCTGAAGGGCCGGCACGCGCTGGCGCAGCAGCAGCTGCCGCGCCGTCTGAAGCACCTGCGGTACGGTCGACGTGTCCGCCTGCCTTGAGCATGCACTCAAGGCCCATCAAGGCCCATGAAGGTCACTCAAGGCCAATCGACGCCAATCAAGGCCTATCACGAAATCATGGCCTATCACCAACCAAAGCCCATCAACACCACTCAACGCCCATCACCGCCCATCAACGCCACTCAACCGTTATCAACGCCCATCACCTGGGGCTCGTAACCCTCGACATCCGCCTTGAGCATGCAGATGGGCTGATCCCGCGGTACGACGTCGTCGAGCCGGACAGCCGAGGCGGTGTGCTCGTACGCGGGCGCCCGCCAGTCCGCCTTGAGGATCCCCGCGGAGCCCGACATGCCCGTCATGCCCAGCTTCTTGAGTCGGCCGGATGCCGACACGATGGGTACGCGCAGGGTGTAGTTGCCGGGCTTGTCGTAGACGACGTTGCCGTACAGGGCGACTCGCTCGGCAAAGCCCGGGTTGAGCGCGATGCCGAGCTGCATCACCTCGCGGTACGCGGGCACCGGCTCGAAGGCGATCACTTTACAGCCGAGGGCGAGGCTGTACAGCGTATACCATCCAAAGTTGCCGCCCACGTCGATGACGAGGCCGTTGGTCTCGTTGCAGCAGCGGAACGTGGCCTCATGCCAGGCGTGCGTGAGCATGGGCTCGAGGATCAGCGCCTTGCGCATCCGCTTCATGTCGTCGTCGTATGGATTGTACGCAAACGTGAAGCGTGGCTCGGTGCGCGTTGTGACCGTCTCGAGGGTCTGGCCCATGGGCGTCCTGTACCGATTGACGGGCTTGGCGCACTGGAGGCACAGAGCGCACTCGCACCGCGAGCACTTTTGGCTGATGGTCTCTGCCACATGCGTCTCCCCCGGGCGTCTCATCCGACGAACGCACGAGGGTGCGCAGCTCGGCGCATCATATGTGTACTTCTGCACTTTGATTTGTGCAGCACCTTGCGCGGCGGTGACCACTCGCTTGCACACGTCCAAGTCGTCGAACACAGGCGCTGGCGGGTCCTGCAGCTGGAAGCCCCGCGCCGCGATCGGCACGCGCTGCGCTGCGCTCGTTTGCGTCACGGACATCGACGACAGAGATGTGTCGTTACGGAAAACATTCACTCAATAAGTGCAAGAGTTGTTGCGAAGCGCACTCCCGGATGGGTGTCCCAGCCATTTCCGTTTCTTCCAAAACGCCGCGTTGAGCGTCGGGGTCGTTCCAAGGAGGGCTGCTCGGTGCGCAAAACAGCCCCGGAGGCCGCCCGCCACGCTGACACGCTGACACGCGGCCGGTCGCCTCTCGCTTCGCTCCCACAGGTACCTTCGGAGCGCCATGATCTCCTCCTTCAGGCGCGATGGCACGAGGGAATACCGATGCAAAACGCTCGAGGGCAATTGGCAGGAGGACCGGTCGCGCTTGGAGGTGGGCGAGACTGTCGAGCTTGAGCTCATGAAGGGGGCGTACTTGCGCCCCGCTGATCCCGACATCTCGATCGCGCCGCCCACGCGCGTCGCTTTCGACTCGTGGGGCAATCCGCTCAAGAGCGATGGCGTGCTGCAGATGTGCCTTCGCTCGTATCGCGGGCGGACGATGCTCGACTCGTCGCGGCTGAACGCGGACGACGGCTACCGCGAGTACCAGTCGCTGAATCAGACCTTCTACATCCCGCCCGAGGACCGCAACACCTGCCCCTGCGGCACCGAGCCCTACTTCCATGGCACTTGGGGAGGCCCCGTGCAGTTTGACGGGCGCACGAAGACGCGGACAGGCCCGTACAACCGCTCGAAGAATGCGACCTACGAGCAGGGCCCCTTGGCGGACGGCGAGCACACTGTCGCCAAGAAGCTCCTCACCATCGACACCTTCGCCCATGCGTTGGCATCTCGGCCGGTCCCCGGGCCGCAGACCGGCTCGGGCTTTGGTACCGTCCTACCTCGCCACCCTGAAGACCACGGCGCGCGCATCCTCACGTCGACGGCGATGGCGTCGTGGAAGAAGCCCGTCGCCTGAGCCTGCGGTGGCGCCGCGCCAGAGAGCGGGGGATCAAAAGCCGGCCGATCTCCCGGCATCTCCTGTTCTCCTCCAGGTGGCACCGCAGACGTGCCTAGTCAGCGCCTTTCTGGACTTGGACCTGTGATGTGCAGCTTCTAACTTCAAAAGTTTTATTCACACTTCAGCGCCTCGATCACGGCTCGAAAGCGACTTCTCAATGGGGTCAGGAGGTGCGGCCTTTGCGCGGTACCTCATGTTGCTGGTGTTCAGCACGGCCTGCATCGCACTCACGCCATTCGCCCTGGCGTCGAGCACGTATGTGCACGCCTCGCCTCGGCGCCGCCGCCGCTATCTTCGGCAGCGGAGCGGAGGCGACCGCAAGAGCCCTTCTTCGCATCTGGCGCTTCTCGATCCACAAGAGCGTGCCTCTCTGCTCGACTCGGACTATGAGTGGGCTCTCGCCAATATCCCATTCGTGGATTTTGACGATGCCGCCGAGGGAACGAGCCTTGTCCAAGCGTACTACTTTCGATGGCGCGTCTACCGCAAGCACCTACGGCGGCGCATGACGGCATCGGCCCCGCCGGCGCAGGACACGCTCTGCTGCTCCGGCCGTGCATTCGCGTGTGCACCGGTGAGCGCCGCCTCGGGCTGGTGTGCCGGTGCCAAATCGAAGCGCGAGTGCCACCAATCGCGCACCGAAGTGCGTCCATGCGTTTGGACGGGCAGTCGGTGCGTCAAGGGCTTCACGCGTGGGAGCAGCGAGTCGCCAACGTGCCCGGCCACCGAGCCGGGCGCGCAGCCGCAGAGGGCAAGGCGCGCCCTCGTCGAGCAGCAGCAGCAGCAGCAGCAGCAGGGCCCAAGCCCGCGCACCGGCGCCAGCGCCCACGAGTGGGTCGTGACTGAATTCGAGCCCGAGGTGCCCTGGTCGGGAGTGCACAATACCATCTCATGCTCGGCCGCGCATCATCTCATCGAAGGACGCTGGTTGCGCAACGGGTCGTTCCTGGACTCGTACGCGCGCTTTTGGTTCGACCCGGCCACCGGCGCCACGCCGCGCGCGTACACCTTCTGGGCCGCCACCGCATTGCTCGAGCGCCACAAGGTGTGAATCTGAATGCTGATGACCACTGATGCTCGAGCGCCACAAGGTGTGAATCTGAATGCTGATGACCACTGATGCTCGAGCGCCACAAGGTGATTGCATGCTGATGACCACTGACGCTCGAGCGCCACAAGGTGATTGCATGCTGACGACCACTGATTGCGCCTCAGGTGAGCGGCGACCGCGCGCTGCTGCGATCCCTGCTGCCAGCCCTGGTGGACAACGTGCAGAAATGGACAGCATCGCACTGGGCAGCTGATCCCGGGTGCTTCTGGCAGTATGCTGACCGCGATGGGCAGGAGCATTCGATTGGTGGCGACGGCTGCCGGCCCCTGCTCGGCAGCGTCATGTTCGGTGAGGCACACGCCCTTGCACTGATCGCTCGTGAGCTTGGAGAGGAGTCCACCGCCGCGCATTTCACACACGAAGCCGAACGCTTCCGGGCGGCTGTGCTACGCCTCTGGAGCCCGGAGCTCGGATTCTTCGTGACGCGAGCCACGCCTCGCCCTGCATCGGTGCCACGCGCCCGGTGGGCCGAGCGCCAGACGCAGCTTGCACGGGAGCGCAGCAGCAGCAACATCAGCCGCAGCAGCCGCCGCGGTGGTGGCGGCAGCGGCGTCGGTGGTGGCGGTGGCGTCGGTGGCGGTGGCGCCGCCGGGCGCGTGTGCCCTCCCAATTGGGTCGAGAATGAGCTTGTTAATGTGCGCGAGCTCATGGGACTCTCCTCGCCCTGGTACAGCTGATTGCGCTCGGATTGCGCTCTGATTGCGCTCTGATGACCCTCTGATGACCCTCTGATGACCCTCTGATGACCCTCCGATGACCCTCTGATGACCCTCTGATGACCCTACTTCCTAGGTACTTCCTAGTTCCGCCGCCGCAGCAGGCCGCTTCCTATTTAGGAGCGTGGCGCCGCCTCTTTGCGACCGACGGCTTCGCAGCACGCTGGGGGCCTCGTACCGCTGAGCGTGCGCACCCTTGCTACGGCTACGAGGCGGCGCACGAGTGCACGTGGAACGGCCCCAGCTGGCCGTTTGAGACGAGCAAGACGATCGCGGCGGCCATCAATGTGCTCCGCGAGTACGGGGCGAGTGCGCGCCGTACCGGTGCCCTAGAGCCCTCCGAGTTGTGGGGTTTGCTCATCCAGTACGCGCGCGCCCACACGCACTCGCATGCGGTGAACGCGAGCGGCGGGCAGCTGCCCGGAGCGGGCAGCGCGTGGATCGGCGAGGCGTTAGATCCAGACGAGGGGAACTGGATCGTGCGGCAGCGCCTGTATGACAAGGCAGACCCGAGCCGAAACCGCGGGGTTCGGTACCTTCACAGTACCTTTTGTGATTTGGTGCTCCGTGCCCTCGGGCTCTGGCCTCTTGCCAACGGCTCCCTCCTGGTGCAGCCGCTGCTGCCCGCGCGCAGCCTCGTGCGCTTCTTCGCGATCGATGGGGTCCGCGTGCGCGGGCGCGACGTAACGGTCGCATACGACCGGTCCGGCACCAAATATGGGCTCGGCCCAGGCCTCCACGTGCTCCTCGAAGGCGTCGTCGTGGCAACGGGGCAGCTCGGAGGCGAGCCGCTGCGGATTGACCTCGCTTAGCCGAGCGAATGTTTAATAGCCGTCGCATCCGAGCGCGTGACTCCCCGCCCCCCGGGTGTCAAAACGCGAAACGGTCAAAAAGATTGCTCGGTCTAAAATCTCATCTTCGGCCACTTGGGACTCGACGGCTTCGACGCCCACAAGGTCGGCCTCTGGGGGGTTCACGTCGGCCGGTCGTCCTCTACACGAGGAGCCCGGTCGCAAGATTAGATAAAACGCGCCTCTCCCCAACCTCGATCATCCAGCTACGCAGTTGGCATGCCACCGCGTGCTCGAAGACCGTGGGGCGTGGGGCCTTCGGGGACTGTAGGGACTATGGAGACTTTGGGGACTATGGAGAGCGTGGGGCCTTGCGCCTTCGGGGAGAAAGGACCTTCCGCGGACCGTGTGCGGCTTCAAACCGAACTCGAAAGCTCTGTCAGGTGTCACGCCTCGTGCGCAGGCTCGACGTGGCATCCTGGTTCCTCCACGGAGGCCGCGCCGCAGCACTGCCACGTGAGCCCGTCGAACTCGGCTGCATGCCGCCGGCAGCTATAGTTGTGTGTCCCGTGGAACTTGACGCCACAGAGCTTGCACACGTCGGCGGCGGAGCCCGGAGTGCGGCCTCTCCTCTTATGCTGGGTGCGCGTGCCCGATTGGTCGTAGAGGTCCTCCCACAGCGCCCCCGCCGGATCGATCGCCTCGAAGAGGCCGACGCGATGGTTGCACACCCAGCTGCCGCTGTGGACGGAGCCCTGGCAGTCGAAGTAGACGCCCCCTCCGTGGGCGCCACCTCCCTCAAAGTGGCCTGCGTGCACGGAACCATCCTTTAGCAGTAACTCACCCACGCCGTGGGGCTTGTTGCCCGATGCCCCACCCACACAACCGACGTAGAGCGCGCCACCTCCCAGTGCTAGCCTGACGCGACCGCCGTTGGCGCGACCGCCGTTGCCGTGGCCGCTGTGAACGCCGCCACGGCTGCCCCGCCCGCTGTCGCTACGGCCGCTGCGATCGCGAGCATCAAACGGATTGCGACCGTTGGACGCGACAGCGGCTGGGCCCACTATCACCGCTTGCTGGGCGCGTCTCTGCCGCTGCTGCTGCATGTGATCGAGAGCAGCTAAGCGATCGGTCGTTGATGCCCTCGGATCGCGTGCGACACGGGCGGCGGGATCTGCGGCCAGGGCGAGATTCATGATCTCGAGCGCCTCGTTGAGCGCGGCCATCTCGCCCCAAGGGTTGGACTGCAGCTCCCACCGGTCCGCCTCCTCCGCGCTCATCGCAACCACGCGCAGCCCTGGCTGCTCGTGCCATCCAGGTGAGCAGAGCCAGCTGAGCCGACTCACGTCTGGCGTGGCGCACCTGATGAGGGAGGCAATCAGCATGCAATCAGCATGCAATCATCGGATGCACTCAGATTTGGGACCCAGGGCGGGCTGAGCGTCATGTTCACCTGATGAGGGAGGCAATCAGCATGCAATCATCGGATGCACTCAGATTTGGGACCCAGCTGAACGGACTCACGCCTGGCGTGGCGCACCTAGTATCCTTGAGCAGCAGGACGCCAGACTTCGTGCCCAGTGCGCGGTCGTTCTGCGCCATCCAGCCGCTTCCGTTGAAGGCAATCCAACGGTCTCTGCGCAAAGCGTGCCGGTATGCAGGCTTCCCGTTCACTTCCCGCGTGCTCAGGCGGAACAAGCCTTCGTACGGGGCCGCGAGGCCGTGCAGGACCGCACCCTCGTGGTATGCCGCGCCATCGTATGCAAAACGCAGGCCAGCCGGTGGCGCGCGATCCCGACCGGCATGCTGGTATGCCTCACTGGCTGCCCGTTGCTCCTTCTTGGATGCGCTGTCGCCGTTAACGCCGTTCGGGTCTCTCATCTGTGCAAACACCTGCGCAAACAGATCCATCGGATCGATCCCGGCGACATCAAACTCTGGCCCGGCGACATCAAACCCTGGCCCGGCGACATCACCGCGTCCTAAACTGACGTGGCGATCATAAAGCTGCTTCTTGTCAGGATCCGAGAGAGTGGTGTAGGCTTCTGCGATCTCCTTGAACTTCTCCTCTGCCATCGCCCTCTCTTTGTCGCCGGCTGCAGAATGCTTGTCGGGATGGAATTTGATTGCCATTCTCTTGTAGCCCTTCTTGATCTCCTCTGGAGAGGCATCTCGACCAACGTCAAGCTGCGCGTAGAAGTCGGGAGTTCGAGCCATCGGTCGCGAGGAATGCGCCTTCCACTGGGTGCACACTTCCACCGCACGCACAAGGTGTGAACGAGTTCGTGAACGCTCCACCGTGAAGTCAAAACGGGTCGACACATGTGTGAGGCCGCGAAATAACTGCCGTCGCGAAAGCATGTGTTCACAACGACGCCAGCCCTGTGGGGAACGAGAATTGTGCGTCGACGCAGCTCCCGGACGCGGAACTCGCGGAAGGCTTCTCCTGAGGGGGATGGCCCTGCACGGTCCGGCACCTGAGTTGCCGACAGAATTTCATGAGCCCATATACGAGCTGATTGGAGCGATCGTGACGGGCACGCATTACACAAAGAAGAACAGGTATGTGGTCAACGTGGAAGGCGAAGGCTCGTTGTCCTTCGTCTCCTTCGGTTTGGAGCGCGCAGCATCACGCTTCGAGCTTTCTTATCGCATTGGCGATGGCGGTTGGCTACCGGCGATGACGCAAATCGGCGGCGATCTTGAAGTCATGTCGAATCGTATTTGGCGTGAGGTGGCGTTTCTGTACCACAAGAATGCCTTTGAAGCGAGAGATGGTACCCGGGGTGCACGCCACCGAGTGCCTAAGAGAGAAGCCAAGGAGCCCGGATCGGAGCTCGAGGATGATGACGAAGCCGTGGAAACCCCAGGCTTCACTGCTCGCGCCTTTGATGGTTTCTGCAGAAAATGCCGCGCTCCTTACAAGCATGCTGGATACCTCGCTCGTCACGAGGAAGCATGCGACGGTAGCTCAAAGACAGCTACCGCTTCGAAAGGAACTCGAAAGGAAGCGGTAGCTGCTGCGCGTGTCGTCCTGCACCTCAAAGAGGCCAAGGGCGACAAAGCTCCGCATGCTGACGACACGGTGGATGAGCATGCCTGCACACGCGTCGCGCGCCTGAACGAGCTCATCGCCAGCTACAGTCCCGAGAGCGAGGAGAAGAGTCACTACTCGACGCTGTTTGAGTCGGTGAAGAGATCGAACCCCGAGATGGACGCGCAGATGATTGGGTTTGCGGTCATGAAGGAGATGGCCGCGAACCCGGTCGATTTCGGCGCCAAGGTTCGTGCGAAGACATCCGATCTGGTCGCTGCACGCGACGCTCTGATGACAGCCGAAGAGGCAGCGGACGCTGCGATTGCGAGGGCAACTGGCGAGTCCAGCGCTGCGTCCTCTTCCAAGAAGGTTGTCAAGCGAGCGAAGTACCTGATGAAATAGGAGCTCGCCACCTCCACTCGACTCGGCTCGAGGCGCTTCCAGGCAAGCGTTCCCCTCTACGCACCGAATTGCGCTGTGCAAGACCGGGGCGATGTGCGAGTGGCGGTGGCTGACCCGTTAGGATCCTAATTAGGACGATATTTATATTCTTATATTCTAATTTCTATCATAGGGGACTAGTACTGCGATAGCCACTATCGTATGCACTAAGCTCTAACCGGGCCCGTCAGTACCGGTCCCTCTTACGTCGACTAACTTGGGTCCTAAACGGAAAGGCTCCCCCCTTCGAGAAACTTGCCCTTTTTTGGTCTCTCTCTAGTTGAGGCCGTCCCCTTGTGTTTTGGGAGGTGCGCCGCATGGCCTCGCTGCGCCGCAACACGATGTGAGGCGCTATTGCTCTCGTGCTTGTCATTTCCCGCCGCCGCCCCTCTGCCAGTACGGTGGCACGACGTACAGTCGCTCTTGAGCTAAAAGGTGCTCATCATGGCGCTCAACTGGTGACAGCGAATGCTGAGGCTTCTCCTGCACCCACCGGCGGGCCGAAACCACCCAATTGCGCCGCTGCGCCGACTGCGCGCTTGAGATTGTGGTCTCGTCCGTTGGGATTGTGGTCTCGTTTGAGATTGTTTGAGATTGTGGCCTCGTCCGTAAGTTTGAGATTGTGGTCTCGTCCGTAAAGCGTCTGACGGGGGATTCGGCACGCTCGGCGAGCGTCGTGACGAGCGTCGTGGTCCCCTCAAGTGAGCTCGTCGTCGGAGCACTCGCCGACACGGACGGAGCGCTCGACGGACGCACCGAGCGCCCCGAAATGAAGCCGCCGTAGCCGACGTAGGTGTCGGCGAAGCCGGCAAAGTCGCCGAAGTCTGTCGCCGACTTTGGCCGAGATCTGCAGTTGCCAGGGCCACCACCGCCGTAGCCGCCGCCGGGCATGACTTCTGTGAGGGCGGCGCCCCCCGTTTCGAGATCGCCAGGGCTCGCCTCCTCCTGCTTCACAGTCGCTGTGCTGCTTGCCGCTGGTGCGGGGCCCATCCATGTGAGGACCCCATCGATACATGGATGGAGGCGGCTTCCATTTGCGGATGGAGACGCGGATGGAGACGCGTCCTTGCATGGATGGAGGCGCCCGCGGATCGAGGCGGCTTCACGCGCTCTCGCGACGCGTTGCTGATAGGGCGAGAGCGCATACACCGGCCTAGGCGGCGGCGAGAAGGGCTCACGGCTCGGGACGAGCACAGGCTCTGGGATCTGGCCACTGAACCTATTGGACTGAAGGCTCTGGACGGCCATCATGAGCGGGATGGTGGCAACAGCCGAGATGGACTGGCTGCTTTTCGCAGGCGACAGAGGCCGATCGCTCATCGGAGCAGCCGGTCCAACATGGGCGCCGCCGCCATGATGGGCACTGCTCGAGCCCCCGCCGCCGTTGGACGGTGGCGACGGTGGCGTGGGTCGCGCTGGCTGGCGCTGCGCCGAGTGCGACGACGTCGGCGGCGGGCTCGGCTTCGGAGCCGGACGCTGTGATTGCACTGGCTGCGACGGTGACGAGGACGGCCGCAGCAGCGGCGGCGGCGGCGACGACAGCTGCCGTGGGGCCGCTGAAACTGAGGCCAGCACCTCGCCGATGGTTGTGTACCCGCGTAGGTTGGCCCACGCCGCTGCGTCGAGCCCCAATGCATCGGTCACGCTTGCGCGAGCGCGCCATGAAACCAGCAGCACCGCGATCTCGCGGTGCCCGAACATGGCCGCCAGCATCAAAGGTGTGCGGCCATCGGCATTGATGACATTTACGCGGGCGCCTCGATGAAGGAGCATCTCAGCTGCGCGTGTATCATTCCGCATGGCCGCGTAGTGGAGCACCGTGGCGCCCTCCAAATTTATCATCAGCTCAAGATTCTTATCGGGCGTCTTGCTGGACTGGCAGCAGCGGTAGGTGATGCGGCACCAGGCAAACATCCAGGAAGACGGAAAGAGGCTCATGCCCTCGGCATACACGAGCTCATCGACTCGAGCCGGGTAAAGTTTCGACACCCGCTCGAGCTCGATCAGGCCGCGCAGGCTCGGCAATGGATTTCTTGCCGAAGCCGACATTTTGGCCAACACCCAAGATCCCTCTCAAGACCTCGGAGCATGTTTGCATACCGTATCAGGTAATTATATGAATTGAGTCAATAGGTGGCACTGTGCCCACACGCGACACATTCGTTTGAGGCGGCCACAGGCCCACAGCAAGTCGCCAGCCACCCCGTCATCTCTGCTTTCCTGCGTCCTATACTCCTATTGAGTATTGTGCCACGCCACGACATGATCCTCACAGCGCTGCGAAAAAACGGGCCTGCAGGACAAACAACTCCTGCAACGAGTCGTGCGGCTGCAAGTGAGCGTGGTACTCGACCATTAGTCCATGTATTCCGTGTGCATTCATTTTGGCGTCAGGCTATTCACGCTTTGTGAATCCTTTCGATGCGGACTGAGGTGTGTGAACTGTGTCTTGGGTGTGAATTATAACCATTGGCTGTGAACGTGTAGGTTCGTGACGTGACTTGACTTGACTTGCTTGACTTGACTTGTCGCGGTGTCCTGTGAGCCTGGCCTGTATTGTATTGTTTTGTCTTCACGGCTGTGCTGCTTACGTGTTGTGTGTATTAACATGAAATGGAGGGACGCGCCGTCGCCGCTGACACGGATGCGGCTACGAGCGAGGACGTGTGTGACACCTGCGGGCGGCCCGGCATGCTGATGATGTGTGAGAATCACGGGATGCTTGATAATCCTTTGAGTGGGAACATCATTCCGTGCTCCGCGCAGCATCACTTCTACTGCCTCGGCTACTCATTCCCGCTGGCAGAAGAAGAGGAGTGGCTTTGCGAGCCGTGCGGCGGCTCCAACAATGCGGCGGTAGCCCACAATGCCTTGCGCGCCAAGCCGCCGCAACAATCATTCGAGTGCATCATCTGCTTAGAAAAGAAGAGCGGCGACAAAAAGGTGCAGGTGCTTGGTTGCAACCATCAAGATCATGTGTGCTCCGAGTGCATGTTCATCGAGCTCTTCGAGCACCGGCAAAAATGCCCGCTTTGCCGGCGTGATGCCACCGAGATCAAGCAGCTAAGCACGGGCCGCACTTGTGTAGTCGATTTGCACGGAGAGGCGGAGGGTGCTGACGACGAGGAGGAGGAGGGTGGCGTGGAGGACGGGTACGTGGAGGAGCAAGCGCCGTGGAGCCTCGACGATGCAATCCTCGCGATGCGCTCCGGAGAGACGGTGCTCGATCTCGACTCCAAGTTCCTGCAGAACTCGGATGCCGCGCGACTCGCGGCCGCCCTCGCCGACAACTCCACTCTCACCATTCTGAATCTCAATGGCAACTGGATCTCGAGCCTGCGTGATCTCGCGACGGCGCTCGAAAGCAATAGGTGATGGCCACTGATGGACGCTGACGAGCACTGATGAGCACGGATGAGCACGGATGAGCACTGATGAGCACTGATGACCCATTCGACGAGGGAGTGTCTCCAGCTACGTGATTGCTATGGAGTGCCACTGACTCCTATTGATGTTGACCCGACGCTCCACAGCACGCTGCGCCGGCTTCATCTCGACAACAACCGACTCGAAGACGAGGGCGCGAGGAGGCTCGCTCATAGCCTGCGTCGAAACCGCACGCTGCGCATCGTGTCGCTGCACGGCAATCACCACATAGGATCGCGAGGTGCAGCGGCCTTGCATGCTGCGTCTCGGTCTCGTCCGGTGCGCGCCCTGAGTGCCGTTGATGGCCGAGTTGATGGCCGTTGATTGCCATTGATTGCGGTCTCGTCCGGTGCGCGCCCTGAGTGCCGTTGATGGCCGAGTTGATGGCCCTTGATTGCGGTCTCGTCAGGATCTCTCCATCTTCCTCCCGTGGGACGCCGTTGAGGAGGAAGAGGATGTGGCCGAGCTCGAAGAGCAACGGCTGCATGAGCGGCGCAAGCGGAAGCGCATCATCCACGACGACGACGACGGGGAGGACGACGATGACGACGACGACGAGGACGAGGAGGGAGCGCATGAGCGACGGAGGAATAAAGAGCTTCACAATCAGCTGGGCTTGATGCAGCGCATCGTCCACGACGACAACGACGACCACGACGGCGAGGAGGAGGAGGAGGAGGAGGAGGAGGAGGAGGAGGAGGAGGAGGAGGAGG
>ENA-UOUZ01001061-UOUZ01001061.1-mixed-culture-metagenome-genome-assembly--contig:-NODE-1061-length-18814-cov-110.514260_pt1 | contig 18814 bp, 23 predicted proteins | sample MGYA00238154_ERZ761575 | MGnify/ENA primary metagenome ERZ761575 (study PRJEB28896, sample SAMN07631632) | mixed culture metagenome | isolation source: Freshwater growth medium | place: USA...
CGTCTTGTATGCCTTACCTGTGGGGAGTGGGACGAGGCGCCGTGATGAGCACTTGCATGCGTTCGAAGCCTCGTCTTGTATGCCTTACCTGTGGGGAGTGGGACGAGGCGCCGTGATGAGCACTTGGATGCGGACGGATCGCCGCGATCGTCAGAAGGCTCGACCTGTGCGCCTTACCGGTCGCGGCCTCGCCGCTTGCCTTAGATGGGACGTGCGCATGTACCTTACCGGTGGCGGCCTTGGCGAGTGCAAAGACCGCCGCCTCGAGGTGAGAGGCGAGGGTGAGGTCAGAGGCGGCGCCGCTCACGCCTTCGACACCACCGGCCCTGAGAGCCTCGGCAAGCAGCAGCTGCCCCGTCTGCCGAGTCGGGTCGGTGTGCAGCGAGGGCGTGCTTGCGCCGTGCTGAGCACTTGCACCACCGCCCGCTACCGAAGCTGACGTGCCATCAGCATGCAATTTTGAAGCCTCGTCAGCCGCTGCGCCGTGGCTGCCGCCGCCCAGAGCGGCTGTGCGCTTGGTACGGCGCTCCTCGGCAGCGGCCGCCGCTTTCCACAGCTCCAAGAGCGAAGAGGCGAGCGCCACGATCGTCGAATGGGAATGCGCTCGGAGCCGGCGCACGAGAAGGCCTGCCTTGGTCGCGCGTAGCTGGTCGACTGAGGGCGGCGAGCGGTCAGCCAGCTGCACCTGAGGAGGGAGAGGCACTCAGAGGTAATTAGGGAGGCACTCAGAGGTAATTAGGGAGGCGCTCAGAGGTAAGTAGGGAGGCACTCAGTGGAGGCACTCGGAGGTGATCAGGGATGGAGGCACTGAGTCCGCATGCAGCGTACCAGAATTGCTTCCCCCTCTGCCACATCCATCGAACCTTCAAGGAGGCGCTGCAGCGAAGCCGCCACCGCACTCATCTCAGTGTCCGTCCAGGGCACTCCACGTTCCCCGCCGCCGCCACGCCCCCCACCGCTGGAAGGATGGAGCGCTCGTGCAATCGCGTCAGCCGCGGTGTCCGCCGCACGTACAATGGCAGAGAGGGGCTGTGAGAGCGCCGCGGCGGCGCCATGGAGCCGCAGCTGTGCGGCGGTGGTCAGAGGCCGCGTGTGGAGTGTGGAGCGGGGGGTGGAGTCGAGGGAGATGGCGCCGGAGAAGGTGGTGGAGAGAGCCCCCACGCTCAGGGTGAAACCACCTCCCAGATCGACTGTCTCACTGCTGCCATGGCCGCCGCCACTGCCGCCGCCACTGCCGCCGCCGGAGCCGCCGCCGCCGCGGCTCGATTCACGAAGCACCTGCAACAGCCGAGTCGCGTAGCCATAGGGTAATCCGAGCGCCTCCACGCCGAGGGACTCGCAGCCGCGCGTATACCTGATGAAGGAGCTCATCAGGGAGCTTATTAGGGAGCTCATCCGAAGTCATCAGCGTGCTGCAGCCAGATGCAATCAGATGCAATCAGAGGTCCACGGAGGTCATCGGAGGTCCTCGGAAGGCACTTCGCGTACTGCTCGAGGTCGGCCATCATCCCATCGACTCCATCTGTCGCGACTGCACGCGCCATCACGCTGGAGACCGAACCATCGGCGATCGCCTCGAGGAGACGCGACGAGATGTACGCCATCTCGACGCCGAGCTGCGCCCTCACCTGCCATCAGATGCAATGAGGGACGCCATCAGGTGCAATTAGGGACGCCATCTCGACGCCGAGCTGCGCCCTCACCTGCCATCAGATGCAATCCGATGCAATCTTATTAAGTCAGAGGTATTCGGAAGCCATCAAAGGGCCATCAGAGGGCCATCAGAGGGCCATCACTAGGCAATCACCTCATGTTCCGCGAGAGTGCGGGTGGTTGCATGCACGTAGCCGCGGAAGGCGGCACCAATCTCGGCCGCACTGTTGACGAAGTCGAGCACGCGCACGGGCGGCTTGTGTGGCGCGGCTCGATTGGCGCGGCCAAGCACTTGGACTGCATGCGCACCGCGCAGGGTGCGATCCACACACAGACAGCACACGCGCGGCTCGTCGAAGCCGGTCTCGAGCTTCGCACATACGATGAGTAGGGCTGGGCCTGGCAGGCGAAAGGCACGGAGCACATCCGAAGTCCCATTCAGTGTGCGCTCCGTCACACTGACCATCGGCGCGGTCGTGGGCATCGGCGCTGCCGTGGGCGTGGGCGTGGGCGTGGGCGGTGACGATGTCGTTGGCGGAGGCGCTGTCGTGGGCACATCATCGGAGACCTTCCACGTGGCAAGCGACGCGCCGCTGCGAGCGCTCGGCTCGGGTAAAGTGAGGCTGCCTGATAAGGCAACAAGAGCCACGCGAAACAGGTCATCAGAGGTCATCAGGAGTCATCCGAGGTCATCCGAGGTCATCTGAGGTCATCAGAGGCGATGGATAGGTCTCACCTGAGAAGGCCACGAGCACTCGCACCGGCGGTTCGTCACGTGAGGGTTCGTCACGTGCGGGTTCGTCACGTGAGGGTTCGTCACGTGAGGGTTCGTCATGTGCGGGTTCGTCACGTGAGGGTTCGTCACTCCCACCGCTCGCCTCCTCCTCCCTCACTTCCTGAGCCATCAGAGCCAGCAGCGCTGCACGGTAGTCCGCACAGTCCTGGCGGCAACGCACGATGAGCATGGCCTTCGGATCCTCAAACCGAGCCTCCCGCGCCTCCGCAAACGCCTGCCGGACAAACTGCAGAGCCGCCCTCGCCTTGGCCTGGAGCAGCGCGTCGCGAGCCGCCGCCGTACGCCGCCACGTGGCAACTCGACCGTTGACGAACCCGCCACCGTTGACGAAACCGCCGAGCCCGCCTCGGCCGTTGACGAGACCGGCGCCGCTGTGGAACGTGGGGTCCTTCCGGAGGAATTCGTCCACGGTCTGGCGGTGGCCTCGCTCGTCGACCAGGCTGAGTGCAGGCCGGGCTGTCGTGTAGCGCGCGAGCACGTCGACACAGATCCCTGGACAGCGAGAGGCACTCAAAGGTTATCAGAGGGGCACGCAGAGGTCATCAGACGGGCACTCAGAGGTCATCAGAGGGGCACTCAGAGGCCATAAGAGGGGCACTCTGAGATGCTCTCAGAGTCGCCCTCCGAAGCAATGAACGAAGCAATGAACGAAGCAATGAACGTCGCAATTACCGTCGTGCATCGCCTCTTGCAGCGAGTACACATGGAAGGGCTCCCGCCGCCCCGCGAGGTGGTTCTCGACCCCGAAGAGACGAAGCGCAACTTCGGAAGGGGTGGCCGAGAAGGAGACGTACGAGAGGTGACGTGGCTGCTCGGCGCCGCCGCACACGAGCTGATGCAGCTGCTGCGTCGTGCCATGCCCTGTGGTCACAGCGTGGGATCGATGGGCTTCATCAGAGGTCATCAGAGGTCATCAGAGGTCATCAGACCATGGGATCGGTGGGCTTCGTCAATTACCATGGGATCGATGGGCTTCGTCAGCAATGATGACCACTCGATGCTCTGAGCACGCGGAGCGACTTTCTACAAGTGGTGCGTCGTCGTCTGCGCCGCCCTCAACGCCGCCTTCGATGCCGCCCTCAACGCCGTCGCCGCCATCGACGTCCTCCTCGCCCACCTCGTCGTCGCCGCTGCTCGAGCTCTCCTCCGAAGCCGCCTTCTGCTGTGCGCCGTCCTCGTCGTCGCCGTCGCCGCCGCTGCGGCCCGCAGCCTTCTGGAACGTGCTGATGACGACTCGCGTGCGCGGCTGTTCGCCCGACCGGCACGGCGGGCGCCGTCGCAGAAGCGAGCGCAGGTTGTCGCATGAGGTTGCGCGCTCGACCAAGTGGCTCGCGCCATGACGCTCAAAGAACTGCTCAACCACGTCGCCCACCTGCTCGTCCAGCGCCTTGCGGTCCGTCACCACAAGGACGAGCGCGAAACGGTTTTTGCGTGTGTCCTCCAGCGTGCAGAGCGCATGAGCGAGCGCGGCGATCGTAAATGTCTTGCCCGCGCCAGTGGCGTGCTGTATGAGGTAATTGGACGGCGTCGGAGCCTCGCAGTCCCGGCGCAGCGCGGTGACGACTGCTCGGATGCAATCTGTCTGCTGAGGCCGCGGCTGCCGGCCACCTGAGCCACGCGCAAAGCTCGCCGCGAAGCTCTCCTCTTGCACGAGCACGTCGTTCGTGGTCGGGGTCGCCACGACCTCATCCATCTTCTAAATTTGAGGAATTGTCCGGGAAAGATCGTGCTGGTCCAGGGAGAAAAACATTCACTTGGACCTCATTTCGTCGTAAGTCAAGCACCACCGCCCGGCGCCGCTATGACACCTATTATGACGGGCAGAAGACCAAGCTCTCCCCGAGGAGCTTCGCGTCGGCAAGCGTGAGCGCATCGAGGTCGTCGGCGAGCGGTTTTGGCGGGAAGCCGCCCTTGAGCGAAAAGGCGACGCCGGGCGCAAGGGTGGCAATGTGCTTCTTGAGCTGTAGCACCGTGTGCGTGTGGTTCGCCTTGACGACCTTGCGCGAGCCGTCGGTCATGCGCACCTGCAGTGCCGTTGTGGGCTCCGACTCGACGAGCGTCAACGGCTCTGAGGGCGTGCGCTGCTTGGCGGCAAGCTCTGAGGAAAGCGCGAGCGCCATCGCGAGCTGCTCCTCCTCGGTCAGCCCTTCCACCGCCGCCGGCCGCGCCGCGCCGCCGCCGCCGAGCGTCTGGCCGTGACCGGTGAACGCATGGAATTTGGGCGGTTCGAGCTTCGTGGCGGCGTTGCCGAAGGGACGCTCGCCCTCAGGCGGGTTCGCCGGGTCCACCCAGTTCTTCGGGTCTCCCATCGCGCCCTTGGGCGTTGGTTTCGGCAGCTTACCCTTGCACAGGAAGATGGTCCACTTGTTGGCCACGAGCTCGGCCAGGTGGCTCGCGAGCGAGCGATCGGAGAGCTTGACCGGCGCGGGCTGTGTCGAGTTGCACTCCCACCACTGCGCGTCGATCCGCCGCAGGCAGTACCAGTGCGAGTCGCGGTTGAGCACGAAGCCTTCCTGCGTCTCGGGCCGAACCATGTAATTCATGTTCTCCGGCCGGCGATGGTCCTCGAGATCGACTCCGAACTGGCGCTGAAGCGCGGCAGAGAGCACCTGGATCGAGAAGTTGCCGTCGAGCGAGACGTTGCCCGAGTCCTGCTTCAGGAACGCGCGCGCCTCGGCGGTCATGCCCTCAGCCAACATCAGGATCCTCTCGTTTTGATCGAGCTCTTGTGCGATCTCGCTCAGGTCGATCTCCGAAAAGTAGGGCCCCTGGCATAGGTTGTTGAGGCAGTGCTGCCCGCACAGCGCAGCCACCTGGCGCTCGTGGTAGAGCCAGACCATGCACGACAGCTTCCGACGAAGCCTAGCCCAGCCGATGCCGAAGAAGCTCCACGAGAATTTTCTGCGCGTTCACGTGCGACATTTCTCGATGCCTGGACAAGCAAGTCAAGACAAGTCAAGGCTTCACACCACCGAGTCTTAGTCCGTTCCTGATCGCTGAATGCTGAACGCTGACACTGAAAATCCCCGGTCGACTCCCGGCGCGAGAACAGAGAGTTGCCGAATGAATTCCTAGTGTCCAGCGTTCAGCGTCCAGGATAGTCCGTTCTGATCTTGTCGAGGGACTCTCACACAAGCAACTGTACAGGAGCCTTATTAGTAATGATGCCATCAATCTCGACGCCATCATTGTCAACTCTCTCTTTCTCGCCATAATTGTCAACCCCCCTGGCGCGCGTGGAATTGATGGCCGCGCGCCTGCTGCATGGCTCGGCAAAGCTGTGGTACTCGGCCTTCAGTAGTGGTGCATATTATGAGACGTTTCGACCGCTCGAGGATCCTGCTGGCAAGTCATCAGAGGATCGAGCGAGCGAGAAAAGCTATGGGCTCGATCTGGGGAGCAGCATCGAGGTCGTCGCCATCATGAAAGCGACCATGTGCGAGCGGGAGGTGGCCTGGGACGCATTTCTATCCGAACTGCGCACGGCGGCTGCATCTAAGGTCCCCGAGGACAGGTACGACCGATGGCTTGCAGACGTGCATTGCGCCTCGAGCTCCGCGCAAGTCGCCCGCAACTTTGCGCACCACGACCCAGATGACGAGCCTGTGTTCCTCTTCTACTTGCACGACGCCAGCGGCGCGCAGCAAGCCTGCATGCAGGTGCGCGTCTGCGGCTCGGAGGCGCGGATAGACGCTCTCTGCTCGCTGGGCAATCGAAGCGGAGCTTCATTCATGCGCCACCTCAGCGAGTGGCTACCGACCGCCGCACCCAGAGTGACCACCATCGCGGTCACGCCGCTGAGCAACGGCTGGCTTCGTCACGAGTATTACAAGGGCTTCGGGTTCGTGGCGAATCTGAGTGGTGGGTCCATGTCGCGCCCATCATGACGCGCGGCTTGGTGGTGGTCGCGCTTGGAGACGAGAGTGATTTGGCTCCACGACCTGGCATCCACGCCCGTACACCCTTAGTACGCTGTATACCTTATTTACCTATATAATACGACACTGAAATTCCAGACCCGACCTCCGACCCCGGTCCGACCTCGGCCTCGGAGACCTGAATCATTGACCTGAATATCGCACCGAGACCGGGCCATGGACCGGGCGCGGGGGGCGCGGGCGCGGTCGGGTCAGTTTTGATGCTTGAACATGTCTAGAACATGTCCGCGTCCCCGTCCGGCGCCGACTCAACAAGTCGGAGGTTCGCAAGCCCCAGCAGCGCCGATGGGACGCCGATGCGGCTTCGATGCGGCGCCGACGGCCGATCCCTGGTGATAAAAACTCAACCGCGTCCTCGGTCGTCGGTCGTGCGAGAGGAGCAGAGACTTACATTTCACAGCCATGGATTTGTATTCACAGCCAATGTTTAAAAGTCGACACTCCGCGAGCCGCACGAAAGACACGTGCGCAAAAGCGCAAGGTGCGCGCACGTTCCGTTGCTCGCCGTGCTCAACGTTTGCGTCGGTGCGATCGCTGCACGCGCACTCCGCACCGCCCTCGCACACGGAATCCATCGAGTCCGCCCAGGTGCTTTCCTCCATGGTGCCCTGCTGGCATTCCGGGAGCACACGTGCGTCTCCCTTTGCCTCTCTCATGACAGTGATTTTTTTCCGCGTGCCTTTCCGCAGTCGCGCGCCGCCGCCGATCAGTACGCCTCCCTCCTCTCCACCCCCGCGTGCTTTTCACTGCCACGTGACTGCCCAATCCTGAGGCCCCGAGCTGGGCTGCCTCTCTCGAGCGGAGGGCATGCGACTCTCCGTTCGCGATGAGCTTCGGAGCCACACGCCGCACGCGATCCCCCTCATACTTCCGGCATGCTGTGGGCTGTTGCATGCCTGCGTCGAGACCCATCAAGCGCCCTTCGAGCTTGCAGCCGCTCGTGGTCCCATATCTCCATGCTGCCGAATACACACACATCTCTTGTTCGCAGGATGATCGCGATGCTCATGAACTGTGTAGCGGAGAAGACAAACGCCCACAGCGACATCATCCGGTCGGTCGCGTTCTCCCCGGACGGGACCAAGATTGTGTCGGGATCGCACGACAAGACGATCAAAGTCTGGGATTTGGGTGCGCCGCGAGCCCTCAAATCGCCCCTCTTTGGCCAAAACTGACGCCTGCTGGCTTGTCTGGCAGGCAAGCCCCCGGAGCGCCGGGGGGGGCGCGCCCTCGCTCCGCGTCGCTGCGCTCCGCGTCGCTCGGACGCCCCGCCCCCCGCGCTCCGCGCGGGGCTCATGCTGAGCGAGAAGACGAACGCCCACAGCGACCGGATCACGTCGGTGGCGTTCTCCCCGGACGGGACCAAGATCGTGTCTGGATCGGCTGACCGGACGATCAAAGTCTGGGATTCGGGTGCGCCAGAACCCTCAAAATCGCCCCTCCTTGGCCAAAACTGACTTCTGCTGCCTTGTCTGGCAGGCGCGCTGGGGCTGCTGAGCGAGAAGACGTACGCCCACAGCCGCCCAGTCCTCTCGGTCGTGTTTTCCCCGGACGCGACCAAGATCGTCTCGGGATCGGCTGATGGGACGATCAAAGTCTGGGAATTGAGGGATCAGCCAGTCGGAGAACGTACTTTTGTGGCCTCCATGGAAGACCAGGCTGTGATTCAAGAGGCCTACATGAATGGGTGCACACCCATGTCTATCAACGGCATCACTGTCACTTCGTGGGAAGAAATGGGGGAGACTTTTAATGAGGCAGAAGGCGAGGTCACGATCAAAGTCTGGGATTCAGGTGCGCCGCGAGCTCAAAATCGCCCCTCCTCGGCCAAATCTAACGCCTGCTGGCTTGTCTGGCAGACAAACTGGAGCTGCTGAGCGAGGAGAAGACGAACGCCCACCACCTCTACGTCAGGTCGGTGGCGTTTTCCCCGGACGGGACCAAGATTGTGTCCGGATCGGACGACGGGACGATCAAAGTCTGGGATTCGGGTGCGCTGCGCCCTCAAATCGCCCCTCCTCGGCCAAAACTGACGCCTGTTGGCTTGCCTGGCAGACAAGCTGGAGATGCTGAGCGAGAAGACGAAGGCCCACAGCGACAACATCAGGTCGGTCGTGTTTTCCCCGGACGGGACCAAGATTGTGTCCGGATCGGACGACCAGACGATCAAAGTCTGGGATTTGGGTGCGCTGCAGCTCTCAAATCGCCCCTCATTGGCCAAAACTGACGCTTGTTGGCTTGCCTGGCAGGCAAACTGGAGCTGCTGAGCGCGAAGACGAACGCCCACAGCCAACTAATTTCATCGGTGGCGTTTTCCCCGGACGGGACCAAGATCGTGTCGGGATCGTGGGACAAGACGATCAAAGTCTGGGATTCTGGTGCGCCGCAAGCTCAAAATCGCCCCTCCTTGTCCAAAACTGACGCCTGTTGGCTTGTCTGGCAGCCACGCTGGGGCTGCTGAGCGAGAAGACGGACGCCCACAGCAACTGGATCAGGTCGGTGGCGTTCTCCCCGGACGGGACCAAGATTGTGTCTGGGTCGGACGACGGGACGATCAAAGTCTGGGATCTGGTCAATTGGTCTCGCAAAGATCATTTGCTGTTCAATCGTACCACACAGCGATTTGTCTTGCTGCTGCTGTGGCTGAACAAATTCAGCATGAAGTTTCCTGATGATGTGCTTGATCTGCTCATTGAAGCTTGCTTGAAAAGCAGGTGAGGCAGGCGGTGACGGCAACCGTGTGTCGCCCAATTGGCCGTTACACGGTGCGGTTCGGTGCCACATATGCGTTATGCGATGAGCTACTGTCCTCGGGGAAAGATGCGTCGGGGCTCGTGAAGGTTGGTTGGCACCTACACTTAATGCTACATGTAGCTTTTGGAATTGTGTGGAACTGAATTTCCAACGAGACACTTCTATGAACCTTTTTTCTGACTTGACTTGGCTTGCCTTGACTTTTTGCGGAATCCAACCAACCCCCGAAATAATCGCGTGTTCCAAGCCGGTAGCCGGCGATGTCGGGCTGGCCGCCAGGGATCGGCCGCCCAGGAACCCAAGAGATAGGGACGCAGACTATTCCGTCTGCTGCCAAATCATCGCGCCTGCACGAATCCGCCCAGGTTCGGCAAGAGTGGCTCCGGCGCGAGTTGGAAGCAGCTGAGGTGGCCGACGCTGTGCCGCCGCCGAGGCCTGAGACTACGCCGGCGGTGCGCGGCTTGATCGCTCTGCCGCTGACACCGAAGGCCGGCTCACCACCGAAGGCTGGCTCACCAACGAGGAACCACTGGAACGCCTTCGGCGCGCGGACCGAAGGCGCTGCGGAGTTGTCGCCGCAGACCGTGTGGCGGCAGCGGCAGCAGGAGCAAGCGTCGATGCAGGCGCAGGCCGCGCCACAGTTGCCGGAATGGCTGGAATGGCTCATGGCGCTGCTGCAGCCGCCACCGCAGCCGCCGCCGACGCAGGGCCGGCCGAGGCGGCAGTGGACCCGGCCGCCGCCGCCTTCACAGCAGCCGCCGTCGACACTGCCGCAGCCGCAGCATCCGAGACGGCAGCAGTGGCAGCGGCCGCCGCCTCCGTGGCAGTCGCCGCCGTCGCGAGTGCCTGCATGCTCATCGCGGAGGCAGCCGCCATTGCGCACACCGCGGCCGGCGGCCGACGCAGCCACGTCGACACTGGACTCCTCGCGAGCGCCGCTGCCACCGGCTGCGGTCGCTCCCCCGCCACCACACACGCCGCTGCCGCCGCCGCGGCCCACATTGACAAACCCCTTCGTGCTGAACGCGCGCTCGGTACTGAGCCTCGGAGCGCGTGGCGGCAGCCTCAGCAACGGCCTCAGCAACGACCAGCCCCCGCCGCCAGCAAAGGAGCCGGACGCCGCCTCAGCAACGGGCGCCCGCAACAGCGCGGGGCGATCCGGGGGCGCGGCGTCCCAGTGCTTCAGCGCTGTCTTGGGCGCTGTGAGGCGTGCCTGGGAGGAGTCCTCCCAAATTTGGGAGGAGGACGGCGCTCGCCTTCCAAATCGGGTAGCCCTTGCAGTGCTCGCCTTCCTGACGGCGGGGGCCCTCGCTTGGCTCCTCCTGGCGCACGCGCTACCGCTGCCTATGCGCCTGCCCTCGACTCCACATCCGCCGCTGCCGCCGCCCAAGCCGCCATCGCCACCACCCATGCTACCTCCCCCTGCGCCCTACCCACCTCCGCCTCCGCTGCCGCGGCCGCCCATGCCCTTGCCGCCTCCACGGCCACCGAAGCCGCCGTCCCCTGCGCCGCTGCCCAGGCCGCCGCCGCCCAAGCCGCCCCCGCCTCCGTTGCCACAACCGCCCACGCCCAAGCCGCCATCGCCACCACCCATGCTACCTCCCCCTGCGCCCTACCCACCTCCGCCTCCGCTGCCGCGGCCGCCCATGCCCTTGCCGCCTCCACGGCCACCGAAGCCGCCGCCACCCTCGCCGCTGCCCAGGCCGCCGCAGCCCAAGCCACCCAAGCCATCTCCTCCGCCGCCATCTCCGTCGCCGCCGTCACCATCGCCGCAACCCTTCCCGCCCCCCCCTTCGCCGCCGCCGCCTCCGCCTCCATACCCTCCTCCCCCGCCCCACCCAATGCCACCGCCGCCGCCAAGCCCGGCGCCGCCGCCGCCGCCGCCGCTGCCGCCCTCGCCTCCACACGCTCCAGCACTTTTGGACGCGCACACGTGGCCCCATCTCCGCGCGGCGCTCGCGAGCCAGATTCGCAACGCTCTGGTCGACCTCGATCATTGGACGCAATCAAGGCTCGACGCCGAGGAGACGTATCTCGAGACTACTGTGGAATGGCTGCCCACACCCATCCCCCGGGCCGCCCTCGTCGCGCTGCCTCTGGTCGCGCTGTACGCTCTCCTTCTCGCCATTGGCTGCTGCGCCAACCAGTCGTTCGTACGCTGCCTGTGGGGCACGTTGCTGCCCGTGTGTTGCCGGCCGCGCCCCAGTGGCTGGGGCACGACCGCACCGGCGGAGGTGGAGCGAAAGATGCTCCTGCTGCAGGACGGTGTGCGTTCCGACGACGATCGCTTCGGCAAGGACGAGGCGCTGAGGCAGAGGAGCGGCAGCCCCACCATGACGACGATGGGCCTCAAGGATGGCGGCTGCTACGTCGGCTGTACGACCGTGCTGTGCACGTGCCTCGTCAGGTGCTGCAGCTGGGTCGCGCTGTACTGGGCGGGGTTGGTAGCATGCCTCAGCGGCGTTGTGGCGTGCTTCGCCGGCGCCGTCGCCGCCGTCCAATACGGCGTACGACGCGCCATCGATGCGCTGGTGCGCTGCGTGCAGTTTCAGCACTACCTCTGCTGGCGGGCGTGTGTGGACCGATGCTCGCCCTCGAGCATGTCCAACGGCAGCTTCGTCGTGATGCCGGGCCCCGAGTTTGATGTCGAGGCCGCCAATCGCGCCGGGATGGGCGCGCATGCATTCGGCTCCGGCTCCGTACCTGCGTCGGCGCTCGCGAGCTCGCCTTCCAAATTAGGCAGCTCGCCCTCCAAGTTAGGCAGCTCGCCCTCCAAAGTAGGCCGCTTCGAGGGGGAGCATCGAGGACGCGCGGTGGCCGTGGCGCCCCCGCCGTCACCCGGCTGGTGGCTGCAGCAGCAGGAGGCCGAGGGAGCGGCGCGGCAGCATCAGCTCGTCATGCAGACGCTGCAGCAGCAGACGCTGCAGCAACAGCACGCCCTCCGGCAGCAGGATAGGGACATGCAGCTCCAGCAGCAGCAGCAGGCGGCCCTCGAGCAGCAGCGCGAGGAGGCCATGTTCATGGCCGCGAATGGAGAGCTCCTCGGCCTCGTGCAGCAGCAGCAGCAGCAGCGGCGCGAGGAGCAGGCACGCGCTCAGCGCGACGGGTTCGTCAGACGGCTGCACGAGGCCGAGGAGCTCGAGCGATCTCGCCAGGCGACCATGCAGCGCCAGAGGGAGGATGAAGAACGTCATCAGCGGGTGGAGGCCGCCAGACGGCTGCACGAGGCTGAGGAGCTGGAGGCGCGGCGCCGTCGTGAGGCCTTGACCGGTACCTACTCTGGCGCGTACGCCGGCACACTCGGTGTGGGTCGGGAGACACTTGTGCCATTCGAGCCGCCCTCCTCCTTGTCGCACCTGTCGCCGCCGCCGAGGCTCTCGCCGCAGCCGGCGCTGACGCGTCTCCCGTCGCCACCGCCGCCGCCGCCGCCGCCGCCGGTATGGATCTTCTCCCCTGACTCGTCATTCGAACCCGGCGAGGGCGAGGATGTGGGCGCCGTGGTGGGCTCGTTTGGTAACGGCGGCGGCGGCAAAGGCAGCAGCAGCAGCAGCAGCTATGGCCACCGCCCGCTACGCAAGGAGTTCACAGTGAGCCCGCCGCCGTTCACAGCGGAGAGTGGATGGCTCGTCGGACGCTCTGGCAACGCTCCTTCCATCGGCGGCGCCGTCTTGGGCGGCGCTTCGAGCCCCCCACTCGGCGCTGTCGTGGGCGGCGCTGTCTTGGGCGCTCCGAGCCCCCCACTCGGGTGCGCGGCTGCTCGCAGCCCACCACCGCCTGTGCTAGTGCCGAGCCCTCAGCTTGCCTTTTTAGGAAGCCCCCAGCCTGCCTTCTTTGGAAGCCCACCGCCTGCCATATTCGGAAGCCCTCAGCCGTCGGTCGAGAGCGCCGTCGCGAGCGTGTCGCAGCCCACGCCGCGATCTCCGCGATCTGCATCTCCGCCACGTGGCATGAGCCCGCTCAACCGACACGACGCCTCGTGGCCCGGCCACTCAGCGATTCATCAGGGAGGCCGTTTCGGGTCGAGCACGTATACCGCGGATGCGGTGGCGGCGCTCACGACGGCGCCGCCGTCGGATTCAGTGGAGCCCACGACGGCGCTCACGGCCGCGTTGGGCGGGTTGAAGTTGGCGCCGTCGCCGCCGCCGCCCGGGCCGCGCTCGCCCTCGCTGATGCTGCCGATGCCGCCGATGCCGCCGCCCCGCGCACCGGTGAGCACCCTTGGCGGTAATTGCGCGAGATCGCTCGAGATTACCGCCGCGGCCGCCCACGCCGAGGCCGCGTGGCGTACACCAGCAGTACGCGTGCAAGTCATCCAGCAGTACGTGCAAGCTGCCCTCGCCGCCGTCGTCGGCCCGGCCCATGCCGCCGCCGGCAGCGCCGAGCGTCGGTTTGCGCTGCAGGCGAGCATCGAGGCGCAGTGGTCGACCTACTGGGCGCAGGTGCAGCCTGCCGAGCTGCTCAAGGACACCGCGATCTCGGCGCGCGAGCTGCTCGCCGCCGAGCCGCAGACGCTCAGCCACGTGGCCGCTGAGATCCGTGCGCAGTTTGAAGCGCTCGAGGCGACGTTCACGTACTATGCTGCCGCGTACTCGAGCGCCGAGTCGAGCGCCGAGCATGGCGAACCTAGCGCCGAGATGGGCGCGTTCGGGCTCACGGGCGCCCCTGCCGCCGGCCAGTCACGTGCCATGTCGGAAGCTGCGTGGCTCCAATTTGCCGCCGCCGCCGCTCTCGGCGCCGTCGGCGATCTGAGCTGGTTCGCCTCGCCTAACGAGATTGCCGCCGCGGCGCCGCGCGCGCGGCGCGAGGTCGGCGAGCGCGCCCTGTTCAAATGGATCCTCGATCGGCGGCGCGAGCGGCTGCGCGCCGCTGCCGCACGCCGGCCAAGGAGCGTACCCGCCGCTCCGCGCGCGATTCCGTCAGCCGGCGGCGGCGGCGGTTTCGTCAACGGGCTCACGTTTGCCGAGTTCCTGCAGGCACTGCTGCTCACGTGCTGGCGTCGCGTCGCGCTGCCGCCCCCCGACGACTACGTGGCCGCGGCCGGCCGCCCCGCTGGATCGAGTGGTGCGCCAAAGGGGATGCTGGTCCGGGCGGTGCGCGAAGTGCTCGGACGAGCCGTGCTGCCCGCGGCAGAGCGCCTCGATGTGCTCGCTTTCCGTCGCGCGCTCGCGGGCGCCGCGACCGTTCACGCGGCCATGCATGCGCTGCAGCCGATGCTCGAACTCGTCTTCGAGTTCGTCAGCACGGCGCCCGCGGCCGCCGCGGGCGCCGTGCCGAGCGCCGAGCTGCCCCGGCCAATGGCGCTTTCATTTGCGGACTTTGCTCGGCTGGTAGGGGCGGCGGGATTACTCGAGGCTGCGAGCGGCCTCGGCCTTCAGCCGCCCGACCTGGCGGGCGCGTTCGTCGCCTCCCTCTCCTCCCACTCCGCCAGCGCCCTCACCTACGATGGGTTCGTCGAGGCCCTCGTGCGTACTGCTGCCACGTGCGCCACCGACAGCGACGCGGCCGCCAGCGCATGGACCTCCGCGGCCGCGGCCAAGGTCGCCGCCGTCGCTGCCCAGGCGGCCGCCTCGATGCCGCCCGGCTCGCCCACGATCGCGCATCCGATCACGATGCTCCCCGAGGCGCGGGTGCTCGCTCGCTTGCCCGAGCTGCTCGCCCGTGTGCTCCTCGCAACACTCCCGGGGCGCGCCGTCGACGTCGACATGACGGTCGAACGGCTCCAGCTCGAGGCTATCGGGCGCGCTCGCGACGGCGCCCAACGGCAGCTGGCGCCACCCTCATCTACCTCGCCGCCACGCACGAACGCCTTCCGGCTAGAGGACGCCTATGAGACGTAAGGATACTAGGATAGCCGAGAGCACCGAGTCAGTCAGCGTTCAGGCCTAGAAGCCCACAGCCGTGGTCAGCTGAGCGAACAGCTGGTCACGCCCTCAGACACGCCTTACAGTCCGGGACCACAGCCCCCGGTTCAGCGCTAGCCGCGCGTCGTCAGGGGGAGCCGATTGGTTCGTAACAACACGACATGTAGTTTATCGATTATCCAGGTCGGGTACAGGCTACACAGCCTCTCTGTACACAGCACGGAAATTTACGAGCGTCGAGCCCGAACCTGCGGGCCGTTCGGTTGCCAGTGCCCTATGCCACTGCTAGGCGTTAGGGTCGGCGCCGCGTCCTCCTTCGCCGTCGCCCTTGCCACATGCCCCACGGCACTTGCTGCCGCCTTTGCTGTCGCCGCCGCCGCCGCCACGAAGGACGAGGAAGGACGATTCGGCGAGCCGCGGGGTTGAAGCTCGCGGCCGGTCGGCCGCCTGCGAGCCACTTGTGACTCAAAACGCGTCGTCCTGAGCCTTATTGGGAGCCCGCGTAAAGCACACCGCCCGCGCCAGCGCCCATCGGAGCGGCCGCCGCCGCGGGCGCATCGATGCGGTCAATGCGGTCAATAGGGTCAATGGACCCGAAATGACCTTTGGTGTACGAGGCGCGCGCGCATGTCCATCACGACGCCCTCGATGGAGCCGTCACAGAGCGCCTCGAGCGGCAGGATGCCAAAGGGCTCCTCGATCTGGATGCCGAGCTCCTCGATCCCGAAGAGGAAGATGGCTGCGAGCGGTGGCGAGCAGTGAATCAGCAGCGGTGGCGAGCAGTGAATCAGCAGCGGTGGCGAGCAGTGAATCAGCAGCGGTGGCGAGCAGTGAATCAGCAGCGGTGGCGAGCAGTGAATCAGCAGCGGTGGCGAGCAGTGAATCAGCAGCGGTGGCGAGCAGTGAATCATCAGCGGTGGCGAGCAGTGAATCATCAGCGGCACTCAAGGGCACGCACCCAGGATGGCAGTCGCCGGGATGGTGGCCCAGTGGTTCCACGAGTCCCTCATAGGCTCCCACAGCGCGAGGGGCAAGAGGAGCATGAAGGACGTGAGGAAGCGCGCGGTATGGCGTGTGTACACGAGCGGAATGGGTGAGCGAAAGATGCGCTCGCACGCGCCGAGGTAGTCGACGAGCTTGTTCGTGTTGCTGTCCATGTTGGCGCGGTCCATGGGGTCCATGTTGGCACGCTTCACCGTCGCCGAGATGAGATTGCACACAAACGTGGCGCGGTTCTTGCTGACCATCAGGGCGTTGGCCGTGTCGGGGCCCACCAGGAGCGTCGCCTCTTTTTTGAACACCTTGTCGTCGTCCGCGCCGCGCAGGAACGACTTGAGCGCCTTCGGGAAGAGTGCGGCCTGACGCGCGAGCTGATCGCGGAGCATCTGGCCGTCGGCGTCCTCGCTAAAGTAGACGTTGGACTGGCGCTGGAGGTTGCGGCACGTGTTGACGATGCCGCCCCAGAGCGTGCGAGCCTCGTTCCACCGGTAGTACGCCGTGTTCGTGCGGAACACGAGCAGCAGGGAGAGCGCCGGCATCGCGATCGTAAACGGAAGCGCGGGAAGCGCGAGGTCCTTGATGAAGGGAATTTTCAAGGGTGCGACGTGGCGCACGCTGGAGAAGTCGTCGTAGCCCGAGATGAGCATGTTGATCGCCACCACCGCCACCGCAACCATTGTCACCGACAGGATCTCAGTGTACAACGAGCGCACCACGCCGCTGTCGAGCGTTGACTTGAAGTTCTTGAAGAAGCGATCGGTGCTGCGATGGTTGACCCACGAATCATGGAAGTACACGGTTCGCCGGTACTTGCGTGACTCCTCTGCGTACACCTGCAGCGGCACCGGCCACTGCTCCTCCGGCGAGGGGCACTCCTCTTCCACCTCGCAATCCTCTTTGACGAGCACAATGGGCGACGAGCGCGGCGCGGCAGAGTGCGGGGCGAGGCTTAGGCGCGGCGCCGGCGCGAGGCCCGAGGAGTGTGCGAGGCAGGCCGTCGTCAAGGCAAGGTGCAGCATCGGGAGCTCGCTGGTCTGTGTCTGAAGCGAGCGGCGTGGGGGGCCATCGCGAAGCGCTTTGACAGACCGCAGATCATGATATGAACGCGGTAGATCTACTTTGATGACTTTTTTTGGAAGTGCAACGACGTCAACTGAACGTTAGCGTGCAGCAAGTAAAACAAACAACGCTGGTTGCTTGCTTGCTTGTTCCGCCCGCCCGCCCGCTCCGCCGTTCGCCTATTAAATGTCTCCGCCGGCGAGCGCGACATCCGACCAATTGCATCCGACACAACAAGTCAAGAAATTGGTGTGAAAGTACCAATTCATACCAAAGTAACCTCCAGCATGTATAACGTTGACTTGACTTGACTCTTCACTTGACACATCCTACGAGCGCACACTACATGCACACTACACGCACAGAGGCGCGCGCGCGCGCGACGTGCATAGCGCGCGAGATCGCCTACTCAATAAAAATTACAGCCATCTGCTCCTCCGCCTCTTCGGTCTCGAGAACCTTGATCTCTTTATTGACCTCCTCCTCCTCCTCTTGGTCCTCCACTGCCTCTTCGTAGTTGCCATTTCGCTGTGCGAGCCGCCGAGCGATCTCGAGATCGTTCATCTTTTTCTCGAGCTGCGAGATTGTATATACGCCCTTCGTTGACGCTTTACCGGCCTCCGCCGCTTTCGACGGCAGTGGTACATTGAAAACGCCGGCGCTCAACACTCCGGCGAGCAAACTGTTGGAGCTTCGGCGTGACATGCACATGGCCAATTTTGACATTCGGCCCGCGTGCTGCTGTGAGTGTGGCGCGTGTGCCGCGGTCAAAGATGCGTGCAGTGCTGGCGAAGGTGCGTGTAGCACTGCCGACGATCCGTGTAGAGCCGCAGCCGACGCGAGCGTCAGAAGCAAGCTCAGGAAGGATTGAAGCATTGAGAAGACGGATGTTGGTCAGGGACGTCAGGAGGTTGATCCCGCGCGGTCAGAAGCACGCAGATATCCGGATAGTGCCCCAAAAATGGCCTTATCCAAAAATGATTAATCAAGCAATAAAATAGAAAAGATTTTTATTAAAACGTTCATCTGGCTACCGTCCGAGATTGGAGGTCGGAGGTCGCTGAGTCGGCCGCGGGGCCGGGTCGGACGATCGCCTACACGCCTAGCGATCCCTCGCCGATCCGCATCCGGTCAGTGACATTTTCGATACGAGATACGTATGTGACGAATATCCGAGTCGACAGTCGTGGCGTGCGCGTCTCGGACGATTCATACACGATTGCTCGGACGTGCATTCTGTGAGCAACATGCGCATTGACCAATGACCATTGTCGCCGCAACGCAGTGTCATCACCCACACACGACAGACGACACACGTGTGCACGTTGTCACTCTGAGGTGTCACCGGCGCGGATCGCGCTGCCGCTGGGGGGACCTGCTGAGTGTGACCGTGTGCGCGCGCGGGGCCGTGGGCCCGGTGGTTGTGGTTCCGCCGACCAGTTTCACCAGACTCGCCAGAGAGGGGCCGGGGGGTTCCGCTCAATGGGTCGGCACCACTAGTCGCGGACCGACGGGGGGGCGCGTCCCCTCGTGGGGCAACTTGATTACGAACTAGGCAGCAGCAAGGCAGTCAAATAATGCACATAATGCAAGGGTACCAATCGACAGATCTCGGCACGTAGGCCCCAGATCCGCAATACAAGCTTACCGACCGAAGAAACTACTGAACTTTCTCAGCTTTTTTCTCTGTGAAGGAAGTGGAGTCAGCACACGCCCTTAGGTCCATCAGACTTGCCTTGAGCTGAAAAGAGTTC
>ENA-UOUZ01001083-UOUZ01001083.1-mixed-culture-metagenome-genome-assembly--contig:-NODE-1083-length-18554-cov-98.789286_pt1 | contig 18554 bp, 14 predicted proteins | sample MGYA00238154_ERZ761575 | MGnify/ENA primary metagenome ERZ761575 (study PRJEB28896, sample SAMN07631632) | mixed culture metagenome | isolation source: Freshwater growth medium | place: USA...
ATTTGTCGTTGTTGCGCCACGCGTCGCCGCCCGTGGCCTCGTAGAGCAGCTCGAGTGCGCGCACCATTTCCGTGGGCGGCATCGAGGGTGGCGATGGCGGCGGGGGTGATTGCGGCGGCGATGGTGGCGGCGATGGCGGCGGAGGCGGAGGCGGCGGCGGAGAGGGCGAAGGGGGCCGCGGCGGCGGCGAGGGCGGCGGCGGCGGCGACGGCGGCGGTGGTGATGGAGGCGGAGAATGGGTGTGCGGCGTGTGGCTATGTGGTGTGTGGCTGTGCGGCGTGTGGGTGTGTGGTGTGTGGCTGTGCGGCGCAGGCACGGCTCGGTTTGTGACGCGACGTTGGCGCGGCCTTCCGCAGCAGGCGAGGGCGGCGGCGGTGGCGGCGGCAGCGGCGGCGACCCCGGCGGAGCAATCGAGGCAGTCGGTGCCTTCAGAGCACACCGACCATTCTGATCCTGCGCCGCCGTCGTCGCACTGGTTGTCTTCTTTTGAGAAGCACGTATTGGTGCAGGTGTTTATTGTGCGGCACCGTGTGCCGCATGCTCTCTTGCAGTTCCCCTGCGCTTCGGCAAAGTCACAGCACTCGTCGGGTTCTCCTGAGCAAAAGCTGCACGGAACAGAGCCAGTACCATCAGTCCAGAACAGGCCGCTGTACGTGGCATCGGTGCAGGAGACCCTGCCGCAGTCAGTGCAGTCGGTCCCGAGGCTGCAGCCAGAAAACTCGGATCCGGGCCCGCCGTCGTCGCAGTCACCGTCAGAGGCGAACTGACACGTTTCTGAGCAGGTTTGTCCCGCTGTGCCAGGCGTGTGGCTGTGCGGACTGTGGCTGTGCGGATTGTGGCTGTGCGATGGAGGCGATGGGCATGGGATAGTAGCATACGCGTAGCACACAGCCTCGCCCGCGCAAGTACAGAGGCCGATGGCACATCCCCCCGTGCACGTCTGCCCGCTATTATAGTAGCAGCTGATTGCACAATAAGGATACGACGAGGGGCATGTTGTGCAGCAGGGCTGCCGGTTTGCATGTGGGAGTGAGTTGGCATCGTTACAGGTTACCGAGGGGTGCGACGAGCTCAGGGGATTGTGGCTGTGCGATGACGACCGAGGGCCACAGTCGCTGCAGTCGGTCCCGAGGCCGCAGGCAAAATACTCGGATCCGGTCCCGCCGTCGTCGCAGTCACGGTCAAAGGCATAGCCGCACGTGTTTGAGCATTGTCCCACCGTGCCGCTCAGATGGAGAAGGAACAGAAGGCCTCCGTGTTTCGTGGCCACGTGCATGATGTCCTTCCCGCTGCACGCGTGACAGTTTGTAATTACTTGTAGACTTCTAAGTTATGAGACGAATCCAGTCGCCGGCGGAGCGCGCCGAGGTGGTTCGACATTAGGAGTGACGACAGGGCCGACTATTCTCATTCACATGTCACATCACGAAGGGTGGGAACGAGGCGCCTGTGACGGCTCCAAATGGACGGCTCCCCTCGGAACCTCATCCCACACATACATTGTAGCCGGCCGCACCGTGCCTCCCTATGAATGAGATGCCAGCATCCCACCATCCCAAACGGGCACTCACGGCGCACCACACGAAGAAGGTACCGCTGCGTCTTGCGTGAATGTCCTGAGTCCTGTGCAATCCTGTGGACGCGCGGGGACCTCATTGGTCTGCGAGCGCTCGAAGTCGGGACGGCGGCGCGGATGCGACGTTGTCTCGACTTGAGAGATTGAGGAAGCCCCGTGACGACTCCCCGAGGACTTCCCACAAGACGACCTTTCACGACGATGTCGACAACTCGAACACCGCGGCGCCGCCTCGGAGGAGCCTCAGCCGTTGTGGACTTGACGGGCGACTCGCCACCAGTCGCCGCCCAGCCGCCTCCGCTCGTGACCGCCACACCATCAGCCTCGCTCGCAGCGCCAACTCAGCTCGCTGCGGTGCCACTTCAGCTCCGCGATGTGCCCTCGGAGCTGCACTGCGATAGCGTGGCCTCACTCGCCGCCGCGCTGCCCCGCGAGCTGCAGCCACTGCTCTGCTGCCTCGAGGCTGTCTTTTCAAAGCAGCAAAGAGCATGGGACTGCGGCTACGCGAACATTGCGGCGCTCCTTCGCACGCTCGGCCGGCTGCGCGCCATCCCGAGTGCCAACAGCGTCCGGGCTGCGGCTGCCGCCGAGAGCACAGGCAGCATGCAGCAGCTCATCGAGGCGGCGTGGCGCGAGGGCTTCGATCCCGAGTCGGCGCTCACATTTGGGCGCTCGCTCGCGGGCAAGACGGGCCGTGCGGCCATGGTGGGCGCACCCGAAGCGCTCGCGTTGCTTACCCACCTTCGGCTGGACGCTTTTGTGATCGAAGTGGTTGACCGACGCGGCTCGGGCACGGCCGTGTACGCGGCAGCGGCCGCCTACTTTGCTACGGGCTCCGCGGCTGCCGCGGAACATAGCGGCGCAGGAGCCAGCACCGCCGGCGCCACCAGCACGAGCACGGGCGGCTTCGGGAGCTCTATGCAACAAGGAAGTCAACTGGGTGGTGCCGCCGCTCCGACGACGAGCTCCGTGTCAGCATCCACTGCGGCGAGCCTTCGTGTACCCGTCGCAATGCAATTCGCCGCCGCTCGGGCGGCCGCCGCCGCCGAAGCGCGTGTCGCCGCACATGCTGCGCCACCGCCATCGTCGTCGACCGTTTCGTCAGCTCACAACGTGCCTTCGGAGATGGCCGGAGATCGCAACGTCCCTCAACCGTCGCTCAGTGGAAGGAAGCGACCCTCCGACCACACTGCGGACGCCCCGCGCCGCGCACCGTCGGCGCCGTCGACGCCGCGGCTGCTACCGGTAAAGCTGCTACCCCTTTACTTTCAGCACGACGGTCACTCCTGCTCCATCGTAGGCGTGCTGCGCCACCCTCCGCGGCTGCTGGTACGCGACCCGTCCGATGAGCCCGGGCTCATCCGCTGCTTGCCGCCTGCCGAGCTCGATGGCAAGCAGTACCAGCTCGTCGGCGTCGGCTGCAAGGCGCTCAGCGAGGGCGAGGCGCGCGAGCGCCGTGCCGAGCCGTGTGCCGCTGCCATCTTCCGTCACTCTCGGTGGGAGTACTCTCCTTGGTGGTCGTTGCGGTTTGATGGTGCGTGATCGCCCCACACAGTGGGACTGGATGAGCAAGGCGAGCTAGCCTGTTCGCGAACCTCTGTTACCTGTTCTGTTTGTTTGCTACTCAGAACTTCGTCTCATTCTTCAATCATTCCGTTCCGTTAGCAAGACCGTGCGTCCGCGGCCGGGATGCATGTTCGGTTCCGTTCGCATGTCCCGTCCTGTGACCTGTCGTGTACCGCGCGGCGATTGAAGTCGAGTTTAAGCATCCGACCGTATTGTCCGACCGTTCGGTTACACCCGACAGTACACACGTTGGACATACCTCAGTAGCAAGAGTTGAACCAAACGCCAAACATGCTATCGCGCTTTCTTCATCACCTATAAGGAACCCTCGAGCCAAATCGGCGCAGCAAAGGCCAAAGCGCCTCTCCCCTCCGGCGGGACTCGTCGCCCTCCCAAAGGCGCAGATCCCGCCAGAAGCGCCGACTGACGGGCCACAATCACATGCCGCGGCGCATCACCCACATCGCCTCAGCGTACAATGAGCACACAGAGCAAAGAGCATGCCGCACTCAACACACACGTGACACGACACCGCTACACATCTGATTGCGAGCAGGCGCTCTTAGTTCTGGTTGCGCCCTCACTCGCCGCGGCGCAGCACGCCGCGGCGGCTCCAGCCATCATGATCAGCATCCTCCAGCCGGCAGCCGGAGCAGCACCAGCAGCAGCTCTTGCTGCTGACGCACGGTTCGGTTCTTGTCAGCGGAAGCTCATACTCGAGTACAAGCTTTAGAATTAGATGAGCTTGTCATAGATGGAGAGCCCGTGGATGGAGCGCCTGCCCGCGTCGTAGGCAATGTCGCCCTGGACGGTCTTGTACTTGAAGTTCGACGGCGCGATGTACTTCTGCCCCTCCGGCACCGCACCGTAGTTGGACTCGCCCACGTGGTCAAACACCTTGGGCATGTGGCCGGCGTAGCGTGGGATGAAGCCGTCGCCGGAGACTGTGTTCGTCGGCCGGTTCGGGGGCGGCGAGCCAGCGGCGGCGATGATGGTGACGGCCTCGTGGGCCCGCGCATTCGAGACATACATCTTCTTACCCGGGGAGCCCGTTCTCGTCTGTGCGCCAAAGCCTGGCAGATAGGCCGCCGCCGTCGCTTCCGGCGATGGGAAGCCTTCCGCGGTGCGCCCGTTCACGATGCCACCGAGCGCGCATCCGCCGATCTTGTCGCGCGAGCGGGGCACATGACCCTTGTAGCCGACCATGATGCCCTGCACCTCGTCCTTGTAGGGGCTCGACTCCTTGACCATGCCCATAAACTTGGCGTGCAGACCCTCCTGGCCCTTGGGTGGCGGCCATGCCACGCCCATGTCGTGGTCGGCCATCGTCATTTTGTCGGGGCTCGCGAACGTGCCCGCATGCAGGCCGATCGCCTGGATGTCCTGCTCGGCCGTGTACTTGTTGGTGTACGCCTGCGATGTCATGTCGGTTGCCACATACTCCTTTTTTGTGAACTTTTCCTCGGCGTTGTCGGCGCCGCGCACTCCCGGATCGGCGCGCGTGAACACGTCAGGGCAGCTGAGAGTGTTACCAACGTACCAACTGCCCGCCTCGCCGTAGAGAAGACCCGTGCGCGTCGGATTGATAGCGGCGTGCGTTTCTGCGCCCCAGCTGGCCTGCATGACTGCCCGCAGTGGGTTCCCAATGCCAAAGTCGAGAAGTGGATACGTTCTGCGGCCATTCGATTTCGGAGATTTTCAAGTTTCATTAGCCGTTTGGGAAAGAACACGTACACGAAAGCGAAGAAACATTGAAACCACTCTTGGATTTCGCTACGCACACGCGATTTACCACGAAGGTGCCACGCTGCAGAGCAAGCAAGCAAGCACAGTGCCACGCCTCTGCGTGCTCAGTGCCGCCGCTCCATTCCATTGGCGATGTCGGTTCTCTCTGCTCCTACGACAGACGACGAGACGAGGACTCGTGGTTTAATGTGGGCGTGACACATGAGGCGGGCTCCGATCGAGCCTCGACGAGGCACGCTCCCATCGAGCCCGCATGGCTTGCAGAGCGCGTGGCGGGCTGGCGGCGCGCCATGGCGAGCGCCATGGTTCGCCGCAGTTCGTCGGAGGCTGCGCCAGACCCTCTCAGTCACCCTTCTCAGCACCCTTGACGAACCCCGCGAGCGCCTTGCGCATGTGCCGCTGTATCAAGGCGTCGAGGTCCTGGATTACGAAGGCGCACACGACCTCGTACAGAAAGGCAGCGCAGCGATGCAGCTTCTCGAGCACATGAGGTTGCTCTGGTACCAGCTTCACGTAGTGCTCGAGCCAGGGCTCGAGAAAGGCAGCATGCTCGAAGACAGACACGAGGGCCCTCACGTACTCGCTCGGGTTGGATGCCTTCGAGGGCATCGCGCCAAGCCGAGCGGCGGTCTTATCGAGCGTCTTGGCCAGACCCTTGAAGCCCTGGGTCAACATGCTAATCGAGACACCACCGGTGCTCGCAGTGCTGCTGCGCAGATCAGGCACAAACGAGAGCACCCGCGCCAGCGACGTCTGCAGCGTATCCATCGTCTCACCCAGCCGCTCGAGCTCCTTGCTCACGAGGGGCACCTGGCGGAAGTCGAAGACGGTGCGTACCTTCTGGAGCTCGACGACGAGGCACTGCGCACACTCGAGCTTCGCATCTCTCGCGGCAAGCTTGCCGCCCTTTTGCACCCAGACGCGCCGTGGCACGAACACGCGCGCATCCGATGACATGTAGCCTCCCTGCAGCATCGACGTGCGCAGGATGCCCATGAGCCAAAACGGGCGCCGCCACTCCTCCGCGCCGGTCGGGCATGGCGCCGGCGGCCTTGCCGCTTTGATGGCCTCCGCATCGTCATCGAAGACGAAGGCGGTCGTGCTCTCTGCGACAGCAGCGCCTGCTCCGCTGGCCGTGCCGCCAGTGGTGGGGGCCTGTGTCGGGGCCGACTCCACTACTGTGATCTCGAGGCTGTGGCGGAGCTCTGCGATACGGTCGCAATAGAGATCTTTGTACTTGAGGAGCACAGCGTTGTCAACGGTTTTGTCCTGCAACCCGTGCTTGATCAGCTCGACCGACTGCATGTAGAGCCGGATCGCCTCGTCCAGATCGCCCGCCTCATCACTCTTGACCGCTTCCTGCGCGAGCTGGATAGCCCGTTCTACCGACTGCGCCGTGCTCATGTTCGGACCTTCCTGGCGTTCGTCATGATAATTTCTACAAGATTTCCTAAAATGGAAGTAACGAATGAGTGCGTGAACGGGCGTTTACTGTGTGGACTCTCACGGCCTTTGGTCATATTCAACACCGAAATCACCATTCACGCGAGCGGCCTCGTCGCTTCTACATGTCAGGTGTGGGTAGCATCCCAGGCCTCGCGAACGGCAACCCGATCGTCTTCTTCGACGTGACGATAGGCGGCCACAGCGCGGGCCGCATCAAGATCGAGCTCTTCGCTGACGTCGTGCCGCGCACGGCCGAAAACTTTCGGCAGCTCTGCACGGGTGAGTTCCGCAAGAATGGCAAGCCCGTCGGCTTCAAGGGCGCGAGCTTCCACCGTGTGATCAAGGGCTTCATGGTGCAGGGCGGCGACTTTGTGCGCGGTGACGGCACTGGCTGCACAAGCATCTACGGCGACAAATTCGACGACGAGAATTTTGAGCTCAAGCACACGACGCCAGGGCTGCTCTCGATGGCCAACAGTGGGCCGGGCTCCAACGGCTGCCAATTCTTCATCACGTGCGACGCGTGCGACTGGCTTGATAACAAGCACGTGGTCTTTGGCAAGGTGGTCGACGGCATGCTCACCGTGCGCAAAGTTGAGAATGTCACCGTCGGCCCCAACTCAAAGCCCAAGCTGCCGATTGTCATCTCGCAATGCGGAGAGATGTAGCTGGCATCTCGTCGTCAGGAAGCTCCTATGTGTACGTCGACGATCGAATAGCGATCGCGTTCTCGCTCACCTTAGAGGTGGGCGGCAAGGCATGAGTTGAGATTGAGATTGAGCGTGTAAAGTGTGGCTAGCCACCAGTAGAAGAGACAAGAAGCGCCTTATAATTTTTGCGCACGCTCCGGCATCGCCAAACGTCCATCTGTTCACTTCGGCCTCCCGTGAGTCTAGAAGAAATGACGCAAATTCCGCATCTAATCTCGTCAACGAAGGGAAACGAAAATGGACTGCTCGGGCGTCCATCGGGTCGCTGTGATCGGCGCGACGGGTCGCATCGGCCGAAAGTGTGTGTTATTTGCGCTCGCACATGGGCATGAGGTCGTGGCGCTCGCTCGCCACCCTGAGCGTATCCCTGCCGCTGCTAATCTCACCAAGGCGCGCGTCGACCTTGGCGAGGCATGTGTGACAGCGCTTGCGCCGCTGATATTTGGCAGTGATTTGGTGATCTCTTGCATTGGTAATCGGAGACATGATGGAGAGCCTCAGGTGGTGGCGCTGGGCACGGCCATTATTCTGGCCGCTATGGCGATGGCCGAAGTTCCGCGTCTGGTCATGGTGTCGTCCCTGGGCATCGGAGACTCTTGGAGGCAGCTGCTCGGGCTGGGCTGGGTGGGCTGGATGGCCTCCTACTTTTTTGCGACGGCCATGCGCGAAGATCGCGAGGATCTTGCTACGGCGGAGGCCCTAGCTATCGGTGCTCCATCGACATGGCCGTGGGGTGATCAGGTGCCTCACTCACGACCCAAGGGTATCTCTGTCGTCGTCGTTCGACCGGCGGGACTGACGAATGAGCCGAGAAGCCATGCGCATCAGTGCTGCCGCGCGGATGAGGCCCTACAAAACGGCTTCGTTGCACGGGAGGACGTGGCCAGCTTCATGGTGAGCCTCGTCTCCCAGGAGCGTTTCGATCGTTGGCGCGACGGAGCGGTCTCAATTGCATGCTCAATTGGCGCCCATCACGGCGCCCAACACGGCGCCCATCACGGCGCAACTGGAGCAGGCGACGGAGCGGTCTCAATTGCATGCTCAATTGGCACCCATCACGGCGCAACTGCAGGCGCAGGCGCGATGAAGGCGTTGAGTAAACCGCTGGGAGAACTCGACGCGTAGCAATACGCTCGCGTGCTGCGTGACGGCGCTCTGCTCGCGAGTTGCCTGTCCTTTAGAGACCACTAACTAAAATTGCGAAAGTAAGTACCTCACGTGCTCTCATTGCGGGTCGTCGACGTCGTCCTCGCTGGCACTGGCACTGGCACTGCTGCTGCTGCCTGACGCTTCGCTACTTTCTCCGCAACCGCCGATACCGCTGCTGCTGCTGCTGCTGCTGCTGCCCCCCAATCCGCTCGCGCTCGTTGTGGCCTTGCCGTGCGGTGGGGCCGTGATCGAGCTCGTTGGAGGCTGCCGCCCTTGTGCTTTGACAAAGGGCTCTGCGGACATCTCGGGCTCTGCGAGCGGTCGCGGTGAGCCACCTGCGGACTCTGCGGACTCTGCGGACTCTGCGAGCGGTCGTGGTGAGCCGGGCTCGAGCGTCTCGGGTGGATCATGCCGCAGCCGAATCTCCTTATCGGCCATCAGCTGCACAGTGTCACGGAGCTGCTCGGCGGGGAGGATGGCCACAAGGGGGCGGCACAGCGCTGCTGTCCAAAGCCGCTTGACGCCTGGGCACTGCTGCAGCGCTCGCAAGAGCACGCGTGAGGCGGCATGCATGCGGCCGGCCGCGCTTGCCTCGAGTCGAAGGTAAGCGAGCCAGAGCGCCGGGCATCCCGGGCAGCTTGCTGGTCGTACCTGTGGGGAAGGGGTGGCGGCGCCGTGGTGAGCGCTTGCATGCAGGGCGAGAGGGCAGCTTGAATGGTCGTACCGCCAGCTCGAGGACACGACGCGCACGTCGCTCGGCCCCCATCGCCTCCACACGGCCCGACGCCGCCTCGCGCTCGACCTCGGCGCTCGGTACGGCGCTCGTGCGAGAGCCGTGGCCAGCGCCGTCCCGGGCGTGCGCGCCGTCCCGGGCATTCGACCCAGCGCCGTCCCGGGCACCACGCCCCGCGCCGTCCCGGGCGCACTCGAGCTCGAAGTGCACGAAGGCGAGCCAGAGCTGGGGGCAGCTCGGATGGCGATTGCATGCGAGCGTCAAGAGGCGCCGCCGCTCAAACCGCTCGCCTGCCGCGGCCTGCGCGCCGGTGCCAAGCAGCGTGCGGAGCACGTGCTGGTTGGCGGGGAAGTCGGCGAGGGCGCAGTGCACGACCATACGCTCGCGAGCGGACGGGCCGTGGGCGTGACGTGCCCTCTGCAGGCTCAGTAACCACAGTTGATGCTCGATCAGCCGCTCGTGCGCGCGCGTGCCACGACCGGCGAGGCGAGGAGCTGCCGTGCCTCGCTCGACACGGCGCTCGGCAGCCGCCCGCGGCGCCGCCGTGCCGAGCGCCGTGCCGAGCGCCGCGAGCACGCGTGCATGCACGGCGAGCGCCGCCTCGATACCACGCGTCAGGTACTCGAACAACGCGAGGGCGCACGCGAGCGTCGCGCGTGCTTCGTCCAGAGGTTCGTCAACAGGCTCGTCACGAGGCTGCTGCTGCTGCACGTCCAGGGGCTGATGCTGCAGATGCTGTAAGTGCTGCTGCACCGTCATCGGGGCCAACTCGCCATCCCGTGCGACATGCGGAAGGGCACAAGGCAGCTGTGCCGCGATGAGCGCCTCCAGTCCCTTCCGAGCGCGCAAGAGCTGGGTAGCGGACGGCGCGCTCGTTACGGCGCTCGCCGCCTCCGACTGCGCCGACGGCCCGGATGGCGCCGCGGCTGGATCCCACGCGGAGACCAGCCAGCGTAGTGCGCGCCGACTTGCCGCCGACATGCAAGTGCTCACCACGGCGCCCCCCTCCCTCTCCCCACAGCGCCGACTTGCCGCCGAGGAGGCCGCGTACATGTCCTGTGAACAGCCTGGGGGCGTGAAGACCGCCGAAGCACATGCGCCCGCGACGGCGCCCGCCGCCTCGATGCCCGCAGCGCGTGCTCGCTCGTACGGCCGTTGGATGCGCTCGACTTGCGCGGCGTGCGTGGCGCTGTCGAGGCACAGTCGCGCTGCCGCGAGCGCCATCGGCAGGAGCTCGAGCGCCGTGTCGAGCGGCGACGCTGTGCCTGCGGGCGGCGCGCAGTGCGACAGGGCGGAGGCGTACACGGTGAAGGCCTCGGCGGACCTGCCCTGTCGTTCCTCTGCCCGGGCGTAGGCGAGCCATGTCGGCAACGCCGCCGAAGAGCGTCGGAGAAGGGTCTTTGCGAGCTTACGCAGCGCGGCGGGCGTCTCGGCTGCCTCGAACAGCGCTGCCGCCAGCCGAGGTTCGTCAGGGTACCGTTCGCAAGCGGCGCTCAGCATGGCGCGTGCGAGCTGCCGCTGCGCCGCCCCGCCCTCCGCCACACTGCCTGCCGCCGCGACCATAGGAGGCGTGTGCAAGCCGAAACGGCCGCTACTATAGGCGCCGTGCTGAGCGCCGAAACGACCGAACTTGGAGGGTGCATCGCAGTGGACGGAGGAGCGCCTTCCTGGCAGCGGGTGTGGTGGCTCGGTCTTAATCTCCGACTTAATCTCCGGGTGTGGTGGCTCGGTCTCCGGGCGGCTGATCGTCGGCGCGTCGGCAGGAGCGAGCGCAACGTCCGCAAAGTCCGCAAAGTCCGCAAGAGCCTCGGGGGTGGCGGCGGCGGTTGCGTGGATGACGGCGAGCGGGTGGGAGCTGGGAAGGTACTCGAGAGCCCGCCGTACGCCGAGCAACGCCGCAGCCAGCAGAGCGAGCGTCACGTGCGCCTCGCGCCCGTGCAAGGGCACCAGGAATGGGCGCACGTCCTCGCACAGCACGACCCTGTGGGGAAGGGGTGGAGGCGCCGTGGTGAGCACTTGCATGCAAGGGCACCAGGAATGGGCGCACGTCCTCGCACAGCACGACCCTGTGGGGATCCTCCTCCGAGGGCGCTGTGGTGAGCACTTGCATGCGAGGCAGGTCATCAGTGGCAATCAGCGACCCTGTAGGGATCCTCCTCCGAGGGCGCTGTGGTGAGCACTTGCATGCAAGGCAGGTCATCAGTGGCAATCAGCGTACCTGTGGGGATCCTCCTCCGCCTCGTCATGATGCGTCCACGCTAGGAGGGGCACCGCCGCCTCCATGCCAAGCAGCTCCTCGCGGGCGGCCCACTGCGCGCATGCAAGCCGACTCGCATCGAAGCGCAGCGCCACCGGCAGCGCCGCCAGCTCGGCGTCAAGCATGCATCGCACTCGCCCGTCACGAGTTTCGTCACGCATCGGGAGTTTGTGCCGTGTGGCAAGTGGGGGCGCCGTGTCGGGCGGCGCGAGGGAGGCCGCGCCCTTGGGCGCCGCGTACCAATGGCACCATCCCCGCGTCGCTCCAACGTCCTCGGCCTCGCCTCCAACCCGCGGCGCCTCCGCCTCCCAAAACTCTTCAAAGGAGGCGAGCCGTGCCGCGAGGGGCGCGTGCTCGAGGGCAGCGGGCGCCATGACATTGAACTCGAACAGCGCCTGCAGGATGCCGATCGCCCCCTCGGTGTAGCCGGCCGCGTGCTCGGCCAGAGCCGCACGGTACACGAGGAGCAGCACAGAGCCCTCGAGCGCCTCCAGCCGCGCGGCCGACGCACCGGCCGCCCGGGCGGCGGCGAGCTGCGCCGCGAGTGCCCCGACGCTCCGAGCCGCGCGATGGCGCTGAGCACTCACCTGTGGGGAAGGGGTGGAGGCGCCGTGGTGAGCACTTGCATGCCGCCCCGACGCTCCGAGCCGCGCGATGGCGCTGAGCACTCACCTGTGGGGAAGGGGTGGAGGCGCCGTGGTGAGCACTTGCATGCCGCCCCGACGCTCCGAGCCGCGCGATGGCGCTGAGCACTCACGGAGTAGGCACCAAAGGAGCGGCCCGTGCGTGCTAGGAAGGCGGACCAGAGCCCTACGGAGCCGGGCAGCGCTGCGAGCGCCGCCTCCCATTCCGCATCGAGCTCCTCATGCGCACCTGATGACGGAGGCAATCAGGTGCAGTCAGGTGCAGTCAGGTGCAATCAGGTGCAATCAGGTGCAATCAGGTGCAGTCAGGGCCGCATCGAGCTCCTCAGGCGCACTGCACGTCTCGACCGCCGCCAGCAATCAGTTGCAATCAGGTGCAATCAGGTGCAATCAGGCGCACTGCACGTCTCGACCGCCGCCAGCAAGGCGAGCCGCAGCCGCTCGGAGGACGGGTTGGACTCGATCGCCCGGCGGAGCACCTGTGGGAAAGGGGTGGCGGCGCCGTGGTGAGCATTTGCATGCCGACCCGGGGTCGACTCGATCGCGCGGGCGGCGCACCTCTACCTTCCGCTCAGCTGCGGCGGCCGCATGCCGGCGGTGAGGGTTGGGCGCCGAGTTGGGCGCGCTCCCTGTGGATGGGAACGCCGCGCCTCCCTGGTCGGCCTCAGCGAGGGCATCGCCGCCCCCGCCGCCGCCCCCGCCCCCGCCGCCGCCGCCGCCGCCGCCGCCGCCGCCGCCGCCGCCGCTGATCGTGCCGTCGAGCGTCCTCGCGAGCGCGAGCCACGCGTCTTCATCTTGAGGTCGTTGACGAATCGCGGCGTTGAGCTCACGCACCCGCCCAAACTCGTCGTCCATCAGCAGCCGCGCCGCACCGGCGCTGGCGTCGCCGCTGCCCCAGCTCTCGGCCAACAACGGCTCCGGCAGCAGAGGCAGCAGCTCCGCGAGCGCCTCGTTGCCTACCGGTACGTGCGGCTGCATGCGCCGTAGCGCTTCGGCGGTGATCATAGGCCCAGCGCCGCCGCCGCCGCCGCCGCCGCCGCCGCCGCCGCCGCCGCGGCCGCGCCCGAAGCCCGGTCCAAAGTAGCGTACACACCGATCTTCCCGCGGCGCCGCCAGCACGCGGTACTTGGGCAGATGGGCAGCAAACTGGCACCCGAAGGCGAGCGTGTCGAAGTCGCCCTTGGTGTCGAGGAAGAGAGAGCTGACGGAGGACGCTCCGTCGTCCGTGAGCGCCGTTGATGGCTGCGCAGCGCGCGGATCCTCGCGAAGAAAGAGCCGATCCCGCTCCAGCATCTTGGCGCGGTCCTGCAGCGTATCAATCTCGCTTGCGCTCGGATCGACGAGCTGCTCCAGCTGCTCACGCTGCCGCTTGCGACTCCGGCTGCTGCTGCCATCCTGGCCACGGGGGCGCTTCCCGCGCTTATCATGCTGCTGATCACGCTGCTTCGCAAGCTTGTCATGTTTCTCGCGTTTGTCGCGTTTGTCGCGCTTATGCTTGCGTTTCCGGTCCTTGATCTCCTTGCGCACGGAAGCGGATGGTCGAGGTGGTGGCGGAGGCGCTGGTGGTACAGGTTGTGGAGGTGCTGCCACTGCTAGCGACGTTGGCGGCTGTGGCGGCCGGAAGGACGTGCCCACGCTCAGCCAAGCACTCGCGGACATTTCGCGCGCGCGCCCGCGCGCTGGCGCGGTTCATCAAGCGTGGTCGTGGCCTTGTCCGTGACATTTTGGTTTCGCACACGGCGCGTGCCCTGAAGGTGCGCGTGCGATGGAGACTGTTCCGTTTCAGTATCTTTTGCTCGGGCCTCGGCACTTCCGCACAAACCCGCCTCGTGATGATCGCGGCCGCGCTTCTGACTCTGGCCGCCAGCCCTCCTCACATTCTAGTCATGGGCGACTCGTGGGGCACCGACATCGCGGGCGGAATGGATGTTGGCGGAGTCAGCGCCTTCGATCGTAAGCTGCGCGAAAAGGGGTGCAACTTCACGGCGACCAGCATTGCGATCCCTGGCACGAAAACAACAGACTGGGACACGCCTGGCATGCTCGACATGGTCAAAGTGCTGTCTAAGAAAGCCGACTACGTTTGGATCACTCTCATGGGCAATGACGCGCTCGCCGAGATGCCAGCGTGCGCTCGCACGGGCAAGTCCGCGCAGGAGTGTGGGAATGAGCTTGTCGGCAACGTTTTCAGGCACATGCTGCCCATCTTCGACGCAATCCACGTTGCCAACGCGAAGACGCGAGTCGTCGGCTTCGGTTACGACATCCTGTTCTCTGGAGCCGCGTGCCTACCGATTGCGAAGAGCGTCTTTCCACAGTGCTGGAACACGACCTCCACTACCGACACCACGATGGAGTCCGACCCCGAAGCTACCAAGTGCTTCAACACGCAATTCGTACGGATTCAGAAGCTATGGCAGGAGTTCGCGAGCGATCTTCATTGGGTCGACACCATCGACGTGCTCGGCACCACACAGGCTGCAGGCGGCTTCCCGGGCACGGCACCAGGCAGGCCGGACCTGACCAAGTTTGCGCCCGACGGCTTCTTCCCCATCGAGCTGGGCTGCATCCATCCGAGCCTGCTTCCGCTCGAGACCTCAGGAGCCATGGCCATCATGGACGAGTTCCACAAGCAATATTTTGCCTCGAAGCTCGGATGTTGACATCAGCACGTGAGTTCGCCGGTTGCGCTTCCTAAATCTAAACGCCATGTTGCTAAACGCGCTCCGCGATGCGTCGATCTACTCCGCGTGCGTTCACGGTCTGCGCGGACACTGTCGGTACTAGCTAACCAGATGTGGACGCTGTACAGCTATTGTATACCAGCACCGTACGGCCACCCTAGGCCGTCCAAGCCCCTCGCCTCGATTTAGCAAGCCCCTAGCTCCGCGCTCACCTTACACCTACCCACCACCACAGACCCAACGGCCGCGCACCCGCGAACAGGCCCGGCACCGCAGGAGCACAGCACACGGCCGCACCCAGGCCCCAGCACCTGAGTCCCGGCCGCGACCCCCGGGCCGCCCCCCCGCCCGACCGGGACCGCACGGCGGCCCTCGGGCGGTGGCGCGCGTCGACTAGCAGACTAATGACACGAACGACACGGTAACGCTCTTGAAACTACCATTCCACAAAGAGTGCCTCCTGTTTGCCTGTGAGACCAGCATCGCGCAGCGAGCGCCCGTCGGCGGCCTCGCTTCGATGGAACACTCGCCTGGGGTAGGAGGCGATCAGCGTCACCTTGTCCGCGTCGGGCAGCGTCTGGACGTCCGACGCCTCGACAGCATCAAAGAGGGCCGCGAGCGGCGCCGTCGCGGCGAAGCGCCTTACAAAGCGCGTGCCGTCGGCGAAGCGCACTACGATGCTGATCGACTCGCCATCGGATGCATCGGGCTCTGCTGGCAGCCTCGCCCGCGCGTCCGCTCGGCGCCCTGCCCTGGCCGCCTGCGCCGCGGCCGCAGCGGCCGCGGCGGCCGCCTCCTCTGCGCGCGCTGCCTCGGCGCTCTCGGCGAGCGAGCGTGCGGCGGCTTGCTGTGCCTCGGCGCGCGCCGCCTCCTCGGCCGCTTCTCGGCTCATCGTCTCAAGTGACGGTCGGAAATCGCACTCGACGTCGGCGTCTACGAGGCACACCGCGCGCACGCTCACTCCGCGAGAGGGGTCGGCAGCGCCGCTCAGGCACTGGAAGGCGGCGGCCACGTCGAGCGGCGCCCCCATTCCCTCGGGCAGCCCACACCGCGTCCCCGGCAGCCCACGCAGGCTCACGACGTCGAGAGCGTACCGCACGCCCGTCGTCGTCGCGTCGTGCCGGTCAACAGTCCGCGCGTCGTCCGTCTCCATGGGCATGGGCTCGGCGGTGCAGGGCACCTGCAGGTGGATCACGTCACCCACCGCCACGGCCACGTACCGGTTCATGAGCTCCGTCATCACCGCGCGCGGGTCGGGGCATCGGCCGAGCGCCGCAGCGAAGCCGTCCGTATGTGGCTGCAGCGCGATGGCCGACGCCTTGGGCAGCGCCACGAGGGACACACCAACGGTCGCATCGACCACGGCCAGCTGCGAGCGCACCCAGCGCGGCACGAAGACCGCCGCGACGCCGGCGGCGCCCGGCCCCCAGCGTGGCATCGTATAGCCCGCCGCCGACGCCTTGTCGAAGGCGAGGTGGTCGTCGACAAAGTCGGCGACGCCCACGTAGACGGTGCGCTCTTGGAGTGAGAGGCGCAGCAGCATCGTCGTCGGCAAGCTCGAGAGGAACGCCAGCCCAGCCAGGCACGAGCGTGGCAGCAGCACCTTGCCCGTTTGTTCGATCGCGGCCGCGCCCGGCAGGCCGGGAACGTCAGCCGCGGCGAAGCAAGCGAAGCGCACGCCAAACGTTGCCAGCACCTCCGAAGGAGGCTGCGTGGCGAGTCGTTCGCCCGCCGAGATGGAGGATGCCGCCGCCTCCGTGGGCGGCGCCTCCTCGCTCGGCGCGCCACCGAAAAGCGCGGCGACCATCTCCGCCTTGGTGGTCATGCCCCGAGTGGAAATGTCCCGTGCGGCGCACCGCTCGCGGAGCTCGCGTATGGAGAGATTAGAGAGGGATGCCTCAGACTCCTGCGACATGAGCAAAGCCTGCGCGAGCAGCGCCTCGTCGTCGTCCTCCTCCTCCTCCATCACCGCCTCGACAGTAGGTTTGGACGCCGCCGCCTCTGCAGCAAGAAGAGCTTCAATCATTTCGCTCTTTTCGGTCATGCCCAGAACATTTACGCCGGCCTGCTCGCAACGTTGGCGGAGCTCACGCACCGAGAGGCGCTCCATCGTGAACTCGGCTCGTTCGGGGATGCCGCGCCGAAGGGCGGGGCCAAGAGCGAGAGGGGGCTTCTCGACATGCTGCTGCTGCTCAACACAACGCGCAAACGCTCCGGACCCCCAAGCACGAGAGCCACTATCACTATGGACGGAGGTGTGGCCGACACAGCCCGTGCCAACACTAAGAACTCGTGTGAACACAAGCCGTTAATCGGCAAATCGTGGGGGAAGGGAGAGCGCCGGCAAGGAGCGCCGGACTAGCATCTCGACATGTCAAAAGCGCTCACTAGGACGCTTTGTCTCCAATCACCTCGCATCAGGCCGGCTGACATTGGAATAAGAGACAGGCTCTCCTAACGCCGCTCTGCGCGCGCGCGTCGACCCGCTACACCTACCCGGTATGCGACCCCTTGGTGCACTCGGTGGCGCGCGTGCTCGTTTCATAAATAGGCAGCTCTGGAGGCGGATCCTTGAGCATCCGAGAGGCTAACGGGGTTCCGCTTTCTCAGAAGAGAGTAGACGCTGGTTTCGCCTGAAACATGTTTCGGAGCGCGATAATTACAAGCGTAATTTCAAGCCGGTGGCGCCGAGCAGACATGAGCAGACCCAAGCCAGGGGTCATGGCGGCCACACAATTCCGTGCTGCCTTGCTGTTCCTCCTCAGGCTGAGCGGCACGGTGGGACAACTCAGCACAACCCAGCAGTCCGCCGCCCCCGCCGCCGCTGACGCCGAAGCCGAACGCGCCGCCAGCGGCGCGCACGGCGTGAGCGCACCCGGCCGCCGCAAGCTCTTCTTCCACGGCCACACTCCGCACGGGCACTTTCCGCACGGGCACTCTCCGCACGGCCACCATCCGCACTCTCCGCACGTCCACTATCCGCAGCACAGCCACTACCCCTACACCTGCTGCACAAACACGTGTTTATATTCCTCGGATGGCGAATGCGATGACGGCGGCCCCGGATCTTTGTACAGCGCTTGCACCTTGGGCACCGACTGCTACGATTGCGGCAGTATATCCACAACGCAGCCATGTTCACAACACAACCACGTGCCGCATACCCACCATCCGCATCATCCGCATCATCCGCATCATCCGCACCTTCCACACAGCCACATTCCGCATTCCCATCATCCGCATCATCCGCACCATCCGCACCATCCGCACACTCACAGCCACCATCCGCACCATCCGCACCATCCGCATCATCCGCACCATCCGCACCATCCGCACTCTCCACACACCCACTCTCCCCCACCTCCCCCACCTCCCCCACCCCCCTGCTTGGATGGGATGAGCAGCGGCTTGTTCTGGACTGATGGGACTGCTTATGGATCGGTGCCGTGCAGCTTTTGCAAAACAGACCCGAGCGAGTGCTGTGATTATCCCGAGGCGTGGGCCAATTGCCCGGCATCATGCGGCACATGCCCCCCTCGGGACGTCTGTACCAATAGGTGCTACGCTTCAGGAGATGATTATTGCGACGACGGCGGGCCCGGAGCCGAATTCAGTAATTGCGGTAGGGGCACCGACTGCAACGATTGCTCCGCCGGCGTCGGCGCCGCCGCCGCCGCCACCGCCGCCGCCCTCGCTTGCTGCGGCAAGCCGCGCCGCCGTCGAGTCACAAACCGCATCCCCTCACCCTCGCCGCCGCCACCACCTCCGCGACCGCCACCACCTCCGCGACCGCCACCGCCACCATCGCCGCCGCCGCCATCGCCGTCGCCGCCGCCGCCATCGCCGTCGCCGCCGCCACCATCGCCACCGCCACCATCGCTGCCGCCACCATCGCCACCGCCGCCATCGCCGTCGCCACCGCCGCCATCGCCGCCGCCACCATCGCCTCCGCCACCATCGCCGCCGCCGCCCGCGCCGCCGCCGCCGCCGCCGTCGCCGCCGCCGCCACCGCCGCCCCCGCCCCCGCCAACGCCACCGCCACC
>ENA-UOUZ01001084-UOUZ01001084.1-mixed-culture-metagenome-genome-assembly--contig:-NODE-1084-length-18545-cov-106.042185_pt1 | contig 18545 bp, 9 predicted proteins | sample MGYA00238154_ERZ761575 | MGnify/ENA primary metagenome ERZ761575 (study PRJEB28896, sample SAMN07631632) | mixed culture metagenome | isolation source: Freshwater growth medium | place: USA...
CGGCGGCGGCGGAGGCGGCGGCGGCGGAGGCGGCGGCGGCCGAGGCGGCGGCGGCGGAGGCGGTGGATGTGGAGGTGGTGGCGGCGGCAGCGGCGGCCGAGGCGGCGGCGGCGGAGGCGGCCGCGGCGGCGGCGGCGGACGCTGAGGCGGAGGCGGAGGCGGCGGCGGCGGCGGAGGCTGAGGCGGCGGAGGCGGAGGCGGCGGCGGCCGAGGCGGCGGCGGCGGAGGCAGCCGCGGCGGAGGCAGCGGCTGCTGAAGCAGCGGCGGCCGAGGCGGCGGCGGAGGAGGCTGCTGCGAAGGAGGCAGCGGAGGCCGAGGCGGCAGCGGCAGAGGCAGCGGCAGCGGCCGAGGCAGCGGCGGCGGCGGAGGCGGCGGCGGCGGAGGCGGCTGCAGCGGCGGCGGCGGAGGAGGAGGCCGAGAATGCAGCGGCCGATGCGGCGGCCGGGGCGGCGGCGGTGGCAGCGGCTGAGGCGTCGTCGTCGTCGTCGGCGGCGGCGGCGGCGGCGGCGGCCGAGAAGGAGGCGGCCGAGGCGGCGGCAGCGAAGGCGGCAGCAGCGGAGGCGGCAGCGAAGGCAGCTGCGGCTCAGAGGCAGGCGTTTGCGGAGGCGATGGCTGCGGTGGCGGCGGCAAAGGCCGTGGCCGATGCTACAGCAGTGGTGGCGCAGCCAAGAAAGCCCGGCACGGCTGAGCCGAAAGCCATGTACCCCCTCATTGCGGGCATAGCCCCATTGACCCACCCCAAGGACGGCTACAAGCCGGACTTTACGCAGCGCGAAATGAAGAACTGGGGTTCTCTACCAGGGGGCGTCGCGACGCGACCCATCGTACAGCCTCTGGTCTCACCACTAAAAGACTATGAGGCGGGCGTGGAGGACTTTCTGATGGCGCATGCCCGGCGCGTCAAGGCCGCGACTAGGTCCCTCAACGGCAGCCCGAGTGGCAGCAACGCGACCTCCCGTGCCTCCTCACCACCAAAGATGTCGCCGCCCAAGACGGTAGATGACCTCCGCGCCGAGGCGCAGGAAAAGGTCCGGCACGAGGCCTTTCTGCAGCAGTTCAAGGCTCGGAGCATGGAGGCGGCCGAGGAGCCGGCTGGCACGATAGCCTTTCGTCTCTGGGGCGAGGAGGTCTGTGTGGTCAAGGAGACGGTTGGCACAGGTGCGGCGGCCATTGAGGATTACGCCACCCTGGTAGAGTTTCGGTGCGTGATTGATGCGTCGGCCAGCTTTGACGAAATCAGCTTTGGCGAAAAAGTCGCTGACGTGGTGAGGTTGCACCCGTCGAGCGTCACGGTCGATGTCGCAAGGGGCGGCAAGGATCTAACGGTCACATGCGCTATCGAGGCGGCGGGCAAGTACGAGGCGACGCGGGTGACCGAGGCGCTGGCAGCCATCATCCGAAGCCCGAAGGGTCCCGGTGCAACCTTCAATTTGATGTTCATCTCGTGCTCGGAGCCGTCGGTCGTGAAGGCGAGCCATGGAAAGGCGAGCAGTGCAAAGGCGGGCACTGTGAAGGGGGGCAGTGCGAAGGGGGGCATCAAGCGCGTGGGATCGCCAGCTGTGTCGTACCGCGGCGCCGGCGCGGCGGCGGCCGACCAAGCGGTCTTGGCCGAGGCGCGCGTGGCCAAGGCTAACGAGCGCGTTGCGGACCTCGAGGCCCGAGCCGCCCGAGGAGACGCCCTGTCGCAGGTGGAGCTCGAGGAGCTCGAGTCCGTCAAGGAAGAGCTCAGAACGGCGGAGGAGGAATACTCTGTCGCCTTCGCTGCGGCTGTCGCGCTGAGCGACGGTGCCACGGGTCCGGGCGAAGCCGAGGCCGACGAGAAGGTCGAGCTCGGGGTCGAGCTGGACGACGAGGCAGTGCATGCGGCCGATATCGCGGTCGAGCTCGGGGGCTCGTCCGAGGCGGCGCGCGAGGCGGCGCCCAGGGCGACCAAGCGCGTGAAGAAGGCGCGAATCTCGACAGTGCAGCCTCGAGTGGAGCCGGGCTTCAAACCGCGGCCGGTGGAGGCGACGTTCAATATGGTCCTCGGTGGCGACATGGGTGAGTTCGACAGGATTCAGTACCGCACCAGGCTCGCCGAGATTCTCTCTGTAGATCCAGCTGAAGTGAGGCTCATTCTCCTGGACGCGGGCGACGGCACCTTCACGGTGACTGCGAAGCTCAACGTCGCCACAGCCAGCGCCGCCGAGGAGCTCAGTCAGACTGCCAATGCGGCGATCGGCACAGCCGAGGCTGCGACGGCGATGCTCGGTGGCGGCAACTTCACGGTTGCGTCGGTGGAAGCTGTGAAGACGTGCGAGAGGAAAGTGCACCCGGGAACGCCAAAGGAGGTGATGGACGAGCTCTTTGACTTGATTGAGGAGCGAGAGATCATCGATGCGTTCGTGTCGATGGATACTGACGGCAGCGGAGCTCTTGATCGGTCCGAGATGCACGCCGTCCTCCAGATGCTGATCCCAAGCATCACCGAGGAGCAGGCTGACGCCATCTTTCGCTTTCTCGACCAGAGCGACGATGGCATTGTCATCTTGCCTGAGTTTCTGCGCGCCAAGTACGGCGAGCGGCGCAAGTCGATGGGCGATAGGCTCATGGCGCCTGTCGATGACGAAGCAGCCGCGCGCATGGGGGCAGCGAGCTTCGCGGACCTTCAATCGCGCGCGCGCAACAAGGCCTCGCGCTGCCTCGAGCGCGCCGCGCAGCGCGAGGAGGAACGCCTTGCGAAAGCGAGGTCGAGGCAGCTGAAGGATAAGAGGAAGCTGGAGAAGCTCGATGTGCGTCTCGAGAGAGAGGGGCGCGCCGAGGCGGCGGCGCGAGAGGCGATGCTTGCCAAGGAAGAGGTCGCGGAGCAGCAGCGGATCCGAAGGCAGCAAGTTCAAGCTGCCGAGCTTCTCCTCGAGCAAGAGCGACGGCACGCGGCCGTTGTGAGCGAGCGTGAAGCGCGAGAGAAGCAGGCGGCGGCGGAGCGCGAGGCGCTTGCAAAGCAGAGAATCGCGACGATGGCGGCGGCCAAGGAGGAGACGTTCGCGCAGGAGCGTGCGCGATTGGAGGCAAAGGAGGCGGCTGCCGAGGCAGAGCGCGTGCAGCGGCTCAAGGACCAAGCCTCGGCTGAGCGGACAGCGCAGGAGAAGAGGCACGCGGAGGCCCTCGAGGGGCTCCAGAGCAAGCAGCAGGCTCTGCAGGCAGATCTACGTGAGCTCGCTGAGACGCAGCGCAAGAAGAGGTTGGAGATGGAGGCGCAATTGGAGCAGGCGTACTTGACAGAGAAGGCGGCGCGCGAGGAGCGCGAAAAGGCCGGGGCGGTGGTGCATGCGCAAATCGCCCAAAAGGCCACCGAGGCGGCGGCTGCCGAGCTTGAGGTGCGTCGCCAGCGGACGCTCGCAGCGGTGGCCATGATGAGTACGACCGAAGCTCTCGTACGCGAGCAGCAGGCGAAGGCGACGATGGCGGCGGAAGCTGAGGCCCTCGAGACGCGCCGTGCCAAGCGCCAAGAGGCGCTCCGCGCTGAGGCGGTCGCGGAGGCGTCTTTTAGGCAGCAGCGGACCGACGAGGCGCTGGCGGCGGAAGCCGAGGCCCTCGAGATGCGCCGTGCCAAGCGCCAAGCGGCGCTCCATCTGCGAGTCGACGATGAGGCGGAGCTGAAGCAGCGTCTCGCCGATCAGGCGCTCGAGGCGGCGCGCGCACTCGCAGAGCAGCGCGCGAGACAACAGCGCGAGCTCGAGGCGCTCGATGCGGCGCGCGAACAAGAGGCGGCGGCGCTCAAAGGGGAAGTGACCGATCGGCGGCGCGAGCGCCAGATGCGCGAGAAGCGTTTGCAGTCGAAATCGGGCTGCGTTGGCATGACGACGGTGCTGCGTGAGGCGTATGCTGACGAGACGCTCTCGGCCTCGGCAGAGGTCTTCGAAGCCGTCACACTCTTCCTGGCCAAGCGCCGTGTGAAGAACGTGAAGGAGATCTCCAAGTTCAAGCACGTCGACGAGTTTGTCGAGGCACTGCCCAATCTAGACGCCATGGCGCAGGCGCGCCTGCGCGAGGCGCTCAGTAAGCATGCCCATGGCATGCCGGGCACGCCTCCCGCGACGCCCATGTCGATTACGGGCTTCACCCTCCCCAACTTCGCAAGCATGACGCCCACGGGGAAGAAGAAGGGACTGGCGAGCCCTCAGTCCTCGAATCGTAACTCGAAACGTGGCACGCGGTGAAACTCAAACTGCGTCAGCGACGTCGGACACGGGTCGCCACTATGTTCTCAACGTCTCTCGCACTCTCCGTAGGATTCCTCTACAAAATAATCGTAATCGTCCGGCCGTTTTACGCGTTGTGCTATTGCCTTTATTGCCTATACGACGTTAATACGAGTAAAAAAGCAGGAGCCGAAATGTCGCTGAACCCTACAAACTGTATCCTATGCCGTATGAGCCGAGCCCCTCGATGGGGGGCCACGACACTGCACACTCTCGACAGCTGGCCTTGCATCAGCCTTGCATGCATCGGAGAATTCACGTACTGAGAAAAGTGCCCTTCATATCACAACAAACCCTCGTTGACACGAAAACCCAGCGTCCCTTACGACATGCTGGTCCCACTCTCGGTGGCCGCACAAGACGCCGACGTCCTTTCGCTGATTCTCAAGCATGCACACCTAACTGCTGCCTCTCTTCGTCTGGCTAGTACGTGCCGCCAGTGGCGTCTCGGCATTTTGGCTCGCTGGGGACCCATGCGACTTCTATCCCACCAGCCATCGCTACTCATCGGTGCGCCTGAAGGGCGCGCCATTCAGTGCCCCACTGGTATCACTTGGGTGGGCAGCGACTTGTGCATTGTCGAGAGTTTTGAGCAAAAGACGTCAAGATGTGCCGGCCGTGTGTCGCTTTTTTCCACTGCTGGCGAGCAAAAGGAGCTACTCTGCGCCGAGCGCTATGGTGGTGTGAGTTTGGGCCGTACTTTGGCGCACTTCCAACGCCAGGGACCTACGGCAGCCGTGTCCGATGGCAGAGCCCTCTATGTTGCCCATTCCAACGTCTCAGACGACAGTTTGAATGCGCTGTACAAGTTGTCCCTGCCCGATTACACTCTCACACACTCATTCACCGACAACAACTTCTTGATCGATCCCGAGGAGGAGGACGAGGAAGAGCAGTATTGGGACGTTCGCCTAGGTGCACCTGCGGCACTCACGGTCGTGGGCCCCTCTCTGTACGTCCTCGACATGGGCGGTGAGTCTGGGGACGCCTCTGTCTCCATCTTCTCCGCCGCCGACCTGCAGTTCCAGTCCAAGTTTGGTGCGGCCGCCGATGGTTACCGCCACGGCTCCGGTGACGGAGAGCTCTCTTTCCCGGAAGACATGATCGAGCATGACGGCGAGCTCTACATCGCGGACACGTCCAACCACCGCGTCCAAGTCTTCTCGCTCGAAGGCGCGTTCGTGCGCACCATCGGCGGCGGCCTGGATCGAGCATCCGAACAAGGGATCGAGCTTCCACCCGGCGCGCTCGATGCACCGGTCGGGCTGTGCATCTTCCGAGAGCCGCTGGTGGTGGCCGAGCATCAGTATGTCACCGGCACTGGTCACCAGTTCCCTAGGTCCACTGCTGGATGCCTCACCGTCTTCTGCGTCGACGGCACGCCGCTTGAGCGCATTGTGCTGGACTTCTGGCCGTCACGGCTCTGCGCCAACGCGGAGTATCTTTTCTGCTGTGATTACTGCGGCCATCGCGTTTACAAGTTCGGAGCCTTGGCATGAGCGTGGCGATCACCTACAGTAAGTGACATTGAGATTGAAGACGGAGATGAGCGATTAAGCATTAACAGTACAGAATTGTGGCAACGAGACCAAGAGCCAACATCTTAGTTGCGCTGGAGCACGTGCAGTGTCGTCGTCGTGTTCAGTGTCAAAGAGTGTAGAAGCTCCCGAGTGCAAGAGAGACGATTTACATTGATTTACAGAAATAATCGAACCGTCGGGAGGCCATAATAGTTGCGCGAGTTGTTGCCGTGCGTGCTCGGTGAGCTGCGTCGCACGCACATATGGGTACGGTATGACACAAGCTGCGAGCGGTAGGGGGGTCATTCCCCCGGTGGGGGTCCGTTAACAGGCTTACAGAACCTACCTAGAGACCGGTAAGTGAGCTCCGTCAAGATACCGGCGGATCGCCTAAGGGAGATCGAGCCGATCCGAGAGATACCGGCGGGAGATCCGGCGAGGTACGGCAGGTACTTACCGGCTGGCTCCCCTCTACCCGAGGAGCCCAGTCGCACAAGCTCTCAGTCGCTCGCGGCCACGCCAAGATTGAGAAGGCCGGCGTATATACACTTACTCTTACATACTTAGGTCGCACACCGACGCGTCACGGGAATAACAAAGGCGAGGATCACACATGGTTTTCAAATACGGACATAGGGCAAGCTTGAGGGCAAGGGGGGGTTCCAGGCATAATGGCGTGGCGCAAAAGCCCTCTCTCAGTCCCCGACGCGTTTGGGCGATCCCGTCGCGGAGGAGTGTGTCGTGACAAGCGTCGTGCAGCTCATTGGGGTACCTGCGCCGTGTGGGGCGGGTGGCAACACCTGCACGCCGCGGGCACGCACCCGGCTCGATTGCACGCTGCTCGCCACAATGCTGCCGAGAAAGAGCAGGAGCAGCAGCACGGCAATGACGCCGGCGGTGATGCCACTCACAACCACGGCACTCGCGTCAGCCATCTCGATGGGCGGCAAGGGCGGCGGCGGCATGGGCGAGGGCGGCAAGGCGGGCGAGGGCGGAGGCCCCAGCGGCACAAAGGGCGGCGGCGGCGGTGGCGGGAAGTGGAGATAGGCCGCGCCGCTCCCCGCGACTGCCGGGGCGGTGGCATCAGGCGTACCAACGGCGCCTCGATGGCTATGCTGCGGTGAACCAACGACGACGACGCCGCTGCTGCTGAGGGCGACACTCATGCCGAATCCATCGCCAGTGACGGAGTCATCACCCCACAGCAGGCGCGACGGCACGTCGAAGAGCGGCAACGGAGCGAGCAAGCAGCCTGCCGGGTCGATTACCGGTGGAGGGCCCTCGCAACCCTCGGCGGCCCAGTAGCGCGTGAGGCTTGCGCCTCCGGTTCCTGGCCCACGCAAGCTGAAGCGCGTCGTAGCGGCCACCACCGCGAGGCCACTCGATGAATCCACTGCGAGGGCGGCGCCAAAGCGGCCGTCGCCGTTGCCGAGGCCGAGAGCGTTGCCGGTCACGCGAGGCGGCCAGCGGGCGGTTGCCACGGAGTGCGGCTGCCAGGGGTACTGACTCCACTGCGCGCCCTCGTAGAAAGGGCCGAGCGCGTACACGGCGCCGATGGGTGGTCCGTTGGCGCTCAAGACGAACCCCGGAGCGCCGGTCAGCAGCCAGTCGCCGCCGCCGTCGGAGCGGCGCTGCCACGCAAGGGCAGAGCCGAACTCGCTGCGGCTGGCGAGCTCCGTGCTCGGCGGCGTCAGCTTCGCCGTCTGATTCCATCCGAGGGTCTCAAAGATCCAGACCGCACCCCAGCGCACACCGGGCGCGCATGGCACACGCGCCTACGCGGAGAGGGGCGGGCGGGGGGACGAGTTAGGCTGAGGATGATAGACAGAGGGTGAAGGGTGAGAGGCTGAGGGTGAGAGGCTGAGGGTGATAGGGCTAGGGTGCGCACGGCACACGCGCCTTCGGGGAGCCCACTGCCAGTTGACCACGGCGTGTGCTCAGCGCGAGCGAGGCGCCAAATCCGTAGCAGCCGATGGCGAGCTCTCCGCTCGTTGGGTTCACGGGCGAGAGCTTCTTCAACAGCGCGCCGCTCACGAGGTGAAAGACGTACACGTAGCCATTGTCTTCCGGCGTCGGAACCCCGGCGGGGTAAAAGTCCGTTCCGCTCTCGCCGATGATCATGCGATTGCCGGCGATGGCCACGCTCGCACCAAAGTGGACGCCGTTTCTGGGCGAGTTCGAGAGAATGCGGCGTGGAATGCCCACACGGCGAGCACCAGTGGCGTCGAGGGACAGCGGCCACAAGAAGGCGGAACCATATCGCTGTGCCGGGAGGAGCGGATCGGTGGCATGACTCGGAGCGCCCACCAACAGGTGCGTCTCGGTGACGAAAACTGAGGCTCCAAATTCAGCGCCCGCGGAGCCACCATCGGCGGCTCTGACCACCTCGAGCACCTCAAAGGGTGGTGGTGCAGTCAGCGAACGCACCCGGATGGAGTAGACGGCACCTGCGCCCGAGTCCCCACATGCACCAATGACGAGGTGGTCTCCGAGCAGCGCGGTGGAACAGCCGAAGGCGTCGCCGGCAGAGAGCTGCAGCGCGATCTCCAAGGCCGCGGCGCCGGCCATGATGTGCTCGCGAGGCTCTGCGTGACGGGTTTTGTAGATGAAGTGTCGGTTGAGGTCGACTGTTGAGGTATGGATATGGGAACACTGGCGACGGAGGTTTGCTCAATCTTCGCATGATTGCATGCATCCATCCGCAACCAAAACTCAAAGTTGTAAGTGTTCAGTCTCCTGTGGGCACACCGAATGCTGGAAAGCTTGGCTACCCTCCCGACACCTCGGACCCCCATTTTCCGTACAATTTAAAGGGGAAACTTGTCGGGAGTGGTCTACATGTATTACAATTGTACATGTATCTCCCCGTCTCAAGGAGGCGATGCATGTCCACGGCCCGCCCCCGGAATATTCCGGGGGCTTGCTTGCTTGCTTGCTTCGCGCCGCTCTTGGCGCCGCGCACCCGCACAGCTGGTCACTGCCGCAGGTGGAGGAATTACAAGGGAGGAGAAGAAGAGATGTATGCCCAGACCGCTAACGCTCACCGAGAACTTGCTTTCTTTCTTGACGTGCTGCGTCCCGTTTCCATCATGACAGGACGAAAGTTGATTAGTCGTAACAAACAGAAGTTAAAGAAGTACCTAAACGAGCGCAATCGAATACCCCTGTAACCAGCAGAGTAGGAAAGGGTGGGCGGAGAGGTTGCTTGCTTGTCAGGACGGAAGTTGACTCCCTCACCCAACGTGTAGATGGCTTAGTTTTTTCACATTTTTTTTTCACGTGCGCACTGCTTGCATGCGCGTGAAAGCGAGCTCTCTCCACGCGACCTCGCCGATGCCATCCGCAGCATCCGCAGCCACCGCCGAGGCGACGGCCACCGAGGTGCAGTCGCTTGCGGTCATCCGCAACCTCCTCCGGCTCGTCATCTCGCAGATTCTGTACGCGCGCGGCTGCCTTCCCGAGTCCGACTTCGAGACGAAAGACGTGGAGGGCATGCGCGTGGGATCACTTGGCGGCCCGGAGATATCGAAGACGGCAGAGACCTTGATCGAGTGGATCGAGCAGGGCATCTTCTCCGCGCTCTCCAAACACTTCCTAGAGAAGGCCGTGCTCTGCTTCTCGGAGGACGAGGCGGGCAAGCACGTGCTCGAGGCGTGGGTGCTCTCGATCGCCTGGGAGGTCGATGAGCAGGGCGTCGAGAAGCCGACCATCACCTTCGGCCCGGACAAGCGCCGAGCGGCCGCGCTCACCGGCGTACTCGAGCCACAGGCCAAGGTCACCAAGGCGCGTGTGCGGCAGATGTCCTCGCTCATGCTGCGGCAGATCTCGCTCATGCTGTGCACGCTGCCGGCGCTACCATCAAACCACTTCGTGTTCATGCGCCTCCTCTACCGCGACGGCCTGACGCCGGCCGACTACGAGCCTAGCGGCTTCGAGAGCGCGGCGGCTGACGACCGTGCATCCCTCTGCTTCCTCACGAAGCCGATGCAGCTCACCGTCGCCCAGCCCGTTGCCACCGGGCACCACTCGTACCGCATGGTGAGCTCGTTCTTGCAGGCGCCGAGCGGTCTCAAACGCAAGGTCCTCGCCGGCCCGCGCGAGCAGCAGAGCTGGCAGCTCGACCTCGGCGACGTCGTCGAGGGCGAGCTCGGCGCTCACGCCGACGAGCTCGACGATCCAACGATGATCGAGTACGTCGCATGCGCGCGCCGCCTGGTGGAGGAGGAGGAGGAGGGCGCGCCCTTCACCTCTGTCTTCTGCTCTCTCCTCTCTGACTCCGCGCGCGCACGTGTGATGTGCTGAGGCGGTTGCGGAGAGCAGCATGTGTGCGCGCGTCGGGCTCATGTGGCCTGGCCGGGAGGATGCGCGCAGCGGTGCGCTTGTGTGCGCTGCGCGCCGGGCGCGGGGCCGGAATGCAGACGGTGCGTGGCTTCTGGCTACGAGGCCCGGGTGTGTGTGTGTGGAACCTCGACTTGGTGGAGACACTCTCACGTTACACTTACTAAAGTCTAAACAAAACAGGTGTGCACCCGTAAGCTGAAAGCTCAGTCAGTAAAGGTGCGCGCGCGGTGCACCTGCAGCCGGGCCTGAGCGTGGCTGGTATAGCGTAGCTACTCCAATGCGTATCCTTGGCGCCCACGCGAGCGCTCCCAAACTACTCCCAAACTCGGACACAATGGAAGACCCCGTCCTCGAGCAATCTCAAATCGCACAGGATGCCGACCTCAAGCTGCTCGGTCAGGTTGGCCTCGGAGAGGGGTGGTTTCGCCTCTCGCCCTTGATAGTTCACGCTCAGGTCGAGCACCTTCGACCAAGGCGCCGAGGCGCCGTGCTGGGCGCCGCCCACGCCACTGGCCGCGCCGTGGTGGGCACCGCGAACACGACGCACCGCCGCCGCCCAACACGACGCCGGCGGATCGCTCGCGCACGAGCGCGAGGAGCTCGCGCGTCGCGGTCGCTTCGTCGAGCAACGCCGCGAGATTCTCGACCTAGACGGCGCTCAGCTGGTGAGCCGGCACGCGGCGGAGCAGCCAGCTAAGGAACGCGGCACCGTCCTGGGCGGGGATGTTTTCGAAGACGCCGCTGTTGCTGACGGTGAGAGGAGAAGGATGGCGGCGGCGGCGGTATGGCGAGTGATGCTGCATCTGCGCGCGTTGGTTTGGCACCGAGCTCCGTCGACGGCGAGTCACTCTGTCGAGGAGCGGAGGAGAGCCAGCGTGCGGTACGAAGAAGACGGGATGGCGAGAGGATGGCCGCGCGAGCGTTGCTGCAGGCGTCGGGCCCACTGCGATGTGGTGGCTGCGATGGCAGCACCGGCAGCACCGGAGCTCGTGCTTCGGCCGGTGCTGGAGGTGCATTCAGCGCATTGGCGCGCGAGGCGCGGCTCATAGGAGACAGGCTCAGCTCCGATGTACTTGGACAGGCACCCGCGATATAAGGGCGCTCCGTTGTCTGCGTTGCGCATTCGGCGCACGACGTTGCTGAGCGGCGGCGGGCGGCGACGGATGTCGAGTGCCATGACCGCCGGGTTGTGCGAGGGCTTGATGCGCACGGGACGGGGGAGATGAAAGTTTTACGGGATCGCAAAGCAGACATAGGAATATCGGTCAACCCAAACAGGGAACCTGTCCTCTCATATTTCGCTAATGAGGAGGCTCTTGGTTTTGAACTTGTAAGTGGCGCGGTCTCCAAACACACGGGCCTTCGAAAACGTCGTTCTGGGCGATGCATGCAAAGCTTTGTTCCTGTGGGAGTCCGTGTCGTGACTTTTTTGAAGTCCAGTTCCGTTCGTGATGTCACGTCAAAGTGTGCACGTCTATAGCGGACCCTCATCACTCCGAGGTCGCACACACAATCGAAGCGAGCCGTCTTGGGCGCCAGGATGAGGGGGTCCGACAAAACTTCTTAGAGTACTTAAAGGCATTTTCGTGCGCAAACCCGATAGCAACGCCTCAAGTGCCTTTGCGGCCGCCCTAGCCTCCTCCCTGGCCTCAGCTGGAGACAGCATGTGCTCCGCCTCGCTGTTCCGACCGTCATCACAGCCACACGGCACGACAAGCGACAAATTAAGCCACCGTCATCACAGCCACCACATGGCATGTCTGCGGTGATCCAGTCGGTGATCGGACCTGAAACACTTGCGTTATGAACTCATACGTAATATAAAACGCTAAGCTTGAATCAAAAATCATTAATCATCAAACACGCAGCCCCTACCCCGCTACGCGCCGTCCCCAACTCCACGCACCTCCTACGTGTACTTACATGGGGTCCGATAGCAACACACAATGGCATTTACATGGCACTCAGCTGGCACTCAGGCTGTCCCTATACCTTACCTTCATGATGTACTTTACGTGTCTCGCTTCATGTCTCGAGAGCACCCGTCCGAGGCCGAGACCACATGGCGCTCGTCCGCCCATGAACAAGTCACGCCCAACAAGTCACGCCCAACGGTCACGCCCAACGGTCGCCACCGCTAGAACCGGTCATGCGCTATGCCTTCTGGGTGCCTCTGGGTGCCCCACCCAAACAACACCCAAACCCCACCCACGGCGTGTGGGCTGTCACTCAGCAGCCCCACGGCGTGTGGGCGTCACTCAGCAGCGGAATCCTCGTCACTCAGCAGCGGAATCCTCGTCCTCAGTGCAGCAGCTGACGACCACCCGTACTCGGTTGTTGACCGAGTGGGGGAGGCCGCCAGAAGCTGCAGCTGGGATGGCGGCAGCAGCTGGGGTGGCGGCAGCCGAGTGGGGGAGGCCGCCAGACGCTGCAGCTGGGGTGGCGGCAGCGGTGGCAGTGGTGGTGGCACGGGCAATGGCAGCGGCGGCGGCAGCGGCAGCAGCGGTGGCAGCAGGAGCAGCAGCACGGGCAGCTGCTGCGAGGCCAGCTGCGGAAGGCGGCACGCTTCGCGGCTCATCGCCCATCATCTCCCAGAAGCCTTCTTCCCACTGCAGTAGACGCGAGCTGCTCCTTGGTGTCAGGCTCACGCCAGCCTCTTGCGCCAGTTGCGCTGCCTTTGCCGGGCTTGGCACGATGCCGAGGTTGATTGCCAGTCTCTTGCCGCTGCTAGTCCATGGCATCGGCCACGATGAACTCGATGAAGCAGCGGGTTCTTCAGGCACGCTCTGAAGAACCCGCTGCTTCAAGAGACGACTGCGAGCGAGAGCGAGAGTGTGTGAGTGAGTGAGCAAGTGAGTGTGAGCGAGTGAGAGCATTCGAGCGCGTGCACCTAGGACCTCCAACCCCCTCGACAGGCTTGCGGATAAAGGAATCCACGTTCTGCGCGAATTCACGCACGTCGCCATCGCGGCCGACATGGATAGACACCCCGATGACGACGTGGCCTGAACTTGTCAGGTGCGACATAGTACCCAGCAGCTTGTCCTTCTTCACGACGTTTTTGTACACAGCCTCCCATTCGATCGATCGCCCACCCCTGTCGAACTCGTTCAGCCAGTATGGAAATTTTGATGGCTGGGCAGCCAATCTGCGTGCATGAGACGCATGTGAGCGGGGAATGGGATGGGGCACAGGTGCAGGGATAGCATCGGTACCCAATGACAACGAGCTGTAGCGATGGGTTCCGTGCGAGGGCTGCTCTGCAGTCATCAAGGCACTTTCGAACGTGAGCAGGGCATGGGTAGCCACTGTCATATTCAGGATAACTGAACTCGTAGATCCGTAGTGGCCCTCGCGTGCACTGGCTCCGAAATGGACCTGAGAACGGATGAGTTTCATATAGGACGCGCAAGGCATTGAACGTGCGTGGCGTGCCGTCGACGGGAAAATTGGCCTCTGCCCAGCCTGCCATGTCTAGGAGATTGAACGCAGTGGTTTCGCCGCGACGCAGGTGCCCGAGTGTCGTTTTGTTGACCCGCGCCTCGCCCGTCGGCCATCCACAAGCGGCGATGACGAAGAAGATATCCACTTGCTTCACCTGCGACCCCTGCGAAACATAGTTCGGCGGGTGCGACTCCTGCGGCTGCGGCTGGGGCTGCAGCTGCGGCGGCGGCTGCGGCGGCTGCGGCTGCGCCGGCACTGTCGTTTGGATAGTATGCAGGTGATGGTGGATATGTACCACTGTCGGGGCGCCAGATAAAAGAGTGGCCGTGCGCAACGCTTCGAGCTCACAACGTTTGCGTTCCCTTGCCTTTCGGGAGTACTCTCTGTCACGTACCTTCTTGTCCTCTTTTATCTGTTCGCCACGCTCGCTCTTGTCAGCTTTGAGTTCTGCTCGCCAGCCTTGCCCATAAGCCTTATGATAAGCCTTCTGATAAGCCTTCTTATCCTGCGACCAGACGGGATAATCTACTTGTCTTACCCCTGGGTCCTTGAGCACAAGCTCATCATCCTCCCCGAGATCCTGTAGCACTGCGAATTTATTGCTCGTTTCCATTTTGGTGGTCTCGCGCGACGGTGCGAGAGAGACGAAGCCGGATTAGGTTTGGTCTGGCCGAATATGGGCAGTATATGCATGCATGCCCCAAGGAGCAGCGAGAGCGAATAGGGGGGTAGAGAGGGGGGCGTCTGAAGGGGAGGGGGAGAGGGCCAGAAGGGGGGAAAAAGGACTGGCGACGTCGCTGCGACGCCCTCGAAGCTATTGACAAGATGGGCAAGGCTGGCGAGAAGCGCGCCAGGCGCGATGAGAAGCGCGCGATCAAGAACAAGTGCGCGCACCGTCCACCGATCAGCTCGTCGCCGCCGCGCTGCGCCCGGGAAGCCGCAAGGAAACACCCGTGCTCACCAATGCCACTACCCCTCGCAGGAAAAAGTTTGCGAACCGCAATAGTATCGGCAAGGCAAAGAAGAAGAATGGCTCAGCGGGTCGGTACATGACGCGCACGTCCGCTGTCAACAAGCTGCAAGTGCCGCTGAAGGACTTCCGCAAGCTCTGCATCCTCAAGGGCATCTACCCGCGAGAGCCGAAGAAGAAGTTCAAGGGTGGCAACACGACATACTATTTCGCCAAGGACATCCTCTTCCTGCTGCACGAGCCGCTGCTGGCCAAGTTCCGCGAGCAGAAGGCATTCCTCAAGAAGATCCGCAAGGCGAGCGGCCGGCATGAGCGCAAGCGAGCCGAGCGCCTCGACGGCCGCCGGCCCGTGTACAAGCTCGACCACCTGATCCGCGAGAGGTACCCGACATTCGCGGACGCGCTGCAGGACCTGGACGACGCGCTCTGCCTCGTCTTCCTCTTCGCTTCGCTCGCGCCCTCCAAGTTTGTTCATGCGTCGCGCGTGCAGGCGTGCAGCCGGCTGCGGCGTGAGTTTTACGCGTACGTGGCGCGCACGCGCACGCTTCGCAAGGTCTTCATCTCGATCAAGGGCATCTACTACCAAGCGGAGGTGAACGGGGTGACCCTGACGTGGGTGGAGCCGCACCACTCGTTCGCGCAGCAGCCCACGATGAGCGTCGACTACCGCGTGATGCTCTCCTTCTTAGAGCTCTATGAGGCGATCATGACCTTCGTCAACTTCAAGCTCTTCCACGACCTCGGCGCGGCCTACCCGCCAGAGATCGACACCAAGGCGGACGCTGCGGGCGTGCACCTCGGCGCGGCCGTCCTGCGCCCGCGCCACAACGGGCCCGCGCTCCCCCTCCCGGCCGCCAGCCCGCTCGCGCTCACCGCCACGGGCGACGTAGGGAAGCCCGCGCCTCCAACGGCCGCGCAGCTGAGCTCACTCAAGGCCAAGCTCGCAGCGCTCGACGAGGAGGACGAGGACGAGGACGGCGAGGACGGTGAGGACGGTGGCAACGGCGAGGGCGAGGGCCTGGGCGCCGACGCGGCCGCAGCCGCAGAAGCTCGAGGCGGCGCGTGGAGTGGTGTTGGGGGCCTGCTCAACCCCCTGGGCGAACACGACGATGCCGAGGCGCTCTCACCAGAGGCGACAGCGCTGCGCACGCTCTTCGCGGGCTGCTACCTCTTCTGCGGGCGCGAGACGCCTGTGCCCTCGCTAGAGTTCATCATCCTCGCGTGCGGGGGTAAGGTTGGTTGGCAGGGCGAGGCGTCGCCCTTTCAAGAGGGCGACGCATGCGTGACGCACCAGATCGTCGATCGTCCAATGGAGGGCCAGCCGGCCGCCGCGGCCAAGCGCGAGCTTGTGCAGCCGCAGTGGGTGTACGACTGCCTGAACGCGCGCCAGCTGCTCCCCACGCATGCCTACCGGCCGGGCGTCAAGCCGCCGCCCCATCTCTCGCCTTTCGTGGACGGTGGAGAGGGGTACACTCCGAGAGAGCGTGTGCGGCAGGCCGTCATGGAGGCGCAACGCGCTGCCGAGGGGGGCGAGGACGGCGAGGACGACGAGGAGGAGGAGGAGAACGAGGATGGCGAGGGGGACGAAGACGAGGACGGCGACCCCGGGATGGATGTGGACGATGGCGAGGACGACGACGAGGACGACGAGGAGGGCGAGGAGGACGAGGAGGACGAGGGAGAGATGGACGAGGAGGCAGTGTACGCCGCTGAGCTCGCGGCCGAGCTCGGGGGCTCGTACGCGGCGCCCACGACGGCCAAGCGCCAGAAGAAGGCGGCGGCGGCGAGTGGCGCGAAGCTTTCAAAGGAGGAGGAGGAGAAGCAGCTTCAGATCATGATGCTGACGAAGAAGAAGCGGAAGCTCTATGAGCGCATGCAGTACGGCATCCGCAAGAAGGAGAGCGCAGCGGACGCGTTGCGTGCGAAGCGGCAGGCGCTTGACCAGGCGGCCGCGCCCAAGATGGGCAGCGGTGGAAAGGCCAAGAAGGTGAGGGTTGAGTAGACGAGTACCGTACATTTACGCCGACATCGTACCGAACTCCGAAGAGAACAGTACAAGTGAGAAGAACTGTTGGAGTAGTGATGAGTCATCAAACGTGCGAGCAGTAGTTCAGATTCTTGGTCAACGAAATCGCTTGCATTTCGCTCCTAATCGGGTCGTTTTCGCCGATCCAAATTAGGCACAGAAATTGTTCGTCGAGAATGCTGAATATCGCGTTGTTGGTTTTGGCGGCGGACAAGTTCTGTGCGCCGCTTACGAACCATGACGGCTACGTGTACACGACGTTCGTTGGGATCGGCACTCCTGCGCAGCACATTTCAGTCGTGCCAGACACGGGCTCGTATGATCTCGTGGCGGCCTCCACGCTCTGCAAGAGCGATGCCTGCGAGAAACACCATCTCTTTGCGCCGGAGCATTCGACCACGTACCACAGTGAAACGCGCTCTAACATGCTGCGGTACGGACAGGGCGATATTGCCGTCCTGGACACCACAGACAAGGTCACCTTCTTTGGCAGCGCTTCGTCGAATGCGCAGCTTCACGATGGCGCGTTGGTGAGCGTCGAGCTCATCGAACAAGAGAGCCTCGAGGGCTTCAAAGTCGCGCCGTACGACGGTATCATGGGCATGGGCAAGTGCAAGACCAACGATCTCGGGGGCGATGCCTTTCTCGAGGACATGAATATCGAAGGCTTCACGCTGTGCCTGGGCGACACGAAACTGTCGGGGAGCGGCGTTGGCGGCCGGCTCGAAATGAACTCGAAGCTCGAGGTGGGCGGCGACTACAAGAAGCTCGATACCGTTGGTCAGCACGTGTGGGGCGCCCCGCTCGATCACGTGGGCGTGCACGGCCAGCCATCATCCTCCGAGTGCTCCGAGCACTCCAAGTGCGCGGCGATCATCGACTCAGGCACCACCTTGCTGACGTTCCCCAAGAGCGTGGTCCATAGCCTCTACACCGCCATCGAGATGGGCTGCTCCGAGGCCGACTGCCTCCTGACGCTGCAGGACCAGAAGGAGTGCTCGGGCCCCCACTACAACGCGCTGCCCAACCTCGAGCTGCGGGTCGGCGGTGTGGACCTCGTCCTCACCCCGCGAGTGTACATGGGCGAGATGGACGTGGACATCTCGGCGGCGAGCATGGACGAGACGGACGGCAAGGGCGATCGCAAGATCAAGAACAGCCACCTCGATGCCTCGATTCGTGACTATGAAGTTGGCATCCGGTGTGTCCCAATGCTCTCCTCTATGGATGAGCGCACAACGTCGGGTGCGCTGGTCATTTTGGGCATGCCCTTCTTGCGCGAGTACGCCGTGTACTTCGACCGATCGGACTGGGGCATGTCGGTGGCCCAGATCCACGGAGAGCACGTGTGCTCCAAGTGCGGCAGCGGCCTCGACGCTTCTATGGCCGCCCTTGGCGGCCTCGACGCTTCCGTGGTCGCCCTTGACGGGGATGCAGACGATGATGATGGAGACAACGGTGATGGAGGTGATGGTGATGGAGACGACGATGATTCAGACGACGATGATGTACCCCCCGGTCGGTATGCCGGCGAGGATCACGACGATCGCAAAGTTGACCGCGATGGCCGCAAAACGGACCGCGACAGCCGCAGAGACGACCGAGACGGCCGCATGGACGACCGTGACGGCCGCAAAATGACTCGTGACGGCCGCAAAACGACTCGCGACGACAACTCGGACAATGAACGCAAAACGGACCGCGACAACCGCAAGAGCACTCGCGACGACCGCAGCTTTGACCGCGACAGCCGTAAGACAACTCGCGACGATCGCAAGACAACTCGCGACGACCGCAACAGCGACCGCGACACCCCTCACGACACCCCAGGCCGCCGTGTCGCTGCCCTTGACACCCTCGAGCAGGACGAGAGTGGTGACGGCGATGGTGGCAGTGGTGACGGCGATGGTGACAGCGGCCTCGACGCTGTCCTTGCGTCTGAAAGAGAGGCTGGTCGGCGCGCCTTCGCACGCCTCTCCGCCCTCGATGCAGACGGCGAGGAT
>ENA-UOUZ01001097-UOUZ01001097.1-mixed-culture-metagenome-genome-assembly--contig:-NODE-1097-length-18458-cov-180.127860_pt1 | contig 18458 bp, 13 predicted proteins | sample MGYA00238154_ERZ761575 | MGnify/ENA primary metagenome ERZ761575 (study PRJEB28896, sample SAMN07631632) | mixed culture metagenome | isolation source: Freshwater growth medium | place: USA...
GGGGGGGGGGGGGGGGGGGGGGGGGGGGGGGGGGGGGGGGGGGGGAGGGTGGCGGGGTGGGGGGCGATGGCGGTGGCGATGGCGGCGGTGGCACCGGCGGTGGTGGCGACGGTGGTGGTGGCGTCGGCGGCGGTGGCGATGGCGGCGGTGGTTGCGGCGGTGGTGGCGACGGTGCTGGCGGCGCCGGCGGTGGTGGTAATGGTGGTGGCGGCGTCGGCGGCGGTGGCGATGGCGGTGGTGGCAGCGGCGGTGGTGGCAGCGGCGGTGGTTGCGGTGGCGATGGTGGCGGCGGCGACGGCGAGGGTGACGACGGCGACGGCGATGGCGGCGGCGGCGATGGTGGCGGTGGTGACGGTGGCGGCCGCGACGGCGATGGCGGCGGCGGCGACGGCGATGGCGGCGGGGGAGATGGCGGTGGAGGAGAGGGCGGTGGAGGCGAGGGCGGGGGCGAGGGTGGTGGAGGCGAGGGCGAGGGCGGCGGAGGCGAAGGAAGAGGGCTTTGCGGCGGCAATGGTGGCGGCAGCGACGGCGATGGCGGCGGCGGCGACGGCGATGGTGGCGGCGGCGAAGGTGGCGGCGGCGACGGCGACGGTGGCGGGGGCGAGGGCGGAGGGCTGCACGGAGGAGGAGTTAGAGGCCTAGGAGGCAAGGGCGGCGGGGGGGGTGATAGGGGCGGTGGCGGAGCGGACGGCGGCCGTGGCGGCGGAAGATGCGTATGGGGGGTATGCGTATGGGGGGTATGCGAATGGGGGTTATGCGAATGGAAGAAAAGTTCTCGGTGAGAATCACGTGGGGCGCGCTTGTGAGCAGCCCGCTCCATGGATGCAGGGGCTGTATCCTGGCTGATGGTCTGGCCACTCAGGAGTTCGCTCTTCAGTGATAGTGGCGGAGGCGACGGCGATTCTGGCGGGGGCGGTGGGGCCTGCTGAAGCCTTCGGAAGTAAGCGGGCGGTGGCGGCTCGGGCGGCTCTGGCGGTGGAGAATCTGGCGGTTGCGGTGGCGGAGATGGTGGCGGCTCTGGCGGTGGCGAGAAGACTGTGGCCGGAGCACATGGGGGCAGCTTAGGCGCCGGTGATGGTGGCAGTGAAGGCGGCGGCGGTGACGGTGACGATGAGGGTGGAGGCGGAGATGGGGGTGGCGGCGGCGACGGCGGAGGCGGTGATGGCGACGGCGGGGGGGGCGATGGCGACAGTTTCGAAGGCGGCGGTGGTGATGGCGGCGGCGGCAGTGGCGAAGGCGGCGGTGCTAAAGGCGGCGATGGTGACGGCGGCGGTGGCTTCGAGGGCGGCTCTGGAGGTGGAAGCAATCCTGACGCTCTGTCACCCGACCCCATCCCCAAGTCCATTGGACCTGACACCCCGTCCCCTGACCCCGACTCCCAATATCCGGAACCGGACCCCGACCCCCAGTCCCCTGAACCGGACCCCGACCCCCAGTCCCCTGAACCTGACCCCGACCCCCAGTCCCCTGAACCTGACCCCGACTCCCAGTCCCCTGAACCTGACCCCGACTCCCATTCCCCTGAACCAGACCCCGACGCCCAGTCCCCTGAACCTGATTCCGACTCGACGGGTGGCGGCGGGTGCGGAGATGGCGGTGGCGGTGGAGGCGAGGACGAGGGCGATGGCGGTGGAGGCGAGGGCGGCATCTGTGGCGGCTCTGGTGGGGGCGAGGGTGGAGGCGAGGGCGGAGGCGGGGAGGGCGGGGGCCGCTGGGGGGGCGGCGAGGGCGCACGGTACGCGAAGGAAACGGTCTCGACCGTGATACTCTGTACGGCCACGCCGAGGGCAAACGAGAGGGTGGTGGTGTTGCCCGAGTTAAGAGTGCGCGTTGCTGCCTCAGCAGCTGAAGCCGACTGCATGATCATGTCCGCGACCACCCGGAGGGATGCCGCCGTGACATTCAGGGTGATATCGCTGACAGCGACACCAATGAACAGCGATGCCAGGTTCGTGCGGAAGGTGAGCCGCGCAGCCTCTCCAAAGAAAGAGATGTCGCCAGCAATCGTGAGCGCTATGCGCACAACGGCCCTGTACACATCGCCGGGGGCCAGTGGCGGAGGCGAAGGGGGTGGAGGGCGAGGTGGGGGCGATGGCGGGGGCGAGGGCGGGGGAGGCGAGGGCGGGGGCAATGGCGGTGGCGAGGGCGGGGGCGGCGAGGGCGGGGGTGCCGGCGGTGGTGGCGACGGCGGCCTCTTTCGGCCGCTTACGCGGCCCCCGCCGCCATCGACCATGGTGGTGTTGAGAAACGCGCATTCCGGAAGGAGGGTCGAATGGTTGCGCTTCGGGTCGGAGACAATGAAAGAGCTGTCCTCCTCTGCTTGCCTAGACAATGAAGCGGGAAGTGCACTGTCCGCCGCCGTGCATGAGGTGAGCCGTAGAAGCTCCGCTTGATAAATGGCCGATGCCTCGTCATTGGGCATGAGGCCGATGTACCCTTGGTCGGCGGAGCGGATGGTGGCCATGCCGGCGACGAGGTCGGTGAGGAAGCGCGTACTCGCGGCCTCGAGGCCGCACCGCAGGTGCACTTCCTCCGGCGGAGCGGTCGTCACGAAGCTCGGGTCGTCACAAAGCTGGTCCAAGTGGGTAAAGGTGCCCTGGTAGGCTGGAGGCAGTGCCCAGATGCCTCGGAGATAGATGACAAAAGCGGTGCAGCTGACCACGCAGAGGGACGAGGCGACCACACCGAGGTAGACGAACATTTGGCGTGTGGTGCTGACGGTGAACAGATTGGGCCACATGTAGTCGTCCGGGCAGTGAGCCTTTTGGGCGCGAAGATGCCACGTGACGCGTGTCTTCTTGGCGTCTTGCGACTTGTACACGAAATTGGGCGGCGAGCCTATCAGACGCGACAAGGGCCACACGTTGCGCAGGCCGCCGCAGTCTGCGTGTAGCTCCGCCAAGACCTTTTCACATGTTGCGACCGTGTTGAATGAGACGAAGACGGCTGAGACTTTGACCGAGCGCTGGATCTGGATCTCGCGCTCAATCTCGGTTTCGGCGGCTGTGAACGCCTCCTTGGCCTTCTTTGTCGCCGCTCGGAGCGCCGCGATACGCGTCTGGCTGACCATCTGGCTCCCATCGTACCAATGCTCGTTGGCGAGGCACGTGTGGATCACGGAACGCGCCTCGTTGAGCTTCTTGCGCTGTCAGAGGGGAGCAAGGTGGGGCGGCATAGGGGTACGCTCAGTGGGCAAGGTGGGCAAGGTGGGGGGCACATGGGGCGAAGCAAGGGCGAGGCGAAGGGCACAAGGCGAGGGTCACGAGGAGCGGTGCACGGTACCAGCTGGAGGTAGCGAGTGTTCTTGATGAGGACCACCTCCGAGACAGAGCAGTCCTTGGGGATCCCGGTGGATTCTGAGACAGAGGAGTCCTCAGGCTCCCAGGTGGCTTGCGTAGTGGGCATGCCGCCTCCCACCTCAACCATCGGCAGGGGCTTCTGGAAGAGCGAGAAGAGTGCTCGTTTCTGGGTGCGTGCTCGCGGCGGCTGCTTGGCGCGCTTGGCGAGGCCCTCGAAAAACTCAGTGTAGGTGCGTACAGCGTGCTGGGCAGAGGCGAGCTCGCCAGCGCCGAGGTTGGGCGGCGGCTCGCTGATGAAGATGGTGAAGTCTTCGGCGGTGGCTGCGCCCTCATCGACCGCTTCCTCGATGCGCTCCGCCGTGCGGTGGACAGCCACAAAGGTGATCCCAAGTATTGCGAGGATCAGAGTGTCAAAGATCGGGTAGATGAGGGTCCGGTCATACGGCCGTACGTTGTTGATTGAAAGGAGATTCTCACCATAGGCACCGAGCATGCTCGTGAGTCCTGCAAACGTCAGCCGGCCACCGGTGCTGTTGAAAAAGAGGATGGGCAGTGAGACGAGGAAGGCGGCCAAGAAGCCACAGCCAAGGTACCAGAGCATGTACAGGTAGGCCGTCGTGCCTGTGCCAATCTGATACTGGATGCCATACGGCGGAGGCCCGTTAAGCGGCGTGCGAAGAGCATGCGGCTGGCCGTCCGCGTCGAGCAGGCGAACGTCGCGTGCATGCTGTTTCGCGAGCTTGAGGTGAAGATGTAACGTCTCCTCGGTGATGATGCGAAGGTCGTGGGTCCTCTGAGCGAGGCCTGCGGCGTGCTCGACGGCGGCGGTGGTGCCTGGATGGAGCAGCTCGCGAAGCTCATTGAGCAGCGCGCACAGCCGGAACGCCTCCACCTGAGAGCGCGAGCGCACCCGGAACGGCAGCGGCCAGACGTCCGCCAAATCGCCTCCGTCGGCGTAGATGCGATTCTGGCGCGTCACCCGAAAATGATAATAGGAGAGGACGGCCCCACGCATCGAGCGGCGCTCCTCGCGGCCATCGGGCGCGGGAGAGTAGTTGAAGTCAAAGTACTCGATTGCATGCAGCAGGCCGTTAGGGTACTCCTTCGTCATCACGTCGTCATCTAGCCAATAGAGGCGGCGCCCGCCGAGCGCGATGTAGTCATCCGGGTCGTCGGGCGAAAGCAGCACCAGATAGATCGTGTCGTCAAAAGGGTGATCCTTGCGCTGCTCTCTCCACGCCTCCCCGATTTTTTGGACCGCCTCGGCACACGAGGAGGGCGCATTGCCGGAGTATTTCGTCAGCTTGATGGCGTTGGCTAAGAATTGCAATCTGCCATACGCCGGGCGGACCTTGGTGACCTTAATCACCGTCCTCAGGCGAGCCCACTGCGACTTCTTGGCGCCACCGCTCGCGCTCGAGTGCAACTCGTCCGAGATCAGCATGTAGCCACGCGTGTCCGCATCCATGGAGTAGTGGCGCAGCACGCCCAGCAAGTAGGCCTTGGGCCACTGTGCGCGCGGAGTGTTGGCGAGGCTTCGTCGCAGAAGATCCATCTCGTTATCAGGCTCACGGTGGAACGGAACGGGCAGCCGCGTCGGCCGATCCAGGCCAGAGGCCAGGTCCTCGGCCGACTCGAGGGCGGCGGCAGGTGCAACCATCGCAGCGCCTGCAGCGCCTGCAGCACCGAGCACACTAAGGCGGCGCCCACACGAAGGCGAGGCCAACTCTACCTCTGTGGCCTCGCCTGAATCAAGACCTCGTCGTTTACACGACATCGTCGTTCAACCTCGGCGGAGTGAAGGGTGACCGACAAGGAAAGGTGGAGGAGAAGGTCCAGCTAGCCAATAAACTCACCCGCATCCAGCTGTCCGGCGGCGACCAGCTGTCGCGAGCCGTCAGAGGCCGCGCCCCGGGGAACGCTGTGAATGGTTGGCTGTGAATATTTCCGCCAACCCTTGACTCGGAAAGCATTCAAGCCGCAAACTTCTCAGTTGACCCCTGACGACGGCATAGTAGTTGAGGGACAGAGCTGCATGAATGAAGCCGCCCAGACTCCCCACATGTGTACTGACGTGAACGTACATGTATGTACTGACCTCATCGAGCGCTGAGGGCGGCTCAACAACAACATGTTGCGCGAGTTTCGTGCAACACGAATTCCGCAAACGTCCCCGCGCGAGATGATAAATCTGGGGTTGGAGGAGAGTTTTTGATGAGGTCCTCAGAAAACCCGCCCTTTCTCCCGCGGCGCTGCGCCACCGATTGGTGGAGCAACTCTGGATCGGCATCGCGTATCGGACATCCGTCAACCTTTCCGCGAGATTGATCGGGGGAGATCGAAGGTTTTGAATGAGGTCCTCTCGGGCTCCCGCGGCGCTCCTCCGATTGGTGGAGCAACTCTGGAGATTAACAGGGTCCCCAGGAGAGACGTTGCTCACACTCGCCCACGAGACTGTGGATCACTTCTGGAGCTCGTGGCAATTTGTTGTGGATGCCCTCACTGCCGTCCAGACTGCGGCGTCCAGGTTGAGCGTGCGAGACTGCGCTCTTTCGATGCGTGACCACGCGTGGCTCGTGCTGGCTGTGCTCCTCCGGCCCTTTGTGCGCACACCGGGATTCTTTGAGCGTCGTTGCCTCGCGCGCGCTTTACGGCTCGGCCCGCCACGCTTCAAGGTGGAGGTGAAGGCTGTGGAGACGTGCACTGTGAACAACGGCAACAACTTGCTGCGCGGGACGCTGTGGCTGCCATCGGGACGCGACGCTGTGGGTCCCTTCCCCGCCGTCGTCATTCGCTCGCCCTATGGCGCGCAGGACCAGAACGCCGACTGGGGCAACATTGTGCTGGCGGAGCGGGGGTATGCCGTGCTCCTGCAGGACACGCGTGGCCGCTTTGGCTCCGATGGCAATTTCGTGCCCGTCGAGCACGAGCGCGAGGACGGCAAGGAGACGGTGCGCTGGGTGCGTGCCCAGCCGTGGTGCGATGGACGCATCGCCGTCTTCGGGCCCTCGTACCTCGGGCTTACCGCCTGGGCGTGCGTCGGAGCATGCGAGCCCGGAGAGGTGCAGGCCCTCGTGCCTGTCATCACGCAGGCGGTGGTGCGGCCAGCGGTCTTCGGCGAGGGAGGCGCAATCTCGCTGGAGCTGCTCGTGCTCTGGTTCTACCTCATCGAGATCATCACGCACACGAGCCCGATCACCCTCGGCCGCGCCCTGTACCGCGACTGGCGGCAGGGGCGCCTCTTGCGCGCCTCGATGCACGAGCCGTTGGGGGAGCTGGATCTGCTCCTCTTTGGGAAACGGTGGGACTTTTTCCAGGGCGGCGTGCAGGAGCCGCACTCGGACGACGGACCGTTCTGGTCCGCGCGATCCACCCTCTGTGAGCTGCGCCCCGACCACCCCGATTGCGTCATGCCCCCGCCGCTGCACATGGTCACGGGCTGGTTTGACTTTTTCGCGCGCCAGTCGTTGCAAGACTACGAGCGCGCAGCGGCGGTGCAGCCGGCATGCCAGTTGACGGTGATGCCGTACGAGCACTGGGGCTTCACGCGCCTGTACGGGATGCAGCTCTCGTACCGCTGCCTGCTCCAGTGCATGCTCAAGCATCTGCCAACGCAGCGCCCATCGAAGCAGGTCGCTCAGCAGGGCGCTTCAAGGGACGCAGCACCGCCGCCGCTGCCGGTGCACGAGTGGTTCAGCGGCGGCCGCTCGGAGTCCTCCTTGGCGCAGCCGGTGCAGCTCTGCCTGCTCGGCAGCCTGCGCTGGTGTGGGCTGCCAAGCTGGCCGCCACCGCGCCCCAAGCCCCTGCGCCTCTGGCTTGGCTCAGCTCTGACGCTGCGTAAGACCTCGCCCAAGGCCGCGGCGTCGCCCTTGGCCGTCGGAGCCGCGGCCGCAGGCAGCTGGCCTTCACCCTCGTGCGTGGTGACCCCTGGTACGGCGTTGAACGGCTCGCCACTCACGTCGCCCGACCTCGGGGTGTTCGCGGAGACGGTAGAAGATCAGGACGCATTCTTGACGACTCGTGATCGCGCGCGCGCGCGCGCGCCGGACAAGTACACCACGCTCGAGTACACGTACGTGCCCCGGGAGCCGACGCCTGCGAGGGGCGGCCCCAGCTTCCACCCGCTCAACTCGGGTGCCATCGACCAGAGCCCCATAGAGCGACGCGAGGACCTGCTCGTCTTTACGAGCGAGCCGTTGCGCGAGCCGCTCACCTTCGCGGGCACGCCCGTGCTGGTGCTGCGCGTCTGGACCTCGTCGCGCTCGATCGATCTCATTGGGCGCCTGTGCCTCGTCACACGGCGCGGCGCGTCGATCAACCTGTGCGAGGGGCTCTCCCGGGTGGACGCGGCCGCAGAGGAGGCATGCATCGGCGACGCCGACAGGCGTACCGGCCGCCTCGTCGAGGTGGAGCTCGGCCCCGTCGCCGCCGAGCTCGGCGTCGGCGAGAGGCTACGGCTGCACGTGTGCTCGGCGGCACACCCTCGCTGGATGCGCAACTTGTGCTCGTCGCCCGAGATACCGCTCGCGCGCCAGACCAGCGGCAGCTTCGCGAGCTGCTGCGTGCGCGTGAGCGTGGACGACGAGGCGAGCGTGCTCACGCTCCCGCTGCTCGAAGCGGCGCCGGCTCGCTGAAGGCCGAGCAGTGCGTCTTCCCACAGTGCGTCTTCCCACAGTGCGTCTTCCCACAACGGCTCCTTGAAGGCCGAGCAGTGCGTCGTGGGATGTATGAGTGGTGGACGCGGACTCGTGGATGGCTGCCTGCCGTCGCGTGGGTGGCCCTTCCTACAGGTGCTCACCGGGTGCTCAGAGTGTGCTCTATGTGTGTGCTCTCTGTTTGTTTTGCTGCGTGCTGTGTGGGAGGCGGGGGGCGGGGGGGCGGAGCGAGGCGACGAGACGAGAGCTGCGAGAGAGAAGACGCGTGAGCGAGAGTGCGACTGTCACAGAGAAGTTGGATTCCGGTTAGTGAGATGTTGTTACAAAGTTGAGAGAGTGCGAGGAAACGAGAAAGGTGTTCTACCCGTGGTGTGTCTCCATCTCTCGCGCATGTTGCAATCTGTCTCTTCCCGCATACTGCTTTTGGCAACCGAAACTCAAAGAGACCCTAATCGGTGCGAGCCATGCACGCGGCTCTGGAGCGGAGCCCGACTAGGCCGCCCTACCTGGGACTGACACGACCTCTGCCAGCTGCTGCTGCTCATCATGTTCGCGTATCTCCTCCTCCGAGCCTTCTTTTGGGGCTTCTGCGTTCCGCTCACGAATAACGACGGAGTCGTCTACACCACTTTCGTTGGGGTTGGCACTCCGCCACAGCACATCGCTGTCGTGCCCGACACGGGCTCTTATGTGCTCGTGTCGGCCTCAACGTACTGCCGATCCGAGTCCTGCCGATTGCACCGCCGCTTCGATCCGAACAGCTCATCCACGTGCTCGAATGTTTCGTCCCACGAATTCCTGCTGGAGTACGGGCAGGGCGACATCATCGTCCACGACTCCACGGAGAGCGTGAGCTTCTTGGGCACCGAGGCATCCACAACCCCCATTCATGAGGGCGAGATGGTGAGCCTCGCGCTCATCTCAGAAGAGGCCCTCAAGGGCTTTCAAGCCTCCCCGTTCGATGGGATCATGGGCATGGGCAAGGGCAAGACGACGGAGCTTGGCGACGATGCCTTCCTCGAGGACTTGAAGATCGAAAGCTTCACGCTCTGCATGGGCGACACGAAGCTGACGGGCGACGGCATCGGCGGCCGGCTCGAAATGCAGAGCCAGCTCGCCGTGGGCAACGAGTACAAGCCCCTAGCGACCATCGGTGAGCACGTATGGGGTACGGTGCTTGCCCACGTGGGCGTTCCTGGCCAGACCGCCTCAATGGTCTGTTCCGACGAGGAGGCGTGCGCGGCGATCATCGACTCGGGCACCACCTTGCTCATGTTCCCCACGAGCGTCGTCGACAGCCTGTACAGCTCCATCGAGGCTGGCTGCACCGAGAGGAACTGCCTCTTGTCCCTACAGGAGCAAGCGACGTGCTCGGGTTCCGCGTACAACGGGTTGCCTAATATGGAACTCAAGGTGGGCAATGGCTCAAACACGTAAGGCAGCACCGTCTCGCCCTGTGCACGCAATGATCTTCGCATCGACGTGCGGACGATATAGAGCCGCGCCGAGTCTTGATGTAGAGCAAACTCGTAGTCGTCGACAATGTAAACAATAGTCCGACGCGATTGTGGGGTTGCTGCTGCAATTTCCAGCAGTGTCCGATTCAACACAACCACACCGCACGCCCAAAGGACTGTCGGATGCACCTGTAGCGTTGACGAATTCGCCAGCAGATGTTCGTTGTGTTGCACCAATGAGGACGCGGCGGCGACCGCGTAGGAGGTGTAGGCGCGTGAGCACATATCCGCGCTCAAAATGATGTACTCGCCTTCCTCACACACGCCAAGGGGCTCTCCCAGCCCCTTGCACACGCTGCACCTCTCACACGCGCCTGCGAGAACGTTGGCCGAAAAGTCTATTTGTTGCATGCATGCAAGTTCATGTTGCGGTGCTTTTGTCCCTCAGTGCCCCCGCCGAATCCACTCGTCGAACTGTGTCAGGTCCTGTTTGTGCACGGTCCCGCCAATTGGGAGGGTAGCTCGTTAAGTTACAAATCTTTGACGACGATCACGCTCCCCGCGACGGTGGCGCAGATTGGTGGGCAAGCCTTTCTCGGCTGCCGCTCGCTCGCGTCGATCACTCTCCCTGCGTCGGTGACGCAGATTGGTGGGCAATCCTTTCTCGGCTGCACCTCGCTCGCGTCGATCACGCTCCCCGCGTCGGTGACGCAGATTGGTGTGGCTGCCTTTCAGGGCTGCACCTCGCTCGCGTCGATCACGATCCCCGAGTCGGTGACGCAAATTGGTGGGCATGCCTTTTACGACTGCACCTCGCTTTCGTTGATCACGCTCCCCGCGTCGGTGACGGAGATTGGTGAGCGCGCCTTTTACGGCTGCACCTCGCTCGCATCGATCACGATCCCCGAGTCGGTGACGCAGATTGGTCCGGACGCCTTTAAGGTCTGCACCTCGCTTTCGTCGATCACGATCCCATCGGCAAACCTCGGCCAGACCTTGCTGCTCCCGCCGAGGGTTTACATGGGCGAGATGGAGGTGGACATCCCGACATTCCATCTCGCCATCAAGGACGGCCCCATCGAAGCGTCGATTCGGCAGCACTATGAGCTCGGCATCCGTTGCGTCCCTTTGCTCTCGGCCCTCGATGCGATGACGACATCGGGTCCGATGGCCATTTTGGGCATCCCCTTTCTGCGTGAGTACGCCGTGTACTTCGACCGCGCGAGCTGGGGCATGTCGGTCGCCCAGATCGAGGAGGGCTCTTCGGTCTGCTCTCAATGCGGCACTACCTTTGCTTCGAGACTGATTGAACACATCAGCGGCAGCAGCGAGACGGCCCTTGCCGCCGGCTCCAGTGCGCTGCAGCCCGAGGCCATCACAGCAACCATGAGCTCGAACAACGTCCGACGCGCCGCGCCCATCAAGGTGAGCCGGGTGCGCGGACCGAGCCTTCATGGGGTACCGACGGTCATCATGCCCAACATGCTCGATGATGCTCATCGTCACGAAGTACCGGCGTGGACGCATCACAACAGGACGAGGCGAGTGTGGGTGCTGTGATGACCCGTGGTCTACATGTTGGATTTTCATGTTCATGAACCGAAGTGTACCGGGTACCGTTGGTTGTTAGTTTGACTCGAGAGTCCGTAAAGCATAGTCGGCCAACTCGACTAGATCCCGCGTCCCTGACCCGCTGTGCGGCGCAGCATGATCGCTGCGCCAAGGTGCAAGGAAACCTACCGGTAACCAAATAAAGGCCGCGGTGCGATTCGCAAGAGCCTCGAACGCTGAGAACGCACGGGCGAATAGTACAATCATCTTTACATTATCTTACGGTAAGCGTGCCGACTTATCCCGGTGCGCGGCCTCTTTCCGCTTGCACGCCGGCCGTACTCTTGCATGTAGCTCGCGCGCTCGCACGGCCACTGGATCCCGCGATTGGGCGGGCTTGGCAGAGCCGCCCACGACTTGATACGTCTGTGTACGGCTGTGAGTGCCCCGCCCCCGAATCGTAGCACGCTGTACGTCGGAAGCACAGCTTGGCATTGGCCCGCGCCTGGCATTGATCAGCCTGCCACGCGCCTCGACGAGCTCTCGTCGCTCCGCGATGGTCAGGTGACGAAGCATAGAGTCGTCGCACACCTGCGTGACGAGGCATAGAGTCAGGTGACGAAGCATAGAGTCAGGTGACGAAGCATAGAGACGGCACACCTGCGTCAGCTTGGGATCGCAGCAAGGCCTCGCCTTCAGCATCATCGTGCCGGGCGTGAGCATCGCACTGCGCGCAAAGCACTCCTCCACCGAGCGCGTCTCGTAGTGTGCGATGGAGAGCGTGCTGGGGGATGGGTACATGACCCCGCCCACGAGCTTTCCTGCCCAGCGTGTCGGGTAGTAGTTGCAATGGGCACCATCATTAGCGCGCCCGAGTACCACGTCAGCCAGCCAACTGCGCGTGAAGAAGCTGTGAACGCAGCCCGGCACGAGGCCTGTGATGGAGCCTAGCAAGGCGAGCCCCTTGTGACGCACCGGCCTGCGCGTGGCATTCGGATCCGCGTCTCGCTGCCGCCAGGTGTACGATGCGCGCGCACCCGCCGACGTCGGCCGCGCGCTGTGTCCACTAGGGCCATACGAGCGCCGCATCACGTGCACGCTGCGTGCACCGGCCATGCGCGCGTCGTGAAGCATCATGCGCAGCGAGCCTCCCTGCGGGTTGAGGAATTCGTCAGCGTCGAGCAAGCCCACCCACAGGTGGTCGCGCACTGGGCTTCCCCCATACGCTTGGTCCGCTACCCGACTGCGCGCAAGGCGACGCCACATGTCGTGGTACGCAATCATTTGACGGCTGTAGAAGAGTTGGTTCTCGACATCGCCGGGAAGTCGAAGCGGTGGCGTCGATAAGGCTCTCACGCCAAGAAAGAAGCGGCGGCCTTCGGGCACTGTCACGTTATGCAGAACGACACGGCCGCTTGCAACATCACTCGGTCGCACGCCCTGATGCCCGTGCGGCATGCTGTCATCGAGTACGTGTATGCGACCGACACCAATGTGCAGGTGGTGAGCTATCCATTCAGCAAGGTGCTCGTTGCGGGCAAGGACAACAAGCACAATTTCATCCCGGGCCACTCGATCAGGTGCAAGCTCCCGGCGCGCCGGAGTCAGGCCGATCAGCACGCAAACGAGCGGTAGCTCGCAGAACGCGAATGGATCGTATGCCCAGATGACGATGCTGGCGAACACTGCGATCGCAGTCGAGCACCGGCACCGTCGGAGTCCCGACGTCGACGCTCCGGCCATCCTACATGAAGAAGACGCAGACCTTCTCGTCTCGCGTGAGCGGCCCCGCACGTGAAGTGTCTCTGTGAATGCCTACATGCACGGGCTTGCACGGGCCTGAGTCGAAATGGGGGGGGAGGCGCGTCCCTGTTTTACGCGGAGCGCGGCGCGCGCTCAATTTACGCGCATCACATGGCGCTTCTCGTCAGTGCCGATGGAATAAGATGCAGGACCGCAGCCACAAGCAGCGCAAAGATACGGCGCCGTCTTGGGCGTTATGCTTCCCCCCTTCTGATGAGATTTGGACAATACTTAACGCTAACACTTGTTATTTACACGCGGAGCGTTCCTTGTGTTGCAGCACGAAGCAACAGAGCCCTTCCGGCCTCTGCTGCTGGCGCCGCGCAAAGGTATCCGTCTGCACAACCGTTGGCCTGGCCCCGAGCGCTGACGCATGGTCTCGCGCGCTCCCATGCCCAGCGCCGTGCCGCGCGCGCGCGCGTGGCGCCAGCCCCGCAGCGCCCGCGTCACTCAATTGCGCTGATCACGCCCGCGCCAAGCACTGCGCTGGGCGCGGACGCGCGCGAGCCAACCCTAGTGGCCGCACGCCGGCGATCGATATCACGCCACTCATCGCGCGCTACCCGCCCGCCTGCCTTCCTACGCAGACTACATCCTGAGACTTCAAGACACCGAACCCGAGAGAGCCTCGAGATCATGCTGCGCCTTTTGCTCGTCGCATTACCACTCGTCGTCGCCTTGCCGGCGGCGTTCGACAAACCGGAGCTCCACGCCTTTCAGTTCGAGGCTCAATCTCCGCTTCAGTTCAAGGTGCGATCTCCGCCCGAGTCCCGCCCTCTTCGCCCCGCCGCCACGCGAGCTCAACATTATAGCCCCGCCACAGCCCACTCCACTCCGCACGCACACCACCCGCCAAGCGCACACATCACAATGGACGCGCCGCGGCACACTAGAATGCGGGCAAGACGATCCACCCCACGATCTACGTCGTCATCAACCTCTTCACCGCCCAGGGATACCAACCCACCATCCACAGGTGTGCCCCCCAGCCCGGCCGGCCGCCACGCATGCGGCGCAGCTTCGGTCGGCCCTGCCGCTGCGCGCGCGAGGCCGGTGCGCATGCTGAAGGCGCACGCGCACGAGGCCGCGCGCGTGCGATGTCCGCTCCCGCGCCTGCCCGACTCCGTAGACTCCGCGCCCGCCGCGAGGCGCGACGCCACTTGCGATGGCCATCGGCACTTGCGAGCGCGCCGCCTCGCCTGTTTTGCTGACGGCTTGCGCGTTGCTCCCCCGGTGCAGGCAGCCGCAGCTGCGAGAGGTCGGGCTCGACGGCCACCGCGCCCTCGACATCTCCGACACGACCGGCAGGCGCGACGTCGACACCACGGTCACGAGGATCCGGCCGCTGTCACGCCCGCGGGCTCTGCCGCTTGGCCAGGCGGCGCGAAGCCTGTGCCTGTGATCCGGGCGCGGTCGTCCTCGAGGCTGCGGCCCCGTCGGCGCACTGCCCGACCCGCTCACCATCGAGTACGGCCCCGTCGATTCCAGCCTAGTCATCGGCGCCACGCGAATCAAGGCGTTGCCACGCCGCCTCTCGCCACGGGTCCACCACCGCCTCTCGCAGTGCACACTCACCCGTGTAGCATTCACATTCATCTACACCGCATGCACCACGCACTCACGTCACCGCCTGACACTTGCAGCCCGCTTCCACTCCACCGCCCGTGCCCCAGCTGACACGTTTCTCGTGCCTGCGCGCAGCCCTCGCAAGACAAGACCTTCTCGTCGCCCACCGCGGTCGGCGAGACCCCTGGTTCGTCCTACCAGCTTCATGAGGACAACAACGCCTCGGCCGCCGCCGGCCAGACGACCGCCACGGCGCTCACCTCGACGGCCACCCAATCGGACGAGACTTACTCGTGCGAGCTCGCCACGATCAATGGCGAACCTGGATCGCTCTACCAGCGCACCGAGGGCAACGCATCGGCCGCTTCTTCCGAGCAGGTGATCGCCAGCAGTACCGAATGGCGACCACGGCGTGCTCTTTCCGCCGCGCAACGGCCCGTCTCTCTCGCCTCTGGCCGCGGCGACCTCTCTCGCCTCCGCCTCAACGTGCCCGTCTCCAACGTGCCCGTTCTGGTCTTTGATCTGACCCTTGCATTTCACCGTGCCCACGCTCCGCAGACGTGGTACTGCATCGATATCACCGTCTCCATCGCGGTGGCTTTCGCCGCCGTGGCTACGGCCGTTGAGTCGTCGGTCGCTGCGGTCCTCACCTCCGCCGCGGCCGCCACAACCCTGCTCGGCGGCGACTTCAAGGATCGCCTCTCGGGCTATAGCATCGCCATCATCGCCGCGGTTGCCGTGCTCGCCGCAGTCGCCTCCTGCAGCCGATGGATCTCCGACCCTGAGCGGGAACTGAAAACGGGTACCAACCTTTCCGGTGGGTTTCTCCGTCCACTCCCGAAGCTCTCGACCTCCGGTTGCCTCAGGATGGCACGGTTCGTTCTGGTGCTCTTGCTTTGTCCCGGGGTCTTCTCTGTGGAGAGCGGCCCAACCGTCAGCCAGACAGCCCCTGCGCCCGAAGTGCAGGCTGCTCACAAGCACGTCCCAAGTGATTCGCCAAGGAGCCCCTCCCGCTCGCCGCCACCAACTTCAGATGAGCGTCACGAAAGGCGTCGACTCCTTTTCCACGGCCACACGCCGCACGGCCACTCGCCGCCGCCACCGCCACCGCCGACACCGCCGCCACCGCCATCACCGGCACCGCCGCCCCCAGTGGTGAACGGATTGCCGCTTTGCCCTAATTGCGGCATTTGTTCATCGACAACTCTCACACTTCCTGCCTACACGAATGAGTATTACTACAAGACCACCATGGTGATGCCTTGCAGTGCTTGTTCAAGTGTTGCCAGTGGAGGAGGACGAATGCCCGTCTACCAAGCGCAGACTGGTACTGGGTCCTGGCTGCATGTATACGTGTGGTTCGACTGCGCGACTGGGAGATGGACCCGATCTGTAGTTACTTCTAGTGGTCCTTTCCCCGCGGGAACCATTATTGATTCTGCTCCAGCGTGGAGCTCATGCCCGTACAGTGGCGCTGCATCATGCCCGCTGCAGCCCTCATACTACACATGCAGCAGCTGCATGGCCGCCCGAGCCGACAACGTGTGGTGCGCCGCGGGCGCACTTTGTGCATCCTCTGCTCTTACAGGCACCTCGCTGCTTCCTGGCGATCGCGTCCTCTGCCCACAAAGCGCCTGGGTGGGCAGCAGCGGCTGCGTGGCGTCGACCGTCACCGACCCTTACTACGAGACGAACGCCTGGGCGTACACTCTGATCAACCTGCAGCCCGCCTGGGCAGCGGGCTACACTGGTGCTGGCGTGACGATCAACATTGTCGATGACGGGCCCGATCAGACGCACCCCGATTTTTCGGGCAAGTATGATGCGTTGGGGTCGTGCCCGACGCACACCACCGGCAGCCACGGTACCACGACGGCTGCGATCGCGCTCGCGGCCGGCAACGACCAGTGCTCTCGCGGCGTCGCGTATGGTGCGACGCTGTCCAAGTGCGGAATGAACGGCAACACCGTCACGAATATGTTCATCGGCAACATGGCCCGAAACCACATCTCATCCAACTCGTGGGGGATCGACCCGTGCACAGCCCTCGCTAGCTCCGGGCGGCGCAAGCTCCGGCAGCGCCAGCTGCAGGGATGCCCCTTCGCGGCCACGGCCGCCTCGGGCACCAGCCCGTGCAGCGCTTCCCAGTGCGCCGGGGCCAGCTGGACGTCGCCGCCGAGCACGTGCAACACGGTCATCTCGACCTACTGCGAAAACGACTTAAACTATGACGCGGACGGCGAGTGCGCCTCGTGGACGCACCTCTGGATGACATGCGCGTACACGCACCTGCCCTGGGCGATCAAACGGGTCCTGCAGCGTGGCGTCCTCGAGGGGCGCAGCGGGCGCGGCATCGTGTACGTCTTTTCGGCAGGCAACGGGAACGCCGGTGGCATGAACGTCAACTTTGAGATTTACTTGCACTCGCGCTTCACGATCACCGTCGGCGCCACCGACAAGCTCGGCTTGCACTCGTATTACTCGACGACGGGCTCGTCGCTCTTCATCTCCGCGCCGGGCGGCGACGCAACTCAGCACAGCAACAGCTGGCACGTCGCGGCAACAGGCGGCGGCTGTGCCGAGCAGGGGCAGGGAACTTCGTATGCATGCCCCGTCGTCTCGGGCGTGGTCGCGCTCATGCTCGAAGCCAACCCGCTGCTCGGCTGGCGCGACGTGCAGGGGATCCTCGCGGCGACGACGAGCCGAAACGACCCCACTAGCTCCCTCTGGACCACGAACGCGGCCGGCTTCATCCACAACATCAAGTACGGCTTCGGCATGGTCGACGCCGGCGCGGCCGTGGCCGCCGCGCTGTCGTGGACCAACTGGGGGATCGAGCGGCGCATTATTGCGAGCTCGTCGCAGCAGCTCACCGTCCCGTCCGATGGCTCGACGCTGTCGACTACTGTTACGGTCGGCGCGCAGAGCCAGGCGTGGGCGATCGAGTGGATCGAAATCTTCCTCAACCTCGACCACTCGTCGCGCGGCGACTTGCAGCTCGAACTCACGTCGCCCTCTGGCACGCACTCCGTCCTGATCCCCGGCCCGCGGCCCGAGATTTCGAACCCGCCGGTTATGGGCTGCTCGGCCGCGGCCGACACGTGCTCGACGAAAGACAATGGAGTTTGCGACAACCCTTCAACTTGTGAGTGCGATTACAACGACTGTCTTGCGGCGAACTGGACGGGCGCGAACGGGCAGCCCTCGCTGTACCTGCCACGCTTCAATTGGAAGATGACGAGCGTGCGTAGCTGGGGCGAAAGCCCGGTGGGCACGTGGAGGCTCGCGATCCGCGATCGGCGGCTCGCGAACGGTGTACAAAGTTCGCTGCTCAAGAGCTGGAACCTGCTCATCTACGGCCACCACGGCACCGCCACCCGCCTGAGCAATCCGCCTTCGCCCTCGCCCCCGCCGCCTTCGCCCTCGCCCCCGCCGCCTTCAAATCTGATCTGCACCAATACGTGCACTTACGCCAATCAAGGCACCTGCGATGACGGTGGGCCAGGCGCCGAAGGCTGCCCACAAGGCTGTGAGTACATATCCGTCTGCGCCCTCGGGACCGACTGCAATGACTGCGGCCCGCGCTTGATACTCCCTCCACAGCCACCGTCGCCGCCACCGTCGCCGCCACCGACTTTTTTACCGAAATGTGCGTCGTGCGGCGTTTGTTCATGGCCTGCTTTTACGAATGCTAACTTCCCGAATGAGGTTTACTACAAGACCAGCTACTATTTCACTTGCAGTGCTTGTTCAAGTGTTTCCACAGGAGGACAAATGTACGTCTACCAAGCATGGAATGATGGTACTGCCCTACCTTGGAATGTGTACGTGTGGTTCAATTGCATGACTGGGATATGGACCCGATCTGTCGTTGGTTTCTGCTCTCCTAATATCTATGCCTGTCCTGGGCCTTACCCAACGGGAACCGTGATTGGAGTTCCTGTGTGGAGTTCATGCCCGGACAGTGGCGCTGCATCATGCCTCAGACCGCCGCCCTCACCACCGCCGCCCTCGCCCTCGCCCCCGCCGCCCTCGCTGCCGCCGCCGTCGCCGCCGCCGCCGTCGCCACCGCCGCCGTCGCCGCCGCCGCCCTCGCCCTCGCCGCCGCCGCCCTCGCCGCCGCCGCC
>ENA-UOUZ01001101-UOUZ01001101.1-mixed-culture-metagenome-genome-assembly--contig:-NODE-1101-length-18442-cov-86.606461_pt1 | contig 18442 bp, 8 predicted proteins | sample MGYA00238154_ERZ761575 | MGnify/ENA primary metagenome ERZ761575 (study PRJEB28896, sample SAMN07631632) | mixed culture metagenome | isolation source: Freshwater growth medium | place: USA...
CCCTTCCAGAACGCGCCCCCCTGTCGGTCCTCGACAAGTGGTACCTACCCATTGACCGGACCGGCGTACATACGTGTGCGGTTACAAATTCACTCACTACCGGGTACATCAAAACGTGAAATCAAAAATCTATACGAAAACAATAGACGCATAGCGCGAGCGTGCTATCTGCGATCATCAGCCTACCAGGTGCAGGTCTACCACACACGCAACTAGAACTACAGCTGAAATAAAAACAGCTCTCCAGAGTCACGGAAGAGAGAACCAATGCAGCGTTCAGCGCGGGCCACTACAGCATCAACTTCAGCACCAGTAAACGTACCAGAGCATACGCTCACGTCATAGCCTCGCCATCGGCAGGCGATAAAGTGCGGTCGCCGTCAGTGCTGGCTCGACCTCCTCCTCCGCCGCCGCAGCCATCACAGCTTGATGCTCTTCGTGAGCTGCTGGGCCGTGGGCGCACAGGACGACGTCATTGCCGAGGCAAAAGGTGTGCACCCGACGCAGACCCACGTCGACAACGGCGCCCTCTGTGGCTGGAGAGCTGGACGCCGATGGCCAAGGCCCCGCCGCGGCGGGACGCAGGCCGTTGATGAGTGTCTTCGGAGCGATGGTGGCAATGAGCCGGTGCGCGAGCTCCTTCTGCAGGCAGCTCGCGATCAGTGCTGCCCCACCCTCGATCATCACCGAACGCACGCCGAGCTGGAGCCGAAGCTGCCGGAGGGAGCTCAGCAGGCACGGGTGACCTCTGTGATCCTCGTCGACACACAGCACGTGCACGCCCGCCGCACGCAACGCGGCCGCGCGGGCGGCTCCGCCGCTGTCATACAGCGTACGCGCGAGCGTACACACGACGGCGTGCGGACGGCAGGTAGAAGATGACGTCGACGACGACGTGGAGGTGGTGGAGGAGGAGGAGGAGGAGGAGGAGGAGGAGGAGGACGAAGTCATGAAGGCGGCCACCGAGGCGGCGGCGCTGCTCGCCAAGGGCGCTGGAATGGGCGACTGGAGGGCCTTGGCGGTGGCGAGGCATCGCAAGCGCCCATCGAGTACGATTCGCATTGGACTCTCCCCCGGCACCAGGCGAACGGTGAGTTGAGGGTCGTCGGCGAGTAGTGTGCCTGAGCCCACCATGATGGCCTCGTGCACCGCACGCAGCCCGTGCGTGAGTGCCATGGACTCTCTGCCGGAGAGGAGCAGCCGAGGGCCCGAGGCACCCAGTGGCCCCGCTATGCTGCCGTCGAGGGCCTGCGCGTACGAGAGGGTGACGAAAGGCATCACGACGCCGCGGCGCGAGACCGCATGGGCTTCGATATCGCTTCGCAGGCGCGCCAGCATCGAGGCCGCCACCGTGGGCAGCGGCGAGCACAGCGGCCGGGCGGGCGACGAGGGCGGCGGCCCCAGCAATAGTGACGGCCGCCAGGGCGGCGAGGGAATGGTTGCGGCAGCAGCCGAGGCCATCGCTGGCGCCATCGCAGGCGCCATCGCGGGCTCTTCCTCGTCGATATCGGAGCACCTGAGCTGATTCACGCCACTGCAGCTGCCACCGGCCAGTACGTGCCCACCGCCGCCACCGTGGCCGCCATCGTAGCCGCCACTGCTGCCGACGCCGGCGCCGCCGCTGGCGCCGCCGCTGGCGCCGCCGCTGGCGCCGCCGCTGGCGCCGCTGCCCCTTCCGCCGCCCGTCTGACGGCGCTCGGCCTCCGGTGTCAGAATATGACCCATCCGGCGTGCCTTCGTCTCCAGATAGCCATGTGCGTGGACGGGTGTCGAAGAAGCGAGCACCGCGCGCCGCCCCGCCACGTCGATGCCGAGCGAGCGAAGGGCATGCACCTTGAACGGGTTGTTGGTGAGCAACACGACGGAGCGAACGCCAAGGCTATCGAGGATGGTGCGCACTGGCGTGTAGTCGCGGGCCTCATCGGGCAATCCAAGGGCCAGGTTGGCGTCTACCGTGTCGAGGCCCTGGCGCTCCTGCAGCCCGTATGCGGCGATCTTGCTCGCAAGGCCAATCCCACGGCCCTCTTGCGGCGTGTAGATGAGGATGCCACCCTGCTGTGCCAGGTGCTGCTGCGCGAGGCGCAGCTGCACCGCGCAGTCGCACTTGAGCGATCCGAGCACCTCGGACGTGAGGCACGCATCGTGCACGCGCATGTGCACGCGCTCGCTCCCACGGTAGACGTCGTCGCAGTCTGCCCAGAGGCATGCGACCCATGCGTGCTGCGAGTAGAAGGCCTCACCCCGGTCGCGCTCCCCATAGACGCGCACCGCCATTCGGCCGTTATTGGTGGGCATCGTACAGGATGAAATACACTCGACTGGCATAACGGCAGGCAAGTACGAGGCCCGACGCGAGTGCCTCCTTGTCGGCGGCGCACAAGCTCCGAGCGAGCGTCTGGTCGAGATATGTGATGATAGAACAGGGTCAATTACTCTCGTCATCAAGTGGTTCACCCTCGCGTGGCACCGGTTATTGTTTGCTGGGCGCTACTGCCCCCACGGCCACGCGGTCGTTCGGGCAGCATTGTGAGGGCGAAGTTGCGGAAGAGGTACACTGTGTACCGGTACATGTACGACCCCCTTTGGGGCAACGTTGGGTGTGTGCGCGTATGTCCGCTCTAGCTCTAGCGTAGTAGGTTTGTGTCCGGTCGCATAGCCCAATCAGTCCCCCAATCAAGAACAATCAAGAATTTCTACTATAAGCAATGGCGGGCACCGAGCGGGCACTAGACCGGACTATACTAGTGTCCCCGCTTCCGCTGTGTACTCAACGTCGCAGCCAACGTGAGCGGCCATATACGTGAGCGCGACAATCGTTTGGGGGAGCGCCTTGTTGCCCGTGCACGCGCCAGCCGCGCTATCCTCGAGCCTCGCAATCTGCTGCGCCATCGAGGGCCCGCGCGCGACTGCGGATGGCACGACGCCTGCGCGCTGAAAGATAGAGGGCAGGGCTGAGGTCTCGAGCGCCTCCACAGAGTAATTCGGGCTGAGGCCCGGGACGAGGCGGTTGAGGTGGAGCCCGTGAAGGGTCTGGCCAGGGGCTCGAAGGCACGTGTAGACGTCATCCATCGAGACGCGCCGTGGCTCATATAGTGGACGATGCGGATGATGGCCTGCACCTTCGGCGCTCCCTCCGCCTTCGCCCCCGTGGACAGAGCTGACTCCACTTCGGAAGCTGGGCCGCACGGGTCCACAGGCTGGATTAACCACCCCGCTCATGACAACGGCCACGCCCAACAGCTTGCGCAGCGCGGGCATCGCGTGCTCGAGTAAGTCGATGGACGTGAACAGCAAAAGGTACGCCCCGTCGCCGCCCACGATCGGCAGGCCTAGTGGCGAGTCGAGCGCGGCAGAGTGGCCCGATGGAGCGAGACACCACAGCTTCTCGTATCCAGCGAATGTACGTGCGGCCAGCGGATCGGCACCTAAGACGGGCGCGAGCGCGTTGCCTAGCTGCGACTCCATGCGCACGGCATCCGCCAGGTCGGCCAAAGCTGTGTTTGAAGCATCAAGAAACGCGAATTTGGGTCGCCAGAGCACGGCATCGACTGCGCGACGCGGCGGCGCTGCCTCAGCATCGGGGTCGAGCGAGAGGAAACTGACCGCTGCGAATGACAGATTTCGCGTCGAGCACACGTCGCAGCCCTTGAGAGCGATGGCCACCTGCCGATGACCGACTGGCGGCTCGTTGTGCTGCTGAATGCTATGCAGCTTCGCAGCCGTCGAGAAGAGCACAAAGCCGGTGGAACCGTCGTTGCCGCGGAACGAGTACACGAGCTCGTTGCCATCACTCTGGCGCCGTACAGCTGGCACCATCCAACGCTCGAAGGAGCACACGCAGCGCAGGAGGTGGCGGCGCTCGGCCTCTGATAGCGAGGGTCGTTGGAGGAGCGCAACGACCCTCGCCATGTCCGCTGCTGTCAAGTGTGCGTGTCCTTGCGTTAAGGCCTTGCGTGCAAGGCCCTCGGCCTCCGTTTGCTCCTCTTGCGCCCCCCAAAACCTGTATATAGCAAAGCCAGCAGCAGCAGCAGCTAATCCGGCAGCAGCATAGAGGACAACCTTTCCCGACGGCGATTCCTGTGGCTGCGCAGCCGATTGCTGCTTTAGCTTTTTCTGTGCAGCGACCTTTCGTAGAAGTGCGGCCGCCGCGTCTCGGGGTCGTGTTGCGAGATTCGAAGTCGAAGCGACGGTCCCAATGGGGAGCGACGTGGCCATGAGAGAGAACGATGTTGCCGGAGAGGTCTGTGAACGAGACTGTGAACGAGAGGTCTGACCCAACTTTGGTTCGTCAGCCCGGAAATTCTTCGCAGTTGGACTACAGTTATGAGTTGAACTATGGTTGAGCTGACTACGCGCCCAACCGTGGAACTTGGCCCGCATTAGCCGGTCGCCGCACGGCATCGAACGACGAGTTGGGATCGGCCCAAGAACCGTGGCCCAACCACAGCCTCCAACTTCGAACTTGGTCCAACGGCAGCCCGCTCGTCTGTGAGAACACAAAAGTTGTCCGAATCATAACCATCTGCTGTGAATGAGTGTGAATCTGAATGAGAGCGTCTGGTGCGTCTCTAAGACCACGCGACTCTCACCATGCCATCCCCTTCGTCCACCCAATCGCCTGCCCTCTAACGACCTCGCCGTCCGAGCAGCGTGTGCTCGTGAACTTGGCCTCCTTGTCGTCAAACTGCAGCATGTGCCGCTGCTGCGCAAACTCGGCGAGCAGCACATCGGTGCGGGAGGGTGTGATCCCCCACTCGCCGTGTCCCCATGGGGTGACAAGCACGCCCACACGCTCGGCGGCTGGGAAGGCGAACTCCAAGCCAGGGACATTCGCCCACGTCCACTTGTACTTGGCCACGCGCATGGCGAGTGCGGAGCTGCCGTACTCCGCGCCGTTGAGCTGATGCGTCGAGTCTGAACACGTTGGGAAGCAGCGCGAGGCCGGATGCCTCCAGACGAGTTCGCCGCCAATGCCCGCCGCGCGGTTCGACAGCCTCCAGCAGTTCACGTCCAGCTGTAGCTGGTCGTCCGTGCCGTCGCCGCTACTCAAGAGCGACGCGAGGGTCAATTTCGCGCCGCTCACGCCGCCGCCGCGCAGCACAATCGACGGCTTGCCTCCCGTAACCTCGGCGTGCCAGCTGCCAAGCTTATGCGCGCCCTCATAGTATGCGACGCCGTGCGCGAGAAGGAAGACGTTGCCCAGCCGCCCGAGAGGCCAGCCGCCGGTACCCATCAGCCGTCGGCGCACCGCCGCCGCGTCGGCGTCGCCGGGACGCGGGTCCTCATGACCGAGGAAGGCAGCGAGGATCTCGTCGGTGGGAGATATGGTCGCTGCGCCGATGGTGGCGAGGGCGTCGTGTGAGAGGGCGTCGTACGTGCCAACCTGCTGCTCGCCGCTCTCCCTCGCCGTCATCACCAGCTGCACCTCCTTGAGCCAGTCAAAGCCGTTGAGCACAGTCGAACCGTCGAGCGGTCTCCCGTCTGTGCGTTGGAATCGGACCGAATGTGTCCATTTCAAACGGCCACAGAGGTAGATGACGATCGGATCGCTCGTCTGCACATTGCTCCCGCCGTCCACGAACACGCGTGAGCCCGCACCAGAACGTGAGAGTCCCCAAGCGGCCGACCCCCAGGGCGTGTGAAGCTGACCTCCGCGGAGGAAGAAGAAGCCCCTGTCCACGCTGCCGGCCGTGGCCGCCGCCGCCGAAGAGCCCGCCACGGCGCTGAAAGCCCACGGCCCGCTGCCGACAAGGCGCATGGCGCGCAAGAGCTCCGGGTCCGTCGTGCCGTCGCCAGCGTCAATGCGCGCGCGCACCTCCTTGTCTTGATTCGAGTGCATCATTAGGGTCGCAACCACGCTGCTGGGCACACCGTGCTCCCACCCATGCCCGCGCCCCGTGCAGCCCGAGCAGTTGACGCCACCGTCGTGGGCGGCCATGGCGTCGTGCAGAAGCGTCCACAAGGTGTGCGTCGACTCGAGCGCGCAGCGCGGCGGCCGCTGCAGCTCGCGCGGCAGCCAAGCCTGGTAGTGGCGCTTGTCGAAGCCGTGTTGCCCGGATCTCGAGTCGACCATCGGCACGCCCTCGAGCGAGTACTCGTGGCTAAAGGTGTAGTGTAGGATGTGGTGCGTATACTCGCCGGCCGCATCGGTCGTGCGCACCCCAAACTGCGACGAAGGCTCGAGCTGCAACGTGTCCATCAACTTGTGTGCGACGCCGCCCACAGCCGCGCCTATCGAGTAGCCCCACATTTCGAGCATCCAGCCGAACTCGGCGTCAGCGGCCGGGTCAACCTTGAGTGCGAACGAGAGGTCGTACCACGGCTTGACGAGCCGCTTGAGTGCGTCTATGTGGATCAGGATGGGCGACGGGCCAACCTGCTGCACCTTCTCGGCCACGAGATCTGAGCCGGCGAAGCGTCGTACGAGCGACTTCGTCTTGCTGTCGCGCTTCGGGTTCATGTAGTGGAACGGGTAGGCCACCGCAAGCTCCTCAGTGGCGAGGTTGGGCAAGTATTTCATGAGCAAGTGGTCAGTCTCCGCGATGAACAGGTACTTCTCGGGGAAGTCGAGGTCGCCGCGGTTGAGCGCGACAAGCACCGAATGGGGCCGGTTGAGCACCACGAAGCCGTGAGTCTCCGCCTCGGTCAGCTCGTCGACCACGACGGTGCGCATCACGCTCATCAGGCTGTCGAGCGGCGCGCTCTTGGGCTTAGTCAGCAACCGCGTGAACCCGCCCATCTCAGTGCATGGCCCGAGCGTCGCGCGCAGCCGCACATAGTGGTAGTAGAAGATGCGTGTCTGCCAAAGCTGGTACGGCCCAGTCGAGGCGGTGAGCAGTACGTGGTACGGCCGGCGGTCCGCGGGGCAGTTCGCCGTCGACTGAGTCGCCTCGACCTCTGGCGTGAAGGACGTGGCCTCTTCTTTTGCTGTTTGCCGCTGGCTTTGCCGACTGCTGGAAGCTTTGGAAGCGGAAATCCAGCGGCGCGCCTGCTGCGAGAGCTGCTCTCGTCGGCGCTGCTGCACGCGGCCGTCGCCTGTGTCGAGCACAGGAGGCTTGACCGCAAAGATCCAGAAGAGGAAAAAGGCCACGATGAAGACGAAGCACAATCGACGGCTGATCGGCATAAAACTACACAATCGGCATGTGAAAAAAAAGCAACACGAAAAAGTCAAGTCAAGTCGCGCCGTCACGGGCGTTTCGCTAGGCAAGTCAAGTTAAGTTTGGTCTGCATTTAAACAACAGTTGGAATTGCTCCGGAAGCCAGCTGGGGAGGTCGGGAGTCGAAAACTTGACTTGACTTGACTGACTTGACATGAATTCTCACACCTCTCTTTGTCCGACACCTTCCGGCGGTCACATGCCGTCTCTGGACTTGGCAGCGTGCGTTGTGTTAGCGGGATGCCTTGCAGTTGTGTTGTGTTGGCTGGCCGTCGTCAAACAGGCACCAACCGCGTTCATAGTGCTGTTCACCGTTGTAGTGGGCGGCCTACTCTTCCTCCTGCAGCTCCTTGGACGCCGATGTGAGCACATCCGACCGGACCGCAACTGCCGCCAAGCTTTGTGCCGCTCGACTGAAGGCAAGCATAGCGGCACGCATGTTGACAGCCTCGATGGTCTCCGCGCGGTTGCGGTGAGTTGGGTCATCTTATACCATGCTCTCTGCGTCCCAACGTTCTTCTTCGTGGGGCCGACCAACTACAACCAGTTCATTGGCCAGTGGTACATGCAGTTTGCCTTCTCCGGCGCGATGGGTGTAGACCTATTCTTCGTTCTGAGCGGATTTCTCATCGTCTCACTCCTAGTCCCTGAAGGGAGGAAAGCCGCTGCAGTTGGCGCAAACGTCGCGACGCAGGCCGCTGATGATGCCATCGCATCAACAGAGTCGAGGGCAGCCTTAGGAACGTGCAATGCCGGCGTTCGGTATGGAGCCTTTCTGCTCAAGCGCTTCCTTCGGCTAGCACCCGCCTACCTTGTGCTCCTTGCGTATAACGTGTCGCCGCTGCAGCCAGATGAGACGCAGCGTGAGACCTGCCGCGCTTGGTGGTGGCTCAATGTGCCGCTCTTCCTCAACAACTACTTTGACCTTTGGGTGGCGCCTCACGTGAAGGATCCGCTGTACCGCGCGTGGCTAGGATGTGACCTACACACCTGGACGGTCGCTGTGGAGTGGCAATTCTACCTCGCCTCGGTGCCTTTGGTGCACACGCTGCTGCTACTCGAGCGTTGGATGGCGCGCCGAGAGCGCTGTATCGAGCGCGCGCGTGCTCGGGCCTTGCGGCTGCAACTCGTCTTGCTGGCCGTGCTCATCGGGTGCACTGTGCTCCTCCGATGGTGGCTTCGGCGCCAGGTGCGCTCCCCCACTCTCCTCTCCCCTCGCGACGCTGCTGGTTCACCGGCTCATCCTTCTCCTTTCCCCTTTCCGACGCTGATGATCTTCTCTTCTCGTGTGCCCGCTGCTCTCACCGCCCACACGTACCACTGTCTTTTGTGCGCACCCCCTTGCCAATGCTCAGTACGGCGACGTGTTTGGCCTGTACGTGAATGCCATGATGTACACGCGCGGTGGGCCATACCTCGCGGGGATGGCAGCCGCTCTAGTCACGCTCAGCCCGCCACCGTCATCAGAGCAATCAGAGCAATTGCTCTCGCCACTCGTGCCTTCGGAAGTCCAGACGGCGTGCACGCCGCATCAGCCGCTACCGTCTCGCACCAGGGTTTGGCGCCGAGACGCCGATCTCACCTCTAGATGCTGGCACTGGTGCTTCTACCTTGGCTCGCTCTCGCTGGCCCTCTTCACCGCGTACGAGGGAAACGAGACCCCACTTTATGCAAGCGACCCCGAGCAGACGCCCCTACGAACCGGTCCGGTGTGGTGGTGGCTCTCGGAGGATCAAAAGCAGTCCCTCGACTACGTGCTGTACTTGGGCTGCGCAGCTGGGTTTGGTCTGGGCTGCGCGGGGCTTATCGTCGAAATGCTTCGCGGTAGGGCGCCGTGCCTCAAGCGCATCCTCGGCTCGCGAGTGTGTGTGCCGTTTGCAAGGTATGGACGGCCCGTTGCTCCCAGGCTAGCAGCCGATTAGCCTGCGTGAAGTCTCTCTGGCCTTAGGTGTGGACGCGGTACAGCTCTGCGCTGCGTCTCAGTGGCCTCCTGCATGCATGGTCTCAAGATGCGTTCGATTGCGCCCACAGGCTCTCCTACAGTGCCTACCTGATTCAATTCATCTTCTTGCAGCCCACGTACGATGCCTACTTCACAGTGAACCCGACGGACTCGCGCGCCTTGTGCTTTTCCAAGCTCAGTGGTGAGAGCAACCAACTCGCACGAACGCCCCGACGGGCAGGCTCTGCTCATCTCATGCTGGTCACACCTCACACTTCAACCCCACACTTTCGCTCCGCTCGTGCACCGCAGGCTTGTATTGGCTCAGCTTGTTGGTGATCAATGCGGCGTCGATGCTCCTCCATGTCCTGGTCGAGGCCCCCGCCAACAATCTTCGCAATCACGCGGTTCATCTCTTCTCGCTCGCTGCGGCGCTCATATCTCGGGTGGGTGCCATGGCGGCCCGGCCGGTGCCGGCGGAGTAGCGTGGAACGCGGACGCGTCTGCTCTTGCGTCTTGCGGCATGGCTGCGTATCGTCTCACGTCTGTTTCGATTCTCACCACTGATAGACTTAGAAAGTATTGCATTTAGAGAGGACCTGAGATCCAATGACCATTACCGATTACCTAGCCAGACGCTGACATCAATCGGGCAAGCCATGATCGGAGTGCCCGCGCGTACGCCGGGAAAGTCGCGAGAGCCAAACGCGCCGTCGAATGAGCCGTCATTCGGCTGTTTCCCTACTTGCTGTTGCGCTTCGCGTCTCTGCCTCTCCCGTCCCCATGCATCATCCCAGCAGCTCGAGCGCCCCATGCTCGCCATCATCCATGAAGAGCGCCTCGTCCTCTTCCTTGGCCTTGGGCGCGCCGCCAGCCGCCTGCACGTCCGCCGGCGGCGCAAAGATCTCGATGGCGGCCAATGCGAGGGGTGGCAGCAGCTCGTCGGGCGTGCGTGCAGACGCGAGCCGTCGCGGCGGCGGCGCATTGATCCAATCCGCCGAGGCGGCGGCGGCCTGCGCAGCCGAGAGCTCGGGGCGGGGCGCGACGCTCATCTTGATGAGAGCTAATTGGAGGGCGGCCGCACTCGCTCCACTTGCAGCTGGAGTGGTCCCGAGCGCAGCCGAGAGCGCCGCGCGAAGGCTGTTGATCTCGTCCAGCGCGCTAGGCGTGAGCAGCCAGGGCAGTGGCACCCACATGCCCACGTCGCCGTCGGCCACGTAGGCGGCGAGCGCGCCGTCGCCCGTCTCGGTGGGCCGGAGGATGACGTGGCGCGAGAAGGCGACGATCATGAGCTCAGCTGCTCCCTTGGGACGTGCCGGCAGCAGCGTCGCCGAGTGCGCCACGAGCTTGCTTTGCGACACGAGGCCCGCGGACGTGGCGGTGGCCTCGGCCGGGCCACTCGGCCCGGCGGTCGATGAGGGAGGGCCGCCTCCCGCGCGCGACCATGCTGCCGCGACCAGGTACCGGCGCCCGCCGTCCGGACGATCGTCAGAGAGCACAGAGGCCGCCGAGTGCCAATTCTGATCCACCACCACCGCCTCGCTGCCCACCGCCTCGCCGCCCGCTGCCCCGCCGCCGCGAGCGCGAGCGCCTGCGCTCGCGCCGCTCAGGATGCTGCTGCTGCTGCTCGTCGGCGCAGCCGCGGCAGATTTGCCAGAGGGCAGGTGGCGCGATGCGTTGGGGTCGGCCGGGATGCGTTTCATGAACGAGAGGCGGCACGCGTACTGGGGAGCAATCAGCTTTGCGAGCCCGACGACGCTCTGCGACTCATTTGTGAGGAGCACGGGCAGCGAGCCACGCAGCCCCGCCATGCGAAGTGCGAGCACCGCCGAGGCACTCGTGCCAAAGGCGAGCGTGACCGACGTCTGCAGCGAAGGCGCGCCGTTGGCACCCCCCGCGCCACGGCTCTTCGAGATGATCGCCTGCGTCAGCTCGCCGCACGGCGCGAGCGCCGCCTGCAGGTGACGTTGGTGCAGGTGTGCGCCACCCTGGCTGCTATCCTGCTTGACGAGGCAGTAGACGCACCGGCTCGGCTCCAGCCGATGGCGCGCGAGCTCGTCGAGCACCTTGGCTGGGGCGTGCGCCTTGCCCGACGCAAAGTTGGGGGAGAAGGCGGCCACGAGCAGCGCGTGCAGCAGCAGATCACGCGTCATCTCGACTCCGCCCGCGGCAGCCGCCACCGCAGCGGCGGCGCTCGCGGCCGGGTCGCCTTGGGCCGCGGCTGCGGCAGTCGAGGTGGCCGTGAGCGTGAACCCGGCAGGGGGGAGCGCCAAGTCGAACTCGACGCGCTGCTGCCGGATGCGCTGGATGAGTTCACGGCTCAAAGCCTCGAGCTCGGCGAGCCGCTTATAGCTCGCGTGCTGCGAGTGCGCGTACTGCGCCGCCTTCGGCGCCCCTTCGTCCGACAGAGTACGCTGCCAGGCCTCAAACAATCGGAGTGTGGTGAGCGGTTCGGAGCGGCCGGCGGCGGTAAAGTGCGCGAGGCGCGGCTTGAAGAAGGAGACGTCTTCACGCGCCGTCTTGGCTTCCTCTTCGTACGCGGCGAGATCGGCGGCGCCTATGCCGCCCGCGCCCGCTGCCGCCTCATCGCCCTTGGCGTCGCCCTTGGCGGCGGCATCGCCCTTGGTGAACGGCTGCAAGAATGGGTCGGGCAGCGACAGTGAGGCAGCAAGCACCGACGCCTCCCGCAGCAGCCCGAGCGCCTCACCGAGTAAGAGCAGCCGGCCGAGAGGCACTGAGACGGGCAGCGATGCGAGCAGCTGGCCACATGGCGTAGTGACCGCCTTGTCTGGTGTGCCGCTCAGCGCGCCCAGCGCGAGCAATTGCACGATAGCTGCGTGCACGGCTGCGTATGAGGGTGGCTGGATCGCCTCTTGAAGCAGCTCAGCGGGCGGCGCGGATGGGTCGATCATCTTCACCTTGAGCAGCAGGTTCAGGAGCGAGGTGCGCTGCATCTCGGCCGGGGTGTACGCGGGCATGAGGCTCTCGTCGCGCATGAAGGATGACGGGTACAGCCGCAGGCACACGCCGGGCGCCACGCGGCCCGCACGGCCCGCTCGCTGCGAGGCCGAGGCGCGTGCACAGCGCCGGAGCAGCAGCGTGTCCGTGTTGGCGCGCGCGTCGTAGTACGGCAGCTTCTCGAGGCCGAGGTCAATGACGATCGATACGTCGGGCACGGTGATGGAGCTCTCGGCCAGGTTGGTCGCGAGGATGACCTTGCGCGTGCCCGGCGGCGGCTTCTGGAGCACGGCGTGCTGCTCAGTCGCATCCTGCAGCGAATGGAGGGGCAACAGCAGCAGCCTGTGCCCGAGACGGCGCAGCGCCTCGGAGCGCTCGAGCGCCTTGAGTGTCTCATAGATCTCGGTGTACCCGGGAAGGAAGATGAGCACCGCGCCGGCCGCACTCACGAGTGGATCGACTTCCGGCAGCAGCGGCAGCAGCTGCTCCGAAACCGCCTGGACGAGCAGGTACTCTAGGAACGGGATCAGGGAAGGGTGGAACTTGGCCTGGTTAGGCGTGCTGTCTACCACAACGCTCGGCGCGCCGTGCGGATTGAACGCGGCCTGCAGCTGCTCGAGATGGTAGCATGCCACCGGGTGGCAGCGAGCGCCCACGCGCACGACGGGCACCGACTGCGACGGCACGGACGACGAGGAGGAGGCGACGGGCGGTGCTTCGTCGCGGGCCTTGCGCTTGCCGCCGACAGCCATCAGAGGTTCGTCGTCCACGGCATCCTTGCCCCACTCGTCGGCGTCCTCTGCCGTCTCGGCCGCCTCCTCCGCTTCGGCGTCGTCGGCGTCGTCGGGAAACATCTCGTCGAGCGCGCCAGCGTCCATGGCGGACGCGGCGGACATGCCACCGCTTCCGACGGTCGCCGCAGCCGACGCCGCGCATGCCGCCGACGCCGCCGCTGCGCTCAACTCGTTGTTCCCGCGCAGCCGATCTGGCAAGCAGTTGAGCGAGGTGCCTGCAAAGTAGCGCGAAAAGGCATGCGCGTCGATGGTGGCGCTCATGATGACCACAGCGATGCGCCGCAGTGGCGCGGTGCTGATGCCTTCATCCGAGGCTCCCTCGCTCACCTCTTTGGCGTCGACAGCCGCGTGCGGATCGCGCCCCGAGGCCTGCCGGCGCAGCGCCCGCCGCAGCAGCAGGAGCAGCAGGTCGAGGTCAACGTCGCGCTCGTGCGCCTCGTCGACGATGATGTGCGTGTACGCGTTGAACACGTCCGCCGGCCGGAACACGAGCAGCTGCAGCAATAGGCCGACGGTCACGAACGTGCAGCGTGTCGTGCCGAGCGTGGTCGCCTTGTCGCGCGAGACCGCGTAGCCGATGGTACGACCGATGACGGAGCCGCGCTCCGCGGTGACGCGCTCCGCGAGGGCGCGCGCCGCCAGCCGCCGCGGCTGCGTCACCACGATCTTGGCTTTCGGGTCCGAATCGAGCAGGAACTGCGGAACCTGCGTCGACTTGCCGCAGCCGGTGTCGCCCGAGACGACGACCACGCCATGCTCTGCGAGCGCGTCGAGCACCTCCTGCTTGTGCTTGAGCACAGGCAGCGCGTCCTTGTCGTCCACCTTCTGGCGCTTCCAAGTCATTACGCGCGGTGCCTCGACTGCGCCCTTGCCGCCGCCCTTGCCGCCGCCCTTGCCGCCGCCCTTGCCACCCGACCAGCCGCCGCCGCCCTTGCCGCCGCCCTTACCGCCGCCGCCGCCCTTGCCGCCGCCGCCCTTGCTACCGCCGCCGCCCTTGCCGCCTTTGCCATTGGCTGCCCACATAAAATGTCGCGTAGAAGTGTGAATGTGAAATGGACCTCCCTTACATTTTACCGGTACATTTGTATCACTCTTTGGAATTGGTGTCTGTAATGATCCGCACCGGTCCGACTCGCCCGGACACACGCGCAGGCGAACCGCCGGCCAAAACCGTCGGCCCACACGGCGGCGGACACGCGGACTCAAGGGAGGCCTTCGGCACAGGAGGGTTTGAGCGCGACCCGTACCCGTGGCCCGTCGCGCCTCCCTTGGCCTTGCCCAGTTGCCCTTCCCGCTGCCCGTGCCGCCGCCGCCCTTACAGAACGAGCGATCTTCATTCACATCACGCCACCGACGTCGTCTACGCGTCGATTTCCTCGACACTTATCATATCGAGACTACCCACGGCGTCGATGCCGGCGTTGATCTCCAATTTGGAAGCCGCGAAGCTCGAGATGTGCTCGTCGCCGTGCATGTGCAGCTTCGCGATCGCGCGCTCCTCGTCCGTCATCGTGGAAGGAGAGAACTGGCATTTATGGCCTAGGTGGACAAGCTCAAGGCGCATGCCGCCGGCCGGCTCAAAGTAGAGAATGCCGTACCCAGCCTGGTTGTTAGTCACATCACCTTCGCAGCAACCGCCGCCACCGCCATTCATGCTGAACTCGCAATCCGTGTCCGTGCCCGACTCGCACACAGTGTTGTGCGTATGCCCAAACGAGCACCGAAAATCGACCGTCTCGCCCGGGGGCATGCTGCCCGTGAACTTAGCCTTCAGGCCGGCGCACAGCCCCGGGTAGTGCTGCAGCACGAGCACGTTGCGTGTCTGTTTCGGGTCCTTGGCGCCCTTTGCGGCGTACTGGGCAAGCAGCGCCTCGCCGCTGTGGCCGATGTCCTGCAGCCGCTCGCCGAGGCCTGTATCGTCTCCCCCGCAAGTGGCTTTGACCTTCTTACAGCCGTCGCCGCCTCCGCCGATGCCTCCAACGTCGACATAATTTTGATCGATGCCGAAGATTTCAAGGTTGAGCGCGTCCAACGTGACGCGATAGTTGAAGTCGGGCAAGTGATAATTTGCAACATTGCCGAATGAGGGGCGGTAGCCGCCCTTGCTTGCATCGAGCTGGTTGCTCGCGTAAGCCTGCCCCGAGATATTGACACGCGGTGCCTTCTCCGGGCACGTGGCGTACACGTCCGCGTCGCCGAAGTCGTGATTACCCATGGCGGCGAACCAGGGCACGTCGTTGAGGCCGTTGTATACGGTATCCCACCGCTTCCACTGAGTCTCACCGCCCTCCTCGGCAGTCTTCACGCCCTGGAAGTAAAAATTGTCGCCAGCGGCGCCCACAAAGAGCAAAGACTTGCCCACGGCCTCCAGCTCCGACCGCTTCTTGCGCATGAGGTCAGCCACCTCGGTCTGGCAGCACTCGCCCGTCATCGCAGCAGTGGCGAGGCCGTAGTCGGCGATGAGGAAGGCGAACGAGCTATTCCTGACGTCGCTCGGAGGGATCTTGACGCCATAGGCGTTGTCGACGAGCGGGTAGTTGTTAATGTAGCCGGCGATAGCTACATGTAACACGCACTGCACTGCGAGCATTTGCTCCGTCGCGGGTCGCTCGTCAACGCAACCAAGAACTTCAAAACGCCGACGCACGATGATTGCGCCGACGGGACACCGAAACTCCGAGATTTTGGCTGTAGCGTAGTTTTTCAATGAACGAGCCCTTGAGCCACACGTGTGTTACTACGGTGCTATGCAGTCCGGTGTGTGCGATGGTATATGACTGGACTCTGAGCACATGGGTCATGGCTCCTGATGTCGACAATCTCATTCCTTCCTCTCGGGACAACGTTCATCATCGATTCGGCTCCCAAGTGCCATGCCCATGCGATGCCGCATGGTGAATGGGCGGGGCCTTATACTTAATCGCCGTCGGGGCGCGTATTCGCCAACAAGCTTCGCACAAGCTCCATGCACTTCATGACGGTCTGTCGTCCGTGCCGCAGCGCCCAGGTCAACGCCGAGTTGCCCGAGGCGAACTCCTCCTCCCCTCCCTGACTCGCCACCCCGTTTATTGTGTCGCAGCGCGCCCTCGCGGAGAAGCCTTTTCACCGACTGAGGGGGCGAGGAAAATAGCCGTGCCAACCTAGCGTAGTGCACAGGGAGGGGCACCATGGAAAGGCGCTTTCTCTTCGATCCCCATCCCCATCTCTGTGGGGGGAACGACCGAAAGAGAGCGCCCGTAGAGAGCTTGCGTAGAGAGAAGGGGTCCACCGTCGGAGGGGGGAAGGCAGCTGCCCCGCCGTGGCCATCATGAAGGGGGGGACGTCGCACGAGGGCGTTTCAAGCTCCCCTGGGAGCTCTGTCCCGAAGAGGCACTGGAGGCGGCGCGCCCCATGTCGAGCTTCTTGACGGCGGCAGCTGACGGCCCGTAGGCAGCTTCGGCGGCCTTGGCGCGAGCGGGCTCCTTGCCGAAGTTCTTCGTGAAGATCTCGGTCGGCGTGTCGGAGCGCTCCTCGTCGCACGTGAACACATCGTCGGCCATCGCCTCGACAGGAGCGAACATGTGCTCCACGGCGGTGGTGAGGGGGGAATCGTGTCCGTCGATCAAGGGGGCGGTGATGTCGACGGGGAGGGGGACGGGGAGGGGGTAGGCGTCGCGGCGGTCGGATGGCTGGATGGGGTGGTCCTCGGCGGCGGGCACGGCGGCGGGCACGCGCTCGTCGGTGCTCGCGCCCCCCATGTCGCCGATCTGCGTGTCCGTCGAGTCGTTGCGCTTGATTTTGCTCGGTGCCGCGGAGGGCTCGTGTGTCACCTCGAAAAGATCGGTGAATGCGACAAGCTGGACGGGGCCCTCGGTGCCCGGCTCGATGGGCTGCGGGATCATCTTGGGCGCGTCGAGGAAGCACACCTGGTAGTACCTGACCAGCTCGTTGGCGCAGCGCTGGAGGCTGTCCTCACAAGTGGCGCACGCGTCGGCCATCGCAGGCAGGAAGTGGTCGCAAGCGACGCTCTCGTTGGAAAACTTCCACGCGGCCAACATGGAGCCGCCGAGGATCTCGGCTGGCGTGTACCGCAGCAGCTCATATCCTGCGAGCGTCAGGAACGGCGCCACCAAGGGTGAGCGGATACAAGAGCGGATCCGAGCGGGGTGAGGGGGGTGCTCTTCTTCTCCGCTCCATGACGAGAGAAATTAGGAGGGGGCGGGGCGCGAAGGGAGGGACGAGGGACGCGGGCGCCGACGGTGCGGCGTGTACCGTAAACGGAAAGGTCGATGAAGAACATCATGCGGTCGTTGATCGCCTGGTCGGCGGGCGCATGGGGCAAGCACGCCCTGAGGGGCTCGATGAGCGCGTGGGGCAGGATGACGTGGAGCTTCCACTCGAGCGCCTCGAGGATGACCATCTCCTGATGCATGAACTGCTCGGGGGTGACCGTGTGGTTATGCAAGATCACGAGCTCCGAGATCGGCGGCAGCTTGCGGTCGAAAAACTTGGCCGAGATGAGCATGCACGTGGAGGCAATCATCTGCATCTGTCGCTTGCTGATGGGGCCCTTGCGCAGCGCGATGGGGATGTAACGGTCGAAGTAGTTGCACGCGATGCCGCCCGTCTGCACCTGTAGCCCAAAATCCTCGGCAAGCTGGGCAAGCATCACGAAACGGACGCGGGTCAGGATCATCTTGAGCCGGGGCAAAGGGGGGCCTTTGCGTTGGGGGCCCGGGGCACTCAGGGATGGCCCGGCAGGCGAGCGGAGAACACGAGCGGCCGACGGGGGTCGAGGGGAGGCCCATGGGCTTTACGATCGCGGGAACCTGCTGCTGACGCACCTCATTAATGTACTTCACCACCTTCTCACGATAGGCCTCGGTGAAGAAGTCGGGACGCGCCATGGCGACATAGTCAGGGGGGATCATGTACTGGCTACCCTGCTCGATGAGCACCCTCAGCCTCTCACGGGGCTGCGCCATCTCCGGCCCCGGCTTGTAAGCACGCCTGCGTCCCTTCACCATGGTGCCGCGCGCGCGCGAAGAGCCCGCGCGACGCCCCTGCTCCTGGACCACAGTGCCGCTGCTCCTTTCTTTAATGACAAACTACGGGGAGGATGTTCCTTTCCACAGCCACTCAGAGAGCACGTCAAAGTCCCGACGCCATTTCGAAAGATTCTTGAGATGCAATGCAAGTCACGTAAGATATGTTCCAAAAAAGTCAAGTCAATTCCCTGTCGTCTTGGCCCGGCCCGAGCACACAGAGATAAGAGTACACTCCGAGCCTGACTCCGACATAACTCCGTTTGTCCGCACCTGTACGAGATGGCATGGTCTTCCTTAAGAGGCGGAGGCGTAAATCGTAAACGACGACCTCGCGTCGCAGATCGCCCGAATTGACAGCATGGCCATGCGATACTAGTAGCGGCCCCCGTGCTTGGGGTCCGGAGGTTGTTGTGTGTTTCACAGGATTTGGGATTTTTGGGGGGTAGGGTAGGGTGGGTGTGCCGAGGGGTGGAAGACCCCCTACCTACCTACTCTCGGTGGGGCCGGCCAGCATCGAGGTAACCCCTACCTACCTACCCCCGCCACCTTTGACCTTAACAT
>ENA-UOUZ01001123-UOUZ01001123.1-mixed-culture-metagenome-genome-assembly--contig:-NODE-1123-length-18210-cov-103.493308_pt1 | contig 18210 bp, 8 predicted proteins | sample MGYA00238154_ERZ761575 | MGnify/ENA primary metagenome ERZ761575 (study PRJEB28896, sample SAMN07631632) | mixed culture metagenome | isolation source: Freshwater growth medium | place: USA...
CGTCTGTGTGGTCTGTGTGCCTTTGTGCGTCCGCGTGTCCCGTGTGTCCCGTGTGTGTCCCGGCTCCCCCCGGTGTCTTTTTACCGGTACATGTAATTCGCCGAACTTTTCACGCGTCGCGTCACACGTGAGCGCGCGGCGATGGCGGACCACATGTATACCAGGCTACCTGTTGCGACCCCGCGACAATGCCCACCCGAACATCGCACGCGGATCAAGTCCTGCTCGCGCATGGACCAAAATGCGCCACAGTGCGAGCAGTCGAGGACGCGCAGCGTGATATATGGTTCACACAATTCAAACAACGGAACCCCAGCCCGGGTCAACTGCTGGTTTGTTCGTGGCAAGTGCGTCGCGCTATGGGTTCTGGAAGCGCGCCGCGAGGTTGATCACTTGCTTGCCGACCTCGATAAGCGCGGATGCCTGGGGTTGCGCATTGGACTTCCAAGCACACTGCGCAGCACTCAGTCATACTTGAATGATGGAATCGTGCGTTGCGGATCCATAGATGGATGGAAGCCCATCCTCGGCTGCGCACACATGGCACGGCACAGCCCTTGCCATCCAGCTCCAGACGCTATGTCGTCACCATGTAACCATATGACGCTCGTCAATGGCCATGGCCAGTGCTACACGCGCGAGCCCAATGAGACCCAACCGCAGCCTAATGAGACCCAACCGCCGCCAAAGTGGGATAAGACGGTGCTCACGAAGGCTCTCGTTTGCGGTCGCATTAAACCATGCAATGGCGTCACACAATATATCGTCAAGTCGTTCTTGGAACGCTGGCAAATAGGTCAAGTCCCCGGTCAAGTTGGCCACCGGGTTGGGTGCCCCAACAGGACGCAGAAGCTGTTGGTGGTGCTGGATAAGGCGTGCAACGGCTGCGGCGACACGGCCTCGGCCGCATCCAACCCGTGGCACCGAATGACTCGCATGTTCACTGTCTGGAAGGCACTCAAGGCTATGGCCTGCGCGAAGTACGACGGACGCTGCAGCGACGCGCCACTTCCGGAGGCCGACCTGCTCTTCACCAAAAATATCGAGATCTTTCCGAATGCGTCGCGCACGGGCTTTGGAAACCTCGTCGGAGGGAGCATAGTGGCTAACTCGCCCTACAGCATCTCGCGCATCCAGTGGTGCTCGTACGACAAGCTGCTGCTGCTGCCATATGCTGCTGCCGTATTCTTCGACCCATATTCTTCCAGAAACCCGGATCAGCTGTGGTCGCTCTCCTACGGTCGCGACATGTCCTGCGCCGCCTCGGAGGCCGCCCAGGTCTGGCAAACGTTCGTCCGCGACATGCTCTCGCGAATGAATTTGAGGGTGATGCTGTGGCCTACCTACTTCAACGTGGCAAAACATCATCGCACGGTGACCGTCTGCTTGCTGCTGCGCACAGATCCGAGTAAGCGGACGGGCCTATCGTCCTCGTGGAGGAAGAGCGAGCGCATGATGCCTCGATACGAGGCACCGGGCTGCGTCGACGAGATGCACCAAACTTTGGGGGGCGTGTGCCATGGGCATGCTCCGCTTCAAGCGCGCAACGTCTTGTTCAAGCATGGTAGCTCATTGCGCGAGCAAGTGAGCCAGATGGAAGGCTGCAGAGTCGCCATAGGTATCCACGGCGCGCAGTTGATGAACGTCATGTGGATGCCCCCGGGCAGCTCCGTGGTGGAGTTCCATCGCCTGGAACCCAAAGATGTGCCTGAGATGGCCTTCTACTACCGAAACGTCGCGAGTCTCTCTGGCCATACGTATTTTAGCCGCCAGGTCTGCGACACCGTGCTCAGGGTGGGCAACGACAAGGTGTACGAGTACCCGCACTGCGCGGGCTTCGCGAAGCCTGACGGAGTGCACTTGCAAATGGATGAAGTGCGCCAGGTCGCCATTGCGGCCGTTGCCGCTGTGGGGCACGCCGGAGGTAATTACGACGACAGGCCGATCGCGCAGTGTAAGTTGGAGTCCGAATCAGCCAGCAAGAATAGAAGCAGAGCAACAGGAACAGAAGCGGGGCGTCAGCGGCAGAAGAATAGCAGTATTGCAGCCACAGAGGATCAGCAGCGTGCAGATACCGTCCGTACTTATTGACCGTTTCTGACCTGTGCGCCCGTAGGAATCGAATTCGCCCGCGAAGACCTAGATCGTCGTTGACGTGTCGGCTTTGCGCGGTTTGAATTCACCGAATTGCGTACAGGCGGGCCCAGAACAAGCTGTGCTGTACGCCCATGTGTACGCCCTACTGTACGCGGGCGTCGTGGCCGCGGGTACATGTAATACACATGTACCGCGCCCGCCGGGCTGGTCGGTCGCGCTCCCGGACGAACGGAACCCGGGCGCGAACGCGGGAAGCGGAAGGTCGGTCGCGGGCGCGTACAAACGCTACAATGCCCGCATCCCAGGCCATGGCGTGGAGCCGGCTGTTCCCGTACACTTGTGACTGGACAAAGACCTGGACAAAACTAGGATTGGAACTCGACTACGAAGGGTAACGGTAAGAGCAAAGACGGGTCCAGCGAACGGTGGGCGAACCGAGGCGCCCCCCGCGCCGCGGACTGTGCAAGCCGGAAGCGGTAACCGATAAAATTAAGAATTTTAACGGTTAAAGCGTTCCGTCTCGAGGTTCGGAGTGACAGCATGCTATTTGCCAGACTTTCATAAGTGGCCCTCTCTGTTGTCTGTTGGTGCTATGTTGGTGCCAAGTCGCATTGCGTTTCGTTAAAGTAGCGACCACCGTGCATCGCCAACGCTTGGAGTTTTGGCCATGCGACCATCGACGTATTGGAATAATACAAGACGCTTGCAGGACACCTGCGGATCAAGGCGACGAAGCTTTTAAGTCCTTGAGTCCCGATGAGCTTGAACGGTGCGTGGACGCCAAATGGCGTGAAGAGTACACTTCCAGTTTGAGTGTTGTTCGAAACCTTCGGGTAGGAAGTCTCCACACTGAACATCGCCGCGTCTTCCTTTAGCGCATGCTGTCGGAGCGCGAGCTTTCCTTTTGTTGTCATAGCCTCCAAGAAGACATGAAGCCCTCCATCGATAGCGAATGGTGCTGGTCCTTTGTGCAGACGTGCAAATTTCTCGAACTCGGCACTCAAATTCTGCATGACGTCACGCCGCCAGAGGCTCAGACCGCTGTTTCCCACATCCATACCATGATTCCACTTCCATGGCGCACCCCAAAACACGGAAGACGGCTCCGATCGAATGAAGTGTTCGAGTGGCCACGTTGGGTTAGCACACAGGACGCTGTCCACCTCGAATAGCAGAAGCCACCGGCGATTGAAGATGCTCCAAAACTCCTCGCTCGCCAGAAAGATGTTGTACGCAAGCTTGGCTCGATCTCGAAAGGCACGTTGGGCTGTGCCTCGCGCAGTAGTATGGTCTTGTGGGGCCTGGACCGACAGAAGCCGTTTCGGCAGCGGATGGAGCAGGAGATGCCGCAAATCGATTGAGCGTCGTAAAGCTGGATGTGCGCCAGCAGCCGCCTGATCCATCCAGGTGGTGTTCACCGTGAAAAGATGCAATGTCCATGAAGCAGGCAGGTGGGCACGCACGTTGAGGAGGGTGAGCGCCAGTGATTGCCATTGACGAGGCTCGATGAGCACAGCGTCTCCAAGGTCAGAAGCCGGCAGACGCGCCCGAGCGCTGCTACACACATGTACTTCTGCAAGGTTGCTGCCAACATCAGCGAGGGTTGTGGCAATCTCTCGTGTAGCTGTAGATAAGGCAAGGCTCCACGCCTCTTTAGATGCTTGAGCCCACATGAGATGGCTGAGGAATGCGAGGAGTCCTGGAACGCGCTGTGAAGCCTCAGAATGAGGCATCAATTTGGATTTAGGAGACCGATATGCTGTTCCAGTGGTTGAGCAAAGCGCGCCACCTGAGCGGCCGGGGCACACTAACCGCAACCACGCGGATGGGCGCGTAAGGACGTGATTTGGTCAGCACGGCGGTCCGTACTCGCGGCGCCGATCGGGAAGGACCTCCCTGACGCCCGGGTCTAAAATCTCGTGAAGTCCAGCCCCTTGTGAAGTCACACAGTTACCGGTACGCTCTGGGGTTCTAGAAGAGGCGCCTCCGTAACGAAAACCAATTCGCCGAAAACATTGTTAAAAACAGACAAGGTTTCTGTGAACTGAAGCGAAACTTAACAAGAAGGCCCGAAACTTAGAGAGAGGTTCCATTTCTCGCTCCGCCGCGGGAGCTTGGATTTCAGTGTCGCGCATGTCGAACCGGACACAAACTGGCATTCCGGTACTGACAAAGGAGGAGAAGGCGGCTCCCGAGGAGGTGGAGGCGACCAAGGAGGCCGCCCAGAGGCTGAAGTCGTGCAACGATGTCATCAGCGAAGCCCTCGAGAGCTCCATGCAAGGTGTCACGGCAGTGCTCGCGGAGGCCTTGGGCATGAGTGCCGGCGCTCGATCTCCTGCTGAGATAATCACGCCCGCGCTCGAGAAGAAGGTGTTTGCGGTCTTTGAACAGCTCGCACGCAGGGCTGCCTATGCAACGTCATCCTTGCACGATGCGCATGAGGCCTCAACGCGCAAGAAACTGAAGGCGCAGACGTCAGCGATGGAGTTGAAGTTGAACGTGCAGCGCAAGGCGAGCCAGAAGCAGCTGGAGAATCACCACGTCGAGCTTCAGGCGAACTATGATAAGAAGTTGGCCGATACCATCAAAGAGCTCGTCCAGGGCGACGGGGCGGCAATGGCGGCGATGAACCGCGCCGACGAGCTCGCGGAGAAATGTGGAAAGCTGCAGAACGAAGTGACGCGCCTCAGGGAGCTCACGGGCGTTGCGCAAGCCAAAGTGCAGTCGCTTGAAGAGGCAGTGGCCGAGGCCAAGAATCGTGAGTGGACGCTTGAAGCGGCTCTCCTTGCATGCAAGTGCTCACCACGGCGCCTCTCCCTCTCCCCACCCTCTCCCCCTAGGTGAGTGGACCCTCGAGGCGCGTGGGGCCGAGGCCGAGGCGCGGATCACGGAGCTCAGCGAGGAGTTGGCTCGCACCGACGCGCCCGCGCTGAGGAGGAAGCTCGACGAGAGCGAGAAGCGGTGCGAGAAGCTCGAGAGCGACTTCGAGACGACCAAAATGCATCTCGCAGCGGCGCACGCGCGCATCACGCGCGAGCAGGAGATGGCGATGGCTGAGTGTAATCTACTCAACGAGGGGCTGACTGCCACGCGGGAGGCGCAGGCGCAGGCGGAGGCGGAGGTGGCATTCCTCCGAGAGGAGATGGAGCGCGTGCGCGCAGACGAGCGCAGCACGGCGCAGGAGAAAGAGCGCCTCGCGCACGAGAAGGTCGAGGTGATGCAGGGGACTATGACGATGATGGGCAAGGATCTTCACGCAGCGCAGGAGGCGCTTCGCCAGGCGCGCGCAGACATCCAAGGCTATCAGAACACGATTCGTGAGGTCGCGAATCGACAACAGTCGGCCGTGAATGAGGAGATGGAGGAGCTCAAAGACAACCTTGAAGCGGCCCAGGCGCGCACCTCGACGCTGCAGGCGCTGCTACAGGAGGAGAAGACCATCATGCTCGGCAAGGTCGAGCAGCTGGGCCAACGTACAAAGGAGGTGCTCGCCCTCGAAAAGCGGTTACAACAAGTTACGGCAGAGCGGGACAAGAGGGAGTTGCTCGTGACGCAGCTGCAGGCGGAGCTTGATGCGGGGTTCGAGAGGAATGGTGTGGAGTTGCGCGATCGGATCACACGGCTGGAGCACGAGCTGGACGCTTCCAAGGCCGTCGCCGGCCAGACGATCGCCGAGTTGAGCACCCGCATCGAGGCACTCTCGGCAGAGATCGAGCCCGCGAAGGCGCTCGCGGCGTCGGGTGCGGACCTGGTGGAGCAGTTACGCCAGGCGCGCTCGGACCTCGAGGGCGCTCGTCGCGGCGACAAGACTTGGGAGGTCGTCGGTCGGCTACAGCGCGATATGGAAGGCGCCAAGGCGATCGCGCGCGGGCTGCTCTCGGAGGACGAGGCCGGTGTCGTGAGGCCGGCGGGCATGTGCGCGCACCTGGAGGCGGTCGTTCTCAAGTTTCGTCAGGCGACCGATCTGCTCGAGCGCACGCGCATCGCACTCCGCCAGGCAACTGAGGCTCTCGAGCATGCGGAGCGCGCCAACCGCGCCGAGCGCGCCCTGCTGAGCACGTCGGCCATCATGGGGCTCAAGCAGCTTTCAGTGCACTTGACTTACACTCTCTCGGGCTTACGCATCGGCGAGGAGCGACCCACAGGGGAGCCGTCGGCGAGTGTGCTCGCCATCAAGCAGCTGAGCTTCTCGCAGAGCGTGCCCGTCCTCCCGAGCGCCGCCCCGAGCGTGCCCTCGCGCCGTCGAGTGTGGGCCGTGTCGGGCGAGCCGATCCCAAGGTTGTTGATGCCCCAGCCGCCCGGAGCGCGCAACTTGCTTCAGGGGCGCTCGGCCGTACAGTACGTTGAAAAGGCGGAGGCGAAGGTGGAGGCGACCATCGACCGCTCCGGCTTGATCGAATACCCTGGGCTGATGGCCACGGTCGAGCAGGCGGCCGCGGCCGACGAGGAGAAGGCGGCAGCCAAGGGCGGCGGCTCGCCCCGTACCGTTGGGCTCTCACGCAACCGCGATTCCGTGGAAGTCCACAGCTTTCCTGGTTCCCCACAGGGATCACCCACGGGATCCAAGACTCGCTTCTTGGATTCGCCTACGGGACCCAATAAGAAGATCATCAGCCCGCGGAGTAAGCCGTCGCCGACGAGCCCGCGCGGCTCTGTCGCTGTGGGCACTGCCGCGCTCGCTGGCTCGGTCGCGATGAGCGGTGTCGTAATCAATGGGCCGGTGGCAGGCGCGGCGGGGCTCGTCAAAGGACCCACCCTTGGTGGCGGCGTGACCATCGGCGCCGCAACCGGCGTCGTCCCTCTCGGCAACGCCACTGGCCGCAGCCCGTCGCCCATCGGCGCGCGCACGCGCCAGGAGGTCGTCGACGAGGTGGCGGCGGCGCATAGGGAGGTGCGTCAGGCCTTGCGTGCGGCGAAGGCGGTCGAGGCGGCCATGATGCAGGTGCTGCCCGAGCCGTTGCCCGACGTGCACGCGACGCGCCGTATGCCGAGCAAGCCGCTCGGCGGCGGAAGCCCGATCAAGCCGACCGGGATCTCCCTCTCGCCCCCGTCCTCACTGCCCCCGCCCCCGAGCAAGCAGCCGAAGCGCCAGATGCAGCCGAGCACTGCCACTGGATTGCCCGCCCTCCCGCCCGCAGCTTGCATCAGCCTTGCAATCCAGGGAGATCCTAAGGAGCTTGCCGTTACGGGTTAGTTCGCATTCAATTCCCAAACAGGTGTAGGGTTGGGCCTTATTTAAACATGAAAAATAGTACAGACCAGCCTTCGGTCAAGTTCGCCTCTGAGGCTCTTCAAAGCGTATCTCAACGACCAGGACCAACGGCCCGGTCTCAGTGGTTCAGAACCACGTTCTCAACGTCGTGCACTACGATCGAAGACGCCTTCGACGGGGACTCGGCGGCGGCGGCGGCGGCGGCAGCGGGGGGCGCGGTGCCGGTGGTGGCTGTGGGGGCGGCAGCCTGCCTCGCTTTTGAGGACTGTCCGTGCTTATCGTCCCCACGGCCGGCGAGGCCGCGCACACGCCCGCGCTTCGCCGCAATTTGCTCATCGACCCGTGCCGACTCGCGTCGGATGGCCTCATACAGCCTCGTGGCTTTAGTCATGTCGCCGCCGAGGCAGGTATGCGCCAGCCGGCTCGCGGGCCAGCGCTGCAGCAGCTCGCGTCCGTCACACGCGTCCGGCAGCAGTACGACCGCGCAGGCAAGCTCGTCCTCGAGCGCGCCGAGCCACTCCCGCACCTTGTCTGGCTTCCACTTGACGAACGGCAGGTAGACCTCCATCTCAGCAGCGGTGCGCGTGCACTCGACGCGCGCTTGCCGGCTCACCTCCTCCTCGGCTCCACGCATCTGGCACACCTGGTTGAGGGTCCGAATCGTATGCTCAACGTCCGTCGCGCTCGGCGAGCAGCACGCGAGTACCGCCGTCCGGTGCGCTGGGTTCACGAAGCAGTCCTTGAGAAGCAGGGTGAGCTGGTGCCGGCGGTAGGGCATGTGCAGGCTGCGCGCGCAGCTCGCCTCCTTGGCCAACGCAAAATTCATGAGGGCTGCTGGCTTCGCTGGGTTGAACGCGAGGCCGTTGTACGTGCTCTCGCCGTCAGCACCCAGCGCCTTCGCGTGCGCCGCGGCCGCTTGCGCCGCCTTGAGCGCTGCCGAGTACCCTTTGGGCACGGCGCGCGTCCACACGACCTCATCCTGGTCCTGCTCCACGAAAGTCTCGAGCTCAACATCCTGATTGATCGTGGCGCGGAAGCACTCCTTGAGCGTCTGAAGGCTCGTGTTGATATCAGCGCTCTCGCGGGTGGCACGTGCGTCGTGCTGCGTCGTCTCATAATTGCGCTCCGAGCCCGCCAGATCGACCAGCGTGAGCAGACCGGTGACGGGCTCGACGGCGCCGGCGACGCTGGCTTCGGCGCTCCTGAGCGCGCCGTTCGCCGCGGGGTTCGGCGCCACAAGGCGTAGCCGGCTCACGCAATGGGAACGTGAGGATTGCGCGTTGCGCTCTGTCGCTGCGACGGAGCGCAACGCATGCGCTGCCGCAACCGCCTGCAGCAGCGCGGCACGGCTCCGGCACACGAGCCGCGTGCCACCGAGGACGTGGACCTGCTCGTCGGCATCCGTCACCAGGCGTACCTGCTTGCGCGCATTCAGCAGGTCGTACGCCTTCTTCTCGCGAAGCTCGAAGATCTCGAGACTCACTTCGAGCGTCGGCTGGCCTTCGGCCGAGGCGTCGGCCTCCACCTGGCCCTCAAACAGACGGTGCGCGAGGTAACGCTGCATCGCGTTCGTCGTATGCGTCTTGCCCGTCCCCGTCTGACCAAAACTGATGAGCGATGCATGGCCTCCCTTGCGTGCTAGCTCATACAGCGGATCGACGATCTGCGAGAGCATGCGCGCCTCGTCGGTGGTGGCGCCGTAGACGCCGTCGAGCGCGTACTCGCGGTGCACAGTATACGTGCTCATGTCACGAGCTGCCTTGCCGTCGTGCACCACGCACCGGCCGCTGACCTCATCAATCGTAAGTGCATCGTACTCACCCTCTGCCCGCTCAGAGTCCCAGAGCGGACGCTTGCGAACAAAGATCTCGAACTGTGCGGCTGGCGGAGGGCGCAGTGGCTGAACCATCGAGATCAATTCGCGCGCTGCATCAGCATTGCCAATGTAGAATCGTACCACCCGACGCGCCATCTCGTTTGGAAGCCGAGAGAGCATTGAGTGCAGCTTCTCGTCGCGGTTGAGCCGATCAATCTCACACACGCCGTTGAACTTTGCAATTGCCTCCTCGAAGCGCATCGCGAATTCGCGGCGCGCCGATCGGATCGATAGGTTGGCCATTCGATCGTATGTCGATGAGTCGCGACGCACGCACGCACGCAGACGCACGCACGCAACGCACGCACGCACGCACGCACGCAGAGTCGGCGAACAAAGGAGAGGAGCGAGCCCGCGTTTTGAATCGCGAGATGGTTCACGTTCACTTCTCAGTTTCGTCGCGGCCCCCCCGCGCCCATCACATCTCTTGACTGTATTAATCTTCCTCCGCAGTTCCTCCTTACGCGAGCTCTGGATGGTGCTGCAGATGCAGCGCGCGACAGTTCGGACATGTTGCGGGATCATCGATGCTGATGCTCGGGGACTCCGAGTCCGCGGGACTGGCACTTGGGACGTCGGGCGCTCGTTCAGCACTAACTCGGCACACTGTACACAAGTACTGTTCTCGACCGTGATGTTGTGATGTGTATACTCGCGCGCTCACTCAGCCGGGGGGTTCACTCAACGTTACGGCGCGTTGGTCAGTGGTGCGGGCGGGGTGCACATCGACCACGTCGTGTGTGCATGTGCGTGCATGACCCACAGCTCTCAGCTGACAGCTCGGCATGCACAGCTGCAGCTGCGCAGGCCGCAGCTGGAGCTGCGCACACACCCGACACACGCACATGACAAACCCGCCCTCCAACCATGAATGACAACACACACGGCTGGCGGCCACGGACCCACCTCCGCGAGAATGTACTTCGGTCGGGTACTTGGCTAGCTGCTCCGTAGGACCGTAGCTGCCTCTTCGCCCCTAAGTAGTTCAGCCTTCGATACATGTTCTGCTCTCTTTTTTGCAACGGTGCATCGCCGCTAATCGTCCTTGCCTCGATTAGCGCCGTCCGGCGGTGACGGCGGGTTCGACGGGTACGGTGCGCCGAACATGGCGATGTGCGGATTATTGGGGTAGGCTGGGTACGCGGCAGGCATAGCCACGGGCTGCGCGACGGCAGCACCGTAGACGGGCTGCGCAACGGCAGCGCCGTAGACGGGCTGCGCGGTGGCAGCGCCGTAGACGGGCTGCGCGGCGGCAGCGCCGTACACGGGCTGCGCGGCGGCAGCGCCGTACACGGGCTGCGCTTGGCCATGCGTGGGTGATGGCGCCGCAGGGATGGCGACTTGGAGCTGCATGCCCGGCGACATGCCCGCCGGGACCATGATGCGTACGCGCCGGCCATCAGGAGCTTGGACTTCGACCGACTGGCCCGGAGCGACACCCTGAGGGATGACGATCATCATGTAAGCTTGGGCCGCGGGCATAGGCTGGCTGTTGTACGCCTGGCCTGCAGGCGGGGAGTGCATCTGCTGTGGCGGCGGGTCGTGCATCTCAGCCAAACCACCGGTCCCAAAATGAGTCATCTCTACAGATTGTGGGCGCGTTTGAAGGGGCGCCTTGTAGTTGGCTTGATTTCCGGGCCGCCATATGCAGAGGATGAGGATTGCGACCACCAAGCAGGGCCAGCCGATGAAGGCGAAGATGGCGCCGATCGGTATTTCCATCGTCTGATCGGTGTAGAAGGTCAAGAATGCGTTCGATGCGGATCCGGTGCTCGAGGTGCTCGGGGTCCGTTGAACGTACTGGGTCAGGTTGTACAGCCGGAGCTGCAACGGCCATCTGGGGAGCTCGGCGGGTAGCACGAGCGGGGGCTCGATGTAGATCTCGTACCGGTCAAGGTCGGCCGGCAGGCTCTCAGTCCTCGCAGCTCCGCACGATGCGCGTGTGGTGCAGCTCGCGCATGCGTAGCAAGTGCGAATGGGGCACGTGTAACAGCCGTACCCATCATGCCGCACGACGAAAAAGGCGGCGCCGCCGGTCAAGGCGCGCGGAGCGCGGGAGTACGAGTACCGTGGACCGAAGCCATAGAAGAAGAAGTAGCCCCGGTAGTAGTACGGCCCCGGTGAGCCGCCGTATCTGCGCCCCGTCGCGCTCGAGTACACGGCGACGCGCGTACTCGTCGTCCGGGAGCCGTACGTGGATGTTGTGACACTTGCCGAGGAACTGCCCCAGCGGCTCGAGCCGGTGGACCCTGAACGACCGGCGGAGCTGGTACCCGAGGACGTGCCTCCCTTGAGCAGCCGCCGCCCCATGGGCGCGTGCGTCGTGGCCATCGACACCTCTTCCTCCTCAGCCTGGTCGTCGGTCCATCTCTGAGACTGCAGGCCGGCGAAGAGCAGCTTGCGGCCAGGTGGCTGCACCTCGCCATCGAGCAGCCGCCGGCCGACGCCCGCGAAGAGATCGGGCGCCTGACTGAGGTTCGTACCGTCGACCGTCCACGGGTATGCGTCATCGGGCCCGAGCCACAGATTGGTGATGTCCAACACCGTGTTGCCGTTCAGGTCGACTATGTCAAAGGCTAGCATGCCGTACGAGCCCGCCGGAAGCATCACCACGGGCGAGTAGGGCAGCCCGGCGCCGTAGCCCTCGCCGTCCGTTGGCTCGAGCGTGATGTTCACAGTTGTGAGAGGTTCCTCCAGGGCGAGTGGGCATGCATTTCCGATCGGCGTCGCAGGCGTCACCGCGATCATCGTGTAAGCATCCCACACTTGGCTTCCGCCGGATGCGGTTGTGAACTGGAACGAGCGGTTCACGTTGCGGCAAGTCCCCACCTGGTAAAAGAGGCCGATCTCACCGTCAATGTCAGACTCTTCAGGGATCTCGTTGTCGAAGACCCAGGACAGGATGACCAAGACGATGGACGGGAGTAAGAGAAATAAACCAAAACAGAAACACCGATTTGAAGGCATCGCGGGGTTCAGTGCCGGGAAGAAGCTGGAGCGGCGGTGTTCTTGGACCGCGCGTGCTGCAACCTGACTCAACTCCTCGTGAATGGATGACGGTCGCAATCAACGAGTTTTCCGAGGCTTCAATGCATCAACAAAGAGTCAATGACCGACCCAGCACCCGCCACCCCGGTCCCCCGGCCTATTCGATTCGATTCCGTTGGACGGTTGACGTAACGCGGACATGAGACGAGAGTTGAACCATCTCGGACGGCATGGCGCCGGCACACAGACACACGGGCTCACGGGGCCGCGCGCACCGCGAGAGATAAGCCACAGCCCGGACGGGATGTGACCGGGACGGACGACAAGTTTTGAACAACTCTGAGGGTTCTACGAGCGCGCGCGAGAGAACGAGTACAGGCGCGCCGGCTGCGGTGACGTCAGTGCGGGCGCGTAAGTGTTCCCCACGCACCAGGCAACCTTCGAGGAAGAGCAATCACACCTCAGCCACCCCGACGTGTTCAGTGCGGACGCGCCTGGCGCGGACCGCGGAGCCGCTCACGAGTCATATGCGGGGCAGATGAGGTCATCGGTCATTGGGTTGCCCGGGGTGGGCACGAACATGTTGCAGATCCAGGCGACACCGAGGGCGACCATACCCTCAATGAGCGCAGCGCCCCAATTCTTGTCCACCTTGATCTCGTGGTCGAGGCTGTCCCCGGGCAGCAAGAGGCGGTCGACGACGACGCGTGAGACCATCAGCGCGAGTGCACCCACGATGGAAATCGGAAGGAAGATGATCAGCGAAATGTAGTAACTGAGCGGGTAGGACATGACGAGGGCAAGCGCGATGAGGGTGGTGCCCCCCGAGAAGCCCGCGGCCATGTTACCCTCGGCCAGCTCGGCATGGTCGTCAAAGGAAGTGATCAAGCGGTACGTGTACGCGAAGGCGAGCAGGATGCCCTGGCACACGAGCCAGAAGACCGAGATGACGCCCAGACCACGTCCGTAGTCGGCCTGGGTGGTGTCATTGCCTGAGCCGAGCAGGTTCGCGCGAAGGATGAGGCCGCATGCAATGAAGGAGCCGCCTTCGAAGACGGCAATGGCAACATTATTCTCGAGCAGCTTCGCGGTGTTGCTCACGCCATGCATCAGTATCCAATCGTTGACCAAGGAGGCCAGGTAGACCAGCAGGCAACCGAAGGCGGTCCAGGCGACAATGTTGGCGAAGTGGAAGGGCAAGTCCGGGTTGGGGCAATATGCGGCGCCGACCACGCAGAGCCCCTGCGCGAAGGCGTACGCGGCGAGCGAGACCGCGACGGCATCGTTCTTCGGGTCGACGAGTGTCGCATCGAGTGAGAAGTTCGCGCCGTCCTTCCGGAGGCGGAAGCGCAGGTAGTAGACGCCCTTGGCGACGATGATGACGATGAACAGCAGGACCAGGTCGATCAACGATTGGACATTGAAGACTTGTGGCGCCGCGATCCTGCCCAGCTTCTGTCCAATCGTACCTTTATCACCCGGATCGATGCACGCGGAGTATTCGTGGCCCGCCTCCAAATCACAGTTGGCCCGATAGAGTGACTGCAGCAGTAGCGCCGTGACGAACTTGAGCGAACCAAGCAGGGTGGCGGCGCCAATCGAATTGTACTTGAGGATCGAGGTCATGATCGAGCTGCGCAGGACCACGTGCTCTATGTATAAGAAGAGGAGCGGCATGATGATCATCAGACACACGGTGACGTAGATGATCCACGCCACGATCGAGTAGCCGACGATGATCGGAGAGGCGATGATGATGGACATGGAGACCATGTCCCCGCCGACAGCAAGGCCAGCCGCCACGTTGCCTTTCGCCGCCTGCAGGAGCAGTGACGTGGTGCCAGACACGACCTTGAGCTCGTCACTTGGGCTCGCGTCCGATGCGAGGACGAGCTTCGAGGACCCCTCCACAAACGGGATGGAGGTCACGCAGTCGACCATGAGACAGTACGCCATGAGGATGATCTGCCCGATGACCCAGTAGAGGACCGTGAGGGCGAGGCCTGCACAAGCGGAGAGACAAGGGTGGGCAGGTGAGGTATGTGATGTTTACGCGCCGGGGGGAGGGGGGGGCTGGGCGGCGCGATTAGGCATCGAGCAAGTGGGCGCGCGTACCTTCCCCAACGTTCCCATCCCCGCTGCCGCTCGCCGCCGCCGAGAGGATGATGGCCGAACCGATCACCGCCCCCCCCTGCGCACACGCGACGGCGACGTTCCCTTTTTCGACGATCTCGCGATCGTCGTTGTCGACCGCGCGCAAAATTATTTTGTCGTTCAGGAGACGTGCGAGGGTGATGAGAACGTAGCCAACGCCCTGGTACGCGAAAAATGATCCAAAGTAGAGACCATCCTTGACGCCGGCGCCCGTGTCGGTCAGTGAACCGCGCGTGATCCACAAGAGGGCGAACAGGAAGCACGCAAAGTCCACGGCGAGCGCCTTGTTGTCCTTTTTAGTGAGCATGGCGGCGAGCGAAAACGTGAAGTCGCCCAAGCGCACCCGAATGTACAGCTGGTACACGAACCGGCCAATGACAAGCCAGATTAGCACGCACGCGAGCATGACGAGGTACTGCCACTTGAAGGGAGTGCACGCGTAGATGCCGAAGACTGTGTTGTGGGCGTACTCGCTCATGACGAGCTGCTTGTCCAGGGTCATGGACCCGTAGTCCTCCGGATAGGCGCAGGCCTGCTGCATGACAAATCCACTGTGGACTGGCTGGACGTGGTGTGAAATGACTGTTAATTTTCACAGCCCTCCGAGACACTCCCCACCCAAAATTCGCAAGTGAAAAGTGCAGAATCCTAGAAGACTACAACCAACATCGAAAAGAGACTTGCCCGGTCGCGCGCGTGAGCGGAGGGAGGTGCAACTGATACGGCGTTCAGGTACGGCCAGGCGACACGCTACGGCTGCGCTGCCGCCGGCCGCTGGCGGCGAGGCCGTTTCGCGCGGCGGCGCCCTGGGTGGCGGGCTCGACAGGGCTTGTTGTGCAGGGGCTCGCGCCGGCACCATCGCCGTCTAGATCGGCATCTGGCAGCCACTCGGCGCTGAGGTGCACAACCCCCTTGAAGGGCGGCGGGAGCCTCACCTCGTAAGTACACTGAAGGGCGTCGTGCAGCTCGATGAAGGGCAGTTGGACCTCGCCGAGTGGGTCGTCCGCCTTGGCCTTCATCCAACAATCCCAGTCCATCACCTTGAGCTTCATGCCGCGCTGCTGCTGCGGGTTACCACACAGATCGCGCCGGTAGCCACGGAACTCGATGCACTCATTCCAAATCGGGTTGAGAGTCTTGTACTTGGTCGAGGACCTCTGGGCTTCCTGGCGCGGACATTCGAAGCTCACGTAGACATCTCGATTGCCGTCGAGATCTGACGGCTTCAGATTCTCCGCACGCTCGAGCAGGATACGCAAGGTGCCTGACTGGCGCTCAGCGCTGCCGTCGAGCGCCATCGGCAGCTGCACGGGCGGCGCGTCGTCGGGGATCCACTCGGCCATGAGGTATACTGCACCCTTATAAGGCAGCTCTGCCTTAAATGTGTGCGACGTGCTGATGCGCTGGCGTGTCCTGAGAGGCTCGAGTGAGACGGTGACGTCGGCGAGGTGGCCGTCCTGCGACGCCTCATCATAGTCAAAGAGACGTAGCAGCAGCCCGCTGGTGATGAACTGATGCCGCAGCCCTGGGAACTCAAAAGATTCGTTCCAGATCGGATTGAGATCGGCATGAATCGTCGACGACTTCTGCTCTTGCTTCGGGCCTGAGAACGGGGGGCACTTGGAGTGAGAAGCGTGGGCAGCAGGCCGTAGTGCAAGGCGGCGGCGGCGGCGGCGGCGGCGGCGGCGGCGGCGGCAGCAGCAGCGCACGGCGTCGGCGTTGGCGTCGGCGTTGGCGTCGGCGTCGGCGTTGGCGTCGGCGTCGGGGCCGCCGGCGACAGTAGCGCACGGCGGCGGGAGCCGCGGCGCTGGCAAGTGCGGCAGCAGCAGCGCACCTAGGGCGCCAGCCTTGAGGATGACGTACGGGTCGCTCTTGCCCAGAAGCAGCGCTCTTGCGTCATTCAGTCCTTCGGCCCGCTGCAGCAAGACGCGCAGCTTGCCACGCTCGCTCAGGTCGACTGGTTTCGTCGGCCGGGGCTCTGCCGGCTTTGGCGGAGGAGGGTGCTGTCTCTCGAGCGCCGTCTTTGGCACCGACTTGGGCGTGTGCGACGCGCGCGGCTTCCCTTCCTCCAGGTCAGCGAGCCGGCCGTAACCCTTAGCCTGGCTGGTGCAGCACATGGCGTAGAGGATGATGAACGTGCCGGTACCGGTGAGCAGAACGTACGTCACCAGGGCGGTAGGATGCTCAAACAGCGTGAGTCCAGCGCGCGCCGAGCTGCGCACCAAGTCATTACTCGGAGGCAGTTGCTCCGTGGCACTGTCAGGTGTGAGCTTCACGTGCTCGTCCTCCTCGACGGGTTCCGTGCTGGGCGCGCAAGGCTCCGCAGTCCGGCTACTGAGCTCGTGATACTCCTTACGCACGTGCTCGTAGAGCGCCTCCAGCTCCGAGTAACGCGCCTGCCATGAGGCGAGCAGCTCCTCAAACTCGGCCGCGCTCATCCCGGAGGCCGCCGAGTCATCCGGCGGCCTGTGGGGCTCTGCGCACGGTGCTGGGCTTCGCACCGCGAACGGTTCTCGCTCTTGGACCACGACTAAGGCCTCGGGCACCGTCTTGGGCGGCAGTACGAGCGCCGTCTCGGGCGCTGGTGGACTTGCCACGTGGCACATGCGCTCAAGCTCCGAGTAGCGGCTGCGTTCACGACCCAGAAGCGCCTCGCACGTGGGTGGCGGCGGCGTGGACGGCGGCGGCAGCGGCGGCGGCGGCGGCGGCGAGCTCGGTGGTGGCGGCGGCGGCGGCGGTGGCGGCGGCGGCGAGGGCTGCGGCGGCGGCGAAGGCGGTGGCAAGAGCACGAAGCGGGCGACGGTGGATCCGGTGGACCCTCCGCCCGTGATGCCCTCGATGCATCGGTCGTCGACAATGTGCACTGCTTGCTCGACGGTCGTCTGTGCAAGGATGTAGAAGAGGCCAGTAGAGGTGCCACTGGGCCGCCCCTTCGCGCGAAGGTGGATCGTCCCCAGGCACATGCGATCCACGTGCTCTTCGATCATCAGGTCGCTCCTCATGATAAGCGTGCCTCCTGTAGCGCTCTGCACAAAGTAGATGCCCTCGACGACATCGTCAGCGGTGAAGTGCGAGAACTCGAGCACTCCTTCGAACTGCGCCTCGCAGCGGCTCGAAGTGCACGCAACGAACACTTCGATGCCTGTGTTGGTCGGCAGCATGGCCTTTACCTTCCTGGAGGAGGTTGACCCTCTCTCAAACCTTTCTGAGTTGTTGTCGATGCAGATCTGCACGGTGACATCGTCACCGACGTGGATGGCGTTCGGGTCGCACGTCGAGTATCCCGGGCACACCGTAGGTAGCAGCGCCGCACTCGCGGTGCATACGTCGAGCTCGGCAGCTGCCCTAAGCAAGGGTAGCCACAGAGTAGCGAGCAGATTCGCGAGCATGCGCGCCATGGCACAAGAGAAGTTTGGTCGTTCACGCGCACACACGTCGCCATGATGATGAAACCACAGCGGCGCGCGGCGCACAGGGCGTAACCGGAGGCTGGGTTTGCGGGGGTCGTTATCAGCTTTTCACGAGGGAGGGGTTTTCACGATCACGAGCGAGCGAGTTGCGAGTTCGTTCGCGATTCGGCCCTTGCGATTCGGTTAAATCCGAGTATCCGACTCGTTAGATGTGCACTTACATTTCGCGCGGGGGGGGGGGGTCCGAATTCCCTCAGCGACGCGGTCGCGGAGCCGGCAGCGCCAGCGACGCGGTCGCGGAGCGAGCTGCGAGGGGGCCGGCCCGCGTTTCGCCTTAGGCGTCCGCGAAGAAACTGACTGAACTGACTGACTGTCGCCTTAGGCGTTAGGGCGGGCATAGCCGGATAGCGGGCACGTGCTTGAGCCCTGGCCTCGACAACTCGACAGGAAACTCGACAGTTACTCGACAGCTA
>ENA-UOUZ01001124-UOUZ01001124.1-mixed-culture-metagenome-genome-assembly--contig:-NODE-1124-length-18197-cov-100.597784_pt1 | contig 18197 bp, 9 predicted proteins | sample MGYA00238154_ERZ761575 | MGnify/ENA primary metagenome ERZ761575 (study PRJEB28896, sample SAMN07631632) | mixed culture metagenome | isolation source: Freshwater growth medium | place: USA...
GCGTTGGCCGTTGGCTTCTTTACGTAATCGGAGATATGTTTGCGGAGCGTACAAGGATGCATCGCATGGCCATACACATGGCGCAGCACTCCCGACTCACAAATAATCGGCAATCCGGAATCGGGACCCGCAGGAGTCGCTCTCCTGCGTCTCCCCTACGATTCGATTACGTTACGAGTAACAGTAAGTAACGTAAGTTAGTATCTTAGTAAGTAAACATCGCCTACAGGCAGCGTACACGTGGCGAGGGGGCCAGAACACCCCCAGCATGCATCCCCAGGCATACTGAGCGTGTACGGTGTTCAGCAACACGCGACGGGTTCGTTTTTTGCCAAGCAATGGAGCTCACCCTCCACACTACCTCCACCCGCACGTCCACCAGCACCACCGCGCACCCCGGCCCATCGGTGCATCGCTCTCGCCCCGCCCCCGCCGCGACCGCCCGGGGATGCTCTCAAAGACTTTTTGGTTTGTGGTTTGACTCGCATATGCCGCGGCCATAGCTGACCGCCATGCTTGGAGCTCGCAACAACGTACCTAGATTACAGTCACGCACAAGCATGATCATCTTTCAAGATTAAGGTAAAGGCCCCGCCCCGCACGTCAATCGACTGCAGACGGATCCAACGCCCTGACGAGCGACATGACAAGCTGCGGCTCAAACTGGTCAGAGGTGTCATTGGGCTCGGTGCGCAGGGTGCCGCTGAAGACTTCGAGCGCGCCTGGCAGGCACTCCACGCGAAAGGGTGCCGCACCCGCGAGCTCGCCGTCGAGGTTGAGCGCAATGCTGGAGCCCCCGTCGCCGCTCGTCGGGTGCGGCGTGAGGACGTAGGAGCGGCAGCGGATCGTCTCCACGAAGGGCAACTTGAGGTGCGAAGCGCCGCGCGCGCGGGCATTTGCATGCAGGATGTCCAGACCGCCGCTGCGGCTGACGATCACGAGGTCGAGGAGCCCGTCTGTCATGGACGCTCCGGGCGCGAAGCACACGCGCTTGCCCATGTGCATGTTGATCTGGGCCTGCACGAAGCTGCACTCGTCGAGTTCGCGCGTGAGCACCGTGCCGTCCTCCGCCGCAATCTCAAGCCGAGCACCGTAGCGCGTCTTTCCGGTGGCGATGAGCACGAGCCCTGCAAGCTCGTATTGCGCCGAGCCGAGCCAGCGCAGCGCATTCGCTTGCTCGAGCACCGCCGCGGGCATGCCAAAGCCGCAGATGTTGATCGCGTACTCGCTCACGCTCGCACTCGGCCCTTGCGTGCTCGCGCCCGAAGGCGCGTCCGAGGGTGTCTCGTCCGAGGGCGCGGCCGCCTGGACTGCCATCACGTCCACCCTCGAGGTCGCACCTCGCACGATGGCTTCGGCGGCGGCCGAGGCGCTCTCGAGCCCGAGATCGTACGCCCACGTGTTGCCCGAGCCTGCTGGGATCATGCCCATGGGCACGCGCTCGGCGCCCGCACGCCGCAGCAGCCCATTGGCAATTTCATGCGCTGTGCCGTCGCCGCCGATGCCAACGAACGCATCGAGGAGCGGCGTCGTGCGCGCTAGCTCGCCGGCATGCCCTGCGTACTGCGTCTCCAGGACGGTCACCTCGACCCCCGCACGCTCGAAGATGGGCAGCACGCTCTCCAGCGTCGCCTTCCCGATGCCGCCGCCGCCAAACGGGTTGACGACGACGTGGATGCGACGAGGCGCACCCTCCGTGGCCGTCGTGATGGCTGCTCCGGCCGCCTCGACGCTGCTGCTGGACTGCTGCTGCATTGAGACTGCGACGATGAGTGTCTCCTCGTCGACGGCACGCTTACGCGCTCGCTTTGAGCCCTCGGCCACATCAGCGCGCCGGCGAATGACCTCGGCGCCTTCGGCCATGAGCGCGCGGCGCTTGAGCAGCCGGCGGAGCTCCGCTTGCGTGCGTTCGCGCTCGAGCACGACCACTTTGCCCTTCTCGAGTAGCGCCGACGCCGGCCCGCGCGGTCGAGCGCTCGGGAAGCGTTCTACGCGGAGCCGCTCGCCGGCGTCATACCAGGATGCAGTACTCGACGCTGCTTCTGCTTCAGCTGCTTGGACTGGGGATTTTGCTCCTCGCCGACGGATGCCGAAAGTGATGCGCGCAACGAGTGTCAGCGTCAGAACCAGCAAAGCGCCCTGCCATGCGAGCTTCAGGTTCACGCCTGACATATCGAGGAGCAACAGGATCGGCCTACGAACAAGACCGGCCCAGGAGGGCTCGAGATTCACCACGGGAACGCATAGAGCGGGCGCGTAATTACGCGCGTGCGAGCGGAGCTGCGGCCGCGCAGGCAAGTGGAAGTGGAAGGACTCTACAAGCGCCGGGAGGAGCAGGAGCGCGACGCAGGGGCATCGCGTTGAAAGTGAAGTGCACATCGATCGGTGTCGCGACTTGTGTGAGGGTCTCGCGTGATCGACCGCGACTTCTGCACGCGATTTCCCCTAACCACAACGTAGGGTGTGAATGTGGTCTCTAAAAAAGAGGTAGTCTCTAAAAAAAGAGATATGAGGCCACGTACCGCGCGGTACGCGGCCTCATACCTCTTTATATATTCTTTATCCGCACAGAAGAGCAGTATTTTGTTTCGTTCCGCGCACCGTGCATGATTTGATCGAGTGGTGATTTCATGAGGTTTGTTCAGCTTTGCGTCGGGATCCCAAATCAGCATCCTGAAGAGTGAGGAATCTTTTCCGACAATCTCGCATGCGAGGTCTTTCTCGCGCATCCCGAAAAGCGCGCGGCCCTCGCAGGGAGATCGATGGCGCGGCTCGGTGCGACCCTTGTGGCTGTGGGCATGGCAGCGCAACCCGCCACCGCGCAAGCAAAGGGTACTGCTTGCTGCTGGTGCGACCCGAAGACCCCCGCGGAGGCCAACAGTTTCGTCGACTCGCAGAAGACCGCGATGAAGCTGATCTTTTCCGACGAGTTTGAGGAACAGGGCCGCAACTTTGCCAATGGGCATGACACGAAGTGGACGGCGCTCAACATTGGCGACACGTCCAACCAGGGCGCTGCCTACTACCTGCCGCAGCAAGCATCGGTCGTCACGGACATTGGCGATCCCACAAATGCGACGCTTCAGTTCAAGCCGGTATCCGCACTCCAGATTTTGACGGAAAATGAGGCGTTTACGGGTGAGTCGCCGACTGGCGAGAAGGGCATCTACATGCCGTCCCGTTCGGCGATGCTCCAGTCGTGGAACAAGTTCTGCTTCACCGGTGGCGTCGTCGAGTTCCGTGCGCGCCAGCCGCGGGGTGGGGGCTACTGGCCTGCGCTGTGGCTCTTTGGCAACCTCGGCCGCGCCGTCTACCAGAACTCGAACACCGGCCTGTGGCCATGGTCGTACAGCGAGTGCGACGGAGACCTGCGGCTGCCGCCCACGGAGCCCCCGCAGCGCATCAGCGCGTGCGACGACCGCGACCTCGAGACGGAAGGGCTCAATCCTTTCCAGGGTCGCGGTGCCACCGAGCTTGATGTGCTCGAGGGCGCGGTCAGCAACACGGGCCAGGATGCGTACGTCGTGGGATCGCTGCAGCTCTCGCCGGGCATCCCGCCCTTCTTCAAGCCGTACGGCCAGCCAGGCGGCTTCCCCGCCAAGAATAACGACGGTAGCGCGGAGTGGTACAAGGGCCTGACCTTCGGTGCACCGGTGCCAAACCTTGCGAGCGGCGGCTTCCCCAATAACGGCTGGTACGGCCCGCCGTGGGGTGCCGATTGCCCCACGGGCTGCCCCGACGCGCTCTCGGGTGGCTTCATCCACCTCAACGACCTCGACACGCGCTACTGGACCTACCGAATGGAATGGAAGCCCGGACCCAACGGACATATCTCGTGGTGGTATGACGGCGCCTTTGTGTGGGCGATGGCGGCAGAGGCTTTCGGAGAGTACTCGGTCTGCAGCACGCGCAGCAGCAAGAAGGATTGCTGGCGCACGCCACCGCGCATGATCCCAGAGGAGCCCATGTCGATCGTGATGAACACGGCCATCGGCACCTGGAACGGCGGCCCAGGCGCCATCGACGGCAAACATTGGCCCGCCAGGTTCTTCGTCGACTATGTGCGCGTGTGGCAGGCGGAGGAGAACATCGGGTGCAACCCGCCCGACTTCCCGACCAAGGTGTACATCGAGAAGAACCACGAGCTGTACGGCGAGCCCGTCTCGCCCCTCGGCTACGACACGTGCCCCGAGAAGTATCCGCCCAAGTCGCATGCGAAGATGGCCGACCTCCATGCGAAGGCGCATGCGATCCGCTCAGAGCGGGCGGCCAAGGGCCTACCTCAGCACGTCGCGGAGCGCGCGGCGAGCATAGCCTCATACCCGGGCGTCACCACCTCGCGCACTTCCCAGGCGCCGGTGCAGGCTCAGCACCCCACCAAGGTGGCGATGGCCACGGCCATGATGGCGCAGCAAGCTCAGATGATGGCGGACGAGCGCGCGAGGCAGGAGGCCGCCGCCGCCCAAATGGCACGCGGTGGGCAGGCGAGCTTCTCCGCGTACGCTCTCAACGCCCTCTACACGCAGCCGTTGCCGCCGCAGCAGCAGCGACGGGGCTTCCTTGACTTCGCCCCCGCCGCCGAGCCCTCTGCCACCTCGATGGGCTCGTTCCTTCTCATCGTCGGTGTGGCCGCTGCCAGTCTGCTTGCTGTCGGCCTTCTGCAGCGCCGCGCAAAACAGGGGACGCTCTTGGAGACGCCGTGGCCGCGTGCCCAGGTGGGCGCTTACCGGGCGCCGCCAGCCGCCGACGCCGAGTACGTCGCCTACGGCCGCTGAGCGGCATCAGCATGACCGGCATACTCGAGGCATGATCGATCAAGGGAGTGGAGGCATCTGCTGATGTGGCTGCGTGCGACGGGCATATGGCGCCCAAGGGTTGTTGAAGGCATGATGGGTGTGGAGGAGGGATTTGGGGCAAGCCCCAGTGATCGCTGCTGGTTCCAGGGGCGTTGTGTGTCCCACAGCGCCGCCTGATAAGGTTGGTTATTTGGGATGCGGCGCGGCGCTTTACAGCACAACCATTAGCGACCCTAAGTATGAAAAATGGATTCTTTGGGGTACATGCGCGGCTGTGACCTGCTGTTGTATGTGTCCTTATAGGCACGTCCGGTCGGCCGCGTCGTGTCACTCTCGCAAATAACAGTATGGAACCACGAACATTCTGAACCGTAACATTGTATGAGCCTTAGTTTCTCGCCTCTGCCCTGCTCTCTCGACTGCTAAAGCAACTTTGGCCCCTGCAATATCACTGCAATAGGTGTACAGAACGAGCATGTTTTCAGCCGTGCGCGCGCACGAGCTGGACGAACTCTTCCTTGGTGATCGTGGAGGTGCCGTTGACAGCCCCTTGTTTGATGAGCTCCTCTGCCTGCGCGGCGCTGATCCTCTTGTCGGTGGCCTTTTTCCACGCGACAACGAGCTCATCTGTATCCATCTCGTTGTTGCCGTCGTCGTCGTAGTGCTGAAAAACCTCGAGCAACTTTGCATCGGAGAACTGGTCGGCGAAGGAGCGGAGGTTCCCTTGGTCATGTCGCTTGCGGATCATCGCGATGAATTCAGTCTGGTCGAGCGTGCCGTTCTTGTTCTTGTCCGCTTCGTCGATTTTCTCCTTCGCCTGCTCCACGGTCAGCACTTCGCCTGTCGCCTTCTGCCACGCCTGTATCAGCTCCCTGGCATCGAGGGCGCCGTTGCCATCGGCGTCGATCTCGTTGAAGGCGTCGACCAACTCAGCATCGGTCTTAGCTGCAAACGCGGCCGCAAATTTGAGGAGCGACAGCTTGGTATGGACGTGCGCGCGCAGCTTCGAGACCTGGATCGCCACCATGTAAAAGCAGAACGAGCCGGCCAACCAAGGCGTGACCAGCCAGTGAAGGGCATAGAGCATGAACTTGACGGGGCCTTCCCCGACGGGCGGCACCAGGGTGTGGTCTGTGATCAGGAAGATCGCCACGCCGAGGGTGGGCGGGAACATGGCCTTGGCCCATTTGAAGTAGATGAGGAGCATCCCAGTGACGATGATCGTCACGCTCACGCTCTCAAGCATCAGGTAGCGGAGCAGCATGCCGAACGCCCATGAGCCCAAGGTGCACTGCAGGAAGACCTTGTAAGGCGGCGGGGAGGGGTTGATGAAGAACACGATCGCCATTGTCAGCATTGAGCCGTTGAACAGCGGGAAGGGACTGTTGACCGCAACGCCGTTTCCCAAAATGAGATCCGCCCCATGCAAGATGAGGCCTGTTGCAACCACCGCGCCTCCTGCAATGCACGCATCGACGATGGTGAGGTCGCTCCACTTGTAAAAGAGCATGAGATACTTCTGATAGTCAGGCGACGCAGTCGATGCCTGCGACTCCATCGCTACATAGTCATCATCAGCTGCGGGCTCCATCTGCTCCATCTTCTTCGTCGTCATGCGTCTGGTCACGACGCCGATGCCCAAGACGAGGACGACGCCGACGGCGAGCAAGCCGAATGAACCGAGGCCCTCGACGGACTCACTGAGCCACGAGGGCGGCGGTAGTGAGGGCGGCGGCACAGGGGGGGGAGGAAAGGGCGGAGGAGGCACGGGCGGCGGTGGCGCAGGCGGCGGTGGCGCAGGCGGCGGTGGCGCAGGCGGCGGTGGCGCAGGCGGGGGAGGCGTGGGTGGCGGTGGCGACGGCGGCGGAGAGAGCTCCTGGCAGACGATGGGCGCGAAGATGCAGATGCATAACAACAATCGCATCGCGACTGAACCGCGGAGAAAAGTTGGTCGCGAAAGTGCGCGGGCGAGAGATCGCATTTCGACGGAACCGTTAATTAATGACGTTACGTACTTTAATTTCCCCTTCAAAACTGGTTCTCGAACACTGCCGGGGTTCATGGGTTGTCTCAATTTCCTAAAGCGGCAAGTTCTATGGAAGAAAGCTCGCAGCGGCCGCGGAGTTCCCGAAGCCTATCTTCACATGCGGTGCAACCTCCTCCTCGTCCCCACGGCCCTGGTGGCGGCGCAGTCGACTGGCATTAACGTCTTTGCGACCAACAGATTTTACGTTGACCCATACTTCCAGAAGAACGTGGACGATGCGACGGCAGGCGTGACGGACCCCGCCACGCTCGCAAATCTGGGCAAGATGCGTCAAACAAGCACGGCGCACTGGATCACGAAAAAGAGTATCATCAACACGACGGAGCCCATCCTAAAGGGGGCAGCCAGCCAGTCGCCGCCACCGCTGGTGGTCTTCGTCGTATACAATCTGCCCAACCGAGACTGCGACGCCGACAACTCGCTCGGCGAGTTCTGCTGCGCTACGAAACCAGACGGCTCGTGCGACTACCTCGCGGAGGGCGACTGCAGCACGGGGCTGAGCCAATACAAGAACGACTTTCTCGATCCGATCGCCGCCGTCGTCGCCAAGTACGCCGACAAGGTGCCGATGGCCTTCGTTCTCGAGCCCTCGTCGATCCCCAACCTCGCGACAAACAAGGGCAACCCAAAGTGCGCCACCTCGGCCACCGAGGCATCGTACACAAAGGGTATCCCGATGGCGGTCGACGCGCTCGCGGCCGCCGCCCCCAAGGCTTCCATCTACATTGACGCCGCGCACGGCGGCTGGCTCGGCTGGGAGGCGAATGCGCAAGCGTATGCAACCCTCTTTAGCACTCTCCAAGTTACGGCAAAGGTGCGCGGCCTTGCGACGAATATGGGCAACTTCCAGCCGTTGGGCGTGCCGTGCCCGGCGTCGGCATTCGACGACTCGATGCACAACTACTGCGGTTCCACCGGTGGCGTTTGTTGCGAAGACCCGTGCGCTCTCCTTCCACAGTTCTCGAGTGGGAACAATGAATACAACTACATTCAGGCTCTCACGAAGGAGATCAAGCGGGCGATCCCATACTGGGACCCGCACTACATCATCGACACGTCGCGCAACGGCATCACGGACGAGCGCTCCAGCTGTGCCAGCTGGTGCAACGTGCGCGGCGCAGGCCTCGGCAAGACGCCCTCGTCCAACAATCTGCTGCCTAATTTGGTGGACGCTCTCTTCTATCTGAAGACGCCGGGCGAGTCCGACGGGTGCACTGAGACACTGCCGGATGGCTCGACCTGCCACGAGTACGATAAGACATGCGGCGACCCCGACGCCATCGGCTCGCAGCCCGGCGAGCCCAAGGCCCCCGTCTCGGGCACCTTCTGGAACTTCTATGCTGTCTCGCTGGCGAAGAACGCACAATTCGTCGCCCAGTCCAACAAGACGGCACAGCTCGCCACTCAGCCTGGCCCGATCCTGGTGGCGCACAAGGGCAGCTTCGGCGGCTCGGCCCACCTCGCGATGACACACCAACACTGAGATCCGAGGGAGGGGACCCAGGCGCGGCGGAGGCGAGGGGGCGGATTGCAGGGCGGGACAGTATAGGTCTGCTGGGCAGTCGCGCTGGGCCTCTTGTGCGCGCGGTTCAAATGCGAATGAGAGCGGAGCATGCATTTCACACAAGATGTCTAATACCGAAGACGCATTGCGCAAAGCGCGCGCGAACTAGCGGGTTGATTTGCAGACCGGTGCACAGCGTCAGCAGTCCCGACACCGTACACGCTTAGTATGCCTGGGGGCGCCCCCCTCGCCACGTATATCGGCTGCCTGTTGGCATGTTTTACTTACTTACTAAGTTGGTTACTACTCAGCAGTCCCGACGCACCCGCGAGTCCGGGACTTCACGTGACGTGGCTGGGTCCCGTGAGCCGCGATATGCCCGTGGGGCCACGCCCGATAAACATGTGCGTCACGAAAAAAAGAGTGTGGCACAGATTGAAGTGGGTGTCGAATTACAAACTTGGGCTGTGAAGCTGCAGCTGTCTGCAACTCCCTGAGTGCTCATCCATCAGGTTGCAGCTCACCACGCCCCCGTGTGCGAATGGAGTTGCAGCCTCTCCCCATGGTGCAGGGAGAGTTCGAGCGGCCTCTCCCCATGGTGCAGGGAGAGTTCGATGACGAGATGCTTTTAGACGAGCTTTTGATGACGGTGAGTGAGGGGCGAATCGAAGTACATGCGTCTTCCGGGCCAATCGAAGTGCCCATGTCTTCCGGCTGCTGGTCGAGACAGCTCTGCGGTCGAGACCATCCCTGCACGCCAGGCTTCAAGGCTGGCCCTGGACACTTCAAAAACAAGTTCTGCGAGCGCTGCCGCAAGGACGGAATTCTGATCTTGGCGGAACGCGTGTGTCTGACGACGTCCGAGTTGCAGCTGCAACAATTCGAGAACAGCAACGGGAGGAGCGTCTGGACTCAGGGCGCCCGGCTGGTCAATCAAACCATGAAGTGTGCTGGCCCGGCGTTGCTCATCTTTGAGGGACGCGTACCGGCAGTCATCGCGGCGTCCGCGGCCCCACTGCCGGACAGCTGGCTCTGCCATGACGCATCCTTCCGCGGTGCCGCATGCATCCGCTTCACAATTTCAAAGGGAACGCTCGTGCCGGTGTCCACCGTGCCGACGGCGCTCTGCGCACAGCTCTTGCCGAGGCAGCTCTCCGCGCTCGAATTTGAGTCCGCCCCTAAGCGTCGCCGCGCCAACGATGCCCAGTCAACACGGCGCCCATCTTCTACGGCCTCTCCCTCTAGTGATGACTACCTCGCGGACCAGGAGGGTCGAGGCAACGGGAGCTCTGCCGCGAGTGCGTCGCCGCCTAGGTTGGTCGCAGCTGCGGAGCCGACTGGAGACGCATGCATGCACTCGCTCGGCATGCATGCGCCCGAGCAAGGGCCCGAGCTAGGGCCCACCCTCGAACTTTCGCGCATGCTTGCGCCAACGGGCGCCCAGAGTGGCGCCCAGACCCGCATCAGAGCGCCACCCTCGAACCGCCGCACGCTGCTCGCCGCACACGTGACTCTCGAGAGGGAGATCGCCGCCGCACTCCGTATGGGCGTACTCCCTCCATTTCACGCTCCAGAGCCCGAGGTCGACCGCGAGGATTGGTTCTTGGGAGCGGACGTCGCATTCCCATTAGGCTCCGGCTACGACGCATCCCCCCTCCCCCTGGCGTCCGAGCCGACAGAGCACCCGTTCTCGATGCAGGAGAGGGAGCTCCTCTCGGCTCTTCTGCCACAGCTCCGCCTCTCGTCCGCCATACTGCGGGCCTCGATGCCTCTCTCCGACGAGCCGCCTGACGCCCACGAGTTTGCCACTGCTACGCGCGAAAGCACCCCGTGGGCCTCTGGCGATCCGCCGTTCGTATCGGCTCCAGATGATCGGGCGCGGCCGGCGACGGCAGGTACGCTGCCGCCGTCGCCGCCCTCGCTATCGCGCCCCTTGACTAGCGAATCTCTTCTGTTCGCGACGAATGGCAAGTCGGCGGCTCCGGAGCTGAGCGGTACATGTACCACGCTGAAGGCTGCGAAGTGCACCGTGGGCACGCAGACTGGGCTGACGGTGAGTTGGAGTTTCGTCTACACTATTGTGGATTTCGCTATCTGGTTCGCTTGGTTTCCGACGATGGTTGTCGTTGGCGTATTTCACGTCTACATGTCGCCTATCGAGAGAAGTTGGTCGACAGCGATCTTCGAATTCATCCTCCCTTTCATTATCTTTTTCGCGAGCATCGCCATATTCGTACTCGTGATCCGTTCGGTCGGCATTCTCGACGTTCGCTCGGCGCGCGTGCTCACGGCCACGTGGTGGGGCAGATTATTCCGGTGTTGCTGCCTGCCGAGGTCTGAGCGCTATCGCGTGATGGATGAGGAGAAGGCCTCCGTCATTGAACTTGACAAGAGCGTGAATAAGCGGCTCCTGGACCGGACCTCCCGGAGCTCGATCTGTATCTGCTTCCTTTTGCTCGCCAATCTGTACTTGGTGGGCAACAGTTTCTTTGTGCGAATGTTCATGCTGAGCGACAGTTCGGATGATGATTTCGAGGCCCAATCTGCGGCAACATTAAACAGCTCCAGCATCATCCAGAACTCCAGTCTTCAGAACGTGAGTCTTCCGAACTCCACAGTCTTCTGAACTCCAACGTCTTCTGATCTCCAGTCTTCACAGCTCTCCACAGTCTTCACAGCTCTCCACAGTCTTCACAGCTCTCCACAGTCTTCACAGCTCTCCACAGTCTTCTGCTCTGACTAGGAGCGTGTACTCTCTGTTCTTGGTTCTCGCGTACAGTACGTGATCTGGATGGTCGCTGACTACGTGAACTACTACGTGATCACTCCGACTGATTCCCTGGCCGCACGTGAACGGTGAGCGAGCCACTCTGAGAGGCCACAGTGCCGTGTGCTGCAGTGCAGAGTGTGCTGTCACGGGATCCGGGGGCGTACATTGAGCTTCAAGGATCCCGAAGCCGAACTGCGAACCGTTGAAACATGAAGTTCTCGTCGACACGGTACATGTACAGCCCGGCCGTAATTGTTGCGTATCGGACCATTCTCAATTTTGAGTGTGACTGTGAGTTATGTATCGCCGAGTACTAGTACCGTACTAGTAGTAGTACCGACTAACTGACGACATGATCGGACATGCCGCGAACCGACGACGGATCCGAGGACGTTTTAGAACCCGGCCACCGCGAGAACGCAGACGCGACCGGGCTAGACACCGGGACTAGGAGCCCGGCCCATGGCCGGCTCCCGTGGGGGGCTGTTTGATAACCTCAACATCCCTATTCACAGATGCGCAGCACAGAGAAGACACCGGGATCGGAGCGCACCCGGCACGGCACGAAGCAGCAACGGCATCCAGCAGAAACGAGAAAGTAGCGCGTTACTTGCACCGTGCGCTGAGAGACTTGATGGGGTTGGCGTGGGGAGTCCGGACCCTGTCCCCCCTTTATGTCGCGTTAAGTACTTAACTGTTAACTTTGATTTGCGGAGGTGGTTTTAATCCCCCAACCGAGCACTCCGACTCCCACACCACTCCAGCCACAGCTTGCCCGTCAGGCCATCTCTCTGAAGTCTGGTGGTCTGGACTCTTGCCATGCGCGGCGCGGCCGGGTGTCAGCTGTACGCTCTCCACCCCAGCACACGCGCGCGCGCGCGCAGCGTAGGGTAGGTTTTCCTCTCAGCTATCCCACGCATCACCGAGTATCCGAGTCCGGACCCTGTCCCACCCTGTCCCCCCATTGCAGTGGTTTTTATCCCCCAACCGAGCACTCCCGCACCGCTCCAGCCACAGCTCGCCCGTCTCTCTGGTGGTCTGGACTCTTGCCACGCGCGCCACGCCGCACGCGGCCGGGTGTCAGCTGTACGCTCCACCCCAGCACACGCGCGCAGCATAGGTTTCCCTCTCAGCTGTCCCACACATCACCGTCCTCCATGTTGCGCGTCATGTTGCCGTCATCATCGTCCATCGAGTCAGCGTCGCAGTCGACTGGCGGTACCGGTAGCCAATCGCCCGCATTGTTCGCCCTGCCTACACCCTGCCGGCCCCTCCTCCCCCGACGCCCCTGGCGCCACCGGCGCCACCGACGCCATTGGCGCCATCGACGCCACCGACGCCGAGCCAGCTACGCAGCCACGCCAAAGGGGCGAGGGCCGTGTTGAGCACCGGCCACACGCGCGGCGCGAGCGTGAGTGCACAGGTGCACAATCCCCGCCGGGAGTGCGGCGAGGAGCACGGCGCGATGGGCGCTGTGGTAGGGCGGCAGCGGCGCAGCTCTGGAGCGTATGTTCGGCCCATACAGCCCAAGCGAGCCGCTACGCTCCCGCGGCGGGATGCCTCCCTCAGAGGCCGCCCATGCTAACTCGTCTGTCCAGTTGCCTAATATGGAACTGTCTCCCTCCTCGGCCTTGTCGCCCGACACGGCGCCCTCGTCGTCCGCGCGCGCGAGGAAGGCGAGCACGAGGACGACGAGGACACCACTCAACAAGACTATGAGCGCGACCATGAGTGCCGGCACACGCCGCACGCCGCCACGGCCGTGGATCAAGGCGCCGTCTCGGGCGCCGAGGCGGTGGAAGGCACACAGGGACAAGCCGACCCAGCACACATTGAGGAGCGCCGCGATCCACCGGAGCACTTCCCACGCGGGCGAGGCGGCGGCGGCGAGTTGCATGGGATCGTTCCACCGCGCGGCGAGTCCATCGGTCGGGTCTTCGAGCCAGACGCGTATGGCGCTCGGCAGGCAGGAGCGCAGGCCGAGGAGCAGAACCACGAGCCACAGGCCGATGGACGAATATAACCTCGGGGAATTCCGGCTCATCCACCGACCCGTCCACACGACGCACACCTGCAGCATTTAGGGCAATCAGGGAGGCGATTTCAGCATGCAGGTTGGGATGCATGCCGCATGCAATTCGGGAGGCGCGGCGAAGCCGGCATGCACACCATCGCGGCGGGCAAGTGCAGCCCGTGCAGGAGGGCGTAAAAGGGGTTGATTACAGAGGGGAGCGCGGTGATAAAGGGGAGCGCGGTGATGGCCGTTGGTTGGCACTGATTATCCTTGATTTCCCCGAGGGCAGCGGTGAAGGTGGCGATGGCGGAGGCGGCGAAAAAGGTGGCGAGGGCGGCGGTGAAGGTGGCGAGGACGGAGTTCTCGAAGTTCTGGACGGCGGCGAAGGCGGCGTCATGGGCGGTGGAGGCGGCGATGGCGGCGAGGACGAGGGCGGCGGCGGCGAGGGCGAAGTTGGCAGCGAAGGCGGCGAGGGCGGCGGCGGAGCAGACCATTGCTGGGTACGATGTAAAGGGCGACCAATCCAAACCAGGGCTGAAGAGTCCGGTGGGCGCGAACACGGCCTCGAGGTCCGCCCATAAGCCTACAGAGAAACGATCGAACGCGAGAAAGAGCGACGCAAGCAGCAGCAGCTGCCGCCCGTCCATGAGCAGCCGTATCGCGTCGTGCATGCGCCGCTGCACGCCCGCCTGCGTCGCGCTTCCAGCAATGAAGACCACACAGTAGATGCTGAGCTTGAACGTGAGGAAGCACGAGAGCCCGAGAGCCCCGACAGTGCCAAGAGCGCCCCACGCGTACGCGAGGGCCGTTGGGAGGGTCGCCAGCAGGCGGGTGGGAAGGGCGGCGCCGGCTGGCGCGACGCATGCAGCCGCGAAACGGACGAGGAGGCTCGAGACTGCCCCAAATGGTGCAAGGACCAAGAGCCACGTCACGAGCGACACGAGCCCCGCGGCGAGCGGTGCGCACACGACGGGCAGTAAGCACTCGAGCGCATACGCGGCGTTCGCGACGGCGGGCAGGGCGGCCCAGCAGCGCCGGCTCATCGTATACCCTTGCGTGTTGTTCTCTCCAAACAGGTCACCCAACGGGCGCGTTGTGTGGGTTTCCCCCGGGAGGTCGCGGCACACTGGCATCACGAGGAATTCAGCGTCAGCTGCATTGACCGCGAATGGAACTGCAGGAGTAACGCGAATTGGCCGCTCCCGCGCTTCATCGGATCTCAAGCGAGGCCGGCTCCGCACGGGCGGCGGGTGCAGCGGTAGCACGTCCCATCTCTCGAGCCTCTTCATCAGCGCAATCAGACGGAACGTGCCCGCCCCCAAAAACGAGATGTCGAGCTGGCGCACCGCCAGGTAGAAGGCCAGCCTGGGTGGCACAGCACGCAGGCTGGCGCGTGCGAGTGCGAGATGCGCCAGGCTGAGCACGAGCTGCGCGACCGCCAGCTGCGTCGCGCGCGGCCCCTCGAGCAGCGCCGTCAGCGCCGAGCACACGCCTGCGCACAGGACGTCCGCCAGCTGCAGCACAGCGCCTGCAAGAAGAGCGCCAAAGAGACGTCGCAGGGGGCCAAAGGTGATGGCACGCTGCCCGACGAAGGCGAGGCGCATGCGCGCCTCGGCCGTGCGCTGCCCGCCAATCACCGGGCACGAGCACCGCTCGGACTGAGGCCCCAAGCAGAGCCAGCAGAACGAGTGGCCGCAGCGGCAGACCATGTGGTTGCAGCCGGCGCGCCGTTCGATGAAGACGCTGCAGCGAGGGCACTGGCCCGCGTCGCGGCCTTCGCACCAGCGCACGAGCTGCGCCGCGGGCAGCTCCTCGCACAGCGTGCCCGGGTGCCACGGGGCTTTGCAGTCATGGCACACCGAATGGCCACACGAGGGGCACTCTCGCGGGCGCGGGCCGACCCGGCCGCTCCCATGCCAAAGGGCTCCGCCAAAGCCGAGGGCACCCAGCACGGCGGTGGCGATGCCAAGCCGGGGCGTCAGCCCGATCGCTTCGCTCAGCGCCGGGTACAGCAGCGGCAGCGAGGCGAGCGTCGCACTGCCCGCGAGGCATGCCACCGCCGCGCCTGCTGACACCAGCGAATCTTCGACGCACGGCAGGCACACGGCGCCGCAGCCCGGCTGTGCGCACCAGCGCGTCTCCGGGTCACGCTCAGCGCGCTGCGCGGCGACGAACGCGTCGTATCGGTGCAGCCACGGCCCATCCAGCGATGCCGCCACCTCGGCGCGGCTCACCTCCGGGCAGTGGCGCTCGCCGGGGTCGGTGCCGCTCGCCGGGCACGGCAGCTCGAGCACAGAGCGCTCGTCGATGCGCACGCGCAGATATTGCTGCCAGCAGGGCCCGCAGAAGGTGTGGCCGCACGAGTGGCGCGGCGCCCCAACCACTTCGAGGCAGATCAGGCACCTTGGGAGCAGCGCGTCTGCAGCTTCGGAGGCGGCGGCTGCAGCGGCGGAGGCTGCGGCGGCGATGGCGGCAGCGTCGGCCGCGAAGGCAGCGGCGGGCACGATGTCACGTCGTTGGCGCACGGGCGAGCGTGAGGCGCGGCGAGGCAGCTGAACACGCCCCTCGACTCGCTGCTGCAGCGAGCCTCTCATCGCGCGTGTGAGCACCATCTTATCCTATCGAAGGAGGAGCCGCGCCGCAAAAGAGAGAGGGACGGAGAGGGACGCGAAAGCGCCGCCGTGGGCTACCGGGTATTCACCCCTTTGTTGACCCCGAATGCATGCGAAAGTGGACTAAAGACGTCTAAAATCTAACTTCATCGTACAGTAATGTCAATATGAGATGCCCTAGGGCCCGGTAGCGAGGCGCCTGTGGATCCTCGTCCTCTGGACTTCCTGGTCGCCGGCCGGCGGGGGAGCTGCAGCCACCAAAAGGGGGCCCACACCGGAGGGCGCCCCGGCCCATTTTCGTGACTTTTGCCTCCGCCGCGGAGGAGTGCCGATGCGCGGGGCGTAGTACACGTACTTCGTGGCGTCAGGAGGCGCGTCGACGGGCCGAGGCGCCGTCCCTATGGGCGCCGTCCCTATGGGTGCAGTCCCTACGGGCGCCGTCCCGGGCGAATCTCCGCCGATTGGCTTTGGACTAGAGGCTCGCGCGTTCACAATGAAGGCCGCCGCCTCTTCTGCCGTCAGCGACGACGATGCCGCCTCTGGCGCCGCCGCTGCCGTGGCCGTCGGCGGGCGGCCACGTGGCGGGGGCTGTCGCGCGCCGAGCTGAGCGCCGCTGATGACCTCTGATTGCGGGCGGCCACGTGGCGAGGGCTGCCGCGCGCCGAGCTGAGCGCCGCTGATGACCTCTGATTGCGGGCGGCCACGTGGCGAGGGCTGCCGCGCGCCGAGCTGAGCGCCGCTGATGACCTCTGATTGCGGGCGGCCACGTGGCGAGGGCTGCCGCGCGCCGAGCTGAGCGCCGCTGATGACCTCTGATTGCGGGCGGCCACGTGGCGGGGGCTGTCGCGCGCCGAGTTGAGCGCCGCTGATGACCTCTGATTGCGGGCGGCCACGTGGCGAGGGCTGCCGCGCGCCGAGCTGAGCGCCGCTGATGACCTCTGATTGCGGGCGGCCACGTGGCGAAGGCTGCTGCGCGCCGACGAGCCCTGACGGAGCACCAGCAGCGGAAGCGATGGCGTTGGCGGGAGCTGCGACGGCGGGTGCCGCGCCGCCAGCGGCGAGGTCGTTTCGCTCGTGCCACGCCCTACTGGCTGCAAGAGCCGCCGCGGCCGCTGAGGTAGCGGCTGCTGCCAACCGCTCCGCAGCGGTGCTGCCGACGGGGCTGTAACGGTCGGGCTCACGCTGGAGTGCTATGGCGCGCACGGCGGCGTTGGCTCGGTCCGCTTGCACGCGTGCCGTGTACTCGCGCCACGCTCGCATGCACAAGCGAGCACGGCTGAGAGCCCAGTGCCGCAGCGCCCAGACCGCAAGCTGCGAGCGCATCCGAATGACGCCTTCACGCAGCCGGGTGCGCTCGAGCACCAGAGACGCTGTCGCAAGGACCTCAGCCGCGGTGGCTTTGGCCTCGGCCTTGAGGCGCCACGCGCTTGACTCAAGCTCTCGCGTCGCAATCGCCGCATTGGACTGCGCCTCGCGATTCGCAAGCAGCAGCTCGAGCGCTTCCACGCGCCGAATCGCCTCAGCGTGCTGCTCGGCGCGAAGGCGCTCGGTGCCCTCATGTACTCGCTTGTACTCGGCGAGCTCCGCACGTGCCGCCTCCGCATGCCGCAGCTTGCGCTCAAGTCGATGGACCTTGGCTGCGCCCTCGTCGAGCTGCGCCTCGTACGACACCAGCCGGAGGCTCTGCATGTCGAGTCGCAGCGCCGTAGCGGGTGGGTTGGCCTTCGGATCGCCGGAGACGTTGGGTCCCCGCGCGCCCAACGCGACGCGCCCGATCGGCGCGACTCTATCCCATCCGTCACCGAAGCCGTCGCTAGCCAAGTCGGGCGCTGAGTCGAGCGCGGCCGCCGCGGGCGCGTCGGCGGCCGCGAGTGCCGACGACCGGTGAGTCGCATGAGTCGCCTTCACAGTCATGCGAGTCGCATTCACAGTCGCATGAGCCGCCTTCAGAGTCGGTTGCGGCCCCAGCTGCTGATGCCCCTGCTGCTGCTCCCTCAGCTGCTGCTGCGTGCGCTCGAGCTCGTCGGCCATCTCGCGCAGCTTGTGCGCAGAGAAGGTCTTCAGGCGCTGGAGGGCCTCTTGCGCCTCGATCAACTCAGCACGGGCCGCCTCGAGCTCGGCTGTATGGGCGTGTTGGATCGAGCGCAGCTGACGCCCGTGGGTGGCGCGCGCCTCGGCGAGACGCGCCTCGAGCGTGCCGAGCATGGCCTCACGCTCCTGGAGCTGGCCGCGCTGTGCCGCCGAGTTCGCCACGAGGGCCTTCGCAGAATGCACTGCCAGCTTCCAGCCCGCAAACGCGAGCAGCCGCCGCTGCCGCTGCGCCCCAAGCACCGCGTTGTGGGCGAGCCGATGCTTCAGCACGTGCACCTGCTCGCGGAGTGAGGAGGAACGCAATCAGACGCCATCAGAGGCCATCAGAGGCCATCAGAGGCCATCAGAGGCCATCAGAGGCCA